>OGQO01001556.1_pt1 | contig 20577 bp, 22 predicted proteins | sample 1553241 | NCBI WGS metagenome assembly OGQO01 (sample SAMEA2579933, study PRJEB22360) | human gut metagenome | biome: human gut; feature: human-associated habitat; material: faeces | place: Denmark | collected 2008/2010
CAAGAGCGTCGCAACGGTTGTTGAGCTCGTTGTCGGCATGTCCTTTGACTTTGACGTATGATACCTCGTGAATTTGCATAAGCGAAAGCAATTCTTTCCACAAATCCACGTTTTTCACTTCGTCTTTGCTTGACGTGCGCCAGCCTTTCATAATCCAGCCGTTTATCCAGCCTTTTAGAAACGGCTCGACCGAATACGCGCTGTCGCTGTATATTGTGACAACGCAAGGTTCTTTGAGCATTTTAAGTCCTTGAATGATGGCAGTGAGCTCCATACGGTTGTTGGTCGTGGACGCTTCCGCGCCGCTAGCTTCTTTTTTATGTCCTTTGTAGAGCATAACGACGCCCCAACCGCCTATGCCGGGATTGCCCGAACATGCACCGTCTGTGTAGATTTCAACTTTCTTTTTCATACTTGTATTGTACACAATTCGCTTGCCGTTTGCAAGACAAAGTAATAATTATTGAGCAATTATTAAGTAGAATTAATCTCAAATCATTGACTAACACAAAACTAATTGCTATAATAACAAAGCATTAAATGCATAGGGGAGTGGCTCAATGGTAGAGCAACGGTCTCCAAAACCGTCGGTTGCGTGTTCGAGTCGCGTCTCCCCTGCCAAGAGAAGTCCTTTGGGACTTCTTTTTTTTGTCAGCGTTTCGCGAGTCGAACACGCAACGCAATCGCGACGGAACTACATTCCGTACGCTTGTGGTTGCATCTGACACGCCGCTTTGCAAATGTTATTTGCTCGCTTTGTTATTTTAGTCGCTTTGCGCTTTCACGAGTCGCGTCTCCCCTGCCAAGAGAAGTCCTTTAGGACTTCTTTTTTTTGCAGTTTTTCGCGAATCGAACACTCAACGCAACCGCGACGGAACTACATTCCGTGCGCTTGTGGTTGCATTTGACACGACGCTTTGCAAATACAATTTGCGCGCTTTGTTATATTTATTGCTGTTGCATATAAAAGAAAAACGCTGACTTGCGTCAGCGCTTTCTTTTATGCAGTGTGATATTTTCTTGTGCGATAGAGCAGCCAGTATATTAAGGAGCTCAACGGCAGGTTGGTGAGCAGCACCATCGGCAACACTATCGATTGAAGAATCAAATCAATGTCGTTTACGTTTGCGCCTAGTGCGAAGAATCCGATGAGGATACACACCACTGTAAGCTCGATAAACAACATCGTCCGATTGAGTATGGACAGTTTGAAGTTGAAGTTTGCCCTTGTCCGTTTCGTCGGGTTTACGAGATAGAATAAGGTCGGCACAAGGCAAAGAGCGCATCCCACAAGCAAAATCGGGAGGAAATAAGCATAGCTTATTCTGGTGCCGAGCGATGCCCACATAATTGCAACTTCCGCTGCAAAGAACGCCATAATAATCAGGAAAGTGTCGCGATTGAGCCTGTTGGACTGTATGAAGTTGAAAGTATAGTATTCAGAGGTATTTCCTCTGTCGTAGGGGCGAATTTTGAAGCCCTTTGCATACAATCTCGTCTTTATATCGCTGTCCGAATAGTCGGTTTGTTGCGGTTTTTCCTGTTGCGGTTGTGCTTCGCCTTTATCTTGCAAGGATACGAAAAAGTCCCTGTAATTCACGTCGTCCTTTTCGTAATCGAATCCGCCTTCTTGCCTCGATACGACTGCCGACGTTACGAAGTTGCCTTTCTCGGCATCGGTAGAATAGTTTTGATTCTTTCCTTCGAGTTCGGCGGGGTAGTATTGGTCGAGCGTAGGTTGAGCGTAAGTTGGTTGCGAGGGTGCGATTTGTTGCTCGGTTGCCGTTTGCGCGGTTTGAGCGGCAATTTGCTTTGCTTGCTCCGCCTCTTGCTCGGCTTGTTGCTCCTTTGCGAGCTTATCGTCGATTTGCGCTTCGCGTTCGTCAAGTTGTTTGAATATGTCTTTGAGCGACGTTTGAGAGCGTTGTGTGTGCTCGACTTGGTTCGTGTAGCCGTTTATGTATGTATGCTCCTGAGGTTGCGCGTTGGAGTTGTATTCATAAGCGCGCAGTTCCTCCTGTTTTTTGTATTCGCTCTCGGCGTCGAGTTTTGCAAACATCTCTTCGAGGGTTTGAGAGGGCTTTGCTTGCTCTTGACGTTTGCGTTCCGTCTCTTCCTCTTGGCGACGTTTTTCTTCTTCGTCGGCGAGGCGTTTTGCCTCTTCGGCGCGCAATTTTTCTTCTTCCATGCGGCGAAGCATAGATTTTACAAGCTCTCTGTCCTCTTCGCTCTTTCTAAGTTGCTCTTCGGTCTTTTTGAGTTGCTCGTCTCTTTGTCGGACTTCTTCTTCGCGTTGTTTGAGTTGTTCTGCTTTAAGACGCGACTCTTCTTCGGTTTGTCTCAATTGTTCGTCTTTTCTGAGAGCTTCTTCTTCGCTGATACGCAGTTGTTCGGCAGCTTTTTGAGCCTCTTCTTCTTTTAAGCGCAGTAGCTCGTCCTTGCGGCGTGCCTCTTCGTCTTCCTGCTCGGCTTTTTCACGCAGGGCGGTTGCCTCGTCCTCGCTTACTTCGTTGCCGTAGCGGTCGAAAAACACTTTCTTTTCAACGATTTTGTCCTTATAGACGACTTTGGGTTTGTCCTCGGTTTTGGAGTAGGGGCGCAATTCGCTTGCGTCGAAAGGGACGGGGACGGTGAAGTCGTATTCGTCGCCGGATACGAGCTTATCCAAAATGGTGCGCGAATACTCGTATTCGCTCTTTTCTTTTGTCAAAAAAGCTTTGCCTTCTTTTGTGAGGGTGTAATAGCGACGTTTGCCACCGCCGGTGTCGTCGGGATCGCCGTCGTATGAAGATACAAGACCTTGCTTTTCAAGGCGTTTTAGCTGATTGTAAAGGGTGGCTTGTTTCAAAACGTATTGAGAATTGCTCTTGTCCTCGATTTCTTTGAGGATTTCGTAGCCGTACTTGTCCGACGACCAAAGACAACCCAAGATTATGGTTGTTACGTTGCCGCGGATAAGGTCGCTGTTGACTGAAGAGATGTCCATATATCGCTCCGAAAATTGATAATATAATTTTAGCAAACTATTATAAAATAGTCAATATTATATAATAGTAAACAATCAAAATGTTGCAAAAAACTCCCTTTGCACCGTTATTGATCTTTTTTGTCGGGGCGAAGTTTGACGACTTGCGCGGCGAGTTTTCTGTGATCTTCTTCGATTGCCGCATAGTGCTTTTTCGTCGTGTTTACGTCGCGGTGACCGAGAACGTCGGCAACGAGGTATATGTCGCCGGTTGCTCTGTATAGGTTCGTGCCGAACGTGCTGCGTAGCTTATGCGGAGAGATTTTTTTGAGTGGTGCGGCGGTTTGAGCGTACTTTTTGACGATGTTTTGAATGGCGCGTACGGATAATCTCGTCACTTGCAAAGACAAAAACACTGCGTCGGTGTCTCCCACGTTCATCTTTTGGCACCTGTCTATAAGTGCTTTACGTTCGGTGTCGATATAGGTTTTCAGAGCGTCGGCGACTTCGTCGCCAAAGTACAAAATCGCTTGATTTCCGCCTTTTCTCGTGACTGTAAAAGCGTTTGTTTCAAAGTCTACATCAGAGAGGTTGAGTCCTACGCACTCGCTCACACGGATGCCCGTGCCAAGAAGCAGTGAAATGATTGCAAAATCGCGCGCGTGCGTGTTGCGTTGCACTTTTCGTTGATGTTCGCTCATTCCCGCGCCCGTTTCCGCAGCGTCCAAAATGCGCTCGACCTCCTTTTTTTCAAGCCTTATGATGTCCTTGTCGTGATTTTTTGGCATAGTGAGCTTTGCGGACACGTTTTGACTGATTCTGTCGTGATTGTACATGTATTTGAAAAACGTGCGCACGGTTGAAATTTTGCGCGATTTTCCTTTTTCCGCATTAGTTTTTTCTTTGCCCTCGAAGGTGTAGTAGGAAAGGTATTCCATGTACGCTTCGAGGTTGCCAAGCGTCACTTTGTCAAGATCCTCTGCAGTGAAGTCCAAAACGTCTTGATAGTCTCTGAAAGCCCGCACGTTTTTGAGCAAATAGTCAAAGAATATCCGCAAATCGTAAGCGTAATTAAGCCTTGTGAGCGTGGTGGTTTGCGGTTCGATTCCCACGAAAAAATCTTCGCAACATTCGGGAAGTTGATTCCTGAGATTGCGAAGTCTAGCGGTGATGTTTTTGTCGCGTTCGCTGAAATAATTTGCCATTGCGGGCCTCCTTGGTTTTTATATAGAAAATTTTACCAAACTATGCGTAAAATGTCAATATAATGCCGTGCATTATAAAATTTGCGGTTTGATGAAAAAGATTTCGGAAAGTGAGGTTGAGGAGCGTATGCCAAAAGCGATAATCGCTTGGAAAATCGTAAATTCAAATTGTAATATGCAAATCGAAGCGGATTATTAGTTAAACCTTTTTATTTATAGCGGCAACGTATTCGTCGAAAGTGATTTCGTAGCGGTGAAGTGTCGAAGTCGTGTTTTTGCGTTGAATCCGCAAGATTTATTGAATATAAAAAAAACAAGCATCGAAGCCTGTTTTTTTGTGTTAAATTCTATTGCAAATAATCGTAGTCGCGCTGTTTACAAACTGAATCCGATTACCAGTCCTATGCCGGCGGTGAGCAGTCCGAGGCCGACGAGGGAGCGAGCGGTGAACTTCTCTTTCATTATCAGCCACGACAAGAACATCGTCAAAAGGATGGAAAGTTTGCCGATGCAGTTGACTGCAACGGGATTTGCGCCACCCCAGTTGAGTGAATAGTATTCGCAAAGCCATGCTCCGCCGGTTGCGATGCCCGAAAGCGTGAGGAATATCCAGGACTTTGCGGTGATTTGCTTTGCGCCTTTATAGTCCTTTTTGATCAAAACAATGGACGACGCGAAGATAAATACGACGATAGTCCTGTAAAAAGTGCCGACGTCAGAGGGAATATCTTTCAAGCCGAGCTTTGCGAACAAGGATACGAGAGCTGCGAAAACCGCGCTTAAAACCGCGTAAATTACCCATTTTTTGCTCTTTTTTTCTTCTGCTTGCGAAGCTGCGTCATCTATGGCGTTTGCCGTATCGTTTCGGGCGTTTTGAGCGTCGGCAGGTTGGGTTGCAGCGTAGTTTTGCAAATTTTCTTGCAAGTTTCGAGACTGCTCGTTCGATTTTTTCTTTTTTGAAATCGAGAATTTCGGGAGCATCAAAAACGTGCCGGCAAGCATAAGCACCATTGTCAGACAAAGCATGCAAATCGTGAGGGTGTCGCCGCCTTTTGTGGTGTCGTCAAAGAAGAATATCAAAAACAGGATTGCCGAAAGCACGAAGCTGGATTTGTCGATAGGCGCGACTTTGTTTACATCGCCTTCTTTGAGTGCTCCGAAATAGAACAGCCACGATATGCCGGTTGCCAAGCCCGAAAGCACAAGAAATAGCCAATTTTTGCCGCTTAACGCGCCGAATTGCGAAATATCGCCGGTTGCTAGGCACATCACAAGTGCGCATACTATGACTATGAGTGTTCTGTATGCCGTGGCAAAGTTGGAATTTACGTCTTTAATGCCGATTTTTGCAAGAATCGTCGTCATCGACGTGCAAACCGCGCCGCCGAGAGCCAAAAGAACCCATACCATAACAATATCGTCCGTTGCATTTTTTCTTGAAAAAATTATGTGCTTATTTTCGGCATATGTCAATGTATTGTATATATTTAGAAAATAAAGATTTGAAAAAGAAATAAAGTATTTGGCAAAAAAACTTTTGCGACGCGCTCGGTTTTCGTTGCGTGCCGCAAAAATTTCAATCGTTGTTCATTCCGTCTTTGAGTTTTTGCAATACTTTGTTTTCGATTCTGCTCACTTGCACTTGCGACACTCCGAGTTCTTGTGCGATTTCACTTTGAGTTTTATCTCTGAAATATCTCAAAAATATCACTTTTTTCTCGCGCTCGGGCAGGTCTTCGATGAGGTCTTTAAGGAGCATTTTGTCGATGTTTTCGTCCTCGCACTCCTCGGTCGCTATTTTGTCGCCAAGCTCCAAATCGTCCTCGCCCACGGTTGCAGACAGCGACAAAAGATAATGCCCGGCATCCATGGCGAATACGATTTCCTGTGCGTCTACCTCGAATTTTTGGGCAAGAGCGTCGATTGAAGGCTCGCTTTCGTCGTTTTTCAGGCATTCTTCTACGTATGCGTTGATTTTTTGAGCGAGAGTTTTTGTCCAACGCGAAACTTTTATCGCTCCGTCGTCGCGCAAAAATCGCTTGATTTCTCCGCTTATCATAGGCACGGCGTACGTCGAAAATCTGACGCCGTATTCGACGTCGAAATTTTGCATGGCTTTTACGAATCCCATTGCGCCCAATTGCATCAAATCGTCGTATTCCAGCCTGCCTTTGAAGCGTTTTACGATGGATTTTATGAGGGGAATATTTTCTTCTATCAACTTTTCTTTTGCGCCGTCGTCACCTTGCTGCGCCTTTTTCAAGAGGTCGAGCGTGGTTTGATGATCCAGCATTATTTCAGCACCTTTTTCATTGTCACGACGGTGCCTTCGCCTTTTATCGAAGTGACCTCCATCTCGTTCATAAAGGTTTGAATAATCGTGAATCCCATGCCGCTGCGTTCGTCGTCCTCGGCGGTGGTGAAGAAAGGCTCGATTGCCTCCTTTACGTCCTCGATGCCTTTGCCGAAATCTCTGACGACAATCTCTACGGTGCGTTCGTCCTCGAATACGCGGCACTCGATTTGCATAATCCCGTCCTCTTTTTTGTCGTAGGCGTGCACGACGACGTTGGTCACGGCTTCGCTTACGGCGGTTTTGATGTCGTTTATTTCTTCGAGGGTGGGGGAACATTCAATCGCAAACGACGCAACGACGTTGCGCGCAAACGCCTCGTTTTTGCTTTTTGCCAAAAGTTTCATTTCAAAATAATTCATTTTTTCTCCTTATTCTACAACGGGAACGTAGCGATATACTCCGCTTGCCAAAAACACTTTGTCAACCTGACGCGGTACGTTTTCAAGCAAAAGCTCGGCGTGCATCGCTTTTAGTTTTTTGTATCTGCCCAGCACAAGCCCGGTGCTGTCTATAAAAGTTACGCCTTTCATATCGAAAATCATCGAGCGCAGAGTAGGGGTGTTTTCAATCACTTCGTCGATTGCACAACGCGCAAATTTTGCTCCGTATTCATCCATTTCGCCCGAAAGTGCGACGCGTACGCAATCTTTTTCTGATATAAATTCAACGTCCATATTGCCTCCGACAATAGGATAAACGCTATCTAAATGCATATTTTGGCGGCTTTTTGAACAAAACAAAAATTCTTATATTTTTCTGTCAAAAAAATCTCGAAATCTATCAAAAAAATCATTGACAACTTTTTGGATTTATTGTATATTGTTGTAGTCGCAATGAACGACGCGAAAATCTTTCGGGGTGTAGCGCAGTTTGGCTAGCGCGTCTGATTTGGGTTCAGAAGGTCGGGAGTTCGAATCTCTTCACCCCGACCAGCACAACTTCACCGATGTGATTCGGGCCTTTAGCTCAGTTGGTTAGAGCAGTCGGCTCATAACCGATCGGTCCGCGGTTCGAGTCCGTGAAGGCCCACCAAAACATAAATATCATTTGGCCCGGTAGTACAGTTGGTTAGTACGCCAGCCTGTCACGCTGGAGGTCAGGGGTTCGAGCCCCCTCCGGGTCGCCATCAAGTTTGTGGCAGTGACAACCGTCACTGCCATAAATTTCAAAAGGGGATTGAAATCCCGTATGCCTCGGTAGCTCAGTTGGTAGAGCAAGGGACTGAAAATCCCTGTGTCGGTGGTTCGATTCCGCCCCGAGGCACCAACAACTCAATATGCTGGTGTAGCTCAACAGGCAGAGCAACTGATTTGTAATCAGTAGGTTGTTGGTTCGATTCCGATCACCAGCTCCATACGGAGAGGTTCCCGAGTGGCCAAAGGGAGCAGACTGTAAATCTGTTGTCAGTGACTTCGGTGGTTCGAATCCACCCCTCTCCACCAGCAAAAAAGCACATCTCGCGATGTGCTTTTTTGTTTGCCGAGAGGGTGGATTAGGCTGTTTTCAAACAGCCACACGCTTTGCGTGTCGAACCACCTTTCGGTGTGCACACTTCGCTTTGGCAAGTAAACTTGCACGCTCGCTGTTGAGCGAATCCACCCCGAACAACAAAGAACGTATCGCGAGATGTGCTTTTTTGTGTGTTGAGAGGGTGGATTGGCGGTTTTTCAAACCGCCGTGCGCTGTGCGCACCGAACCACCTTTCGGTGCTGACGCTTGGGCAATTTGCACAAGTGTAGCCCTGCGCTATTAAACGAATCCACCCGAACAACACAGAGTGTATCGCAAGATGTGCTGTTTTGTTTGTAAAAGAGGATGTATTGGCGGTTTTCAAAAAAACCGCCACACGCTATGCGTGTCGAATACCATTTTCGGTGTGCACACTTTTTGTGTCATTCATTTTCCTTTCAAAAGTTGTTCGTGCTGTTCTTGTATGAAAATGTTTTTTGAACAATATTTTCTTGCAATTATTCGCGATTTGGAATATAATTATCTCAATATGATTGAGGTGTAATTATGCTTAGTTATATTTCTGCAAAAGAAGCAGCTGAAAAATGGAATATATCGCAACGACGTGTTTCTGTGTTAGCGTCTGAAAATAGAATCGCTGGTGCAATGATGGTCGGCAATATGTGGATTATTCCATCTAATGCCGAAAAACCGATAGATAAACGCACCGTTCGCTATGAAAAGACTAAAATCGTAACGCTTAAACCATTTGTAAAATGGGTTGGCGGCAAAAGTCAACTTGTCGAACAAATTGAAAAAATGCTTCCGTCAGATGACGAAAAAGCATTGACAAAGTATGCCGAACCTATGGTAGGCGGTGGCGCGTTGTTTTTCAATATTCTTTCAAAATACGATTTTGAAGAGCTCTATATAAGCGACATCAATGCCGAACTCATAAACGCATATCAAGTTGTTAAAACAGATGTCGAAAACCTTATCGCTAAACTCAACGAAATGCAGCTGTTGTTTTTACCTATGGACGAAAACGGCAGAAAATATTTTTACTATAACATTCGTGAAAGATTCAATTCAACTGCACTAACTCAAGAAACGGCAACGGACAAAGCGGCACAGTTTATTTTTCTTAATAAAACGTGTTTTAACGGGCTTTACAGAGTAAACCGCAAGGGGCAATTCAACGTTCCAATGGGAGCATATAAAAATCCGACTATTTGCGACAACGAAAATTTGCGGAACATACACGAAGCACTACAAAACGTAACTATCGTTTGCGGAGATTACACTCTTTCAAAGTCATTTATCGATAGAGACACCTTTGTGTATCTTGACCCTCCATATCGTCCTATTTCCGAAACTTCGGCGTTTACAGCGTACAACACCGATGCATTTGACGACAATGAGCAAATAAGACTTGCAAAGTTTATCGACGAAATAAATAGTTTGGGTGCAAAAATCGTTTTGAGCAATTCCGATCCTAAAAACGTAAACGAAGAAGATAATTTCTTTGACGATTTGTATAAAAATTACAAAATTAATCGCGTGGAGGCTAGCCGCGCTATTAATAGTAAAGGCGATAAACGCGGAAAAATCAATGAATTGCTTATTTGCAATTGATAGGAGGAATAACATATGATAAAAAGCGGTAAAGGTGGGGGAAATACTCGCACAGGGTTGGTGTTTGAAGGGAAAACTGATTTGTCAATTTTTCTATCACAGCAACCACATTATTCAGTTGTTGAGCACGATGTTTTTTATGATGATTGCAAGGTAGCAGAGGTTTATAAAAAACACAACTTCTATTCGATATTTCTTAAGAAGCTCAATATTGACTGGAAAAAACATATATCCAAACGATTATTGCCAGATGACAGTATTTTTGTTTTACTAAATAATGTTTTGTTTATTATTGAGTGCAAGCACCAAGAAGTGGCTGGTTCTGTTGATGAGAAATTACAAACCTGTGATTTTAAAAAGAAACAGTATAAAAAACTCATGTCGGCTGCAAATATAGATGTCGAATATATTTACTTGCTTGATAACTGGTTTAGAAAAGAACAGTATACCGATGTACTTGATTACATTCACTCTGTTGGGTGTGACTACTATTTTGAGTATATCCCTCTAACTCGTTTAGGGCTGCCTGTTCCGCCTGAACTTATTGAAGACTAGAATTAATATGAAGAATATTCCTATTCAGCCTGAAAATTTTGAGCTTGAAACAAATACCGTGTGGGCATTCCCCGATCGCGGAAAATGGGCAACGCACGATGCGAAATATCGTGGGAATTGGTCGCCGTATATTCCGCGAAACGTCATTTTGCGCTACTCCAAAGAAAACGATACCGTGTTGGATCAGTTTGTCGGTGGCGGCACTACTGCCGTAGAAGCAAAACTTACGAACAGAAATTTTATAGGTGTGGACATAAATCCGAACGCGCTCGAAATCACAAAAAGTAAATTGAATTTTGAATGTGAATTTAACCCGACGATTGAGGTTATGCAAGGTGATGCACGCAATCTTGCGGCGATTCCCGACGATTCCGTCGATTTGATTTGCACACACCCTCCGTATGCCGACATTATCCATTACAGTGAAGATATTGACGGCGATATGTCGCTTATGCCAATGAAAGACTTTTTGTATGAAATCGGCAAAGTTGCGGATGAATGCTATCGGGTACTCAAAAAGGATAAGTTTTGCGCCATACTTATGGGAGATACGCGCAAAAAAGGTATGGTTCAACCGCTTGCATTCGAAACAATGCGTATTTTTGAAATGGCAGGCTTTAAAACAAAAGAAATAATTATTAAGGAGCAACACAATTGCAAAGCCACGGGCTATTGGAAAACAAATAGTATTAAATACAATTTCCTTCTTCTTGCCCATGAATATTTGTTTGTGTTTAAAAAATAAACGATAATATTAAGTACAGTTGTTTATTAGTTATGAGGGAGAGAAAATGTCTATTTTTTTAACTGATATCGTTTCAAATAAAATTTCAATCGAGGAAGGATTGCAACGATTGTTGGTGATTGCGAATGCAACCAATAATACCGAGCTTATAAAATGGTGTTCAAACGAACTAAATGGTTATAATAAGTTTGAAGATTTGCCTACTTATCGGAAGGCAATTTGTAGAGATATTAGATATACTGGTATTAATGGAGCATATAAAATTACAGATATGCCAATTGGCCCTGGTTTCTTAAGCGAAAGTACTCTATCACAAATTGAAATGGTCGGTGTTTTCGATAACATAGCAAAAGTAGAAGAATATAAAGATGTTAAGGAGATGATATATCGAGATATAACATATTTGGCATGTGAGATATACGATAACACAGATAAGGAAATGGATGGGGTTAAATGTACATCAATCAGACAGTTGATTCCGTCAGGTGTGTATTCTTCTGTATATTCGAATGTAAAAACTAGAGTTATAAATTTATTGTGTGCATTTGAGTCTGCAAAAGTAGATATTGATAAACTTGACATAGCGAAAGGATGTGTATTGGCAATAAAAGAAAAGAACAGTGATATTTATAAGACGGTTGTAGATAAGGGAGATTATTATACATTTGTTCCGAAGAATAAGAAAATAGTATGGAATGTACTAATTCCAATTTTAACGAGTATCGTTTCAGGTTTAGTAGTATATTTTATATCAAATATTTGTACGAAATAATAAGTGAATAATTAACATATTATAATGATTCACAAGCTTAAATAAGCATTCATGGTTGCTGGTAATGGTGATTAGTGAGTAACACTCTGCAATTCATGAAAATAATAGTTTTTAGCTTTTAGTAATTATCATTTGATTAAAAAATAGTCGTTTTGGCAATCATTGCCGTATGGATGCGCTGTTTTCGAGGAACGTTGAGGATAAAGAGGTGTTTTTCAAGAAAAACGACAACGTTGAGGGCGTTGTGGAAAACGTCCGTGAAGTGAAAAACCGAACGAACGACGGCGATTCGATTTTGACAGCATCCAAATCCGAAATTAAAGAGTAGACGCTCAAGCGGAAGTTTGAGCGAACGAGCACTCAAACGGTTGAGGAAAATATGATCGATAGAGAAGAATATCAACAATACGTAAAGGATAATGCGCCCAAATCGCCCATGGTGCGCACGCTTTTGGCGGCGTTTTTGGTCGGCGGCATAATTTGTTGCATCGGCGAGGGAATAGGCGATATTTTGCGGCTCATTTTCAAGGATATGAGCGACAAAGACGTTGCGACATATGAAAGTTGTATAATGATTTTTCTTGGCAGTTTTCTCACTGCACTCGGACTTTATGACAAACTCGGGCATTTTGCAGGTGGCGGTTCGATTATTCCGATAACGGGGTTTGCAAACTCGGTGGTTTCGCCCGCTATGGAATACAATCGAGAAGGCGTATTTTTCGGCGTATGCGCAAAGATGTTTGTGATTGCCGGGCCGATTATCGTATTCGGTGTGGTTGCGAGTTTCGTTGTGGGATTTATCGGATACTTTGTTTATATGTGAGGTGAAAATGCGCACTTTTCAGCTATCTAAGCAGGTATATATTAAAAGCGGATTTACAATCGTCGGGCCGAAAGAGGGGGACGGAAACTTTGCGGACAAGTTCGATATCGTGCTTAAAAACGATATTTGGTGCGAAAAATCCTTTGAAAAATGCGAAAGCAAGATGCATCGCGACGCCGTGAGCGGAGCTATAAAAAAAGCAGGGTTAAAGCGTGAAGATATTGATATTATGCTTGGCGGCGATTTGCTCAACGAGCTTGCCGCAACATCTCTTGCCGCACGCAACTTTCCGTGCGCGTTTTTGGGGCTTTACAATGCTTGCTCTACGTTCAGCGAAAGCATAATCGTGGGCGCAATGCTTATCGAGGGCGGATTTGCAAACAACGTCACGTGTTCGACGTCGAGTCACTTTGCGTCGGCTGAAAGACAGTATCGTTTTCCGCTCGAACTCGGCAATCAGCGCACTCCCACGTCGCAATGGACGGTTACGGGCGCAGGGTGCAGCGTTTTGTCCTCGCAAATGCCGTCTATGATGAACGAGAGGGTGTACGAGGACGATATTATCGCAATCGACGACAATATGAACATCGACCAAAAGACGCTTGAAAAGTACAAAAAAAGCATTGAAAAACAGAAGAAAGTCATAGACAAGGAAAAATCGAATATCATCGAGCAAAACTTTGACAAGGAAAGCAACGATTACGCAAAGCCGAATACGCATTACGTCGTCGTTACGGGCGGAACGATGGGCAAAGTGGTGGATTTAGGCATTGACGACGAGGCGAATATGGGGGCGGCAATGGCTCCTGCCGCTTGCGACACGATTGTTACGCATTTTGAGGAAACGGGGCGTTCTCCCGACTACTACGACGGTATTTTTACGGGGGATTTGGGCAGACACGGCAAAGAAATGCTGGAATATCTGCTCTCGAAAGAGGGAATTACTCTGCCGAAATACTATATGGATTGCGGCGCAAGCTACTTTACGCCCGAACAAAAGACTTTTCAAGGCGGTTCGGGTGCAGGGTGCGTGAACACCGTTTTCAACTCATATATCCTCAAAAAAATGCAGAAGGGTGAGTTGAAGCGAGTGCTCGTCGTGCCGACGGGGGCGTTGCTTAACAAGGATACGCCGCTGCAAAAGGAAACAATCCCCGGCATATCTCATGCTTTTACCCTTGAAAGTCATCCGTTTTTGACTTGAAACGGCAATAAAATTCGCAAATCGGAGTGAATATGGATATATTTTTGGATTATCTCAAAGTGTTTGCCGTGGGCGGCGCGGTGTGTATGCTAGGACAAATACTCATCAACAAAACAAAGATGTCGTCGGCAAGAATCCTTGTGACTTATTTGCTTATCGGCGTCGTTTTGGAAGTGTGCGGAGCGTTCGAGCCTATGAAAGAGTTTGCCGGTTCGGGCGTGACGATACCCATTATGGGTTTTGGCTCGAATCTTGCCAAAGGCGCACTCGAAGGAGTACAAAAAGACGGATTTCTCGGTGCGATTACGGGCGGTATGAGTGCGGTGGCGGCAGGGCTTACAACCGTCATCGTGTGCGGATTCGTTTTCGGATTGATTTCGCGCTCGCGCTCGAAGAAAATTTGAAGGTAAACACTATGTGTTTAAATTGAGCAGACTCGACGAATCGTACAAATTCAGATAAGTTTGCGGAATTTTGCCTACGATGAGGTTTTCGCACACCAGAACTTCGGCTTTGACCTGAATGGTGGGTTGATCTATCGGCGTGACGATGCTCACGTCCGCATATACGTCTATGTAGATTTTGTGCAATGTCTGATTTATCCCTGCCGACTGAAAAAACGATACGAAATCGCAGTTTGCCATGCCTATCGGGGTGATTTTTATGGTTACGTCGGGACCGAATCCCATAAGGAGCGCAAGCCCCGTGAAAGTACCTGCGGCGATTTGAATCTCCTGTGTGCCCAAAGAGTCGAGATTTGCTTGCGCAAGGTTTGCTATTTGCCTTGCGATTTTGTTTATTTGCGGCGAATTTGCCTTTATCATCGAGATATTTCCGTCTTTATCCTTTACGATGTCGAAAAGCATTTCGTAGGTCAGTCCGTCCGAAAGCACGCTGGTTGCGGCAAGGTTTACGGCGTTTGTGGTTACGGCGCGCATTTGAGCAACAGAGCTGTCCATGACCGTCGGAACGATGTTGGAGCGGAAATAGACAGTGCAAAACACGAAAACCGCAAGAAAAATCGTGATTGCAATCACGACACGAAACAGTTTCGGTTTCATGGATTTTGCGATTTTTTCACGTCTTTGCACGATATATTGTATGATAAGTTTTCGATTATCTTTACAAAAGCAAAAGTTGTTGTTACAATAAGCGTATGGATTTATTTGACCTTCAAAACAACGAAAAAACCATGGCTCCGCTTGCGGAGCGTATGCGTCCTCGCACCTTGGACGAATTTTTGGGACAAGGCAAAATCGTGGGGCAAGGCTCGCTTTTGAGAAGAGCTATTGCCGCCGACAAGCTGGGAAGTTGCATCTTTTACGGCCCTCCGGGGACGGGCAAAACCACGCTCGCAAACATAATTGCCGAAAATACCAATGCGGCTTTTGTCAAACTCAATGCCGTAACAAGCGGCGTTGCGGACGCAAAAAAGGTTATCGACGAGGCGCGCGACAGACTTAGAATGTACGGCAAGCGTACATATTTGCTTTTGGACGAATGTCACCGCTGGAACAAGGCGCAAAGCGACAGCGTTTTGCAGGCTATCGAGCAAGGTTATATTATTTTTATCGGCTCTACGACGGAAAACCCCTATGTTTCAATGACGAGGGCTATCGTGTCGAGATGCCGCATTTTCTCGTTTTCAAGGTTGTCCGAGCAAGATATTAAAGCAGGACTTTTGCGCGCTTTGAACGACAAGGAAAGAGGTCTCGGCAACATGAATCTTCAAGTGAGCGACGAGGCGATATCTCATCTTGCATGGGCAAGCGCGGGGGATATGCGCACCGCGCTCAACGCTCTCGAACTTGCCGCGCTCACCACGCATGCGGACGAGGATGGCGTTATAAGAGTAGGAAAAGAGGAAGCCGAGCAATCTATACAGCAAAAAGCTCTTTCCATGACGGAAGATATGTATTACGACATGATTTCCGCATTTATCAAGAGTATGCGCGGCAGCGACAGCAACGCGGCACTTTACTGGGCGGAAAGACTTATAGAAGCCGGTTGCGATCCCATGCTCATCGGGCGCAGAATCATGATTCACGCGTGCGAGGACGTCGGCATGGCAGATCCAAATGCAATCGTGGTTGCGACCTCATGCGTGCAAGCGTTTGAGAAAATCGGTTTGCCCGAAGGGCGCATACCTCTTGCGGAAGGCATAATCTACGTTGCCGAAGCTCCGAAATCCAACAAAGTGGTGGAAGCGTTGAGCGGAGCGGAGAACGCCGTCAAGACAATAAAGCACGAAACCGTGCCCGTTTACCTTCGCGATCCCAACTACAAGGGCAACGACGAAAGGGTGAGCGGCTACAAATATCCGCACGACTACGGCGGATGGGTGAAACAACAGTATTTGCCCGACGAAATTAAAGACGCAGTGTTTTACGAGCCTACCGAAAACGGCTTCGAAAAGGAAATCAAAGAGCGTCAAAAGAAGAGAAAGTAAAATTTGAAAGAATCCGTAGATTGTTGCGGATTCTTTTCAAATGTCTAGTGAATAGTGGTTGACAAGCAAAATATCTATTGATATAATATCATATGATATGATTTAATTCGAGGTGCTTATGCCAAAGAAAGCGTCCGTGACGAAAGAAATGATAATTTCTGTTGCAATCGACATCGTTCAAAAAGGCGAAAGTTTGAACGTGCGTGCGGTTGCAAACAAACTCGGCTGTTCCATTCAACCCATATTTTACAACTTTGCCACAATGGACGAGCTGAAAAAAGCGGTTGACGCGTGCATGGTGAAGATTTATGACGAATACGTCGAAAACTGCGTGAAAAACAGCAAATATTCGCCGTACAAAGCAATCGGAATGGCATATATCGGCTTTGCAAGGGATTATCCTGAGTTTTTCAAGCAAATGTTTATGGACGAAAACGGCAACAAAATCATATCGTCTGACAATGCGACTTTCTTGTCGGCAATAGAGTCCGTTTGCAAAATTTTCGGATGCGACAAACAAACGGCAATGAGATTTCACCTCGAAATGTGGGTTTTCGTGCACGGATTTGCCACTATGGTTGCCACAAAATATATCGAATGGGACGAAGAAAGCGTCAGCGATATGGTGACCGACGTGTTCGAGGGCGTAAAACTGCGCTTGAATTTGAAACCTAAAACAGCATGATTGACAACGAATTCGCCATAGCGAAACTCGATTGATTTCAATCGTAAAAAACCTGTTTTTTATTATATACGACGCTCGATTTAGGGATTAACGCTTCGATATGCAGGAGTATCGAATTTGATTTCTGTTTGAGCAAAAGGAGAGGATATGTTACAAATCGAAAATTTGACCAAAACTTACGCCGGCAATCAAAAACCATCGGTGGACAATTTGTCGCTCACCGTAAACGACGGTGAAATATTCGGCTTTATAGGCCCGAACGGCGCGGGAAAATCCACGACGATCAAGAGCATAACCGGCATTATCTCTTTTGAAGAAGGCAGAGTGCTTATAGACGGAATTGACCTCAAAACCGCGCCCCTAGAAGCCAAAAAGCATATCGGATACGTCAGCGACGACCACGTGTTGTACGAGGGATTGACCGGCGTTGAGTACGTAAACTTCATTTGCGACGTTTTTCAGGTGCCGAGTGCGCAAAGACAAGAGCGACTCGACAAATATTGCGAGCTTTTTGCGCTTACGGAATCCGTAAAAAAGCAAATTTCCACCTATTCGCACGGAATGAAGCAAAAACTCAACATAATCGGCGCGCTTATACACGAGCCGAAAATCTGGATTTTGGACGAGCCCATGACGGGACTCGACCCCCGATCCGCATACAACCTCAAACAACTCATGCGCGAGCATGCGGACAAGGGAAACAGTGTGTTTTTCTCGTCGCACGTGCTGGAAGTGGTGGAAAAAGTGTGCGACAGAATAGGCATTATCGACGAGGGACACCTCATAACTTGTTGTCAAATCGATGAGCTGAAAGAGAGAAACAAGGATAAATCCTTGGAGGAATTGTTCTTGAAACTTATCGACAATTCGGCTGCGCAAACCGTTGAATGAGGACGTTATGAGAGATTTTGTTTTGGTGTTTAAAACACTGTATAAAAACGCAAATTCATCCTCGAAAGACGAAGACGGCAAGAAAAGACTGTCTACGGGAATAAAGTTTGTGATTTCCATATCGCCGCTTATTATTCTCGTGTCGGCAATGATTGCTTTTTTGTCGGTGGGATTGAATAACATAGGGGAATTTTCATTGCTCGTCACGGCATTGGTTGCGGTTACGCAAATTCTAGTGCTGTTTTTGTCGATGTTTTCAATCGTATCAACCCTTTACGAGTCCAAAGACACGCCGTTTTTGAATACGTTGCCCCTCAAACCCTTGTCGGTGTTTTTCGCAAAGTTTGCGATGACCTACGTCAACGCGCTTGCAATATCCGCCGTCGTGCTTTTGCCGACCGTGCTTACCGGCGCGATTGCCTTTAACGTGGCAAACGGAAGAATGTTTTACGGCTTTTATCCGCTGTTTTTCGTGATTCTCGCGCTTGCGCCGATACTGCCTTTGTTCGTGGTTGTGGTGCTTTCAATGCCCGTTGTGTGGCTCGGCTCGTATTTCAGAGGGAAACCTACGCTCAAAAGCGTGCTGACTATTTTGTTTTACGTCGTTTTGATGTGTGCTTATATGGTCGTGGTCTACTATATGAACACCACGGGATTCGGACAAAACGGAAACGTCGAGATGTCGCAAGGGATGCTCGGCTCGCTCGGAACGCTCGCAAACGTGTTTTATCCCGACAAAGCGATCGTAAACTTCTGTCTCGGCATAGATGCCGTCAAAAACTTCGGCATATCCGCCGCCATAACGGTGGGTATGATTGCGATTATGCTGTTGCTGTCGTCACTGTTCTACAAAAAAATCAACACGAAAAAGTCGGAAAGCGCACAAACGGCGGAGTCCAAAAACGCGTCTTTGAAACAAAACAACGTCGTCGTATCACTGATGAAAAGGGATATAAAATCCATCATGCGCAACAGCTCGCTTGCGATGACTTCGATTGCAAACTTGCTTATGGCGCCGATTTTTATCGTAGTTATGTACTTTATTTCCAACTTCAAGGCTAACGCGGACGATAGTCTGACTCCGATTATGGCGCAAATGATGGGTATAGGCTTTGTGGTGATGTACTCAATGATTTTCCTTGCAGGCGCAAATATGATTGCAAATATGGCATATACAAGGGAGGGTAAGTCGTTTTTTGCAAGCAAAACGTTGCCGATAAATCCGATAGACAGCATAAGAGCAAAACTTTTGCTGTCCGTGATTGCGCCGAGCGTCTTGCTCGTGCCGATTATGCTCATTGCGCTTTTGCTCTATAAAATCGATATAGTTTCGACGATTTTTATCGGCATAGACACGTTTATGATGATTGTGGGCGTTTGCAGCATGTCAATACTTTTCGATATGAAAAAGGGCAATCAGCACTGGGAAAAGGTGTCGGATATAAAAAACTCCTCGCAAAACGTGTATCAGATCATTTCCGCGCTTACGTCGGTTTTGCCGGCAATCGTGCTGTTCGTTTCGGGAATTATTTTGGCTTCGTTTGCACAATCGCTTGGAGAAACGATTATTAAGGTGATATATTGGAGCGTAGGAACGACGTTTTCCGCCGCCGTGCTTGCTTTGGGGCTTTGCCTTTTGAGAAAGTACGGGCTCAAATGGTTTGAGTTTATCGGCGAAAATAAGCCTAAAAAGAAATCGAATACAAACGGTTTGACAAATCGGAGGTTGATGAAATGATGAAACGCAAAGTCGCCCTTGACGTCGGTGACGTGCGTATAGGCGTGGCGGTGAGCGATATGCTGGGTATAACCGCAAATCCGCGCGAAACCTACGTGCGCAAAAAAGACGATATAAACGCCGATATAGCGTATTTTTGCGAATACGCAAAAAAAGAGGACGCGGACGCTTTCGTGCTGGGCCTTCCCAAAAATATGGACGGTACGGAAGGGGACAGAGCGGCGGTTACAAGACAATTCGGCGATATGCTCGAACAAGCGAGCGGGCTTGACGTGTTGTATCAGGACGAAAGGTTGACGACCGTGTCCGCGGAGCGTATGCTCATCGACGCGGACGTAAGGCGGGATAAGCGCAAAAAGGTTATAGACAAGGTTGCCGCAACAATAATTTTGCAATCTTATCTCGATTCGCATCGCTGAAAATCGCAACTATTTGATATTTTGCTTGCAAATTGCGCAAAATATGTTACTATCAAAATAACAAGATGCAATCGAAAATACGCTTTGCATCGCAAGGAGAAACTACTATGGCAGATTTTTTTGACGACCAAAACAATATGACCGAAGATGACGACATCATCACTTTGTACAACGAAGTCGCAGACAAAGACGAAGATTTTTATCATCTGGCAACTCTCGACGTCGACGACAAATGGTTTGTCGTGTTGAAACCCGTCGAGAAACTCGACGATATCGACGAGGACGAAGTCCTTATTTACGAAATTGCCGAGAACGAGGACGGCAACGACGTGTTTAAAGCAATCGAGGACGATGCGCTTTTGCAAAGAGTTTTCGACGAATTTATGGCAGAAGTCGAAAAGATGGAAGGCGGATGCGACTGCGGCGAAGACGGCTGCCACGACGGCAATTGCTCTTGCTGCCATCACTAAGTTCTCAACTCGCTAACATTCATAGAGGCATCTGCTCGGCAACTCTAATGTACAAACGTACACACGTTGTCGAGAGGATGTCTTTTTTTTTGTTCTTCTACAAGAACGGGGCAGCGTGTACTCTAAATTAGATGTGCCCCCTCTTTCCGGACACGCCGGTATTTCTCCCACCACTCAAATAGGGGCAATTCTCTACAAGATTATCCGTCGTTCGCG
>OGQO01001578.1_pt1 | contig 20360 bp, 21 predicted proteins | sample 1553241 | NCBI WGS metagenome assembly OGQO01 (sample SAMEA2579933, study PRJEB22360) | human gut metagenome | biome: human gut; feature: human-associated habitat; material: faeces | place: Denmark | collected 2008/2010
GGCCAGAAAGGAGGCGCAGGAAGTTGTGGCGAACAATGAGAACCTGGAAAAGGGGAAAGCAACTCAATTTCGAAGCGGCGAGGAAGCGGCGAGAAATGGTAGCAAAGGCGGCATTGCTTCCGGCGCTGCCCGACGGCGGAAAAAGAGCCTGAAAGAGGCGGCTGACCTGTATCTATCCCTGCCAGTGACGGATAAGCGGAGGCTGAACAAGCTCAAGCGCAGAGCGCTGGACCCGGAGGACATCGACAACCAGATGGCCATGATCGTGGGGCTGACCGAGGCGGCGACCTTTGGCGACGCTCGTGCGGCCAAGGTCATCCTGGAGATGCTGGGGGACGACGGGGACGAGCGCACAGACCTGCAAAAGGCGAGGGAGCTATTGGAGGGGATCGACAGTGCTATCGACTAAACAGCGGGAATATCTGACCCACTGCAACCACAGGTGGAACCTGAAGATCGGCGCCACCGGCAGCGGCAAGAGCTGGCTGGACTATGCGGTGGTCATCCCTAAGCGGCTCTGCGCCCTCCGTGGACAGGGGGCAGCGGTGATGCTGGGCAACACCCAAGGTACGCTGGCTCGCAACATCCTGGAACCCATGCGGGACATCTGGGGCGAGGGGCTGGTGGGCAACATCAGCTCGGACAACACGGCGCAGCTCTTCGGGCGGAGGGTGCATATCCTGGGCGCGGACAACCGGAAGCACGTGGCACGGATCCAGGGCATGACCATTGAGTATGCCTATGGCGATGAGATGACCACCTGGCACGAAGAGGTGTTTCAGATGCTCAAGAGCCGTCTCCGCTGCGCCCACAGCTATTTTGATGGCACGGCCAACCCGGCAGACCCCCACCATTTTGTCAAGACCTTCATCGACAGCGACGCCGATGTGTTCTGTCAGACCTCCACCATTGATGACAACCCGTTTTTACCCACAGAGTTTGTGGAGAATCTGAAGCGAGAGTACGCCGGGACAGTGTATTACAACCGCTTTATCCTGGGGCAGTGGATGGCAGCGGAAGGTATCATTTACCGTCCCTTCGCTGACAGCATCGCCGCTGGCGACCGCCGGTTTTACTGGTCGCCTGACCAGCCTTTGCGCCCTTGGCGGGTGCAGATCGGAGTGGATTTCGGCGGCAACGGCTCCAAGCACGCCTTTGTGGCCACGGGGATTCTGCCTGGCTACGAGGGTGTCGTGGGGCTGGCGTCCCAGCGGGTGGATGCTCAGGGGCAGGATGCCACGGCGCTGTGCCAGGCATTTCTGGCGTTCTGCCAGGCGGTCTTCGCCAAGTGGGGCGAGATTCACGCTGTCTACTGCGACAACGCCGAGCAGGTGCTCATCCAGTCCCTGCGCTCGTCACTTCGGGCGTCCTCGTTTGCTTGGCTGGCTGGTCGAGTACACAACGCCCGGAAGGCGCCTATCCTAGACCGTATCCGACTGACCTCCCTACTCATGGGCGGCGGTCGTTTTTTTGTGCTGCCAGCGGCGCAGACCCTGACCGACGCTCTGGCCACGGCCTTATGGAGTGGCAAACATCCAGGGCAGGACGAACGCCTGGATGACGGAACCACGGACATCGACACCCTGGACGCATTCGAGTACACCATTGAGCGAGAATATCGCTCCCTTTTGAGGATGAACGCATGAACATTGTACAATTTATCGGATATTTGAATCGGGAGAAGGGGTGGAACCTCCAAGGCAGCTACTACGCCTACATCGACCAGTGGCGGCAGTGGTGGCAGGGCAACTACCCCGACTTCCACGACGTGCCCTGTATCGGGGCAGACGGTCAGCGGCATAAACGTCCCATGTATCGGTTGAGGATGCCGAAGCAGGCGTGTGAGGACTGGGCGGCGCTGCTGCTGGGGGACAAGACCACGGTGACGGTGGAGGACGCGGCATCGTCCGCCTGGCTGGTGGGGCCGGAGGGGCAGCAGACTGGCGGTTTGCTGGGACGGCTGGACTTCTGGCGGAACGCCAACCGGTTGGTGGAGCTGGCGTTTCGAGCGGGCACTGGGGCGTTTGTCCTCTTTGTGGATAAGCTGACAGTGGGAAACCAGACAGTATTGGTATCGCCGGAGGCGCAGCTTTGGGTGGATTATCTCCCGGCTGAGTGCATCCTGCCCATCACCGTCAAACATGGCCGAGTGACTGAATGCGCTTTCGCCAGCGTGGTGACATCCGGCGGTAGGAGCTACATCTATCTGCAGACCCACCAGCTGACCGGTCGAGGCTATCAGATCACGAATGAATACTATACCGCCCAGGAAGAGGAGGGCAGGGCTATCTATCGCCCGGCGGAACTGCCCAGGGGAATGCTCCCTAGTTTCTACACAGGAAGCGACCAGCCATGGTTTGCCCTCTTTTCCCCTGCCCAGCTGAAGAACCTGGACGGTGGTGACGGGCTGGGTATGGCCGTGTTCTCGGAGGCTTTAGACCAGGCACGACAGTGTGACCTGGCCTTTGACAACTACTGTCGGGACTTGTACCTGGGCGGCAAGAAAGTGTTCTACAACAAGGAACTGTTGCAGCCGGTGGCTGGCATGGATGGCCAGCTGCACCTGATCGCACCGGACAGCATCCGGCAGCAGCTTTTTGTACAGACTTCCGGTGACCCGGACAAGGACGACTGGCACGAGTACAACCCAGACTTGCGGGTCAGTGCCAACAGTCAGGCGGTGCAGGACGCCCTGGACTATTACAGCTTCAAGGTGGGGCTGGGGACGCACCACTACCAGTTTGGCAGCAACGGTTCCATTGCTACGGCGACGCAGTACATCGGTGACCGGCAGGATATGGTGCAGCACGCCAACCGGCACCAGATCCAGATCGAGGCGGCGCTGCTGACCTTCTTCCGCACGCTGCTCTGGGCGGGAAAGACCATTCTGGGACAGCCCGTCAACCCGGACACCCAGCTGACCATCAACTTCGACGACAGCTATATCTCCGCCACCGAGACCCGCCGACAGCAGGATAAAGACGACTGCCTGTCTGGCTTCCTGCCCAAGTACCGTTACAACATGGAGTGGCGCGGCATGAGCGAGGAGGACGCCAGGGCGGCCGTCCAGGAGGCGGCAGAGGAGGGGCTGTCCGATAATGACTTGCTCTTCGGGGGTTCCTGATGCTCTCCCCGAAGTGGCTGGCACGCTGCACCGCGCCGATTGCGGAGCTGTACGCCCAGGCAGAGAGCTCTATCCTGGACGACATGGCCAGGCGCATCAGCACCTATGACTTTTACATTCCGGCGGCGCAGTACCAAGAGGAAAAGCTCGCCATGATGGGCATGACCCGTCAGCAGATCATTGCGGAGCTATCCAAGCGCACCGGCAAGACTCGCCAGGAGATCCAGGCGGTCATGGAGGCCGGGGCGGAAGAAACCCACAACAGTGATGGTGCAATCTATGAGCAGGCAGGGAAAGAGGTACCGGAAAAAATCAGCCCCCAAATGCGGAGAATCATCCGCTCCGGCCTGAAGCAGACAGCAGGACTGTTTGATAACTTGACCAAGACAACGGCGAAAACGGCGACTAGACAGTTTGAAAAGGCGCTCGACCTGGCTTGGCTCCAGGTGAGCACCGGTGCAATGGACCCGCAGTCCGCCACCCGGCAGGCCATCAAGAGCTTGTGCAAGGCGGGTATTCAGGCAATCGCCTACCCGACTGGGCGCAGCGACACTCTGGAGGTGGCAGTGACCAGAGCGCTGCGCACCGGCGTCAATCAGACCGCCCTGCGGATGCAAGAGCAACTTGCGGACGAGATGGGCTCCGACTTGGTGGAAGTGACCGCCCACGCCGGGGCACGCCCAGACCACGCTAAATGGCAAGGGAAAGTGTACAGCCTGACCGGCAGAACACCGGGCTACCAGACGTTGGCCAAGGCCACCGGCTACGGCACCGGCGCGGGGCTGGGCGGGTGGAACTGCCGTCACAGCTTCTTCCCACACTTCCCTGGCCAGAGCAACACCTACAGCAAGGATGAGTTGGAGGAATACACCCGCCCGGACGCCGTGGAGTACAACGGAAAGTCGATGAGCCTGTACGAGGCAGAGCAGACTCAGCGGAACATTGAGCGCCAAATCCGGCGATGGAAGCGGGAAGACAACGCCTTGCAAGCCGCCGGGCTGGATACCACAGAAAGCTCTGCCAAGGTGAAACTGTGGAATAGTCGGTACAAGGATTTTTGCGCGAAAACCGGGCTGAAGCAGCAGAGGCAGAGAATGTCTACTTATACACAATAGTCTGTTGATTTAGGTACGCTGCAAGACGTGCTTTTTTCATACCCATTTTTAAAATTTTGTCCCGGAACGACGTAAAACTTGCCCAGCCAAGCGGACGCGACCCGTGTTACCAAAGCGTAGGTAGGAAGGAGACCACATGAAACGAGAAGACATCACCGCACTGCTGCCGGATATTACCGAGGAGCAGCTGGACAAGATCATGGGACTGCACGGGGCAGACGTGACGAACCTGAAGGAGAGTCTGGCCACAGCGCAGGATGATCTAACCACAGCCCGGGGCGAGCTGACCGCTGCCAATGAGAAGCTGAAAGGCTACGACCCGGACTGGCAGGCCAAGATGACTGACGCCCAGAAGCAGGTGGGTGCTGTCCGGCGGGACGCCGCCATTCAGGCAGCCCTCATGGCCGCTGGTGCCCGGAACACCAAGGCGGCGCTGGCTATGCTGGATCTGGACAAAGTCAAGCTGGGCGAGGACGGCAAGCTGGACGGTCTGGAGGATCAGCTGACCGAGCTGACCAAGAGCGACAGTTGGCTGTTTTCGTCTGGCGCATCCGATACCGGGATGTCCACCATGTCCACCGGCGGCGAGCATGGCCAGGGCGGCACCGCCGGAGGTGACGGCGTGGAAGCTGCCTTCAATAAGCTCAACCCCTGGCACAAATCTGAAACTTGACAGAAAGGATGATACACAATGGCACATACCAATCAGGATCGCTGGTCTGGTCTTGTGGATGCAAAGCTCCGCACGACCCTGGTTACCAGAGACAATCTCATTTTCAACACCCGTTACGAGGGCAGCCCCAAGGCGGGCAAGGTGAAAATCCCCGTCCGTGACACCGAAGTGGAGGTCAAGGCCTACAGCAAGAGCGCTGGCATTGACCCCGCCGCAGGCACCACCACCTATCTGGATCTGACCATTGACCAGGATGAGGCCGTCAACGAGCTGATCGATGGCTTCGATGCTGCCAGCGTCCCCGACGGCATCGTGGCAGACCGGCTGGACTCTGCCGGTTACTCCCTGGGCTTGAGCATGGACAAGAAGTCCATCAACGCGCTGGAAAGCGCCGCTGACGCCAACATCTCTGCTACCAAGACCGCCTGCACTTCCAGCACGGCATACAAGACGGTGCTGGAAGCCAAGCGCACCCTCTCCCGCAACGGCGTGCCCTCCGAAGGCCGCTGGCTCATCGCGGCACCGGAATTTCTGGAAGTGCTGATGCAGGACTCCAATTTCATCCGCCAGGGCGACCTGTCCCAGGAGCTGATCCAGCAGGGCGTGGTCGGCCGGGTGGCCGGTTTCAACGTGGTGGAGAGCTGCAACATGGACTATGACTCCACCACCAGAGTGGCCAGCAAGAAGACCACCACTGAATTCATCGCCGGTCACCCCAACTGGTGCCACCGAGTGGAGGAGTGGGCGGTGCCTGTCCACCTCCAGGACCTGAACGGCTCCGGCAAGTACATCGGCGCGTCTGCGGTCCAGGGTCGTAAGGTCTACGGTATCAAGGTCTCCAAGGGCAAGACCCTGTACATCAAGCGGACGGAGACTGCTGTCTCTGGCGGCTGATAGGAGGCGCAGCGATGACCGCACCAGTAGCCTATGAGATGTCCGGGCGCAACCGTGTCCCGGCGGATGAACGGACGATGTACCAGCTTCGGGCGGAACAGTATCTCCGGATGCTGACCGGTATTGACGCCGAGGAGGCGCTCAATCGCGGCCTGGATTTTGAGTACAGCAACGCCGTCTACGCCGTCATGGACGCTCTCTACCTGGACGACCAGAGCGCCGGGAAGACCAGCGAGACCGTGGCGGATTGGTCGGTCAGCTACAGCCAGTCCGGCAACGGCGCAGGCACGGCAGTGTATGACGCTGCTCGCCCGTGGCTGGTGGATACCGGCTTGCTCTATCGGGGGTGTGACTGATGTGGAACCAGACGGTCACCCTCTATCACAAGAGCTATGACGGCGACAAGACCAAGTGGGCGCGGCACGAACTGACCGGCGTGCAGCTGAGCCTTGCGGACGGGACGACCATCAGCGCCAGTGGCGAGCTGGTACAGGGAGGGTCAACCCTGGTCATCCGCAAGCAGGCCGACATGGAACGGGTCGGGAACGGTGACTACATCGTCTCCGGCTCGTGCCCGGTCGCGGCATTTGAGGGCAGCCCGGTCAAAGTGCTGGCAGGATATGCCCCAATGCGTGTCTCTGGCCGCAAAATGTACCCGTACCGGTCGGCGCTGGCGCACGCAACGTACACCCTGGAGGGCAGCTGGAAATGAAAGTGAATGTCAAAGTGAATATCGACTGCAAAAAAATTTTACAGTCTCGTGGGCTGGGCAAGAATGGCGCGGCGGCGCGGCACCTGGCGAATCTGGTTGCCAAGCACAGCGACAAACGGGTACCGTTCCAGGCTGGCCACCTGAAAAACCAGCACACAATCACCGTGCAAAATGGTGCCGCCATCCTGGAATACACTCAGCCCTACGCCCACTACCAGTACCACGGCCAAGTCATGGCCGGTCGCGCGCCGAAGCACTACACCGGCAAGGCACTGACCTACAACCAAGCCCCCACCAGAGGGAGCAAGTGGGACGTGCGCACCATGCAGGCGGACGGCACGCGGATCGTGGCCGACTTCGCCAAGTTTGTGGGAGGTGAACCGGTATGAGCATCGTCGATGGTCTGCGTGCCTGGCTCGACGGATACCAGGGCCTGACCGGCGGACGCATCAATGTGGACTGCCTGCCGGCGGAGTTAGCCAGCTACAGCCTGGACTCTGACCCCAGCTATACCGTCGCCACCTACATGGACGGCACCCAGGCGGTGGAACGCACCTACGTCATCGCCTCTCGCGAGGCGATTGGGAGTGACATTACCCAGAACGCCGTCAACCTGGAGTGGTACGACGCCCTGGCCGCCTGGATCAGGCGGCAGCGGCGCGTCCGGAACTGGCCGGACATCGGCAAGGGGCGCACTGTCTCCAATATCTCTGTCGCGTCTACGCCGTACCCTTTTGCGGTCGAAGCAAATGGCGAGGCACGGTATCAAATCCAAATCAAACTGAATTATTACGAGGAGTGATTTTATGAAACTGTCTGCAGCAATGACCGGTATTACCCCCAGCTCCAGCTTTGCTGGCGAAGTGACCGGCGATGATTATATCCTGGCGCTGGACTGCTCTGCCGACGGCAGTGCGACGTCTCCGGCTGACTATGACGTGGCTACCGTCCACGTCTCCAACTACGGCGCAGAACTGTCCCCTGAGACCGATTCCAGCCAGTTCTACTACGAGGGCTACACCAGCATGAAAAAGTCCACCAGCCGCAAATTCAAGCCTGTGGGCAAGCGGCTCATGGGCGACGCATTTCAGGATTTTATCTGTTCCCATGCAATTAAATACGGCAAGGGCAGCGATGTGGTGCGCGACTATGTGTATTTCTGCGTCCTCACCGGCAAAGGCGAAAAAGGCAAGGTGCTAATCCTGGTCAACAACGATGGTGCGGCCGAATCCGGTGCGATTGGCGATATCGACGTCGAACTGCAGGTCATCGGTGTGCCGGATGAGTATACCTACTCCGCTACCTGATTGCGAGGTGAATGACCATGGTGGTAACCATCAAAGAGCGCCGCTATGATGTGGATTTTGACGACGTCCGTGTCATTGCGGCGGCAGATGACGGCAAGAGGGCGATCGTGGAGGCGAACGCCTCCCTACCGCCTGTGACAGATGCAAGCTACGGCAAGCGCCTGATCGATTTCCTGGACGTTGTCAAGGCAGCCATCGATGGCGTCGTCGGTGACGGCGTATCTGCCGAGTGCTTCGGAGACGCCTACAACTGGCGGGACATCCTGACCGGCTGGGTGGGTATCGTGGAGGCCAGCACTGCCAGCGCGGTGGAGACCGGCGCTGCAGCCGCTGAGCTGGTACATCGTGCGACCGCCTGCGTCACCGCCAGCAAGGCGAGTGGCCGCCAGCCTGTGCGCCTGGAATGACCTATCTGCTGACGGACGCGCTGCCGCATACCGTTGATGTGGGGGGTGTCTCGTACGAGGTCACGACAGACTTCAGGCTGTTCGTGGCCTTTGAGCGGGACGCCTTTTGCGACCGTTGGGACGCCGCTGCGGCATGCAAAACGTTGGAGTGGTTTTACCCTGACGGAATCCCGGCGGACGTTCCGGCGGCGCTGGATGCGTTCGTGTCGTTTTACCGGGGCGGCCTCTTTGAGGCGCTGGACGCCGCGGGTAACCCCAACCGGCCTACCAACGGGCGCAAATGCATTCCCTACGCATTTGACACAGACGACCGGCGCATCTATGCAGCCTTCCACCGTCGCTATGGCATCGACCTGGCGGCGGTGGACTTGCATTGGTACACCTTCCGGGCGTTGTTGAGCGGCCTGTATGAACCGGATTTTGAGACGGTCGTAGGGTATCGCGCTATGGACACGTCCCGGCTGGACAAGGCACAAGAACGAGAATACCGAAGATTACAGAACGCTTACGAGCTGCACAAGCCTGGCGACTGCACAGATAGCGGCATGATCGATTGGGATGCGTGGGCAGCGGACAAGAGACGACGATTGAGCGGAGGTGAGTGATATGGGCGCAGATGGCCACGTAAGGATCGAGATTTCCGGCGACAGCACGCCGCTGGAGAAAGACCTACAGCGGGTCGAAAAAGAGGCTGATGACTCCATGTCCGCCGTAAAAAAAGGCGCGCAGAAGGCAGAAGACGCCCTGAATGACATGGGAGAGGCTGCCAGAGACGCCTGTGACAGCAAAGTGACCGGCGGCTTGGAGGATGTGGCGGACGCTCTGGCGAATGTCGGCGACAATGCTGGGGACGCTGGCAAGGGCGTGGAAGACACAGGCAAAAAAGCGGAGAGCGTCTGGAAAAAGCTCGAAGGGATGTCCGAGAGCGCTGCCGACCTCCAGGACGCCCTGGCCAACACGGTCAAGCAGAGCGCTGCCACCATCGGCAAAACCTTTGCGGTGGTCGGCGCAGGCGTTGCCGCTGTCGGTACCGCAACCGCAGGCGTGCTGGTCAACCTGGGCAACGGCTATAACAAGGCTGTCAATCAGATCAGCGCGGCGACAGGAACCACCGGAAAAGAGCTGGAACAGCTGGGGCAGATCGCCCAGAACGTGTACAGCCACAACTTCGGCGACTCTCTGGAAGATGTGGCGGACGGCATCTCTGTGGTGCGGCAGAACACCCAGCTGATGGGCGAGGAGTTGCAAGCGGCTACAGAGGCTGGGTTTGCCCTGCGGGATACATTTGGCTACGATTTGAGCGAGAGCGCACGGACGGCCAGTGCGCTCATGAAAAACTTTAGTATTGACGCAAACACGGCGTACAACATCATCGCCACCGGCGCGCAGAAGGGCGCAGACCAGAACGGCGATCTGCTGGACACCCTGAATGAATACTCAACCCAGTATGCGGCGCTGGGGCTGTCCGCCGACCAATTTGTCAACGGCTTGATTGCCGGTGCGGAAGCCGGTGTATTTAGCATCGACAAAGTAGGCGACGCCGTCAAGGAGTTTAACATCCGTGCAAAGGATGGCTCCAAATCCACAACCAGCGCATTTGCCACCCTCGGACTGAAAGCCAGCACGACCATGCAGGCGTTTGCCAAGGGCGGTGACACGGCGCAAAAAACCTTCTTCCAGGTTATCGAAGCCTTGGAGGCGATGAAAGATCCCGTTCAGAAGAACCAGACCGCCGTGGCGCTGTTTGGCACCCAGTACGAGGACTTGGAAAAGACTGTGCTGCCGGTGTTGGCCAGCATGGAGGACGCAAGTAAAGATGCGTATGACGCTCTGGGCGAGATCAATGAGATCAAGTACAAAGACCTTGGCTCTGCCCTCCAGGGACTGGAACGCACCATTGAGGGTGCACTCATCCCAGCGGCCAGCGAGATCGCCAGTGGCCCTATGATGGATGCTATGGCACAGCTGCAAAAGATGGCCAACGATCTGGCGAAAAGCATCAAGGCAGGGGAATTTGATAGCGTATTTGAGGGGATCGCCGATGGTATCACAGGTGTTATCAGGATGCTGCCTAAGATCAGAGACGGCATCAAAAAAATCGCCCCCGTGGTATCCAATATCGCAGGCATCACCATGGATTTTTTGTCCGTTGTGGTCGACAATATCGACTTGGTGATTTCTGCGATTGCCGGTGTCAGTACCGCCATTGCGGCGCTGAAGCTCCTGACATTTATCGGCGATGTTACGCAAGCCGTAAAGACACTAACCGCAGCGTTTTCGCTGTCGGCTGGCCCCATCGGGTTGGCTGTGGTGGCAATTGGGGCGTTGGCGGCGGTAATTACTGACGTTGCTATCTCTGGTGACAGCGCAAGCGACATCTTGCGAGACAACACGGAGGCGACTCAAAAACTCCGAGAAGAAAGCGAAAAGCTCACCGAAGAATGCGAGCGAAACCGGGAAGAACGCCAAAAGAATGCGGATGCAGCCGAGACGGAAACGGCAATGGCTGAAGAATATGCCAAAAAGCTCAGCGACTTGGCCGGAAAAGAAAATAAGAGCGCAAGCGAGAAAAAGAAGATGGCTAAGTACGTTGAGAAGCTCAACGACCTAGTGCCGAACCTGAGCCTCAAGTATGATGAGGAAAAGGATCAGCTGAACAAATCCACTGACGCTATCTATCGCAACATCGACGCACTCAAAGAGCAGGCCAGGGTAAAGGCATACACGGAAAACTATGAGGCTGCCGTGAAAGAGCAGGCCGAAGTAGAAAAAAAGCTGAACGATGCAAGGGTACAGTACCACAAGAACTTGGAAGAACTGGACAGAGCGCAACGGAAGTTAAACGCTGTCTCACCGGCAGACCAACCGGCTCTCTATGACAAGCTCTCTGCGAAGGTCAATATTGCCAAGAAGAACGTGGAGGAAAGCAAAAAAGCGTTTGACGACCTATCCGACAGCTTCCGCCAGTCGTCCTCTGATATGGACTATTGGGGGAAAAAAAAGGAGGAAGAAACAGACGCTCAGGCAGTCGTTGACAACTTGAATAAACTGGCAAACGTTGCGGAAGAAGCAGGCATCAAACTGCCGAAAAGCGTGAGCGATGGTGTCAAATCCGGAAAATATCAAATGGCCGAAAGCGTTGATGAATTGAAACGCCTCATCGACTTTGACGCCGCTATCCAGAAGGCCGGATTGCAGGGGGTGGAAATCCCGCAAAGCCTATCCGCCAGCGTCAACAGCGGTCAGATATCTGTGTCAGAGGCCATTAACCGGATGAACAACCTTGCCAAGTTTGACAAAATGGCTCAAAAAGCGAAATCGGCAGGAGTGAAGGTGCCGAAAGAGCTGCGCAAAGGGATTGCCAACGGCACAATATCTGTGGAAACGGCGACAAAACGACTAAATAATGTCGCAAAGTTTGACCGGATTGCTCAAAAAGCGAAATCGGCAGGGGTGAAGGTGCCGAAAGAGCTGCGCAAAGGGATTATTAGCGGGACGATTTCCGTCAAGGCAGCAGCGAAACGGCTAGAGGGCGTTGCCAAATTTGACGCGATTGCGAAAAATGCAGGCGTAAGCGGCACAAAAACCGCAAAGGAATTGCGCAGTGGCATCATCAGCGGAAAAATTAGCGCAGAGGCCGCTTGTAGGCAACTGACAAAAGCAAGTGCGAAAGCTTTGAATCCAAACGGACAAGCGCAAAAACCTGGCGAAATGACTGCGGAGGAATACGCACAAGGCGCAAAACGGAAGTCGGGCGTTGCCCGGTCGGCTGGCCAGAGCGTAGGCAAAAAGGGCGTAGAGGGGGCTAAGAGCGGGTCAAGCGGGGCGTCCGGGGTTGGGTACAACCTCGCAGAAGGCTTTGCCGTCGGCATTGGCCGAGGAGCGTACTTGAGCAAAGCGGCTGGACGAAAAATGGCGGCTGGTGCCATCGCCGCTGCAAAAAAAGAAGCAGGTGTTGCAAGCCCGTCTAAGGTCATGCGCGACCAGGTCGGTATCCACATGGCAAGTGGTATGGCCGTCGGCATCCGCGAGGGTATCCCGCAGGCGGCTTCCGCTGCCGCTGATATGGTCAACGACACCGTAGATGCCGCAAACGCCGCCGCCGCAAAAGCCAAAATCGACACAAGCAAGCTGACCCTGTCCCCGGCGGAAGCCCAAGCCGCCATTGCGGCCAACATCGACAGCATGAGCGCCCAGGCAAAACTGGCGGTGCAGTACGAGATGGACCGTCGCGCGGCCAGCGTGGCAGTTCAGGCGGCTGCTGCCCCCACGTACAACGACAGTCAGGTGGTGGGGTTGCTGGACCAGCTGCTGGCTGAGACCAAGGCAGGCAAGGTCATTCGAGTCAACCAGCGGGAGTTGGGACGCACCGTCCAGCAGTGGGAACGGCGCATGTCTAATGTCACAGGAGGGATGTAAGTGCTGACCATCAATGGCGTGAGCTACAATAAATATCTGACGGCCTGCACAGTGTCCCAGGTGACACGCAGCGAGACCGTTATCAACACCCTGGCCGGGACGCAGTATCCGTATGGCACCGGCAAAGGGTACGAGGCGGCAATGACACTGTCGCTCGTCCCGACAGATGTCGTGCGCAGCCTGACCCATGCGATCACCGGCGCAGGGACGACGTTCGTGGCGTCCTTTTTGGGCGGCGGAGCGGAGACTATTGGCCGCACCTGCAGGGCGTCCAATGTGACTACGGTGCTGCAAAACGTAGTCGATGGCGGACACTGGACGGTGTCTTTCACCGTCATCACCGTGGACTAGGAGGCAAAGAGATGATTGAGACCAACGCGGCCTGGAAACGGATCGCAATCGACCCGTACCACCACACGACGTTTGACTTGACCGTGGACGGGCGGAAGATCCCGCCGGACAGGATCGCGCTGTCCCCGGAGATCACATCGGCGCTCTACACCGACCGGTGGAGCGTCGGCAACGTGGCGTCCAGCTGCCTGACGGTCACCTACCTGCCTGACCCGATGGTCACCAGACCGAAAAGGGCGGCGAAGGTGCAGATGAGGTGCACCATCTGGCCGAGGGACGGCGACTGGGTGCTGGCGGATGAGTCCGGACAGTCCATTGTGACGCAGTCTGGTCAAGAGATTTGGCTGATGGACACCCAGACCATCACCATCGGCACCTGGTACATCAACACCAGAGCGACGGATGCCCGAGGCTGGGTGACGCTGACCTGTTATGACAAGATGCTCCGTCTGGGCAAATACACGGTCAAGAAGGCAGCTAAAAAGCACGGCGTGAAGCTGTCGTATCCGGTGGACATGTTCCAACTCTCTGCCCTGGCTGCAAAGGTCACAGGGCTGGCAGAGCCGTCCCTGGAGGACGCTTGCGGATTGGAATTTACCAAGGATGACGTTGAGGAACTGACCGTGCGGGAAGCGCTGGGCTATGTAGCTGCCGCAAACGGGGTGAACCTGGCAGCTGACGCCGATGGGACGGCAATGGTGGCGCTGCATTATGGCAGCTACAATTATGACGGCCCGTATATCTACACGTCGGGAGACGATACCCACGAGCTGGTGGACGAGACCGGCGAACGTATCGTGTATTACGACGAGGACTCTGCAGCGGTGTTTTTGGAGCCCTCCCGCATGGCGGAGCTGGACCTTGGCGAGACGCTGCCGGAGGTCACTGCCGTTGAGGTCAGCGGTCCCGACGACGACGCAACATGGACGGCAACAGCCGATGGAGTGACAATGCTCGGCACGACGTACACAATCGACTGGCCGCTCTCCTGCGGCAGTCAGCAGGTGGCGAACCAGATGATTGACGCCATCGGGTATTTTGCGTATACGCCCTGGGACGCTCGCAGCGTTCTGCTGGATCCCAGCGTCCAGGTGGGCGACATTGTAATTGTGGACGGCGTGGAGACTGCCATCTCGGACATCACAGCCACTTGCGGGGGCACATATGTCGCAGACTGTGGGGCGGCTGGCGACTATGCTGCTGCCGAAGAGCTATAAGGAGGTATTTATGGCAAAACGGATTTGGGAGTTTTCGGCGCTGAATCAGATCAGTGACGATACTAAGTTTTTGGTGAGCCAGGGCGAAAACACGCGCGTTGTCCCCGGCTCGCTCATCAATCAGATTGCTGCCCGCATCGACTCTATCATTGCAGGCAGCACGACAGAGGTTAGCACCGCCGAAATTGCTGACGCCAGAGTGCAGGCGAACGGCCAAACGGCGACGTCTCTTGGCAACGCGATCCGGTGGGTATACAACGCGCTGCTTACTGAAGAGCATGCGACATATACCGAGTTTGATGGAGGAGTCTTGTCGGGCGAGTCGCTGACGGTGACCCAGAGGCCGGGACTATGTTTTATCAGCGGCACACTGACCCTGTCAGACAGAATCTCTAATTGGACAACCATCTTGGGCAGCTCGGCGATTCCGGCCCCCCAGCACGGAGAACTGGTGCCGTTCGAGGCATCCCAGTGGGGGACAAGTTACGCCAGACCCTTGCGCGGGAAGGTCACGCCGGACGGTGGGCTCCAGCTGGTCTATGGCGCTGCGGGGAGCTATGTAATCAACGTAGTCTACCCAATTGGTTGAGTGAGGTGAACCATGGACAAGCGTACACGAGCAAAATTCACGACGCTCGCAAAAAGAGTGAATGAAGCGAGCGGCACAGCTGCGGACTTAGCTACAGCTAAGACCGATATTGAGAACTTGAAAACCTCAAAAGCAAACATCGAAGATTTAACTGCAGCAGCAGGGAGAATTGATGTTTTGGAGGCCGAGAGCGCCTCTGTGAAGCAGTTGGTGGCAGGTAAGGCGAGCGTTGCAGACTTGACCGCAGCCACCGGCAGAATTGATGACCTGGAGGCAGACACGGTGTCCCTGGAGCAGGCGGTGGTTGAGAAGGCGAGTATTGCAGACCTGAACGCCACCAATGCGGAAATCAGCAACTTAAAAACCGATAAGGCTGACGTGGACCTACTGAACGTGGTCAAGGCGACCATTGAGGACCTGCTTGTGCGGGGCGGTATCATCACGGACAGTCTGACCGGCGTGGAGATCAACGCCACCAAATTTTTGACCGGCGTCACCATCATCGGCGACGTCATCAAGGCGGGGACGCTGGCAGCGAACCGCATCATTCTGACCGGCGAAAACGGACTGATCTACGAGTTGAACGTCAATGCTGGGAACCTGACGGCGTCCCAATTGACAGAGGAGCAGTATAAGCAAGCACTTGATGGCAGCGTGCTGGTGGCGTCGTCCATCACCACGGACAAGCTGGCGGCAGGGTCCGTCACGGCACAGGTCATTGCCTCCGGGGCAGTGACAACAGATAAATTGGAGGTGGGCGCCGTGAAGGCGAAGCACATTGATGTCGATGATCTCTTTGCCCAGAACATCACCGCCACCGGCACCATCACCGGCGCGAAACTCATTGGTGCTGTGCTCAGTGGTGGTTCCATCGACATCTCCGGCACCTTCGATGGATACACGGGTGCCAGCGAAGGATATATCCGAACATTAGGTGATGAAAGCGGAAGTCCGCAGTTGATTTTGGGCATGGGTGAGAATCGGATCAAAATCACAGATGATGCGATGGAAAGCATCGTATTAGATGGGCCGATGATCTATATTGGCGCACCTGGGGGGGCAAGCGACACCACAGTATACAACCTTTGGGTGCAGGGCGACGTGTCCGCAGACGGCAAGCACAATACCTACACCAGCTTTTCCGGCGGAGTTCTGTCGTCCGGGTCGGTAACGGTGAGCAAAAAGCTGGGGATGTGCTACATCAGCGGTACGCTGACCTTATCCAAGAGCATCCGCGCCTGGACCACCATCCTGTCCAGCTCCAAGGTCCCCGCACCGCAGCACGGAGAACTGGTTCCGTTCGAGGCATCCCAGTGGGGGACGAGTTATGCTCGGCCGCTGCGCGGGAAGGTCACGCCGGACGGTGGACTCCAGCTGGTCTATGGCGCTGCGGGGAATTACGTGTTTACTATTGCGTACCCGATCGACTAAGGAGAACATATGGAAAGCATCATCGTAGCGCTGATCACCGGCGGCCTGTCGCTGATCGGCGTCATCATCACCAGCCGGAGCAGCGGCAAAAAGGTGCAGCAGCAGTTGGAGATTGCCCAGGCTGTCACCGATACCAAGATTGAGGAACTGACCAGGGAGGTTAGGTATCATAACGGGTTTGCCGAGCGCCTCCCTGTGTTGGAAGAAAAAATGAAAGTCGCCAACCATAGAATTGACGACCTGGAACACGGAAAGGAACATAGCCATGAAGAATAAAAATTGGTGGAAAGCAGCAGGCTGGCGTGCCCTGCGCACGGTAGCCCAGACCGCCCTTGCGACCATCGGCACGACCTACGTGCTGACCGACGTAGACTGGCTACTGGTGCTCAACACGACCGCCCTGGCGGGCATTTTGAGCGTGCTGACCAGTATCATCAAGGGCATCCCGGAAGTGGACGAGGGGGAATAAACTATGGCACTGAAAGGCATCGACGTATCTGAACATCAGGGCGTCATTGACTGGGCGAAGGTGGCCAAGGATGGGGTGCAGTTTGCGGTCATCCGGGCTGGCTACGGCCGGGAACTGAACCAGAAGGACAAGCAGTTTGAGCGCAATTATGCGGGAGCAAAGGCTGCTGGTATCAAGGTGGGGGCTTACTGGTACAGCTACGCCGACAGCGTGAAGCGGGCGGAGGAGGAGGCCAGGACCTGTCTCAAGGTGCTGGAGGGCAAGACGTTTGACCTGCCCATTTTCTTCGACCAGGAGTACGAAAAATCCATCCTGGCGCTGAGCACCAAGACGCGAACGGACATCGTGTTGAAGTTTTTGGAGACAATCAAAGCGGCTGGGCGCAAGGTTGGCCTGTACAGCTCCACCAACTTTATCACCACCAAGCTCCAAGCCAACCGCCTGACCGCCTACCCCCTGTGGCTGGCTGAATACGGCTCCAAGCTCCACTACACCGGCATGGTGTGGGCGTGGCAGTACACCAGCAAAGGCAGAGTGGCAGGCATCAAGGGCAATGTGGATTGCAATCACGGGTATTTTGAGCAGACCAAAACTACAAACACCGACCTGCTCCGCAAGGGAGATAAGGGCGACGACGTCAAGCTCCTCCAGCACCGGCTGAACATCCTGGGCAGTCAGCTCGCCGAGGACGGCATCTGGGGCGTCAAGACCGACCAGGCCGTGCGGAATTACCAGTACAAGGCCGGTCTGACCGTGGACGGCATCGTAGGCGCAAAAACCAGGGCGGCGCTCATCCGAGACGCAATCCTGGCTCGTGCGGCGGAAATCGGCCAGTACATGGTCAAACACAAGTGGCACTATCAGGATAAGACCTACCGCGCGAAATCCACCTTTGACGCGACGCGGAAGTTGGAGCACCCCGGCGCTACCTGCTCCCACTACGTATCCTGGGTCTTGCAGGACGTCGGCTTGCTGACGGCTGGCAAGCGTATCAGCCACGACAACGGCAAGGTCACCGGTACCGGCAACCTGCTGGGCTGCCAGGTTATCCAGGCAAAGGGCAAGCCCTGGGACAAGCTCCCCGATCTGCGGCCGGGGGATGTGTGCGTGTGGGAGAGTAACCTTGCTATCTATGCCGGTAACGGCAAGTGGTATGACGCAGGTGGGCCGTTCCGCGCCAACACCAAGGACGGGAAATACACCGACATCGGCCCCATCGCACCGTACTATGACCGGACAGAGCCGGTCTATTACCTGGTGCGGGCGAAGAGCTGAACAAAATCCCCGGTGTGCAAGATAAGTGACCAGAAATGTCATGTGCACCATTCTATCATCTCCTTTTGACAGGGCTGATTTTGGCGTTCATTTGGTGCTTATTCGGGCGAAAACGCAGCGTAATACAGAAAAGCCTACGGCATAAGAAATGACGGAAACCGTTGCGGCGCAACGTGTTCCGTCACTCTGCGAACGCACACAAAACATGATACGTAGTTTTCGTAATCAGCAGGTCGCCGGTTCAAATCCGGCCAGTAGCTCCACAAAAAACCGTGTAATCCCAAGGGTTACACGGTTTTTTTCATTTCTGCACATTGGGCGCAATCGGTGTTTTGGTGCTTATTTGGTGTTTACTCTGCTTTCTTCACCGCAACAACATCATCGAATCGGTCGAAGGTCTCCATAGCCTTCGCTTCGGCAGATGCAATAACATGGGCGCAAATATTCGCCGTCGTGCTGGGCTGGGCGTGTCCGAGCGCCTTGGATACGACCACCAGCGGTGTGCCATCAGCGATCATCAGACTGGCGTATGTATGGCGGAGGGAATGTACGGTCACCTTTGGGAGACCACTTCGGGCGATGAACTTTGAAAACCACGCTGTGATGCTGTCTGGAAAAATCGGAGCGCCCAGCTCGGTGGTGAACACGCGCCCGTCAACGTCCTCCCAGGCGTCGCCCATCGCACACCGCTGCTCATCCTGCCAACGCTGATACTCCAGCAACAGCAAAAACACGGAGCGGGGAAGTTTCAAGGGCCGACGGGACTTTGAGGTCTTCGGCGTGCTGGCGTAAGTACCCTTCCGGGGTGTGTAATTCCAGGTCTGGCGCACTGCGATGGTCTGAGTGTCAATGTTCACATCCTCCCATCTCAGGCCGAGCAATTCGCTCCGCCGCAGCCCGGACAAAAGGTCAAAGGTGATGAGTGTCCTCCATTTGATTGGTTCGTCCTGGAGCAGTTCAAGCAGCTTCCGGGCGTCATCCTCATCCAGGTATGCCGCTGATCTGTCGCCCAAGCTGGGCAAGTCGGTCTTCGTGGCGGGATTGTCTTTGAGGTATCCCCATTTCACGGCCTTGGACAGGACGGCGGACACGACCCGATGGTAAGCGTGGATGGTGCCAGGCTCAAGCGGAGTTGTGTCCTTGATGACCAGAAAGACGTCTTCAAGCTGGGCGTTCATTGCCGTCGCGATCACCGCCGCGTTCTCAATCGCAATCTTCTTCCGGGCTTTCATCTGCTTGAACGACCAAAGGGACACGCCGGTGCTGCGGGAGAGCTCGGCCATGCTTGTGTGATGACCCTTCATCCACTGCGCAAAGTCGATTTTGCATACAGCTGTCGTTGCGCCAGCGCGGATGCCAGCCTCCTGGAGGTTTGCATAAAACGCGGCGAGGTGGGCGGGTTTCAGGTCTCTGAGCCGGATGTGGCCGATCGCCTGATTGATGCGCGCCAACTTGGCCTGATATTCGTAGGATGTCTTTTCCTTCAAGTTCGGGTTCGCGTGGCGCTGCATGAACAGCTCGGCAAACTCCTTAAAACGGATACTGCCGTCACAGATATTGCCGTCCTTGACCTGCTCTTCAAACAGCACAGCCTGCCGGTTCAGTTCCTTCTCGAGCTGGCGCTTCGTCATGCCAGGAGTAGGCACCCACGTCATGTGCTTGCGCAGCTGCTTCCCATTGATGTCGTAGCCGGTGGAGACGGTTATCTTGTAGCCTTTGCCTTGCTTTTTTATCGTGGCCATTGCATTTTCTCCTTTCATTTCGTATAATGAAAGGGTAGTAGGCCGACTAAACTTACTACCCTTTGAACCGTCCTGGTGTTGGAAGCGCCGGGGCGGTTTTTGTTTACTATGTGGTCACTCGATCGGAGTGAATGTGGTTGGGGCAGAACACCCCATATCCATGCCTGATGTCAAGTTTGCGACATAGTCGCCAAAGCCGCTAGATCCCAAGATTGTGTTGATATACAGGTCACCATAGTCGTACACAACAAAATTAGATGTGCCGCTGATTCTGTAGCGTCCTTCCGGCAAATCGGTGCCGACCACATAGCGACCGGATGACAAGTTGATTGGCTTCCCTTTTGCCTTTTTCACATCACTGTTGAGTTTCGCCAGTTCGTCCTGTTTCTCCTTGATCTGGCCATCAAGGGAGCTGATCTCACCGTTCAACTCATCAATCTTAGCTTCCTTCTCTGCCTTCTTTTCGGCCGCCTTGGCTTCGGCATCTGCTTCCTTCTCTCGTGTGGCAATCTCGGATTCAGCCAAATTGCTGTACTTGTCCATTTTGTCCACATATGCGTTGTGTTCTTTCTGGAGATCTTTGAGTTGCTTGCTCTTTGTTTCGTAGGTATCACTCCAAAGGCTGCCGCTGGGGG
>OGQO01001579.1_pt1 | contig 20360 bp, 15 predicted proteins | sample 1553241 | NCBI WGS metagenome assembly OGQO01 (sample SAMEA2579933, study PRJEB22360) | human gut metagenome | biome: human gut; feature: human-associated habitat; material: faeces | place: Denmark | collected 2008/2010
CCGCGGATAACAGGATGAATCCCCCTTTCGGGGATTTATGGCTCCGGCACCAAAGAAAGTTAGTGACATTGCCTGGAAGCAAGCCTGAATCCACCACTCGCAGCGCGGGCTGCCTTCCAGCAGCCCCTACAGCTACGCGTTATACTCTAAGAGGGTGAGGGGGTTGGCGACTTTTTCGGGGAGGAGGGCAATATCCATTACTTCAAGCACTGTGTTGACGTAGTGGAATGTAAGTCCTGCTACATAGATGGAATCAATGTCGGCGATATCCTTCTTGTTTTCGGAGGAAAGTATAATGTCAGTAATGCCGGCACGTTTTGCCGCCAGAATCTTTTCCTTTATTCCACCAACCGGAAGCACCTTTCCGCGCAATGTAATCTCACCGGTCATGGCGAGGCGCGGGCGTATCCTGCGCTGAGTGAATGCAGATGCGATGGATGTAGCCATGGTGATGCCCGCCGACGGTCCATCTTTGGGAATGGCACCTTCCGGCACATGAAGATGGAGCTGATATTTCTCGAATACTTCTTCGGGAATACCTAATTCCGCAGCATGGCTCTTGACATATTGGAATGCAATCGCCGCCGACTCTTTCATTACATTACCGAGATTACCGGTAAGCGTAAGCTTGTCGCCCTTTATCTTTGAGAGCGATGATTCGATGAAAAGAATCTCGCCGCCGACGGCAGTCCACGCAAGCCCCGTGACAACACCGGCAAACTCATTGCCCTCATAACGGTCCTTGCTGAATCGCTCAACCCCGAGAAATTCCTTCAGATGCTTCGGGCAAATCTTAGCGGGAACCTTCTTGCCGAGCATTTTTGCCAGAATCACTTTGCGCACGATAGTGGAGAGTTCCTTTTCAAGCTGACGCACTCCGCTCTCCGAAGTATATTTCTCGACAATCTCTGCTATCGCTTCCGGAGTGACGTTGACATCCTTCGGTTTCAGATTATTTTCCTTTCGCAAGGTCGGAAGAATATGACGCACGGCAATCTCGACCTTCTCTTCAAGAAGGTATCCGGCGAGATTTATTATCTCCATACGGTCAAGAAGGGGCTGTGACAGAGTCGACAGCGTATTTGCAGTGGCAATGAAAAGCACCTTTGACAGGTCGTAGTCCACATCTATATAGTTGTCATGGAAACGACAGTTCTGCTCCGGGTCGAGCACCTCCAGCAACGCCGCCGAAGGGTCGCCCTTGAAATCGCTGCCTATCTTGTCGACCTCATCAAGAAGCAACACCGGATTGGAATCACCCGCGCGCTTTATGGCATCAATTATACGACCGGGCATCGCACCGATATACGTGCGTCGGTGACCGCGTATCTCAGCCTCGTCATGCAGACCGCCAAGCGACACTCTTTGGTAAGAACGGCCGAGAGCGGCTGCAATCGACTTTCCAAGCGATGTCTTCCCTACTCCCGGAGGACCGACAAGACACAAGATGGGAGCCTTGCCGCCCGGATTGTTCATAAGCACCGCAATCTGCTCCAATATACGTTCCTTTACCTTTGAAAGTCCGTAATGATCCACGTCAAGAGTCTTTCTTGCCAGTTCAAGGTCGGTGTTAAGTTCGGAATATTTCAGCCACGGAAGGTCAAGAAGAGCCTCCAGATAGCTATATTGCACGGCATAGTCGGGGCTTTGCGGATTCAGCCTGCCCAGTTTGTCAAGTTCCTTGTCAAACACCTTTTTAGCCGCCTCGCTGAACGCCACCTCCTCAGAGCGCTTACGCAGAGCCTCGCGGTCGTCATCGGAGTCGCCGTAAAGTTCCTGACGTATCGCCTCCATCTGCTGATGAAGGAAAGCCTGGCGTTGATTCTGCTCGAAATTCTCGCGGGCTATCGACTGGATTTTCTGTGTCACCTGCTGCATACGCTCAAACTCGGTAAGTTCGAGAAGGAGCATACGCGCGCGTTCCTTTACAGAGTTTTCCATCAACAACGCGCCTTTCTTCTCCGATGAAATCGGAGCCTGGCTACACACAAGATTAATCATTCCCACCGGCTCAGGATAATTCTGCACATTGTGGGCAAAATCCTGCGCGCCATCGATATTTTCGAGCAACTTGAGGGTCGTTTCCTTGACCGCCTTCACGATAGCCGCAAATGTCTTGTCGTTGCTACGCGGCTTCTGCTCTTTTATCAGCTCCACACGCGCCATAAGGATATTGGCGGAAGAAGCTGCTTCCGACTCGCCCAAAATATGAAACTTGTCACGGGCACGTATGAGAGCCGTATGCTGCCCGTCGGGAAGATCGAAAATCTTCAGCACGTCGGCAACAACACCAAACTGCTGGAGATTGTCAATCCGGGGATTTTCATTCTCCGGGTCGAGCTGGCATACCACCCCGAGAGGCTCACCTTTTTCAAAAGCCTCCCGCGCCACCTGCAGCGACTGTTCCCTGACAAGCGACAAAGGGGTCGCAACAGTAGGAAAAAGCACGAGATTACGTGTCGGCAACAGAGGTAAAGCCTCCGTATCAGGCCGGGCATTAAACGTGTCGGGGTTTATTTCAATTTGTCCTAAAGATATTATACGCGGATTATCGTTGTCTGAATTAGTCATCGGAATAAATGATATTATCTACATCCCACAATAGCAAAAGCCGTGCCAAAAGCGTCAGAGCGACATCAGATATTTCTTGAATGCCGGGAACTGCGCGTTCATCTTCACAGTCTCCTTCTTTCCCTTCATGAAAGCGGCAAGCCTGTGAGGCACCTCCACTTCTTTTCCTATTATAGCCTCAACAGTATCCTTAAACTTGGCGGGATGCGCCGTCTCAAGGAAGATGCCGGTCTCACCCGGCTTCAGGTACTCCGTAAGCGCACGATACGCCACCGCCCCATGAGGGTCGAGCAGATATCCGGTACGGTCGTATGTATCCTTAAGGGTAGCCTTAATCTGATCATCATCATAGGTGCAACCGCTTATCTCGGCGCATATCGCATCATGGGAGTTGCCGTAAAGGTCAAGGATACGGGCAAAATTGGAGGGGTCGCCCACATCCATCGCGTTAGCTATTGTGGCAACCGACTTGCGCGGATGATACTCCCCTGTGATGAGATATTCGTAAAACACATTATTACGGTTATTTGCCGCGATAAACCGCTTTATCGGCAATCCCATGCGCTTGCCGATAAGCCCGGCACAAATATTACCGAAATTGCCGCTTGGCACAGCCACAACCACATTATCCACCTTCTCTCCCATACGCAAAAGCTGCGCGTAAGCATGGAAATAGTAGAACATCTGAGGAATGAAGCGCGCAACATTTATGGAATTTGCCGAAGTAAGTTTCATTTTCTCATTCAGGTCCTTGTCCATGAAAGCCGACTTCACGAGAGCCTGACAATCATCAAATGTCCCGTCGACCTCAATGGCGGTGATATTGGCACCGAGGGTAGTAAACTGCGCTTCCTGTATCTTGCTCACCTTGTCTTTGGGATAAAGCACGAACACCTTCACCCCCGGGACATTAAGGAATCCGTTAGCGACCGCACTTCCGGTATCACCGGAAGTAGCCACGAGCACATTCACGTCGCCCCTGCCGGCTGCCGAATTGAAATGTCCGAGAAGACGCGCCATGAATCGTGCGCCGACATCCTTGAAGGCAAGCGTGGGACCATGAAACAATTCGAGCGAATAACGGTGGTCATCAACCTTAACCAGCGGGATATCGAAATTAAGAGTATCATTGACGATGGTTTTCAATGTCTCCGAGTCAATATCCTCGCCGAAAAGCGTATTGGCAACCACATAAGCGATGTCGGTAAGCGACATTTCCCCTATGTGATTAAAAAAAGCCTTTGGGATAGTGGCTATACGTTCAGGCATATACAAACCACGGTCAGGCGCGAGTCCGCGCACGACAGCATCACCAAGAGTAGTAGATTCCGATTTACGGTTAGTGCTATAATATCTCATCGTATCATTTCATTAACAGGTTCATAAATTCATCGCCGGCAACTGTGCCGTATGCACCGTGTGCCACGCTTTTTTCCGAGAAAACGGTTACATCATCGGGAGCAACCCCCGGCTTATATATAAGGAACGGCACAGGGTCGGAAGTATGTGTACGCAGATGACAAGGCGTAGGATGGTCGGGCAACACGGCGATTGCCAACGGCTCGTCAAGCGAGTCGGAATAGCGGACAATCGGCGCGAGTATGCGGCTGTCAAGATACTCGATTGTGCGCTTTTTCAACTTGACATCGCCTTCATGTCCAGCCTCATCGCTTGCCTCCACATGTAGGAACACAAAATCGGCACAGTCACGCAACGCGTCGATAGCCGCCTGCGCCTTTCCCTCGTAATTAGTGTCATACAAACCGGTGGCACCTTCCACCGTCACAGGGCGCAATCCGGCATACACCCCGATACCGAATATAAGGTCGACAGCCGAAATCACCACGCCATCCTTTATCGGAAACCGCTCCGACAGAGGCTCCATCGACGGGCGATAACCCGGCGACCAGGGCCAGATACTGTTTGCAGGGTCTTTCCCCTCGGCTATACGCTTCAGGTTGACAGGATGAGACGCAAGTATCTCCTGCGAGCGGAAGATAAGGTCATTCACAAGCGATGCGGTAGCCTCAGCCTCCGGTAATTCCGCCTTCACCATCACATCGGCAAAGGGCGTACCCGGCACATCATGAGGCGGCGTACATGCTATGTGCTTGTCGCCACCCTTTATCATAAGCAGATGACGGTAAGACACTCCGGGATGAAACTCGACGGTATCATTTCCCAGCTCCTTCTGAAGCGTCGCGATAAGCGCGGCAGACTCTTCGGAGGATATGTGTCCGCCCGAATGATTCTTTATCTTTCCATCGGCGACGGTAATAAGATTACACCTCATAGCCATCACACCGTCAGGGACATCCACCCCCATACTCGCCGCCTCCAGCACTCCCCTGCCCTCAAACGCCTTTGTAACGTCATATCCGAGCACGGTCATGTTAGCGACCTCGCTTCCGGGATGAAAACCTTGCGGAACGGTGGTGAAACGCCCTGTGCGCCCTTCACGCGCCAGACGGTCCATGACAGGAGTGTCGGCAGCCTCAAGCGGAGTCACGCCGCCAAGCTCGTCAACAGGCTCGTCAGCCATTCCGTCGCCTAATACTATCACATATTTCATAGATATTCAACTTTAATTCAAAAAAACACGCCGTCAACGGATATTGGCGATACCTATAATATCGGAGAACACTCCGGCAGCAGTCACCTCGGCACCCGCGCCATACCCCTTGATAACCATAGGGTATTCATTGTATCGCTCCGTGGTAATCAATATCACGTTGTTGCTTCCTTCAAGATGATAGAAAGGATGTACAGAGTCGACCTTCTGCAGCCCGACACTCGTGACACCATTGTCAAGACGCGCCACAAACCGGAAATGCTCACCCGCTTTCTCAGCCTCAGCCCGCTGACGCTCAAAATCGCCGTCAAGTCCGGTTATGTCACGATAAAAATCGTCAAGTGACCCGCTGAAATATTTGTCGGGTATAAAGAGCGACGCTTTCACATCTTCCTGCTCGACCTTATATCCCGCCTCACGGGCAAGAATGACAAGTTTGCGTATGACATCCTTTCCGCTAAGGTCGGTACGCGGGTCGGGTTCGCTATAACCTGCCTCCTGCGACATCTTTATGGCGCGGCTCATCGGCACGTCACGACTCAACACATTAAATATATAGTTGAGCGTACCGCTCACCACAGCCTCAATCTTCAGTATGCGATCGCCGGAGTTGATAAGATTATTTATTGTATTTATGATAGGCAACCCCGCACCGACATTTGTCTCAAAGAGAAACTTGACATCTTTCTTACGGGTGATATGCTTTAACCTCGCGTAATCCTCGTATTTGCCTGAGGCGGCAATCTTGTTAGCCGCCACGACATTAATATTATGGTCGAGAAGGTCGGCATAAAGCGCGGCAATATCCGGACTCGAAGTGCAATCGACAAACACGGAATTGAATATGTTCATCCCGATAACCCCGTTGCGTATATTTTCGGGAGTAGCAACAATGTCGGATGCCTCCAGACGCTCATTATAATTCTCAGTATCTATTCCGTCGCGGTCAAACACGCATTTGCGCGAGTTGGCAATACCAACGAGACGAAGCCTCAGCGCCTTGTTTTCAAGAAGATTTTCCTGCTGGGCATGAATCTGCGACAAAAGCTTGCCGCCTACGTTTCCTATTCCGACAACAAACAGGTTTAAGACCTGAGTGTCAGACAAGAAAAAACTGTCATGGATAACATTCAGCGCCTTGCGCAGATTGTTATGCTCGATTACAAACGAAATGTTAGTCTCGGAAGCACCCTGCGCACACGCGATGACGCTTATACCGTTTCGACCGAGAGTATTGAAAAGCTTGCCGGCGATACCGGTGGTATGCTTCATGTTCTCACCCACAATAGCCACGGTGGCGAGATTAGGCTCAGCGATGATATCGCTCAGCGAGCCCGCCTGGAGTTCCGGGGCAAACTGCTCTCGGAGCACCTCAATCGCATGGTCGGCATCGGCATTGCGCACGGCAAAGGAAGTATTGTTCTCACTCGCAGCCTGGCTGACAAGGAACACCGATATGCCGTTTTTGGCAAGAGTGTTGAAGATACGTGAGTTGATACCGATTACACCCACCATACCAAGTCCCTGAACGGTAATAAGACAGGTATCGTTGATTGACGAAATACCCTTGATCGCCTTTCCTTCGGGCGACGGATGCTGCTCGCTGATGCATGTGCCTGGAGCCTCCGGATTAAATGTGTTTTTAATCCAGATAGGTATGTTTTTGTGGAATACGGGGTAAATCGTAGGGGGATATATCACCTTCGCTCCGAAATTGCAAAGTTCCATCGCCTCAGTAAACGACAGGTGGTCGATGACAAGGGCGCCGTTGATTACCCTCGGGTCGGCGGTCATGAAGCCGTCGACATCGGTCCATATCTCCAGCACTGCAGCATCGAGCGCGGCGGCAAGGATAGCGGCAGTATAGTCGGAGCCGCCACGACCGAGATTCGTGACATTGCCGTCACGGTCACTCGCGATAAAGCCCGGCACGAGCGCGACCTTGAATTTCAAGTCATCAAACACCTCGTGGACACGCCGCTGAGTGGATTCATTGTCAAGCACATGCTTGTTCCATTGCTTCTCAGTCTTTATGAAATTACGGCTGTCAAGATGTATGGCACCGTCTATTATGCGAGAGATTATCACCGACGACAGACGCTCGCCGTAGCTCACTATTATGTCGAGGGTGCGGTCACTGAGGTCCTTGATAAGGTTGACACCGCGATATATATTGCCCAGCTCTTCAAGCAAAGGGCTTACAATCGACTGTACATCGAGCCGGCTCTGTTCAGGCACGATACCATCAATCACTTTATGATGGCGGTCGACGATGCGGGCATAGCTTTCAAGATAAGCTATGTCGCCCTGTGCTGCGAGCCGCGCCGTGTTGATAAGCTGGTCGGTGATGCCGCCAAGCGCCGACACCACGACAATGACCGGCTCAGTCTGGCTCTCGACGATAGCCTTCACATTACGAAGGCTCTCGACCGTGCCAACCGACGTGCCGCCAAATTTCAATACTTTCATTTCCAGTTATAATCTATTATTTAAGTTTCGCAAGCTCACTTGATGATTAATAAAGTTTAGGGTTTAGAGTTTAAGGTTTAGGATAATCCTTTACGGGTAATTCCATTTACCTTTTAACCTTCTAATCCGTTAACCGGTTAACCTTTTAACCATCAACTTTTGCAAGCGAAAGTTGAATATTTCATGCAAAGTTAATGCAAATCGGGATTTAAAAAAAGATATAACAGGACTAATTGTTGAAAGTATCAGAATTTTCTAAATTCAATATGTGCGTAATCCGACTCCAGCGTCATCCTGCTGCCCGTGAGATGCAGTATCCTGAACGTGGTGACGGTATTATCCATTCCCCAGGGTTTAAGATCTTCAGCCTTGGCATAGGGAGCTTCAAGTTTGAGCATATCATCGTCATAAATCATGTTACCGGCAATTCTCGCTCCTTTACGCTGCAGATTGAATGTGTGGAGGAAAAGGCAGTAATATGTAGCTTCCGGGGTTTCGACTGTCCCGTCATTATATTCGATACTCATGACCTGCCACATACCGTCAAGGTCACCGTTGATAGAGCGTTTGCGGCATGATGTAGCCCCGACAGCAAGCAGGGAAGCCACAACGAGAATAAATATCTTACAGGTCAGTTTCATAGCCATCCGGTTTTTCTAATTGTCAACATAACTCCAAGACTTTTTCCGAGCAAGCCTCCGCCATCGGCACCGATGGAGAGTATGCCCGCACCGCCGGTAAACCATCGCGGATTGTAAGTCACTTCGAGAAGCCCGTTATAATTGTTTTTCACCTGGGGATAGGGAGAATCATAAGTACCCCAGTTACGAGAATAGGTCAGCAATACACGATAACCGAGTTCGGGAAGGGGCTGCCCCATGAAACCGACATGATGGGCGATGACACGGTTGGATTCAAACGCGATGACCCCGTCACGGTTATATATCGGCGAGATAAGGAGCGGATTGCCGATTCCCATGCCCCAATGCTGCCATCCGGTATATATGCCATGATTATAATAATTGTCACGGCCGCTCACCTGCTCCGGAATTTTCGAGTCGTGATCCCAATACACGGAACTGCTCTGGTCCTTTGTATAAAGAAACTCGTACACCAGCTGAGTCACAACGGGATTTTGCGGGAAATTCACCTCGACACCCCACAGCCCGTCGCGCCATTCATAGTCAAACATCATTTGAGAATGATCCTCGAAATAATGGTTGTAATACACTCCCACTCCCCATTCCGGAGTAATGTCCCAGCCGATTTTGGCATTCCAGCTTCCCACATGATTACCATATATGTTGGTCTGTTCACCTATCGGCGTATCTTTTCCTCCCGCCGACGGGAAAAACACCTTTATTATATCCTTCGCTCCGTTTGGCATATTGATTACTTTCTCTCCGGTAATCGACTTGCCGCCAAACTGCGCAGCCATCTCCAGTCCGCCTTCAAACCACGCCGGAAACTTTTCCGGATTGCCTACTTTTAAAAACAGAGCCTTGGAATGATAAAGTACATGCTCGGTACGCTTTGTACCATAGCGCGCAAACGATTTCTGCCAGCGGTCGTCGGTAAACATGCCGTAAGCTATGTAACCTTTCACAGAGAGCCATTTGCCGGTCCAGGGCACAAACGTGTACTCCGGTATGCCGGCGCGTATCTGCGGCACCGGGCGCGCATTGCCCGAATAAAGCAGGTTTCCGCTCCCGAGTTGACGGTTGTTAACCTCATAATTGAGATTTTCCTTGCTTCCCACCATCAGTCCGAGACAACGATATTTTATCTCGGCATAAAGCTGCTGTATAATGAACGACGAACTGAAATTATATGCTCCCGCAAGATCCACACCGGCACCCCAGGAGAAGCGTTTCTCCGGCTCTATCTCACGAAACAGCCCGGCACGTAGATAGCCGTTATTTTTCTCGACAGAGGCAAGTCCCTCGCGGTTATTGACAAGCCAGAACGGCGTGTTTTCACCGGTGCTGACACTTCCTTGCGCCTCAACCTTGTAGTAAAGTCCCTCAATAGCAACAGCTTCCGGCACACAAGCCAACAACAATAATGTGCTGAGTAGCTGCAGTTTCGTTAATACCCTCATAAATAATACCGTATATTTTCGATACAAAGTTACTATTTTTGTAAAAATATATTATCCCTCGTGCAACCTTTTTGCCAACTGTTGCATCTAATTGACAAACAACGCTAAAAATTAATAGTTTATTGATATGAAAAATTTTGCTTTAACTCTTTTGTCGATAATGCTTCTCACTTTCTCGTCATGCGGCAACGGCATGGACGATAATGAGAAGATGGCACGCGAGATATCGGAGTGTATCTCGGAAAACCTTAAATCGCTAAATGACTCCACATTCAGCAATATCGTGATTACCACCGTGAACGATGCCGGCGACTCCGACGACATATCGGTAAGCAGTTCGGGTATCACCGCCGACGGCAGAGGCAATCTCTACATCAACGTCTCGGCAAACAATGACAGCGAACTTCCCGATGAATGGTGGGTAAGCATCGTGGCAATAACTGCCACCTTCCTTATGTTCAGCGCCCCGCTGTTCCTGGTGTTCATAGTGTGCTATTTCATTTATAAAAGCAAGCGCGACCGTAACCGGGTTATAATGGCGGCAGCATCGGCAGGATATACACTCCCCGACAGGTTTTACAATATCCCCGACCGCAAGCCCCGCCTTCAGCCGTCGGTAAACTACCTCGCATGGAGCACGGGATTTTTCGCCTTCTTCATGATAATCCATAAGACCCAGCTGGCGATGCTCGCCCTTATACCGTTTATCATAGGACTGGGCAAGCTTGCCACCTACATCATTGCCACACGCAACAGCAACAATCGCGACAACGATAATAACCCGACCTCCATAACTACCCTATCCGACTCTTGCGATAATGCTGAATAAATGGGAAGAACTACGCCTGATTGCCCGATGTGTCGCCGGCGATGACCGGCAAGCGTTCGGGCAACTGGTGGAGGAGTATAATGACGGACTGCGGCGGTTTCTGCTAAACCTTACGCTTGGCGACGCCTCCCTTACCGACGACCTTGCCCAGGAGACATTCATAAAGGTCTACCTTTCACTGCGCTCCTATCAAGGCATCGCCCGCTTCCGCACATGGCTCTACCGCATCGCATACAATGAGTTTTACATGTACATGCGACGGCGGCGGGAGACCGGCGAGGATGAACGCGGCTACGGGAATGTCGCCGACACGGTGTCGCCCTACGACGCCCGCGACGCGTCGATCGACGTGCAGCAGTGCCTCAAGATACTTTCCGAGCCGGAGCGCACTGCCGTGCTCCTCTTCTATCTTGACGACCGCCCGATAAAAGAAATCTCAGCCATCATGCAGATGCCGCAGGGCACCGTGAAGTCACATCTCTCACGTGCCAAAGCTAAGATGGCGACAATGTTTTAAATCTCCAAAACAATCATTGACAATGAATCAGAATAAACCCGCCGCCCCGCTCTCCGACGATAAATTGAGAGCACTCCTTCATGACCGCCTCCCGCAGGCACCGCGCAATCCATGGTTTGTGCGCAAGGTCATGAACCGCCTCCCGGCTAAAGACTCTCCGGCATACTCGCGCATTGAATACATCACTTATATAATAGCAATCATAGCCGTAATTGCCGGATGGTGGTATGCCATCGCCGACATACACCGCGCCGGAGTGCTCACCGGAGGCGACGTAATCAATATGCTTTGTCTCGGCATCGTAAGCACCGTGATTGCAGTCAGCTTTCTCGCCCCGCGTGTGCGCCGCTGGCTCTCCGAAGCGTGACGCTTCTAGTGAATTATAATCAGTGAATTCATTATTAGCTTTCATAGTTATGCACTAAGAGCAACAACTTTAGTGTATAACTATGTCTTTTGATTTTTTACTCTATGAATTATACTATCATATTCATGAGTTAAAAAAGAATAGAGCACTAATTCCATTTCCCTATTGGATGTCTGAAACAAACGATTCATCATCATGTGCAGGCACGATGGGATATCCAATGCGGTTGCGTTAGCATTCACACTAACATATTTGCTTAACTCATAATCTCGCTTACGTACAAGCTTTTTGAATGAATCAAAATTATCTTGCATAAAAATTCCAGATACCGCTCGTTCAATCAGTTTCCTATTATCCCTATAGAGAGAATTTAACGCCTTTGAATTATGTTCGTTAAAACCAAATTCCTTTTTATAACCGGCAGATAATCTCTTCATAAGTGTATATTTTTGTTCATAACTTTGACCTAAAACTGACAGAAAAGCATCAATACTATATAAAGCGATTTCCCATCTACATTCGTCAGGCATATCTGACAAAGCAGGGATTAAATTACAAACAAACACACTATCCACAAAAAATAAAGATTCCGACATTTCCATTTGTCTCTCTCCGTATCGTTCAATCTCTCGTTGATAGGTATCAATGGATATCCTATAAATAAGATGATTATCTATATATTTCTTACTTTTTCGATATATTTCAACAATAAGATCGCCGATTTTTGATAAATCAGTTAAATGAAATCTTAGCCGAATATGATAATCGGGATCAGAATATCTTATAAAAAACCATTTGTCAATCCATGATTTGCGCATCGCTTTCTTCATAATTGGAGAAACAAGATTCAACAAAATATCATCACTTGTTGAAACGCCCAAATATATTTTAAAATATACCCATTCACTCCCCGGGAAATAGTTTCTAACTATCTTCATCTTTTGTTCATCTCTTGATTAGTGGAATAATGATTTCATACACCCTATTATCTGCATCTCTCTTAAAGTCACACGGAAAGAACTCTTGAAGAAGGATTTTTTCTTTATTTTTAATTTCTGAAAAGAAAGTTGCAACACTTAAATCGCTTAACAAATCAATTGGCAAGATATTATCACCCCAAACCAATTGAATAAATTGAGGTAATTTATTTTCAGATGCCCATGTTTTAAACAATGTCAAGTCGCATTTATCTCTCTTTTTAAAAAGTTTTGTATCAACAATCCATTGTTCCCGACTTAAAATAATGTTCTTGTATTTCACCCGTGGTAAATGGGCATATATGTTTTCAATTCCGCCCCATGAAAACGAGACCGAAGACTTTAACGACTGATTTTGTAAGTCACAGAGAAATCTATAAACAGGCGAAGGATTATTAGCATAATTATGAGCGGTTGTTAACCTTGGTATAATTCTTTTCCCTAATTTATGAGAATATAAAGCTATTAGACCATTTTTTATCGTTACATATATATCTGAGACTGGTATAATATGTTCACTATCCAGTAAAGAATTTGCATTCAATATAATCTCATAATCTCTTATTTGCTGTCGAGCCAAAATATTTGCAGTTCTCATGCCTGGTATATACGAAATCTCTGCTAATATTGCGTCATTTACGGAGTCTTGTTCTTCTTTTGTGATTTCCTTTATTAAACAACTAATCGAAGCATCACAATATCCGAACCGTGCAAGAAGATTCGCCGCAGAGCTGCCTGAAAAATGTAAACTGTCAATGATATAGTCTTGATTAGACTTCAAAATCCTAAACATAGCACTCATTGACAAAGGCATATTTGATGTCGAGCTATTAAAATTTGTCCCATCGTATAATTGAATCTCATCGTGGGACATAAAATCATGTTTGGATAACTTTTCTAACAATAATTTTGTCAGTGGCGTTAAAGTCACTTGATTCAAATTCCTTCCAAATTTAGGGAATTGCAACCGGCTCAATAACTGATTTGTTATATGGTCTCGCTCCATAACGTAGCCAATTCCGATATTAGGATCCAAGGCTTCCATTAAAGGGATTGTCTGGTTTTCGTATCTTCTTACAAACCGTTGCTTGAAATTCGCTAAATTATTATTTTCGTATGTGTATGTATTATGATTCAAAAAATGAAAACACTCCATCAAATCTTTTTCTATAGATGCTGAAAGAGAAAAGTCGCCATCAACATACGATGAATCGACCTGAAATAAGCACTTTTTAGGGACATCTATTTTTTCTCTCTTCAGTATATTACTTACTAAAGTATATAAGCTTTGAATTTCTTTTATAGTATCAGCATGGTTTATGCGTCTAATTGCTTCTTGCAATTCAACAAAAACATCACTGATCTCCAATTTTCGTGTTTTACTGTAGATAGCATAATAATCTAACATATCTTGCCCACAAACATAAGGCTCACAGTCACTAACTAATATTTGTTCTTTAATCAATGACTTAATATATGTAGATGCCTCATCTTTTGATATTTCAAAATTTTGAATTATCAAATTAAACAAACACTCCCATGAAACATATCTTCTTGCATTACGAAGTATCAAAGATAGTATTGTTGTCTTTCTTATTTCCTTTATTTTAAAGACACTATCACCAATACCAAATGACCTGTATATGTAACGCACAATATTTTTGTATTCAATTATTGTTGAGTTCAACCGATAATTAAGCCTTTCTATATTTTTATCTTGGAGGACATTACATAACATAATCATCGGTGACATATCCAATCTTATGTGAGATATTATCTTGTCGGATGATATCTTCAAGTCAGTAACATCACTAATTTCGCCGGTAGAAACAGCGGCAAACGAAGCAAACGGAGTGCATCTTGTAGACATTCGCGCCAAATATTTAAAAAGAGAGCACTTCACTTTTTCACGTTCCTTTTCCTTCAATTCACCCGATTCCAACTTTTTAAGCTCATCATACAAAACAGGGGAAGCAAAATATACCGCTTTTCTAAACTCATTAGACGAAATTATATGCTTGAATACTCCATCATTCTCTGCCGATGAAGTAAATGCGGATATTGGATAGTAAGGAAAACGTAAAACAAAACGCCGCAAAAATTGATAATCACTCATGCTAATAATAATATTTTGTCAATAAATGAATCAGCACCTAATAGACATAACCCGATACCGGCATTTCCTTCTAAAATATTAATTGAATTTTCCCAAGATTTTGTCTGATTATTGTAGGACTTAAAAATATGCTTTCCTCGTTCTTCTTGCGAGAAAGATAAGGCAACATTTTTCCAATAAAGGCTTGCATCTTCAAATATTGGTCTTTGGACTTTATTATATTGACGTTTAAAAATTTGGCTAACACCGATTGCACCATGGCATATTCCTGCATCGTGAATAGAATTAGATTCGACATTCCTGCGATTTTTTGCTGCATATTCAAGTATTTCCATTCCGAAATCTTTAAGTTCTTGATTCCCGGTAGCATCAGCTGCCTCCAACAACGCAACAGCTATCCCTAAATCTCCATAACACCAGGCGAGACGACTTTTCATTTTTTGCAATTTTGATTCAACGGGAAACGAGGGGAAAAATGAGCCATATTCTTCCACGTTTAGCTTCTGCATGACTGTATGATTAACAATTCCGTTTATTAGATATTCCACACATTCCTTATTCTCAATATCCAAGTCCATACGATAGACCCTCGAAAGAAATATTAATATGCTCGAAGAGCCATGAGAAAGAGATATGTTAAACCGTTTATAAAATTCATCTTCCTCTAATTCCCAATATATCTGATTGCCATTTCTTGTGACACTAGAGTACAGGAATCTTATTATCCGTTCAATACATTTCTGGCTTACGGACGGATTATATTTGTATCTTGACAGGAAATATAATCCGACGCCAATTACACCGTGGAGGAAATCCAAAGATTTCAGATTGAGTATTTTGGGTAATATGAAACATAAATATTCATCATATTCATTTAATGAAGAAGAAACCCCTGAAAGGAAACCCTCATCTTCAAGTGACTGCAGCCCCAATCCTAACCCTGCCAAGCCATTACAATATGTATAAATTACAGGTAGTTTAGGAATATCCCTTAGCATTTTATCCAAATATCCATCAGCCACCTCCGAATAAGAAGGATTCATTTTGGAATAATAGTATAAAAAACATATTGCTCCGAAATCTCCTCCTAAAAGACTGTAATTAAGCCATTTCTTATCACCTAATTCCTTATCTACGAAAGAGGCGATATCAGAGACTCTTTCAATTTCAAAACTTTCACTCATTTTTCACATCTATATAAACAAATATATACATTGACTAACATTTCCTCGTAATAAAATTGCAATTATTCACATTTAAAGTGTTTTGACAAAGACACTTCGAAATCGCATCATCATTACCTTTTGTCAAATCAATGCAATTTATCTGCTTCGTTTCTGCACCACAAGCATTAACTGTCTCATCACATTTTATATAATCATAGGATTCACAATTATTATCCTGCGACAAGACTCCACAATTATTACAGGTATTGCCCGTTTCACAGCAAACGAGACCACCGGATTGAGAGCCACACCCTGTGGTATTACATACATCAGAATTACCTCCACAAAGGCAAACCGTGGCAAAAGTTTCCTTACAGTTCTCATCGGCTTCAGAATAGTCCGGACAGGTTGCTTGTGCGCAATGAGTCTGACAAGTAGCTTCTGTATTACAATCTTCCTTACTAGTAGGAACTCTTATAGAATGGTTCTCATTCAGATTTGAGACATATCTAGGATCTAGCGACAAATCTCTCTTATTTATTTTCTTCATATCGCATCATTTATTTATTATCATTGCATATAATATTTCGTGTATTACATGTTCCCCCTAAGCGTGTATGACAGCCTTCAAGACCATCACTTATCAAACACGCACATACAGATGCCTCTCCCGCTCTATCCTCTTTTGTCATTTCTATTACACAAGTAGGTGTTTCAGTTACAGGAACTACGCATATTCCGACTGTTTCTTCACACACTTGGGGAGCCGACTCACATCCTATACCCTGCGAAAGTGCACCGCAATTATTACAAGTAGCGCCAGTATCACAACACAGTCCACCACCTGTCTGTGATCCGCATCCAAGCGTATTACATTTATCTGAGTTACCTCCGCAAAGACATCTTGTAGCAAATGTCTCTTTACAATTTTCGTCTACTTGAGAATAGTCAGGACAAGTTGCTTGCGCACAATGAGTCTGGCACGTAGCATCCGTCTTACAATCTTCCTTACTAGTTGGAACTGCGGTATATCCACTTTCATTCAAATTAGAAATTTGTTTGGGATTTAAAGACAAATCATTTTTGTTTAGCTTTTTCATATATTATTCTTTTACATTGGTAAGCTTAAAACAGTTCATTTGAAAGCTATGTTCAGCTCACATCATATTTTTAATACTTTTTACAGCCCAAATCTTAACAATCGACACATTCTATCATGTCACATGATTTAATTTATTTTTATTCTTTGTCAAAATTCATTTCAAACTACACTACTTAGCAGATTTATCATCAAATCAATTTCAAATATTTGGAGATGGAGAATATTTATTATAAATTTGCAATAATGACTGATTATAAATTTAAACTTTGACAATATGGCTTTTAAAAGGGTTCTGTTTTTTATGGTAGTATCGGCATCATGCGCCACCATGATGTCACAGACGCTAACACCTCAGAAAATAATCGAGGCGAGCGAGCGTCAGTTATATGAGTTTCCACAAGAAAAAGCCTACGTGATGACCGACAAGGCAAACTATCTCGGAGGGGACACTATATGGTTTCGCGGATTTGTGCTTGACGCGGCATCCCATCAGCCCGTCAAGGTGAGCCGTTATCTTTATGTGGAGTTGTGCGACCCTTTCGGCGACGTGGCGCAACGCGTGATGGTAAGGGAAAAGGATGGCATATATTCGGGCTATCTGCCGCTCGACCTCGACATTGCCGACGGAGAATACCAGCTGTCGGCATACACGAATTTCATGCAAAACCAGCCTGCCGGGTACTTTCCTAAAAAGAAGCTTGGTATCAATAATCTATTTGCCGTAAAGGAGCGGATAGACTACGACTGGAATGCCGCGAAACGCGAACTGGAGTTACGACCGGTAGACTCCAGTACCGGGAAGCCGCTCCCATACGAAAGCATATTGCTCACCACAACCGGAGGTAAACAATACAGTCAGTCGGGTGACAAAGCCACCTTCAAGGTCAAATTAAACCAACAGGATGCCGAAAGCGGGCTTGTGAAAGTGTCCTGCGACAACTACAGCACATTCATCACCCTACCGACTGCCGGTAATGACGATTATGACATTACCTTCCATCCTGAGGGAGGGTATCTGATACCTGACGAAAACTGCGTTGTAGCCTTCAAGGCTATCGGGAAAGACGGAAAAGGTGTTGATGCCGCCGGAAAAATTGTTGATTCATCCGGCAAAGAAATCGCAGCATTCAAGACTCAACACGCCGGCATGGGTAAAGTGAATATCACTCCCCGCAACGGTGAGAACTATATGGCGGTGCTCGCCGACGGCAAACGGTTTGCACTACCGGCACCTGATGAGCGCGCCACGGTGCTGCAAGTGCGCCACACCACCCCCGACTCGATTACAATAAATGTAGCGGGCAACAACCTTGAAAACGGCACTATTGTACTTCAACAGCGCGGCATAGTGCTATGGGCATCGGATGCCGACAGCAATTCGTCGTTCCGGTTTGCCACTACCGATGCTCTTTCAGGAGTAATGCAGATACTGCTTCTTGACAGTAATCTCAATCCGGTAAGCGAACGTCTCGTTTTCTGCGACAACGATGACTATGCCGATGCAACCATCACTCCCGACAGCAAGACTTACGGCAACCGTAAGCTCATCGACATAACCACCGATGTCACTACAACCCGTGGCGGGAATTTTGCCGTAAGCGTCATTGACAATGGTACGGCTGCCGTAGACTCCATCAATCCGGTCAAAGCGCAACTATTGCTATCATCCGACATTAAAGGTTACATAGAAAATCCCGGATATTACTTTTCGACATCCTCTCCCTCTGTAACCGAGGCACTCGACAATCTGATGCTCACCCAAGGCTGGAGCCGCTACGACATCCCGGCGATACTGAGAGGCGACATATCCTATCCTGTTCAGCCAATAGAGAAAAGCATGTCAATCACGGGAAGTGTCAATAGTAAGTGGAGAAACAAACCGCTTAAGGACATCTCTCTCGCATTGATATCACCTACCACAGGTTATGGCAACATCACTACTACCGACGGGGAGGGCAGATTCAAGTTTGACGGATTTGAATACCCCGACGGGACTACCTATTTCGTTCAGGCTGTCAACAACAGCGGCGCCTTTGAAGACAACATCGTCATTGACTCGCTTGCCTATCCGGTCATCGGAGTATTGCCGCCGTCATATAAAACCGGCACATTCAACATCCCGCCATCAGCGCTGAAACAGCGTGCCGAAATGAATCCGGAACTTAAAAGCATACTGCTCTCCGAAGTTGTCATCTCAGAATTAATGATGAAAAGTGAAAACCGATGGCTTGCCGGAATCATCTCGTCGCATGTCAACACTTCCGACCCCGCGTTGCGTGGAGTTACGTCTGTCGAGGATGCAATAATGCGACTCAACGGCATTTCTGTAAGCGGAAGCGGTAATATAACTTTCCGCGGTCGACCGGTAGGCGTATTTATCGACAATGTGCCTCTTGATGCGACTGTAAATCTCGGGATGGGCGCACCGGAGACACTGGATGCTGGGACAAGAGCGATACAAGGTCGCTCCAGAATGTTCCGCCAGTCCACCCTCCGGGACCCCAAAGGATATATCTACACATCGCCCTCCACCAATCTGCCCGAAGTAAACATCATAAACGAGATTAACAATGTATGCTCCTACGATGACATCGCTTCCATATCATTCGTGAGAGGCGGTGCGGCATCGGTCATTGGTAACCGCGCCCCCGGTGGCACTATAGTCATAAAGACCAAAGATGGCAAGACGTTCTCCAAGATACGCGAGCACAACCCGCACATAGCGATTGCGAAACCGCTCGGCTATCAGAAGGCGGCAGAATTTTACTCGCCGAAATATGAAGTCACCGACCGCCCCGATGGCTCTGACCTCAGAAGCACGGTCTACTGGAACCCGTGTGTAAGATTCGGCGACGACGGGAAAGCCGACTTTGAATTTTTCACCTCCGACAATCCCGCAACCTCATATACTATATTTATAGAGGGCATAACCGACGACGGCAGGATTATCACCGGCTCATCTCAGATTGAAATCAAATGAAAAAATGTTCATCGGGCAGAATATGTTTTGTAACATATTCCATTTTGTAGGTTTTTTCGGAAATATTTAATAATTTGCGATTCGTTAATCAACAACTAACGAATCGCATTTTTTTAACACTAAAAACTCTCTAATAACATGAAGGTTTATCAAACTAACGAAATCAAAAACATAGCCTTGCTCGGTAGCAAAGGCTCGGGTAAAACCACACTCGCTGAAGCGATGCTTTACGAGTGTGGAGTTATAAAACGTCGCGGCAATGTCGAGGCCGGCAATACTGTCAGCGACTATTTCCCGGTGGAGAAGGAGTATGGCTACTCTGTGTTCTCTACCATTTTTTATGCCGAATTTCTTAATAAGAAGCTCAACGTGATTGACTGCCCGGGTAGCGACGACTTCGTGGGCAATGCCATCACCGCCTTGAACGTGACCGACACCGGAGTGATACTGATTGACGCACAATACGGAGTCGAGGTAGGCACTCAAAACATCTTCCGCACAACCGCTTCATTAAAAAAGCCGGTGATTTTCGCACTCAACCAGCTTGACGGCGAAAAAGCCGACTATGAAAATGTAATCGAGCAGATGACAGA
>OGQO01001583.1_pt1 | contig 20307 bp, 23 predicted proteins | sample 1553241 | NCBI WGS metagenome assembly OGQO01 (sample SAMEA2579933, study PRJEB22360) | human gut metagenome | biome: human gut; feature: human-associated habitat; material: faeces | place: Denmark | collected 2008/2010
AAATCAAGGTTTCCGTTGTGATCGGGAAGTAAAAGCACAACACTTGGTCTGGCGTTACCCTGCACCAGACCGTTTTCAAAAAAACAGGAGGAGCGCCCTATGAAGCGTATCATCGCCGCCGCGGTTTCTGTTTTGCTGGCGTAGGTCCCAGCGGCGTTGGAGGTAACGGTGCATTGGCAGCCCATGATCGTGCAGAGGAGAATGAAGTTAATCCAAGCTGATTTAGCTTGGTTTTCAACTGATCCACCTTGTTTATCAGCTTACTGATGTTTTCTTGCGCTTTCGCGGTTTTTATTTGAACAACCGGCGCTTTCTGTGTCTTAAATTTATTAAGGCTTGCATTGAGACTTTCAACGGTATTCTGAAGATTCTTGAATTTTGTTGACGCTATATTCAAGTTGTCTGTTACACGCGCAAACTTTGCAATAGCCTCAACTGCGGGGTCTGCGATAACCTGTATGTTATATTTTACACCGTAATTCTCCATTGTTGTGTCTTCCAGCTTTTAAAGAAGAATAGAGAATCACTGAATGGCGAGATTAAACCTGAAAGAGACTAAAATTATGTGTGTTGCTTTTGTATTTAGATTTAATTCGTATATTTGCAAAAATCACAAATAAATCAATCATGAAAATAAAAATTTGGATTGCCATTTTGGTTACTGCTTTCTTTTTAGGCTGTTCTAATTATACTACAATCGAAAAGGAAGCCATTAATTCCATGAAACAAGAAATAAAGGCTCATTATAATGAAAAAAGCCTAATAACCTTTGATAACATTGAACACGTATTTTCTAATGATTCAATCTGTATAATATGGGTTAAATACACAGTCAGACACGAAGACTGGGATGAAGAACAAAATATTGACTACACATATTGCGTTTCAAATGGTCATAAATATAGTTTAATGAATCCCTGTGTGCGGTCTACGCCTCCGGGGGTGCCAGCGTCAAAAGAATATATTTGTAGTGAATATGGCTCTTACATCAGCGAGAAAACATACGATATAATAAAAGATTCCATTCTCCCCAATAAAAACCTTAATTATAAAGATGCACAGGCTTATTTAGCAATTAAGCAACTTAACCAATCAGGTCGAGAAATTAACAGCGAAGACAGGTGGCGTAAAATGATACCCACCCAATACATAAATGGGCAATGGGAATTAATAGATATTTCTGATCTATCTTCTCTTATCACTAATAAAAGGAAAATGATTGCGCTTAAAAGTGCTAATACTTATGACTTTCTTGTAAATCCAGTAAAGCCAATACTAACGATTATTGTTGATCAAAACGATATTTGGCTCTATATCAATCAAAACAGAGGTTTTACGCTGACTGCACAAACAACTAAAAATAAAACCATTGAATTAGGCGGTTGGGATAATTTTAGATTCTCACAATACACTACATGCCTATACGCCCCAATAAGCACCGACACAGAAAATATACAGTCCCTACTTGCAGATGAGAAGCCTTTCACATTAACCTTAGATTCATATTTTATTCTTGATTCAAAACCAACCGATTACCCCACTCTAAGTTTTGATTTCTATCCGCAAGGTTTTAAAGAAGCCCTGAAACAACTCTAAACCTTTTCCCGCATACAACCAAGAGGGTGTATCAAATACTTAAACTTGATACACCCTCCGTGCGTTTTTCACCCCAGCATCCCAAGAGTCCTTACCTGGTTCACCTGAAGCTGCTGGGCGTGTAGCCACTCAGCCTCGTTTGACACCTCCGCGAACTCCTCGTCTGTCAGGTCTTCCAGATTAACCCCCGGAAAATAGTGACGTATGTAGATTAACTTGTGCCTGAAATAATCCTCGTCGCCTACTTCCGAGGCTTTGATAAATTTACGAGACGGCCGCTACGCATCTCTGTAAGCTGGTTGAGCTGGCCCATGAGACCGAAAAGGAACAGCGAGTCGTCGTCAACAAGCTCCCTGTCGCCGGCAAGGAAACAGTCGGTCGCAAGCTGACGGAGCGCGACGGCCTGGTTGCCTTTCTGTGCGGCGGTGAGGTACTTGCTGAATGTCATGAAACTCGGCTGGCGCAGGTATGCGACATAAAGCTCCTTGTCGTCATCGTCGGTGCCGTCAACGACAAACACCTTCACGCTCTTCAGCTTCGGGTCGGCGGCTTTCAGCTCCGCGACCTTCTTGTCAATCTCAGCCTGGAGCTTGGGGTCAATGGTTTCCTCGATAATCTCTTCCGTGTTAAATTCCTCGTTCATGATGTTGTAAGTTTAATGGGTTTTATAAAATAATAGCAGGGGGCATACAGGGCGGTTTACAAACGGGCGGCCATTTTTACACGACCGCCCGTCCCATCGAACTATATAACACCTGTGGATTAGCCTGTGACGCCACCGGTATTCATCTCAATCCTGAAGGGGTTAAGATCGAATTTCTTGGTTATGTTAGTGTCATCCTGCGCCACCTCCATGCCGTCCTCGTTGAACAGGCAACCGCGCAGGGTCACTGTCTCCGTGGTCCAGTCATCGGTGCCGTAAGCGTTGGCAAAGCTGAGGATAAGGTCAAACTCGCCAAGTGCCATGAGGCTTCCGTACTTGGCCCTCAGCTGGACCTGGGTGTTGTAGTCCATGGTGATCGCCGCCGTGTACTCACGGTTGCCGAACCCACGGTTGGCGGGCTCTCCCCCAAGCCCGTAATTGGTCTCGACCTTCTGTTTCTTGTTCCACTCTATCGCGGTCACACCGGAAAGTATCGAGGGGTTCTCCTCGTTTGTACCGGTGATGCCGGGAACAGAAAGCGTAAGCATCGACCATGAATAAGCTACGTTGTTAATAAGCATTGTCTATGTGTGTTTTACTGTTGTGAAATAGCAAGCCCCTCAGTCACCTCAATGCGTTTGGACTTACCAAGCGGAATGAGGCTATAGCGGATTTTCAGCATATCGTTTTTAAGGATATTCTGACCGGCCGGGATGGAAACCGAGGCGACTGCCGCAATCTCGTTGGCGGACACCATCGCGTTCAGCACATCCTTCACGCGGTTCTCGAACACGGTGATCTGAGAAGCCGACAGTGTCCCGTTTGTCGGGTCGATCTTGATCGGCGAGTTTACATAAGGAAGCAACGCCATGCGCACACCTCTGCGCGACTTGTTGATCACGCGGTTGCGCGAGATGGTGTTGTAGTCCCCGTCAGAACAGGTCTTGTCGTCGCTGAAATACACATTCGAGCCATACCCCATGTACTTGATGAGCATGTTGTAGCCGAGAGTGTCGAGGGTGTCGAGGTTACGGCGGCTGAGAGAAGAGTACCGCATGGTATTCTTATAGCCGCCCTCTGCCTTGGTGACATCGCCGAAGCCCATCTCAATGTCAGGGAAATATGCCTGAAGGTTGTAAGGCTGCACGTGTCCTATGCACTCGCCCACATTTGCAACAGAAAGACACCCGAGCGCCGCACCCACGTTGCCGACAGGCGTGGCGGATGTAACCGCGAGGTGCATCGCCTTTACATCGGTGTCGATGCCTTGCCCGAGGAACACGGAAACGTAACGGTTCTTGCCAAGGCATGAAGGAATCTTGCTCAATACCACCGTGTCATTTGTACCCGATGCCGTCTTCACCTTCGCGGTGTTGGCGTTCAGCACAACCGGGGCGGGGGCATAATAGTCGTTTGCAAGCGAATACGCTACGGCCTGGATGTCAGCCACGATATTCAGGGCGTAGGTCTCGGCCTCCGCGTCTGTCTCACGCCACAGGCTTTGCTCTGTCCACACGCCGAACTGGCTTATGTCACCGTTGGCGGCCCTCTGCATGTCTATCAAGGCGTTCCAGTCATCCTTGCAGTCGGCAAACGCCACATAGAGACGCCCTGCCGGGTTGATGTCGAAGAAATGCTTGATGTGGTAGTACGGGACACCGAAAAGGAAATCGCCGGTGCCGCTGTACGCCTTCAGCCCGGACTCCTTCACCTCGTCGAGGCTGTTGAACTCGACCACGGTGTCCTTGAAGGTGCCGGCAAGCGTGGCGCCGGCGCCGGTGGTCCAAAATCCGGTCTGACCCGAAATATCAAAAAGCAGACCGCAGATGGCGTCCGATATGGGCTCTGAATCGCGCCCTATGTTGCCATCGGTGTCAATCATAAATACACCGCCTAATGCCATTTAATTCTGTTTTAAGTTATTGAAATAAGGATTTTTGTAAAGAATAGCAGCGCCCCTGATTTCAGGTTTTGTGTCCGGGGTGTAGACACCGCCACGCGCCGACACATACAGCGTCTCGTAATTCGGGAATGACTGGAGAATAGAGTCTATGAACTTGTCCTCAGGCTTTTCTTTTGCCGGCGTGTCGTCACCGGGTGCCACCGGAATCACCGGGGAATCCTGAACGGTCTCTTCAATTTCCTTCAGCGTGTCTTTCACCGCCTTGTCGAGAACGGGGTCTTCAATCTTACCCTCCGCCGGGCTATCCACGGTCTCCTGCGTGTTTTCCTGTTCTGTCACCGGGCTATCCACAGCCTCCTCAGTGACTTCCTTTTTTATTCTTGCCATGATGTTAAATAATTAAGGGAGTGGAGTTTTGAATATTCCTCCACTCCCTTGTATGGTTATAATTTAAATCCAGATTAACCTCCGGTGCCACCGCCACTGCCAGTGGTAGTCTTGTTCTTGTACGGGGTCCATACCACGATCTCCGAGGGAAGCACAATGTTGACATCGACCTTCATGCGCATCTGGAAGAAATACATCTCCGAGTTTGCCTGAAGACGATCAACCTTCACGGATTCCTGGTCGGTGGCGTAGTCGACAGCCATCCAGAGGCACGAGTCCTGACCGGAAGTGAACTTACCGAGGAAGATGGTGCTTTCGGGAATGCCGTTAATCACCACAATACGCTTGCCCTTGAAGCGATATTTGTTGACATCGGGGTTCTCGACATACTTCTGGTCCTTGCTGGTGAGATACTGGTCGTAGAGGTCCCAGAGGTCCCAGCCCATCACAAATTTCAAGGCACTGTGCTTGCGAATCTGCTTCGGGCACTGACGCCACATGGCATACAGGGCGTCTTCTACTCCCTTACCGGTGGTGATTTCAGTGTTACCGGCCATAACCACCTTGCCTGAAGCCTTCTCGTTTGCCGAGGCGTCGGTGGCGATGTTGTTGAGAACTCGCATGATGACACCGTCGAAATATTTCATCGGGCCGGCTGCTGTCTCACCACCAATCTCCACTGCATCGGTGATGGTTGTAGGGCCTGCGACCTTGGTGGCATCCTTGCCGCCCTTGCGGCTGCCCCAGATACTGTCGTTGATGTACTGGTCTTTCTTGTCAAGCAAGAGACAGAGCATCTTGGCCTGTACACGCGGGTCGAGGTCGCGGAATACAAGAGGTCCTTCCGGCTGGAAAGGTCTCCAGTACTGCTCGTAATCACGGGGATTAAATTCAAGGTAGACCATGAAATCCTCCGGCTCCAGATAACGCTCCGAGATAGTGTACTGGTTGAACGTGGGGTCGTCGGTCTTCTGACCACCGTGGGTCGACGTGGGGGTAGCCACGTTATCCTGGATGATCTTGCCAAGGCTGATATGGGGAAGCGTGAACTTCTTCTGCACACCGGTCTTGATGTGGATCAGCCCCTCCTTGTATGTGTCATTCTCCTCTGCGGCATAACACAAGAGGTTTTCAAGGACCTCGCCGGCATAGGTGTTACCGGCATAATTAATTGCTGCCATTGTGTGTGTTAGTCTTTGTTATAAGGTTTCAATTCAAAGTTTTCGCCCAGAACGGCCTTAATCTTGTCTTCCATGGCTTTTTCAGCCGAGTCCATGGCGTCCTTGGCGTCCTGCTGCCCCTTGGCATCCGAGCCGATGGCGTCTGTGATTTTCTCACGGGCGGGAATGGATTCAAGGGTGGCTTTCACCATCTCGAAGTTGGACTCAGCCAACGCGAGCCATGATTCCTTTGCCTCAGGAGCAATCTTGGCTGCATCAATCGCTGACTGAACCAGCTGCTCACGTTTTGCTGCATTGGCAGCCTTCTCCGCCTCCTGGTAAACCTTCAGCTTACCCTCTACATCATTGAGCTTTTCAGCAAGGTTCTGCGCCTCGGCCTCCTTACCCTTGAACTGGATCTCCAGCTGAGAGAACTTGGACTTGACATCCGAAAGCTCCTTCTGTGCGTTGACAAGTTCATTGATACGGGCCGAAACAGAAGCTACAGTAGAATCTGCGGGAAAGCCAAGCTGTCCAATCACGGCGTCAAGAAAAGTTGTTTCGTTTTCCATTGTTATGTGTGCTTGAATTTCTGTTTCGTTTTTTTCAAGAATAGAAAGAGCCTGGTCCATAAGTTTATCCTCGTCTATCACAGACGCGAACACGCTCCGCAATGACTCGGCTCCAGTTATATCCTTTATCTCGTTTTTCACTTTATCCCTGAGCTGCTTTGAGGTCTTGATGACACAGTCAGCGGTTATTATCCCGGCATCTACTGCATCCTTGGCGTTAAAGTATGTCGCGGTGGCCTCCCCCGCGCCGTCCATCATCTCCCTTACAGCCTCCAGCTTCATCCCGAAGCGTTTCTGATAGATGACCTCCAGCTGTTTTTTAAATGCGCTGACCATGTTGCGGATGTCAACATCCTCGGAATCCGCACCGCCTACAAACGGGTTGTGAATCATGAGTATGGAATAGTCGTGCATGTAACGCTTATGACCGGCAGCCCAGATGACGCTTCCCATGGAAGCCGCGATGCCCTCGACCACACAATGCGTCTCTATGGGGCAAGCCTGTATTATTGAATACACGCTCATTCCCTGAATCACAGAACCGCCCTCTGAATTTATCAGCACGACAATCCTTGAAGGTCTGACCTGTTCCTGTAACCAAAGGAACTCGTCGTTGAAGCGCTCGACGGTCTCGTGGCATACAGGACCGAAAAACCTGATGACCGCAGGCCGGTCTGCCTCGGCTTTTCCGATTACATATTGAAGGTTCTCTATATCCATTATCCTGTTTTTGTGAAGAATAGAAACCCTCATTAAAAAATGTTGAAACTACAGGTCATCAATGCCGGCCGCCTCATCCATTTCAGGGTATTTATGGTCCTCATGGCGGTCAGGGTTCGCCGTGTCATTCTGGTCGGAGTGATTGGTGAACGGCGGCGCCACCACATAGACCTCCACATAGTCCTTATAGGCATACGCGCTGTAGTCACGGAACCATGCATCGTAAGTTATCCAATACTGCTGCAACCCTTCACTGAAAGACTCCGGCTGGTCCCAGTAGGTGAACTGAAAGCGCTCGGTGAGGGCGGAGAACTTGTTTTTCTGCGTGTTTATGGCATTGTTTATCATCTGAAAGACCTCCACGCCTTCAGTTTGGTATTCGTCATCCTCCATGTTCAGACGGTTCAAGACGTACTGGATGCGCACCTCCCCACGGAACTCCCCTATCCTTGATGTCTGCACCAGCCCCCTTGTGTTGATGAAATGGATGAACACGGCGGGAAACGCTATGCTGCCATACTCATCGTTACCCCGGTTGCTCTTGATACGGTTCACCTGTCCGGTGTTCCATTTCACGGTACGGAAGTAGGGTTCGCTCTCCGGGTCTGACGGGTCGGACTTGATACCCTTGATGATTGACTCCAGCGCCCTGTAAATATCCGCCATCGGATTACCCTCAAACAGCTCTTCCTCTGGAGAAAGCGGGGTGTCAGGCGATGTCGCGGGATGGTCGTCCGGGATGACCGGTTTCTTATGTTTGTCTACTATCATTTGGGAAACCCTCTAAATAAAACTGTCCTTGTTAGTTTCTCTAATTCATCCATGACCACGGAAGAATCGCCGATGAACTGTCGCTGCGCTATGCCCCTGGCGGGAGAACCTGCTTTTGCGACCTTTCCTCCCTCATTGTGTATTCCGGCGTACACGAAACCCGGGTTGCGCGGAGAATGGGCGAATGTGGCGGGGTCTGTGTAGACCCTTATGCCCCTGGATTTCTTGTTTTTCACCTGCTTATATTTAATTGATCGGTACAGGGTTCCGTGTTCACGTAACAGGGGGTGGCGCTTTTGGTCTTTTCGTCTCGGCCATTTGGCAGACCCTTTCGTGTTTAGCCTGTTCATAAGGAAAGACTGACGAAAGGCGTAGACCGCCGTCTTACCCGCAAGAATCTCAAAATCCTCGATGTTCACCTGAATCTTATGCACGTTATGCCTCCATGTAGCTGCAAGCTGCTTGGGGGTCAGCATCTTCATTGTGCCTGCCTTTGCCATTATCAACCGATATATCTTGATTTAATTTTCTCTGCAATGGTGCGCAGATGCCCGACATGCTCCTTGCTGATATTAAAATACGGATGTTCGTCAGAGAATATCCTTCCACCCTGTGCCACACTTTCCTTGAACGTGGGGTTGAACCATTCAGGCATCTCAGGCATTTTCTGCGCCACCACCACCCCCACCATGGAATCATGATGCTCATCGACAAGATAGCACCTGCATCCATGCTCGATGGGGGGGATCAGCCACGCCGGAAAAGAGCTCTTGGGTGCCGTGAAACCTTCATACTGAAGATGCCACGGGCGCACACGTTCATCACCCATAGTCATGTACATCAATGTGCTTTCAGAAGAATACGAGATATAGGCGGCAGCCACAATCATGGCATACTCTACATCCTGGTTCTCCACATGCGCGTATCTGTCATTGTACTTAGAGCAGATTGCCAGCCACGTCTCCATCATGTCGTCTTCATCCGGATCGCTGTCACTCTCATCACTCCTGTCAGGGGCATCATCGTCCTCTTCATCAAAATCAGGAAGCTCGGAAACCATCTGGTGCTCCTCCGCCGTAGCGAAATCGACTATGTTGTCAACAGCGGCAAGTAACACGGCGCGTTTCTCCCTGTCAAGAGCAGACAGGTCGTCCTTGTTCCTAATCAGCTCCAGAGCCTCATCCCATTCATAGCCAAAGCCACTGAAAGCATGGCGCATGCAAGACTCAGCACGTAAGGTGACAAGCTCCTCAAATTCATCATCCGGGTCACGCCCCTGACGCACTCTATCCACAAACCGCTGGAAAGCGGCTGTAATAGCAAGATATTCCTCATCTTCCTTTTCTTTGTCAGTTTCCGGCACACGTCTTGCCTCGACCAGGGAAAGCGGTGTGCCGCCTATCGCCTCCCCTTCAGAAAATTTACAGTCTCTCCTCTCCTGTGACCGTAGCGCCGAAAATATTCCTCGTCAGAGATATGCCTTCGTCCCGGCTCGCCTTCCCATCCGCTTCCGGATGAGCCGCCCGAGACACCGCCGATACCGTCAAGCTGCTTGCCGACATTGGCGCCAAACACTTTTTCTATCTCGTCGGCATCCACCTCATAGTGACTCAGAAGCATATTGTAAAGGTCAATCTGCTCCTTGTTTGACATTTCAAGGCGCTTGGAATATTTGAAATAAAGGTTGGGCTTGATGTACCCCATTGCGACAAGCCTGGGTATCACCTCCTCGTTCATTATGTTCTCGACACGCTCACGATAGACCTCCACGCGGTCACGGAATATGTCCTGGTGCGCCCTTGTCGCACCTACGTAAGACTGTGTCTCGCCCGCCATTGATTCCGAGCCGAGCACGATATTGGAGACCTCGCGGTTGACCTGCTCGATAAGCCCGCCGAATATACGCTCAGAATTTGAGGCCGGGAATGTCTTTATGTCAACCTCGTCTTCAAGACCCGTGACAACAACCCTGTTCTGGGCGGCACTCGCTATCTCGTTGGCAAGACGCTGACGGTCCTGTTTGTTGTCGGAGGCGACCTTGCCGTGAATTATAGGCTGCCCGTATGTATGCGAGAAATTCACATAGTTGGCAAGCGTGAACTTCTTCGCGAGAATCAACGGTGTTGTGGCGGAAAACAACCCCAGTGAGCCGGTGTTTATCAGTATATAATTATTACGGTACTGCTCGGCCTCAAACGACCAGTTCGGAAGCCATATCCCCTGACGCCTTACTATGCGCTTCTGGTCCGGCAGTATGTTTCGCCGCTCGATCAGGTTGACCTCTTTCAGACGGCCGGTAAGCTCGTTCACCTGCGGGTTTATCTCGATACCCGTATAACCGAACAGGTCGGCCTCCACGATACCCTTGATAATCTTGATAAACTGGGTTCCCTGTATCTTCTTGGATTCATCCACATCCTTTACATACTTCCCTTTGTCGTTGATGGATGCAAGCATGTAACGCTCACCGAGAATCTGCGAGTAAAGCGTCTCGATGGTCGATGCAAGGTGCGCGTCCTGTTGCAGGCAGGCGTCATAAAGGTCTATGAGACGGCTGCGGTCATCAACCACCGTGCCGTCTATGACCATGTGCTGAATCGACTTGAAACGGTTCCAGCGCTCAATCTCCCGCACATATTCCTGCACGGTCTTCTTGCTGGTGCGGTAGATGCACTCCAGCAGCTCGATATTCAATCGTTCCTGATCCTTATTGTTGTCTGATGCCATTGATTTCCAGCTTTGAAAAAGAATAGGCGGACCTGAAAGTGCGGGTTGTCTCAATTCTCGTGGCAAAGCGGAAACAGCTCATTTTATATATTGCTTATTATTAAGTTATTAATAATTTATTTATAACTTATTTTACTTTTTTCTTGTTTATAAAATTATTTATACATAACTTTGTTTCCACATTTAATCAACTAATTACACCAATATGGATAATGGATTTAATTATTACAGGATTAAAACTGTATGGGAAGGCGAGGCAAAAGACCAGTCGCTGACCAAAAAGAAAAGTGAAGAGCTTGTGTACGCCACCAGCTACACCGAGGCTGAAAAAATCGCCCATGCCCTTATCGAGGACCAGCAACGAGCCAAGTTCTCGGACTCCATCGAAATCGAGATTGTCAAGACCAAGATTGAGGACATCCTTTACAACGACATCCTCGCCACACAGGAACCGCTTGTCGGGGGTCTTGTTTGCAGTTTCTTTGAAGAAAGCGACGACACGGGTGTCGGCTTGTATGCCGTCAAGGTGATGTTCATCGAGATCGACGAGAAGACCGCCAAGGAAAAACGCCGCTATCAGACAATCTACACCCCGGCCACTTCAAATTCCGATGCAAACGAGAGAGTCCGCAAGTATCTCGAATCCTCAGTGTGTGACTACGTGGTACGCGTCGCTAAATTTGACAAGGCAGAGGCAATCCTTTGGCCGAGTGACATCTACAAATCCAAAACCGCCGAAAGCATAGCCTGATGCCTTTCAAAATATCGGGAACCCCCATCAACCTGACATGCACTGAGCTTGGGTTTCCGGAATTTCCGAACTTGCTCTTCGGAACCATTGAGGGTGACGCGACATACATAGACGTCACCAAGCATCTAAAAGACCATCAGGGATTGAACGTGCAATCCTTTCTTAACGCATACGAGGCGCCGATACAGGCGTTGGTGAGAGCCAACAACATAGACCCGGAAAAAGTATGCGTCTTAAACCATGAAGGACATATCCTTATTGAGGGCAGCTTAGTCTACCTTTTCCTTTCATATACAAACCCGGAGTTCCTTGCGTGGGTCTTCGACCGCATGGATGAGCTGTTTGCCACCGGCTTCTGTGTGTCAGACAGCTATCTGCTTGCCTCAGCCAGAAGAAGACTTCCGGATGACGTGCTGACGCGACGGGATGGATAAACCTGTCACGCCGAGGATCATCGTGTTCAACAACCTGAAACGGTGTACCGGCGTGTTCCATTCCGCCTATGCGGCAGCAAGGTCAATCGGAGGAGTGGCTGCATCCATCAAGTCCGCCTGTTCCGGAGAGACAGTGACCTACAGGAAACAGTATTTCAGGTATATCCCCGGAAACATAGAGGTGACACTGGAAGACCTTGGGACATTGACACTAAAAGAGTTCGACAGCCTTTGCGGCGTGGAGAAAAGATTCTGGATAACCGGCAAGCTTTCCGAAGACCGCAAGAACGAGAGGTATAAAGACGAGCTCAAACAACAGAGACAAAGAGAAAAAGAAAAGAAACGACTAAACAAACAGAGACGACATGAAAATTAAAGTAATCAACAATTCAAACCACCCGCTCCCTCAATACACGACACCGGGTTCAGCAGGAATGGACCTGCGGGCCAGCCTTCCCTCGCCCGTCACCATACAGCCCATGCAACGAGTGCTAATCCCAACCGGGCTGCGTATCGCCATCCCGCAGGGCTACGAGGTGCAGATACGGCCGCGCAGCGGAATGGCTATAAAACACGGAATCACCTGCCTCAATACACCCGGCACGGTTGATTCGGATTATCGCGGCGATGTCGGAATAATCCTGATCAACCTCGGGGACGAGCCGTTCACGGTCAATGACGGCGACCGCATAGCCCAGATGATAGTAAACAAGTATGAACGCGCCGAATGGGAGCTGACAGACCTGCTTGATGATACAGAGCGGGGCGAGGGAGGCTTCGGTCATTCCGGCGTCAGATAACAGACCATGCTTAGTTTCATGATTGCGCCGGCGATGCCCCACGGGATATTCGGCATGACGGCATCCATCGTATGTTCCACCATACTGGCGGTAGGCATCGTCTTCTGGCTTGTGGTGACGCTAAACGAATGGATTCACCGCTGGAAAGACAAAGAGTGACACACCCCGGGCGGCTTGCCGCCCGGGATAACCCAAACCACTTATTTATGGATATTGTAAACAACAAGCAGATAATACGCTTCGCCAAAGCCCTCACCGACACATACGGGACTTCATTCCAGGTGCCGCTATATCAGATGGAGGCTGAGATAGGCGGCTTCAGCCGCCCCACCATAAGGAACTACCTCAAAATATTAACAGAAAACGGGTGTCTTGAAAGAACCATGACGTGCAGGAAATACGGCGCCATGTACCGGGTCAAGACAAACAAGATGAATAAACTTTTAAACACCTGAAATAATCATGGCACAAAAACCGATCTTCAAAACAATCAATCTCAACACATTCCCAATCAAGGTGTTTCTTGATGAAAACTCATTAATGTGGGTGTGCGCACAGGACTGCTGCTCATTCCTCAGACGCCCCAACCTTCTTGTGACGACACCGGTATATTCCCTGACCGACAGGTGGCGCAATGTCATGTTCGACAGAAAAAAGCCGCAGGCGGCGATAACCCCGGCGTCTATTGAAAAATCATTCGCCTTTATTAAGAATGAAAATTCAACGGTACGCAAACAATATGACATCCTTGTGGCATGGTCGAAACACCTGACAGTGGAAAGTTTCATGAGGGCCCCGTCAGACAAGACCGAGGTACCGTTGTCAAAAGAAAACGAAGGGAAAGAAATCACGCTGTACTATCAGGGCAACCCGATTACAGCAAAACTCGACGGCTCCCAGATGATAAACGGCTCCCAGATGGCAAAGATATTCGGGAAAGAGATTAGAAACTGGACTAAATTAAAGGCCACACAAGATTACATAAAAACACTTTCTTCCGATGCGCACATCAGAGCATCGGCTCTGATTCAGGTAGTTAAAGGCGGTATTCCGTCAGAACAAGGCACTTTTATACACAAGGACCTCGCTATTGAGTTTGCCCGCTGGCTCAACCCGCAGTTCGCAATCTGGTGCAACGAGCACATCATGACCCTCATGCAAAACGGATTTACCGCCACCCCGAAAACTCTTGATGAGCTCATCAACGACCCCGACCTTGTCATCCGCCTTGCAAACAAGATAAAGGAGGAACGCGCCGCCAAGGAACTTGCCATCCAACAGCGTATCGAAAAAGAAAAAGAGCTGAAGGAAACAGGCAAACTCCTAATAGTCGCAAAACCCAAGGCCGCATATTATGATGCAGTGATTGAATCGCGTGAACTTTATTCAACTCACCAGATTGCCAGTGAACTGAATATCAACTACGCCAAGCTAAAAAAGATATTGCGTGAGCACAATGTCATAACCTCTCCGGTCGGCAAGACAATCGTCAACGACAAATACACCGGATGGGGAGAGACCGTCAAGAAATCATGGAAATGGAACAAGACAGGGCGTAAAGAGATATTCAGGATTGTGTCACCTAACACCCCTTGTTAATCATGGTTGATTTAAACGAATACACAGACAGCCTTGCCAACCGGATAAAAAGGCACAACGAGGAATACCGTGCAGGACACCCGACAATTTCTGATGCAGAATACGACAGGCTTGTCGAGGAGCTGAAAGAGAAATGCCCGTCTCACGAATGGTTCAGGCAACAGGAACCCGCCCCTGTCGCCTCAGGCAGGAAAAGAAAGCTCCCTATACCGATGAAATCCCTTGACAAGGTTAAAAGCTTTGCCGGGTTGCAGGACTGGGTGAGATCGCTCGGGCTGCCTCAGACAACCGCAGTGGTTATCACGCCCAAGTTCGACGGTGTCTCATGGCTTCACAACGAGCGCACCGGCGAGACTTATTCACGCGGCGGCAGCGAGAATGAAGGACAGGACTGCACGGCCCATTATAAAAAGGCTGGGTTTGACTGGCGCGACATGACCCACCATTCCTTTGACATACACACGCCCACCCCCGAATATGTCTACGGTGAGCTGTGTTTCTTCCGGCACAGCTGGGAGACGGAAGTCAAGGGTAAGATTTCCGAGTCATCCGGCGAGCCGTACCGCTCCCCGCGTAACACCGTGGCGGGCTTCATAAACAGCGACACCCCGAGCCACATGCTCAGGCACACACATTTCTACAGATACGGCGTGGATGAAGGGAGCCTCGACCTTTACCTGAACTACGACCACGTTATTTCATGGCTGTGCAAGCATTATAACCAACAGAAAATGCACGTCACGGTCAAGGTAAGTGAAATCACCCACGATCTCCTCTTCAAATTATTTGAGGAATGGCGGTCTCTGATATATATCGACGGGCTTGTCATTTATCTTAACGACCTCAACCTGTGGCGCACGATAGGGCGCCACCAGACAACCGGCAACCCAATGTACGCAATAGCCTACAAACACCCCGATTTCACGGACACATTCGAGACCACTGTGAAGGGAATCAGCTGGCGTGTCAACAAATCCGGGGCGCTGAAGCCGGTCGTGAACATTGACGCGGTCGACACGGGCGACTGCATCATGGAGAACCCGACGGCATACAACGCATCCTGGGTGAACAACTCCTATCTCTGCCCCGGCGCACGAATACTTGTCACACGGTCCGGGGGAGTCATACCCAAGATACTGAGCGTCATAGAATACCCGGGCTCGACAGCCATAGAAAAAGTCTGGGATGAAGTGGCGGAGTGCCCGTCATGCGGCTCTCCTACAAGATGGGACCAAAACTTTGTCGAGCTCCTGTGCACAAACCAGGATTGTGCCGGAAGGAAACTTGCCAAGCTCGTGTTCTTCTTTAGGGTAATCGGCTGCGACAATGTGGGGGAAGAGGTGCTGACCAAGATATTTGATGCAGGCTACACCTCAATACGTTCTGTCCTCGACATGACATTTGACGAAATCCTGAAAATCAACGGGCTCGGCGAGTCTGTCGCCAACACCCTGGTTGATTTCAGCAAGAACACGAGAAAAGGGGTCGACGCCGCCACACTTATGCAGGCAAGCGACTGTTTCAAGGGCATCGGCAAGGTGAAGGCGCAGAAATATCTTGACGACATGAGCGAAGAAGAGATAGGGCTGTTTTTTGACGGCGGCTGGCTCGCGCAGTTCACACCGAAGCTGACAGACAAGGCTTTCCGGGACCTGCCCGTGACCCTTCAGAACCTTGCATTGGGTTATCTGTCCTTCATGGATTTCATCAAAGAGACAGGCATAAAGCCGATAGTGCAGCAGACAACGCCTCTTGGCGACAAGCTGAAGGACTATAAGGTGTGCTTTTCCGGGATAAGGGACGCCCAGCTGGAAGAGCATGTCCGGAAAAACGGGGGTACCGTAATGACTTCAGTGACCAAGAACACGACGCACCTGGTAGTGAAAGACGTGAAGGCCACTTCAACCAAAATCAACAGGGCGCGTGAGCTTGGCATCAAGATTATGGGGATAGAACAATTCAGGAAAAAGATAGCGGACTGATTTTATTATTCATTGTATTTCAGTATTATAGCAACCAAATTGTAATTATTTTTACTTTTTGTTGCTATAATACTTGTTTTGTCTTTATTTTATTTATATCTTTGTTTTGAGAACATTAAAAACACTGACTGGTTATGGCAAAGAAAAACCAACTTACGAAAAGCGACCATCTGGAATATGATGAGTACAACCGGCTCCTTGACTGCCTGCACAAGGACAAGCAGTTTATATGGGAGCTTTACGCCACCCTCTCGTTCTGCACGGCTTGCCGCGCATCGGACATACTGAACCTGAAATGGGAGGACATCGTCGGCAAGCACAGGCTGACAATCACTGAAAAAAAGACAAGAAAGCCAAGGATGATAATCCTCAACCCGTCAGTACAGGAGAAGCTAAGGCAGCTTCGCAGGCTTCTCGGCGACCCGTATCTTGACGGGTACATATTTTTCAACAAGTCTACCGGGATGCCGCTCACCATACAATACGTGAACCGCGTGTTGAAGACATTCAAAAAGAAATACAACCTCGACATAGAGAACTTCTCGACCCACACCTTCCGCAAGACATTCGGGAGATATGTGTATGACAGCCAGAACCACAGTGCCGAGAGCCTTCTGCTGCTGAACAAGATACTGAATCACTCCAACATCGACGTGACCAAGGCTTACATAGGCATCACGCAGGACGAGATCAACGGGATTTATAACTCAATCAAGCTCTGATGACGGCGCAGGCGTATAAATGCAGGATATGCGGCGAGACCGTGAACCCGGCCTTGTACAGGGCTGACAGGCTGTCCCTCATGATACCGGCACAGCTCTGCCATGAATGTCTGATGTGGAAGTGCCTCGCCGACAACCCAAGGAAGGGAAGCAAGGTTGTCGGCGGCGAGTACATGACATTCACAGAAAACCCGCACTGGGACCCGGCGGTGACAAAGGCCCGCAAATATTTTGTGCTGAACAATGACCGGACTCTGGAGATATGCTTCAACCCGGTCAACTTCGGGAAGGTGCCGTTACATTTCCGACACCTCTTCCCCGATACGGCCAAGCTCATTCCGTGGCAGCTTTTCAGGAGGATAGCCGCCAGAAGACATTTCCACTGCATGCGCAAGGGGTGCTATGACCGCTATCACTGCCTCTGGTACGACAAGGAGACAATGGAGGCAGAAGGGGCATGGAACGTCGTGCCGGACAAATACCAACCCGGCTGGGAGGAGTGCCCGCTATTCATCAATAAAAACAAAATCTAAAAAATAAGAACATGACAACCTACATCACGCTTTCCCTCGCCGCCGTGGCGGTCATACTGGGATTCTGGAACCTAATCGCGATAAAAAGACTCCGCGACGAGATCATAAACACAAGACTGGACATACATGATGTCAAGATGAATGTGGCGGAGACACATGAGGGCGTCTCCGAACTGCTGGATGAATCAGACTCCAAGTCCAACGTGACCCTCAGCTCATTCAACCTTCTTCTCGGAAGCGCATGGCATGAGCTGGAAGTCTCAAAGAATATAGCTGTGAGCACCGAGCAGTTCGAGGCGGCGAAAAACATAGGGGCGATGCAGGAAAGCATCAACCGTGTGGTAAAGCATTATAACGAAATCTTATCTAAATAATTTTATGAATGACTAAAGAAGAGTGCCGCCGCGTGGTACTGATAGGCGGCAAGATCAAGTTTATCGAAGAGCTGAAAAGACTTAAAGACAAGTCCACAAGGGCAAACATCACCGTGACGCTGCATGACGACACGGCAGGTAAAAAGTCACGCACGGAAAAGAGGCGTGAGATAGTGCTGCCCGACTGGCTTGTCGAGGCGTCCTTCATACTGTTTGACAATTACCGCAAGCAGCTTTCGATGGAGCTGGAGCGCTATGACATCACGAAGGAGGAACATCAGTCTCCCGAGGACTTCGAGCAATCCGGCGTGACCATAGAAGGCGGCGACGAACCAGACAAGGAAGAGCCTGAAGAACCGTCACCCGAGCAAGGTTAAGCGGGTGGAGTCTTCCAAAACGGGACCGGGCCGCCGGTCCCGCCTATCACCGAACATTAACAACACCACAAAATGAAAATACAAAACATCAATCCGTACAGCCAGCATTACAGGTGCATGGCGCAGTTAATTCACAACGCAACCCTGAACGATATTTTCACATATCTTCTGGATGAACATCTGTTAAACCTGAGGCATGAAAAAGGCGTGTTAATCCCGCTTTCAAATAAAGCGATTGCAAATCATGTCGGGATCAGCAGAAACATCATCTCCCCTAATTTAAAGAAACTGGAAGAGATGAATCTTATTTTTGTTTCAAGCAACGGCTGTTGTATCAACGAGGATTATCTTGTCAGCGTCGTGTCACTATTTAATTCACAAAAGACGGCTGAAGGCAAACAGAAGGTCAGCGAATTGTTCCGTGCAGCTGACATCCGTGGACTCAAACAGATGGGGCTATCAGAATCCGTAAACGGCAGAGACGAACTTTTAGATTTGCATGGGAAAGTACCAATAGAACACGTTTCGGATGCTTCATGCACAGATGTGTGCATAGACGCAACTCATGCACAGATGTGTGCACGACCATGCACAGATGTGGGCACCAGAAATAATATAATAAATAATAAAAAAAATAAATCGCCCCTCCAAGAAATCGAAGAGAAAAATAACGAGATAAAGGCGATCAAGGAAGAGCTGGAGGCATTAAAGGAGCAGGTCAAGGAGAAGACCACAAACTCCCAGTCTAAAAATAAAAATTATGACGAAGAGCCGGAAGACGATGAAGAGGACGAGGAGGACATCAAGGCAAGAAGGAGACAGAGCTTCCAGTTAGACATAATCGAGCTGAAAGGGCCGGGGGCGGACGAATCGGAGGAAGAGGCTGAAGAAAGGGCGAAGGCAAGGACAGCCAGGTACAGGGAGTCCATTCAGAACGGTACGTACCGGATGCCCTATCACTTCCAGTTCTATTCAAGGCAGGAGGCCGAAGAGCTTATATCCGACATTAACAAGTGTGTCATGAGACCCGACCAGATATTCATAAACCAGCTGTGGGAGGTTCTGACAGAGTTCATGGACTTCAAGTTCGGGGAAGAGCCGGACGAGGAAGACCTGATAGAGGGCAAGCATCCCCAGTCTCTCGACCCCGAGGAATATTTTATCACGCCAAAGGAGCTGAAGGACGTGCTGAAGACGGCGACCGAATCCACCATCCAGATTATCGAGACCGGCATGACAGAGGACGGCGACGAGCTTGAAGGGCTGACGGGCGAGGAGTTCAACGTGGATGACGTCAGGCTGCTCATGACATGGCCGCAGAAGACGCTGGCCGACATCGGGGAGGTCTACATACCCTCAAAAGAAGGCTTCAGGGACATCAAGAGGCTTCAGGAAGGGTTGCTCTCCACCAAGAGCCCGAAACGCGATCCTGAGAAGGCTGAGAGGGATTATACGTACATGCAGGCAATCATGGTCATGGCGGACAGGCACGACGGCATTGAGGACCTGACACTCGCGGAATACGTCGCCTACCATTTCATCTGGGATCACCTTCAGCTCGACAACAACCTCAGGGTCGTGGACTACCAGCTTGACGAGTTTACGGGAAACCGCATAAAGGAGCTTTCACGTGACGGCGTTATCCGGCTGAAGATGGAGCTGAAGGAAGAGGGCATGGACTTCCAGGATTTCCTCGGGACGCTGAACAACGGCAAGGTGGACGCGCAGGGCTGGCTTCTGTTCGGCAAAAGGGCGTTTTCCGCCGACGCGATAACGAGCTGGAATGAAAAGAACGGTTGTGAAAGCAAGATCCCCGGGTTCATCGAAGAGCATAGGGACATCCTTGTCGAGGCGCCCTACGACGGCCCGGAGATAGAGCCGATAGGCGAAAGCTGGGAGGATGAGGAGGGTGGTTACTGATGGTGCCGAACCCTATGATGCCCAGCCATCTCGTTTTCAGCATATTACATTGGACATCCCAGTGAAAAACGAACAAATTTTGTTCTTTGGGGCCGCCTGTTGCTTTTGTGGTGTTTGCGACAGGCGGCCTTTATATGGTTTCGTCGACAGAGATGTTACTCGCCGTCAACATAGACAATCACGTGCTGTGGTGGATAAACTTATCCCATAAAAAATAAGCCCCATCACTGAGGGCGGGCCTTAGCGTTTTCCATCTAAGGGGGATACTGTCTTTATAAGACAACACAAAGTTAGCCATTTACGTTCATTGAACCAAATATTATTCAATGATTTAAC
>OGQO01001590.1_pt1 | contig 20268 bp, 39 predicted proteins | sample 1553241 | NCBI WGS metagenome assembly OGQO01 (sample SAMEA2579933, study PRJEB22360) | human gut metagenome | biome: human gut; feature: human-associated habitat; material: faeces | place: Denmark | collected 2008/2010
ACAAGATTCATTCACCGTATTTTGATTTCTGAGATGATAGCGACAAACATCAAGGCGGGCGATGTCCCCGTGAAACAGTGTTCATGCTGCGGGAGGATATTGCCCGTTACCAGCTTTTACAGGGCTGTCAACTCCCGCGACGGCTACCAGAGGCGCTGCGTCGACTGCGTCTCCACCAAGTTCCGCTACGGGAAGCGCGGCGCGGTGCAGCAGACACTCGACCTCACGCCGGATGTCCCCACCGTTAACGTCAACATCAACACGGTAGCCGGGACCGTCGAGGCGCATCCTTCCGTGGCTGGCGCGATGAAAAGATGCTCCAGGTGCGGCAGGCTGTTGCCCGCCTCCCAGTTCTGGCGTGACAAGACCCACTCCGACGGTCTCGCCTCGCAATGCGTGGAGTGCCAGTATGAAAAGAAACAGACACGCACCCGCCACCGTGCGATAAACTCCATCCTCAGTGAAATCCCCGACGAGGCACTTATCGCCGAGCTGAAGAGGCGCGGCTATTCAGGCACACTCAAATATGTATCACCACAAGAAATAACATTATGACATTATGACAATCGCAAACATGAGCAAGCTGCTCGACACGCTTTCATTCGCCCGCAGCATAGGCGACAGGACATTCGAGGAGTGCATAAGGAAACTTGCCGAATGGGAGGAACGCACCCGCAGATCAGACTACCGCCCCGACCTGACCTATACCCAGAAAGTCGAGGAGTGCCGCGTGAGGTTTGACGGTGACGCGACCTTCGCCCCGCATGACTACTACTTCCAGTTCAACGCCCTCGGCCCCGACCTCCAGTTCTCGGTACAACGGCTCAACGGCGGCATCATCCTACACAAGTCCAGGTGCGAGACCAAGGCTGAGAGGGATGAGGCACATCACAACAAGCTCGCCCTATACCAGGGTGAGTCATACAAATGGGAGACATGCACATAAGACACCCATTTACTATATGCTGACAGCGTGGCTGTTACGGGGCGGCATGACTACTTTAACGTATGTTATGCCGCCTTTTAACAAACCCGCCGTCACGACCCCGGATATTCTTATTCAAAATTCACCTCAAAACTGTAAACAAAATGAACGTACATCATACCGGAAGTCACACCGGCTTCCCCCTCTGCGTCTTTGATGACACACGCATCCTCTTCACCCGACAATCTAAACACGACAGGCAATGAACAGGGAATACATTGAAAGAAAAGAACTTGGCGATTACCGAATATCCATATACCCCGATTATTACGCCGAGTGCCCGGTGACGAACTGGGATATGGGTGCATGCTACATCTTTGAGCATTTGGAGAACGGTCATTATAGCTTATGTTCCGATTGCGATTGGAAAGAATGGGTTTCCAATATCCGTGAAGAATCAGTGGAAAGCATACTTCAGCGTATTACCGCAGAAGTTGTGACGCAGAAAGACATCATCAAATATTACAAGGCTGGCAAAGTTGAAAATGTCCGGTTTAGATACGATCGGCGTGAGCGTCAGTGGAAGCTCGAACACAAACCTACATGGAGAAGTGCTGATGCCGGCTGGCAAACAGAACTTGATGTAGAGCCACACGAATTGAGAGCGCATGACTATCGTATGGAGTTGTTAGAGCCTATGGATGAAGGAGACTATGTCGCACTTATTCAGGAGTATGCTAAGGACTTCGTACTCAAAACATGGGGTTCTTCCGGCTACTGCCAGGGAGACTGCATCAGGGGAATCGCCTATACAACCAAGGAGCGCTTTGACAAGTACTGCGGTTTCAATCCTCAGAAATACAAAATATGGCAAGAACAGGCTCTTGCAATCATAGACGCCGAAGTCAAGGAAATCGGCATGTGGGCCTGGGGTGACGTCAAGGGCTTTGTCCTTGAAAAGAAAGTCCGCTTCACCAAGGTCTATGATGACAAAGACCGCGATGATGAGGAAGATGTCGAATGGGAGGAGATCGACTCTTGCTGGGGCTACTTCATGGAGACGGAAGAACTTATTAACGAAATAGTATGCGAACACGGCTTAAAAGAGTCGGCAACCGCTTAACAATCAATCACCAACAAACATGAAAAACAACGCATTATTTTGGAGCCATCCAGTCTGCGGGTTTCTCAACTTCAAAGAAAATGATTGAGTATCAGGTCAGCTCGTCTGACGAAGCGTGGGCTGAGAACGAGGGGGTTGACGGGATAATACTGCATCTGCTTGAATATATGAGGGAAAACACGGTAGGCAAGCTGATACCGCAGCCGGCTACGGACGCTTACTTCACCCCTCAATGGAAGCGCGGACCGTTGACACTTTCCATACAGCTCAACTACCGCCTGTGGGACCTCAGGAGTGACAACCACCAGCCTTTCGACACCCCAATGACAGCCGATGAATTTGCCGAGCTGCATGACAGCCTCTATGACTTTGCTGCATGGTGCGACGGCGTCGACGGGACAACCGTGCTGCGTGAAGCCTGCCAGATGGGTCTCGTGGAAATCGCGGAGCTTGTCTACAGTTTCTTCACCGGGAAGGAGGATGAGGATTCCGGGTGGTATGAGCCTGATGATGATTGGGATGACGATTGGATTAACGACTATGATTGGGATGACGACGATTATTAATGTACAACTTTAGACACCGACGACATGAACAAATACATCATTTACACGACCCAGGGGTATTGTGAATCCCCTGATGGCGAAGAGATAAGCAACTGTCAGGTGCTTGGCAAAGCGCTTGGCTCAGACGAGGATGACGCGGTAGACAGGCTGTTTGACGAGCAGCCTTGGATTCAACAGAGCGGGTATGACAAGGACTGCTGCATCGTATATCAGCTGGATAACTCAGAGGAAATATGAGAACGATGAGATACAAGACCCTCGGCGGTCTCATGAGGGCGCTGGACCAGCGTGTGTTCAGCGCCAACGATATGTCAAGGGGGCAGGCACATTTCCCGAAATTGCGGAAGACCTGCCGGTTCCAGCTCCCGGACAGCGTGGAGGAATGGTTCTGGAACGGTCTTGCGGGGGTTGTGTGGACCAAACCTACCCCCACCCAGGTCTATAAGCTCAGGCTTTATAACGCCGGCATAATGGACCGGCTTTGGTACGACATGGAGTCACGCCGCTTTAGATACTGCGCCGGGCAGGATTACCCAGGCGAGATAAGGCTTATCCAATCAAAAGTAAACAAACTATAAACGCTAACAATATGAATACAAACCCCAAGGTTACGGAAGCCGCACTGAGATACACCCAAACCAAGGCGTATGTGTCCCAGGGGCAAAAATTTGAAATCGAGATAGAAATATCCCTCGATGACGACTGCGGCAATAAGTGTTTTGATTTTCACGCGACAAGCACGACCTATTGGATTAACAAACACGGTCAGCGAGAGTGGGTGCGCTGTGGGTGTTGCCACGACGAAATACTCGAACACTTTCCGGAAATGCAGCTTTTTGTGGAAATGCACCTCCGGGACCGCGAGGGGATGCCCATGCACCCCTTTGCTAACGGCTTTTACTGGCTCACTCACGGCAAGCCGGAATATGTGATAAAGGACTGGTGGCTGACAGAGGAGGATGGGGACAAGAAGACCCAGCTCCTTGAAGCAGCCGATCAAGATTATTTCACCTATATGCTGTATGAATACGGGTTTGTTGACAGGGCGAAAGCCAAGGCGGAGCAAGCCATTCGTGCATTGGAAGAATTGACAGGTAAAAAATGGATTAACCCTTACACGCCAGAGGAAGAACGGATTTACCATAGACCGGAGGAGCTTATCAAAACCGTAAAAAATCGCATCAGCAATCTTTATTATGCCAAAGAAGCTATTGAACAACGGGACAGGGAAGCTAAAAAAGAAGAATATGACAAGATACGTGCAAGAATCACCAACGATGCTTATGATAAGATGGAGAAAATCCGGGTTGAACGCGATGTCTATCTTTTTGTTTTAGACGCCGGACTCCCAATAGACAACATGATTTATTACACACATACTAAGCGAGCCGTGTTTAACTGGCATGAGCCGTCATCACTATATCCATCCCAGGTGACATGGGAGGATTTGGATAAACTAATGGCTTTTTCCAATAAACAATATCACATCCCCGCCTACACAGTGTTCACTCTTAATGAAGCCTACGAAAAGAAACTCGATAGAGGCGTGGTAATCATGGGATATGGTGCTGAATCATGCTGGGTTGGCGAACCGTTGCCTTATCCGCACAACTCCCATAACCCCTGGCGTCAAATCCACCAACTCCCTAAAAAATGAACAAGCTTTATTGTACCAGATGCGGCTCTGACGACACCCTGTCAAGAGCCTGGGTAAACAACCTTACCAAAGAGATTGAAGAGCACATGCCGTCTTATGAACCGGAAGACAACTTCTGCAATGCCTGCGATGACAACGTGAAACTTGCCACGATAGGCGAGTTGTGGGAGATGTTTGCTGACATCCCCGTCAACGAGAATGACGAGCTGGAGCAGCCGTTCCTCAGCTTCCCTGCCGGCACTTCCAAAGCGGATGTGTGGCATTGGTTTGACGAGCGCACTCCTAACGGTATAGCCGTCGATTTCTTCGGGGAGAAGCCGGTTGACTGGGACGAGGAGTACACCAATCTTCACAGGCGCTTCTATCAACAGTACCATCAGGACGGTCTATCCATCCCAGAGGCTTACGAAAAGGCTGTCTGCGACATGGCTCATATCAAATCCATCAGGCACACCCCGGTAGACAAGAAGGCGCTGGATGAATGGCTGGACACCCGCCTGTATTGGGTGGATGCTATGAAAGTCTATGAAAAGGACGGCAAGTTTGATACAGAAAATTTCCGGCTTTGCGAGCATTGCGGCTACCCCATGAAGGAAGGCTACTATCTCGGAGGTGAATATGCCTGTTGCGAGCAGTGCGCCCTTGCCCTCTATGACGGCGACAGGGAGACGATGGAGGCAGACTTAAGCCATGCCGACGAGATAGACGGCGAATGTTACTGGACCGAATGGGGCAGCATAATATTAGACTAATTATTTAACAACTAAAAACTTACAACAATGAAAAATCAACTAATCAACTTTCTTTCTACTAATCAGCCTGTTTATCTCGCAAGTGGGGATAAACTTGAACGGTTTGAGATTATCGGTATGCAAATCAAGGAAGCGGGCGACAAGGTAAAGATACTTTATCAGCTTCGCAGCGTGAATCCGGAAACAGGCCGCACGACGAGCTGGCTTTCACATGTTCCAGAGACAATGTGGGCATCGGAAGATGCTTATTTTCATCGATGTCCTAACAACATAAATCAGACGGCGAAGGACTTGGTCTCCTTCTTACGAAGCACAACCGACCATAGCTTTAATATAGAAATGGATAATGACGGGTACATATTTTACACCGGGTACCATTGCGAAGACGGGGTGGTCACGCCTTTTAAAGAGCCGGTAGACTCAGTCGTGTATCTGGAGGCGCGTGAAAATGCTTATGGGTATAAGATTTTACCAAAAGGGCTTCCTGAGCGAACCTACTGTGATATGGAGGTGGCGTTGATGGTATGTGACACGAAAGTATCGGATAAGAATGGTGTTCATGTCGTCAAATCGCCTAAGACACTCCTTGCATTGTCAGAAGAACAGCAAAAAGCCCTTGACGAGGCGACGGCGGCAATGGAGAAAGTGAAGGCTTTAGGGGTCAAGCTGGTGTATGACGATGGTGACGGCGGTGTATATGCCATCAACAACAATGGGCTGCATATAGATTTTGATGAAGACTATAGCGGCTGCGAAGCAAAAAACGACGGCTATCGCAAGGTTGACGACATGACTTTGGTGTCCGCAAGACTTGCCCCTTTGGACTTTGATTACAAGTCTGAGTGCTACTGCCTGTGGGTAAAAGAATCTGAAAAGACTGAAGAAAAATGAAACACAGCGACACATTTGAACGCATAAACGAGCTCGACCGCATCGAATGGGCTGAGCTTTGCATGGCGGTCGAGGCTCACGGCGGGGAATACGAATTTAACGATGATGATGACCCGCTGACTGTTGCCGGCCTGCTAAGATACAGTGCCTTGACCGAAGACCTCCGTGTGACCAGAGTGGTCGTGAACGATGGTGCCATCCAGATTTACAATGACGACAATGAAATAATCGAATGCCTTGAATCGGGGCATGTTGGCATGATCACCGCTATGATTCCGGCCACCCCTGAAGTCAGTGAGGTCCATGCACCGCTGGAAGAAGTATGGGTTGTGCTTGGGAAAACGATGGCACGTCTCGCCCACAGAGAAATCTGGAGTGACATCAAGGAGTTCATTGACAGAAATGAGAGCCTGGACTGGAGCTGGGTGCACGAGACATTCTTGACCTCAGCCGAGAAAAGGGCGTATCTAAGCGGGTTGTTCGCAGCCGCTTATGATGACGAGGTCGAGGTGCTTGACCCCAATGTCGAGGCTCACAGGCTACTTATCAAATATTGTAAAAGCAAAGAAAATGAATGAGCTTGACAAATGGGCGTTTCTTGAAAAATATCACCCGAATTATACCGGCGAGGATAACATAGCGTTCATCTCGGACCTTGACCGTTATCTTGCCGGCGAATATGACCCTGAAGACCCCAGATACAACGCGACGAGGATGGCAAGGGCTTTCCCTGACCGCCTTGACGCGGAGATTGAAAGAGAACGTCTCTACTGTCAGGAAATGCTGCGGGCGATCAACGTGTATCAGTCCAGGCGTTATCCTGACGGGATATTACCATACTGACTTTTTGCACATTGTTTTGTAGTGGGACCGGGCTGTGAAGTTCGGTCCCATATTTTTAACACTGTTAAAACGTACATCTTTTCACCCCTTCCTCTCCCCTCTTCCTATTCATTAATAAAACCGATAAACAAACAATCAATCATGGCATCGACAGCTGAAATCGCTCACAGGTGGGCAAATCAAAAATTTGGTAAATACGGTAGCCTCGTTGCAGGGAACACCAGTTGTGACGAGAATACATTCTATTCCTATTCCACCCCTTACGCTCAGTGGCTCGACAAGAAGCGTAAGATAATGGTGATAATGGATAGAGGCGAGACTTCATCGTCATCCGGTCATCTAAGCCATATCCGAAACGCAATCCCAGGTGACGTGACAGTGTTTGCCACCTCAAAATGGGGTTATCACGGCTATGATGACGTGGAGTTCCTTGACTGGAGAGGCGAATTTAGCAACCCGCTTGGCGTTACTGAAACCTACATCGACAAGCAATTCAGTGTGTTTGAAGGATTGCTGAAATATAGTGGGGGCACAGTAGACACCTCGCTCCACCATTACCACGAGGCAGTCAGGTTTGCAGAATATTTTCCTAAAGGCTCGGTTGACCAATGGTGCCGTGTGAAGCGAAAAACCTTAAAGGAACTGAAGGACAGCGCGAGATTCAACGCTTCCTCAGAAACCCAGACAATCAACCGCAAAATCCGTATGATCGCCGCCATCAAAAAGGGTCTGGGCTTTGGCGAAATCCTTGATTATATCTTTGGTAAAGGTGAGTGGAACAAATACATGGAGCGTTCAAAAGGAGCGAGGAAGCGTGTGGCAACCGCGAAGCTGGCACGTAAGATTGCTCGGCACATTGGTCTTGACTGGGACAAGGGCGGCATGACTGATTCCCAGATTCTCGCCCTAACACCGCTTGAAAGGGTCAATATCAAGTTGGGTAAGTTTTATTCTGAATCACCTGCAAACCTTCGCGACAGAAAAGATAATGCCCACAAGAGAAGGTTAAGTTATCTCGGGGTTTCCCGTGATTTTAATTACTATGGCTTCGAGGTTTCAAAAGTCACTGACGACACAAATCGCGTATTGTATGAGCACAATAGCCTTTATTATCTACGCGGCGTCTCCCCGCTGCATTTTAATATGCCAAATAATTGGCGTGAGATGTTTGACAAGAACCCGGCGCACTTCAGGAAACGGTTTTGGAAATACGCCGAATACATGCAAAAACTTGGCGTTGGAGCCATGATCTATACGTCACAAGGAATCCGCGACCCGGAGGAATTGGAGACAGAAGGCAGACATGAAGACGCAGTGTGCCTGCGCATGGTGTTGACCCGTATAACAAGATATGAGCGTCGTCAGCGACTTCTGCAAGAGGAGCTTCGCCGAGCAGAGGAAGAGAGACAAAGAGAAGCAGAAAGGAATCGTAAATATATAGAGCAACTGCGGGCTATGGGCGACGAAGGGCTTCGTGTTATATGGCGCAAACACCTGGGTGCCATGCCCGTCAATCCTGACAGAGAGTTTTTCTACGGCGGCAATGTGCTTCTCAGATTGTCTAAAAACGGCAATGCGATTGAGACATCAAAGAGTATCAAGCTCTCAATCAAGCAGGCTGAGGGCATGTGGCGCCTCATCAGTATATGGCACGAGGACCCTTCAAAGTTCCGCAAAGTCAATATACCTACCCTTTACACGACATGGCATGCCGACAACTACATCGATGACATCCTGATTGCCGGCTGTCACCGCATAGCTTACAAGGAGATGGAGGACATGGCGTCACAGTTAGGTTTTATCAAAGAAACAGGACACAGCAATGCCGTTTAAGAGCGAGAAAATACGGATTGCGGGCACCCGTCATGACCTGCGGGGCAAGCTGACATCCCATCAGGTTTCAGCCATCAAGCTACTGAAGCGGGAGGGTTACAGCTACCGTCAGCTCGCAGCCATGTTCGGGTGCAGCAAGTGGTCCGTGCAAAACATAATCCACCCACAGCTCCGGAAGACGCCGAAGCAGCGCCCCAAGGAATACTGGACCGAGGCGAAGCGCCGCTACCGTCAGCGAAAGCAGGAGCTGTATCAATCCGGAGAGATTCATGAACAGAAACGAAGAAGAGATAAGCGCGATAAGGATTGAGGATTTCATTCAATCGGTTCTGGCGCTCTGCGGGCTCCGGCGAGGCAGGGATTACACGATAAGACGCTCGCAGCTCCGTATCAAGAAGCATCCTGTTCGTGGGAAGCTGGTGAACGCACTCAGGACCTATTACCCTCAGTACAGTTACTATTGGGAGACCCCCAAATTATTAAGATGGTTTTAATCAGAGAATTATGATAACAGCAGCACAACTTATAGAGTTCCTGTCACAATATAACCCGGATGCAGAGGTCATCTGGTGTGACGGGGAGGAGATAAAGCACGTCGGCATGACGGAACCCGGTCACGATGACTATAAAATCGTGCTGGCATCAGAAGTCCCCACTCATGTATGCAACCAGTGTGGCGGCAATGTGTTCGCCGAGACCCATCAAGGGTTGGAGGGCTATCCGTTTTATTGCCCGACCTGCGATGAAAACAAATATAACATTGAGACAACCAAATTAAAAGATTGATATGGATGACAAGTTACAGAAGGCGTTTGCCGCCTTAAAAGATCAGTATTTTAAGGCTGATGTGTGTATGGCGGAGTTGCTTGCCGCGACACCCATTTCCCAGTTTGAGGAGGCAGCCGGCTCTAAATTTTTCGTGGAAGATGCCTTCGAGCTTTATGTAGAGGCTATGAAGTGGGCCGAGGGAGATAAGTTTTATCAGGTTAAAGACGGTATGAAGGAAGAGCTTTAATCATGAGCAGTAAGCAGCAGTTTGAAGAGAAGGCTGAGAGATTCGCCTATAAGCTATGTGACAAAACCGCTCTGCCGGGTGTGTTAATGTCGGCGCTATTCAAGATAGTGAAAAGCTCTTACAGCAAAGGGGCGTATGACGCGCTTGCAAGTCAGTGGATCAGCGTAAGAAAGCGGTTGCCGGAAGAAAATGAAATAGTGCTTGTAAACGCCGGGCAGCGCGTCGTGTTCGCAAAAAGAGACCACCAATACAAATGTTGGTGCGACAAATTTGGCGATAGGCTCAATGTCGGCAAAAAGCGAGTAACCCACTGGATGTCCATCCCTCAGTTGAACCCCGAAAAAGAAGAAAGATGAAACCGCATAATACAGGCTTAGTCGCACTACACGATGATAAGCAGAAAGAGCGAGGTTTCAACTGCATGAGGCTGATTGCATTTCTGACAGAGGACGGAGTGACCGATTGGAGCAGATGGCACGGAGCGCATTTACAAGCATCATCAGGACAATGCCCTTATGCCGATAGGTGCTCTATCTACGGCAGAACCGTAAAGAAAATCGGAGCAAGACAACTAGTCTATTCTGACAAAATAACCCTCCAATATGCTTAATCCGACAACGGACTGCAAGGAAGTGAGTAACAAACAATTAAAAATGTAAAATGAGAATGGGAAACAGAGAGATACTCGCAAAATTAAACTTTTGCAGGACATTTCTGCATATTCAAGGCTTCCTAACTGATGCCGAAAATATGAAAGTCCATAACCGTATTATTAAGTTTCAAGATAAAAAACGCATAAACATCAATCGTGCGCAGCTTGATAGTGTGGATATGGTGTATGATGACAATGCTAAAGACGAAGATTAAGAATGAAGAATGAAGAAGAAATCACCGCCCTCGCCCGCGAGTATGCGGAGGAGATACGCCCGTATAATGATAAAACCGCACCGTTAAGCATATTGGATATTAGAGAAGCGGAACGATTAATCCGCTTTCTGCTCCGCCGCTACTGCCTTGTGGAGAAAAGCAAGGTCGCCGAAGAGTACAAAAGAGCCATTGAAACAAATCGGAACGGAAAAGAAACAGGTGCGTACAGTTTATGCACAATGGGCTCAGCGCGAAAGGTACTGCTTGAATCCCTCTTCCCCGAAATCGCAAAGGAGGTGGAGGAATGAAAGAGTGTAAATTTCTCAAAGGCAGCATGTGTACATTTTGGAGTGTTCCACACAAATGCTGTATGCACATAATAACCCCTATTTCCGACTGCTTCTATTACCAACCTAAAGATAAATGATTATGACACAACCCGAATACGAACAGAAGAAGCGAGAGTGCTGGGAAGAAGCTGTCCTACATGGCGCATTGGAAGTTGATAAAGACCTTCTTTTTGACCATGCGTTCAAATGTGGCTACGCCCTCGGCAAGCAGGCAGAGACAATATCGCAGGAGGAGATTGAAAAAGCGGCAGCCGAATATTCTGAACGCGTCGGTAAGAGCCGTGATGTAACGTGGAATGACGGCGAATACGGCTTTGTGGCAGGCGCCAACTTCGCCCTCGGCAAGCAAGAGAAGGACGCAGACACCGTGATTCAAGGTTGGGTGGCGAGAGATATGAATGGCCGTCTATATGTGTATTGCCATGAGCCTAAACGCAACCTTATGGAATGTCTATGGGAGGGCGAGATAATGAATATATCTCTATCCGATGATATGTTCCCCGACCTCACATGGGAATCAGAACCAATCGAAGTTGAACTGATAATCAAAAGAAAGAACAATGGATAAATACTATATCCGTTTTGGCGAGATACCCGAAAATGAAGTATCGGGTATATGGCGTGACGAGGTTAAAGTTGGTGAAGAAAAAGGCGTGTCTGTCTATGATACAGTAGAAATAGACGAAGTGTATCGTGTAGTTTTACCTCATCCACTCTTAAAAGAAGTAGGCTTTGACCTCTACAACTTTATTCAAGCCACAGAATATACGTATGAAACTGAGCATAGACCTATGTATCTTGTGCAAGGCGATGAGGTTGGGAGAGGTTCGACCAACGAGCCACTATTAAGAAACGTAAAAATCATAAAGGAACTATGAATAAAGAACTGATTGACCACGTTTGGAAACACTGCCTCCCGAAAGAGTTCAAGGAGGGAGTGAAGAACTACTATGAACATACTGACAGTTGTTCTCGTGAAGAATATGTATTGGAAAGTATCTTTGGAGAGCATAACCTCCTCACATCTGACGCGGAGGGAGAGGAAGATGAAATGCTCTGCGTATCGAGAAAAGATATGCAGTTCTACTATCAATATTATAAGGCTAAGAGAGAATCGGAATTAAGTGCTGAACAAAAAGCATACTATAAAGGTCGTACTAAAGTACTTTTAGACCTTTTCGGCTCCAAGTGTCTGCCGGATGAAAACTATTCCAATGTTGAGAAATTGGAAAAGAATGGAGAAGTTGAGCCGAAACCAGCCGAGCCGAAGTTTGCAAAAGGTGACATGATTCACTGCAAATTCTTTGGTTATGAGGGGGATTATCGTGTAATTGGATATACTGATGGTTCGCCTAAGTACTATGCTTGCATAGATAAAGATGGTTTCAATTATAGGTTTCCTGAATCCTACCTCGAACCCTACACCGAGCCGAAAGAAGAAGTTGCCAAAATGAAACCAATAGAATCTAAAGTAAGGGTTTATCTTGCCACAAAAGAGGAGGATGAGGAGTTCAGGCAACTTCTTTATAAAAATGGGTTTAAATGGAATACAGGTGAATCGTTAATAGATTACTCAGTTTGGTCATTTGATAAAGAAGAATCTAAGATTCATAATATCTACCCTAATAAGATTGTAACCTATTCTGGAGATATAACACCAAATATCCTTCCATTCTCTAATTTTAAAAAGCAATACTTTGAAGAGAATGTCAACTTATCGCAAGAAACCGCAAATTGCGATAAACAGTTCAATAACATCCTCAAAGACAGCTTCTCAAAAGAGCGGAGGCTGAATATCGCTGCTATGGTTATGCAAGGGGTTATGGCAAATCCTTATTGGACGAAAAAGAGAATGAGTTACGCACTGAGACAGAATGAGAACAAAGAGGACGCAGTTAACGAGTTTATTAATGACATTATTGAGGATGCCGTGAACCTTACCGACGCTCTCATTGCCGAAGCAGGGAAAGGAGATAAGAAATGAAGTCCTCAGTAAAAGCAATAATATACACCCTGCTCACACTTGTCGTAGCGGTAGGTGTATGCACGGCGGCATATTTCTTTATAGTGAAGACTTCCTGGGGAATCTACGTCATTCTCGCAGTACTTATCGCTGCCCTAATTTATTGTATTTATAGCATTTGGAAAACTTATTTTATAGAAATAAAGATATGAATAAAAATATAAATCTTTGTGAAATGCTTAAAGGACATGAAGGTGAAACTTTTTATAGTCCTTTGTGTGGTAATTTAACATTAATGCTTATAAGTAATACCACCCTAATAGCTGAAAATAAAGAATACTCTCTTACATTTTATAGTAATGGAACTTATTATAAAAAAGGAGAAATGTTATTTTTCCCATCTAAAGACCAACGTGATTGGAATAAATGGATTGAAGAACAAAAGAATAAAGTTCCTAAGACTTGGAGCGAACTTGTAAAAAGACAAGAATTTCAATCATGGTATGTAGATATTGACGGATATAGATGCTCAACTGCTGGTGATTCTATTGAGAAATCAGCTATTGCTCTTCTTAAAATTCATCAACTTATAGAAGTTGGATATGGTGGTAATGTAACTTATGAAGAATGGGATAAAAATTATACTTGTTTTGTTATTTGCTATGATACTATGCTTAAACGATTTGTAATAGGCAGATGCGTTAGTAATATACGACATATAGCATTTCATACTGAAGAACAAGCAAAAGAATTTCTTAGTAAACCTGAGAATGTTCAACTTCTTAAAGATTATTTCATGATATAATGTTCATTATAAATGATGAAAACAAACATAGCAACTACACAAGACCAGAGCCAACGCCTTCTCCGCTGCGGAGTGTCGGCTGAGAGCGCGGATATGTTTTATCAAACGCCTATAACGGTTTCACAAAAGGCAACAAAAGAATATATACTTTTAGTAAGGAAGTCAGATGAGACGTTGTTTGATACCGATATTCCTGCGTGGAGCCTCAGTGCGTTGCTTACCGATATTTTGCCGTGTGATATATCAGACAACGAGATAGATTATTCTCTATTCCTGCAACGTCGGCGAAGTGCAGACAATACGCCAACGTGGGAGCTGTCATATTACAATTTAGAGTATGATGCCACGCTGCTGTTCGTAGAAGTCGCAGACCCAATAGAAGCAGCCGTGCAGATAGCTGAGAAACTAACTATCGACGGCTACAAGTTGAACGGAATAAACGAGAACGAGCAATGAAGAAATCAATAATAACCCTCCTCGCCCTGCTTGCACTGACGCTGACGGGGTGCCGAGAAGATGAAGCATACAGAATGAGGACTGACGGACACGCATACATCGTGATTAAGACAGATTGCGGTGTCGGCATGGTTCACGACCCCGACTGCCCGTGCCGGGAGAAAGGAGGTAACTATGACTAAGTGTTATTTCGTCAGCTATATATTTCAAACTGATAACGGAGTAGCGTATGCCCACTGTTTGTTTAAGGCTGTTGACATAACGCTCAATGGAATAGCTCGAGTGATACAAGAGTCTCGTGGCTACTCTAATGTAGTAATCCTCAATCTAAAGGATTTATCCAAAAGGGAATACGAAATGCTGAAAGGGAAAGAAAATGAGTGAGCAATTATGTCGTTGTAACCGTTGCAGAAAACCGTTAGCCGGTGAAGAATCACGAATTGAGATGCGGGTTGGCTATCACTGGTACGCTAAAAGCGTCGGTTTCCATTTTGAAGAACACTATTATGACCTTTGCGATAGTTGTTCCAAAGAATTTGCCAAGTTCATCAGCAATGAAAAGAAAAAAGATTTAAGCAATGGAAATCAAGCAAAAGGATTATGAAACAAATTTTGACAATCAAGCAATCCGCAGAGCTTATCAAGCGCGGAGTGAATGCAAATAGGGCAACTGAGATAAAACTCTATGATGACCCTGTTTCAGAATGGACACATAGGGGATGTCCATTATTTACCCTCACCGATTTGTTCTCGCTCCTGCCAGTAGACATCTATCAAGAGCACAAGGTTTATGGACTGGCAATGAGGTTTATATTTGAGAAGTGGCATGTAGAATACAGTCGTGATAATCTTGATATTCTTGCAATAACCCATGCTACTGAGCTTATAGATGCTTTTATGGTGGTTGGATAACAACCACGTTAAACTTGACTGAGGATGGAGAGGAAAACAAATATGGTTTACGAGATACATGCTTTGCCGATAATTAATATTTACGGTGATGGAAGCCATCTGATTACCGAGAAACCCACTCGCCAATCCTACGTCTCGCCCTACGCGAAGTTTGACAAGATAAGGAGGAAAAGAAAATGAGTAAAAGAAGTTTATTGGCATTGCTTGCCGCACATGCTATGATAGCATCTCAGTATGATGAGCGTTTCAGACATTGCCCCGACCCGATATATGTATCAAATGGAGGTAATGGATTTTCAGATAAAGCTCCCAAAGCGGTTGACAGCCGCCAACTGAGAGAGTTTTCAATCAAAGGGAACAAGATTATGGCTTACTCTAAAAAGGATGCCATAACTCGCCTTAAACACTTGAAGAAGTTATGAAAAAGAAACACCGCAGAGCCGTGTGCTTATCAATGACTCCACTTGATATTATTCTAATGATGATGATTCGAGAGGATTTGCAAAGACTCAGTAAATGGCTTCAAGACAAAACTGAGAGTATATGACTATGACCCCGACTGAACAGCGACCGCAGGAGTGTGAGTATTGTGTTGATAACCACTGCCAACACCCCTATTATAATGATTGTGATTGCGCATCATGGAGTTGGTGCGACCATTTCACCCCTAAATCGAGAAAGATGGAAAAGAATAATTGCAAGCATTTTAGTAAACGTGGTCTATTCGGATGGTTTATAACTCATCTCAATGAATGTGATGGTGCAAATGGTAGCGACTCTTGTTTATACGAGGACAGACAACATTTGTGCCCCAATTATCAACCTAAAGAGAAGAAAGATGACAGCAGAACAGATTATCCCACAAATAACTGACCCAAGAGGAAAAAATTGGCAACAACCGCATCGTCGTTTCATTGAGATGGACGATAAAAGCGCGTTGATGTCTGAACAGACTTTTAAGTCGCTAAAGGAATATTCAACCTCATTCCCAAGCGGTCAATATGCGGGAAAAATGTGGAAAGCCAAAGTCGGGGATAAATGGTATCTCAGATGGTATTCCAATGCTGACCGCCCCGAATTTATAGATGTAAACAACCGAGAAATATTAGTTTTATGAATCACGAGGATTATTGCTCATACGAGCTTTCAAAGGCTCTCAAAGCTGCCGGATTCGATGAGCCGTGCTACTTCTATTATACCAAAGAGGATGCTCCCGATGATCATGTGTGGTCAACAACCTCAGAAGAAGCGCCTATTGATTACAATAGAAGTGTCTATGCTGGATGCTCTATGCCATTATTGAGCCAAGCCCAGAAGTGGCTGCGGGAGAAATGGAGAATTGAAGTCAATGCTATATGGTCTTTTGAGGAATCTGCGTGGTTTGCTTATTCAAGCCCAATGAATAGACCACAAATCATGTGTGCTGATGTTTCTGATACATCATATCCAACTTATGAGCAAGCGTTGAGCGAGGGTATAAAGTCCGCGCTGGAACTAATAAAGAAAGGAGAGTGAGATATGATACTGACAGCAGCCTTTCTTATCTGCAAGGCGCTCGGCGCAACATGGTCATGGTGGTGTTTGGTGCTGACAATCATTGCCGATTATAGTTTTAGGGACAATTTGATAATCAAAACGAAACAATGAGCAATATAATCGAAGAATTAGCAAAGCAATACGCCAAGTATCAGACCGACTGGCAAGGTTACGACAGTACGGAGGAATGGGAACAAGACGTAGCCATATATTACGATGATGCAAAAGAAGTATTGTCGTGGCTGTTTACTAAACCTCTCGCCTCGCGTCTGACCACCGAGGAGAAAGAGAGGGTGAAAAGAATCTACAACGCAGAAAAAGAACACGTCCAATTCCAGATGAAGCAGGCAAACGCAAGCATGAATCAGATGTGCCGTTCGTGGCATAATCAACTCAAAGAAGGCAGCTATGCTAAATTACGTTTGCTTGAATCCATCTTCGGCTCGGACTTTTTCAAGGAGGAGGAATAAAAACACTAAAATATAACAATATGCCAACAGGATATACAAGTATAGTGGCAGATAACGAGAATTTCGCATTCCCCGAATTTGCCATGCGTTGCGCCCGAAACTTCGGTGCGCTTATAATGATGCGTGATGAACCGCTTGACGCTCATATTCCCGAAAAATTTGAGCCAAGCGACTACTACAAGAACGAGTATGAAAGAGCGAAAGCCGCATACGAGAATTTCATTGCAAACCCTCCTACTGACGAGGATTTGGAGAAACAATACGATGAGTATGTGGCGCACGAAAAGGAACGCTTTGCTGCCGAATCTGCGGATAAGGACATTAAGCGCGGACGCTATAATGCCATGCTGTTAAATGTACTTAGATGGCAACCTCCGACACCCGAACACGAAGGTTTGAAGAAGTTCATGATAGACCAACTCCATGACAGCATAGATTTTGATTGTAGCGAGTATCGCCCCGTAATATCCGACAGAGAGGAATATATCGCCCGCAATCGGAGCGGCGAGTATCTGAAAGAGGAATTGGACTTTTACGAAAAACAGTGGCATGATGAGGTAGAGCGCACAAATAGCCGAAACAAATGGCTCAAAGAGTTGCGTGAGTCTTTGAAAGAGTTTATCAATGAGGTATGATATGGCAATAGACATTAAAACGCTCCGCATCGGAAGTCATGTGCAACATCATGGCAAGCGCAAGATGGTGCTTAGTATGGGAGGCGATACGGTCTATTTGTTGCCGAGCATTGTAAGCAGTGTTGCGCACGTTGCTAAAACTGACGAAATACACCCTATCCCCATTACTCCCGGCCTACTTAAAGAGTTGGGATTTAATAAAGGCATGAGTTCGGCTGTCGGTTTTGATAGTTGGTATTGCGACATGATGCGTATTGATAACAACGTAATGCAGGCGCACCCGTGGTGGTTTTATAATCAAGTAAAACTGAAATATCTCCACGAACTTGAAAGCCTCTACTATATGATTTACGGAGTTGAACTGATAAAGGAGTGAGTATGACAAGACTGAGAATCGTAAGCATCAATACGACACACTCGCAGGAGGATAAGATACCCCGATGCAGCACCGACTGAGAAAATTCACCTGGGTGTTCACCTAATCAATTAAAAATTACAGGATATGCAAGCAAAAGATTTTCACGTGGGGATAACAAAACGCACCCTGTATTATGAGGTCAACAACGATATGTGCCATAACTACTATTATCTCGTTCATGTACGCATCTACAACGCAGACCGCACGAGGTATCGCAAGGCTAAATTTATCGTATGGGTCGACGCTGATGATGTGTGTGAACACATAGACGCTGATTCATACACCAAAAGAGACATACAGAATCTTGTTGACGAAATCGTCTTCGCGAATCTGGATCGCATAAAGTCCTATGACGACACAAAAGACTTTTACGATTATTGTAACAGTTCTATCGAGCGGTTTAATAAAATAGTGAGATAACAAAAAACATTGTCAACACCGAAACCTTATATCATGACATCAAAAAGAGAAATCGTAAAAAACCTTGCCTCCCGGGCAAAGGCATTGATTCTTAGTGGCAAATGGAATGAGAATGAATATTGGCTGATCAAAGAAAAGCTACTGGAGCACGAAAGGTTCTGGGATCTGGAGAAGCCACGTTTTTATTGGGACTGGCAGCTCAAAGCAGACTTGGCCCAGCTGCACTTCATATTGGAAGAGGTGTGGCGAATGAGATTTAAAACTATAAAAGATACAATTTAAATTGAATGATATGGCAAACAATATAGCAAACCGTGTCGTGTTTACCGGCACAGAAAAAGATATTTCAAAGGTGCTCCGGTTTATCAAGGGCAAAGCCGGCGCGATTGATTTTAATTCCATTATTCCAGAGCCTACAGGCATTGACGAGACCCCTAATTGCAGTGACGGCTGGATGTGGGTGTTGCGCTGCGGCTATCCGTCCTGGTATGAATGGCGTATTGATAAATGGGGCACTAAATGGAACGCCTACGAAATAAAAGAAGCACCGTGCGACCCTATCGTTGAGTTTATGACAGCATGGAGCGCGCCCCACCCTGTTATCTGCCGCATTTCTGAATGTTTCCCAGATCTGACGATTGTCCACAAATGGGCGGATGAAGACACGGGAGGCTACTGCGGTGAGTATGAGTTTAAGAAAGGGGAGTGTGTCTATCGAAATGTGCCGCCTCCTTATTCAAGGGAAGCATACGAGATTGCATTTTCTCTCAGGCCCTTTATTGAAGAAGATTATGAACTGGTGGATGGGAACTACCGCCGCAAGGACAATGACGAATAAAATTTAATTAGTATGAAATCAAATGCAAACACCCCGACTAACTCTCCGGTGGTTTTTATGAGCAGAGTCGTCAACGCTTGCTCAAAGAAATGGTCAGACCCGGATAAATGCTATCTGTGCGATTGTGACTCAAACTGGATGACCAGCATGTACTTCGATTATAACAACAACTATATCAGTCGTGATACATTTATTGAGAATGAAATCATGCCGCTGCTTAAATGGGATAGTGGCTATGAGCGGTTCCGTTTGTTGAGTGCTGCACATTCATTGCTCAGCTTATTCAATAGCGTTGGGGAATGTCAGCTCACGTTTTCTTACAAGCAAATCGGTGAAATCTGTATCAAAATTCTTCAAGGTAAATTCTAATATCTGGAATCTAAACAACATGTAATTATGGATTTAAAAGAACTGATATGGCTCACACACGGGGTAGAGTTACAAAATGTCCTCCAGTCACTTGAAGCCGGCGAATGGTCGTCTCGGGATGAGTTTGAAGAGCTGGTGGATTTTGAAGCGTCTGTTCTCATGATCGCCATTTATGCTGACGATACATTTAATGGATATGACGAGGAGGAGATTCGATCCGCAGTATTAGAAACAATCGAAGACCATCTTAATGTAAACTACTACAAAGGATAACATTTCTCGCACCAACCCAAACGCTAAACACTATGACAAAATTAGAATTTATCTCGCAGCTTGACGGCCATTACGCCAACGGTCGCCGTCTCGCAAACGTCGCCAACCAACTCATCCGACAAATGGTCGAAAAGGCTGGCGATATGTCATTTGAGTATCTGTATGGCGAAGAAGACGACGAGGACGCCGACCCCGACTGGTGCTATTTGGATGACAATTTCACACTGCACGACATCTATATTGAAAACGGCGAAGTCATCATCAGAATGACCAACGAATATAACGAGCCCGAATCATTATCGCTCGACAAACTAAACAGAGATGAAATTATCGAAATCGCCGACTTCCTAT
>OGQO01001606.1_pt1 | contig 20122 bp, 18 predicted proteins | sample 1553241 | NCBI WGS metagenome assembly OGQO01 (sample SAMEA2579933, study PRJEB22360) | human gut metagenome | biome: human gut; feature: human-associated habitat; material: faeces | place: Denmark | collected 2008/2010
TCTGGCGATGCAGCACTACCATACTTTCAGCGACCGTCTGAAGGATTTCCCGGTGCGTGTGGAGTTCCTGAGCCGTGCCAAGAAACCGGCGGAAGTAAAGAAAATCCTCGCCGATCTGAAAGAGGGTAAGATCGACATTCTTATCGGCACGCATAAGATCATCGGCAAGCAGGTGCAGTTCAAGGATCTGGGACTGCTGGTCATCGACGAGGAGCAGAAATTCGGCGTCGTGATCGACGAACAGCACCGCTTCGGCGTTGCACAGCGCGCCGCGCTCTCCGCCAAGGGCGAAACGCCGCACGTGCTCGTCATGTCGGCCACGCCCATTCCAAGGACGTTGCAGTTCTCGCTGATGGGGGCTCGCGACTTGAGCAATCTGAACACTCCTCCGGCCAACCGCCAGCCCATCAACACTACGGTAACGCAGCTCAGCGACGAAATGCTGAAGGAGACCGTGGGTTTCGAGCTGAGCCGTAACGGGCAGGTGTTCTTCGTCACCAACCGTATCGAGAATCTCTTCGAGATCCAGGGCCGTCTCGAGCGTCTTTTGCCGGGGGTGCGCGTGGTCATCGCCCACGGACAGATGCCTCCGGAACGTATGGAGCAGGCGATCGTGGACTTCCAGAACATGGATTATGACGTTCTGCTATCCACAACGATCATCGAGAACGGAGTGGATATGCCGAATGTCAACACTATCTTGGTGAACAACGCCCATAAATTCGGGCTTAGCGAGCTGCATCAGTTGCGAGGTCGCGTGGGGCGCTCCTCGCGCAAGGCTTTCTGTTATCTTCTTGTTCCTCCGGGCGCGGCGTTGACGCCCGTGGCGCGCCGGCGCCTCCAGGCCATCGAGAGCTTCAGCGACCTCGGCGCCGGCATCCATATCGCCATGCAGGACCTCGACATACGCGGCGCCGGCAACCTTCTCGGCGCCGAGCAGAGCGGCTTCATCGCCGACCTCGGATACGAGGCATACCAGCGCATCCTGCGCGAGGCCGTCACCGAGCTGAAGACGGAGGAATTCGCCGACACCTTCACCGACGTCAACGGCGGCAAGGAGGAGGAATTCACCGCCGACTGCACGGTGGAGAGCGACCTCGAGCTGCGTCTTCCTCCCGACTACGTGCCGCAGGAGGGTGAGCGCATCAACCTCTACCGCGAGCTCGACAACATGGAGAGCGAGGAGGCCGTGGAGGGATTCAGGCAGCGTCTCCAGGACCGCTTCGGCGCCATCCCCGCGACAGCCGAGGAGCTGATACATGTCGTGCCCCTGCGGATGGCGGCCCGGCGCCTCGGCATAGAGCGCGTGGCGCTCAAGGGAGGCAAGATGCGCATCTTCTTCGTGGGCGACGACAACAAGGCCTACTACCAGAGCCAGGCGTTCGGACGCGTGCTCGGATATCTGCAGCGCAATCCGCAGCGCTGCGCCATCCGTGACGTGGGGGGGAAGCGTAGCTTCGTGATCTCCGATGTCGCGACAGTGAAGGAGGGCCTTGACGTGCTCCGCTCGATGGTGTGAACGCCTTGACTCCGGCCGGGTTGCAAATAAGGGGATTAGAGCGGCCAGACTGCAACTCTTTTGCAGTCACGGCGTATTCTTTAGCATAATTTAAACCGCTAAAGGAGCGTTTTTCAGCGTGAAAGATTAGGCAGAGGCGATAATTATCGTTAACTTTGCAATATAAATAAAGCAAATAGACAATGGCAAAGAAAAAATCAGCGACAAAGACGCCCGTCGGCAGGATCAGCGATGCCGATAAGAAGAAAGAGGCGTTGAAGATAGCGATGCAGCATATCGACAAGGATTTCGGCGCGGGCACCATCATGCGCCTCGGAGATGAGGCCGTGCAGGATGTGGAGGTGATCTCCACCGGCTCTATCGGACTCGACTACGCCCTTGGCGTGGGAGGCCTTCCCCGCGGCCGCGTCACGGAGATCTACGGCCCGGAGTCGTCGGGTAAGACCACCCTTGCCATCCACGTGATAGCCGAGGCCCAGAAGCAGGGGGGCATCTGCGCGATCATCGACGCGGAGCACGCCTTCGACCGCTTCTATGCCGAGAAGCTCGGCGTCGACGTCAACAACCTCTGGATCTCGCAGCCCGACAACGGCGAGCAGGCGCTCGACATCGCGGAGCAGCTCATCAACTCCGGCGCCATCGACGTGCTGGTGGTCGACTCCGTGGCCGCGCTGACGCCTAAGGCGGAGATCGAGGGCGAGATGGGGGAGAAGAGCATGGGTCTGCACGCCCGCCTGATGAGCCAGGCCATGAGAAAGCTCACGGGCACCATAGCCAAGACACGCACCTGCTGCATCTTCATCAACCAGATGCGCGAGAAGATCGGCATGATGTTCGGCAATCCCGAGACCACCACCGGCGGCAACGCCCTGAAGTTCTATGCTTCGGTCAGGATCGATATCCGTCCCTCCTCCTATATCAAGGACGGCGACACCGTGATCGGACGCCTCACGAAGGTGAAGGTGGTGAAAAACAAGGTGGCTCCCCCGTTCATGCGCGCGGAGTTCGACATGATGTTCGGCGAAGGCATATCGAAGGCCGGCGAGATTCTCGACCTGGCAGTGGAGCTGGGCATCGTGAAGAAGTCAGGAGCGTGGTTCAGCTACAACGGCTCGAAGCTGGGCCAGGGGCGTGACGCGGTTAAGAACGCGATACGCGACAACCAGGAGCTGGCCGAGGAGCTCAAGGGTCTCATCGTGGAGAAGATGGAGGCCATACGCAAGGAGAAGGGTGGCAAGGGCAACCCCTTCCTGCCGAGCAAGGACAGCAAGCGCAGCGACCTCGTCGATGACGACACGACGCGCGATGACGACGATGATGACGACGGCGAAGATCCCGGCGAGGGTGGCGAAGGGCGCGGCGACGACCTCTTCGGCGATGACTTCGACGTCGAGATCGACGAATGATAAAGACGGCAAAATATCGGGGGAAGCCATTTTGGCTTCCCCCGATATTTTGCTGGTTTATTTGTCGCGCATGAAGATGGCTATGGGAGTGCCGTGGAAATCCCATTTCTCACGGATCTTGTTCTCCAGGAATCGCCGGTAGGGCTCCTTGACCCACTGCGGCAGGTTGCAGAAGAAGACGAATGTGGGAATCACGGCGTCTTTGAGCATCGTGACGTATTTGATCTTCACGAACTTGCCTTTGTTGCTCGGCGGCGGCGTGAGCGCGATCTGCTCCAGCATGTAGGTGTTGAGCTGCGAGGTGGGGATGGTGCGGCGTCGGTTGTTGTAGACGTCGACTGCCGTCTCGAGCACCTTGAATATCCTCTGCTTGGTGAGCGCGGATGTGAAGAGCACCGGGAAATCGGTGAAGGGCGCGAACTTCCGGCGGATGGCGTCCTCGAAATGCTTCTGGGCCGTGACGCTCTTGTCTTCAACGAGGTCCCATTTGTTGACACACACCACGAGCCCCTTGCGGTTGCGCTGTATGAGGGAGAAGATGTTGGCGTCCTGGGCCTCGATGCCTCTCGTGGCGTCGATCATGAGGATGCAGACATCGCTGGCCTCGATTGCGCGGATCGAGCGAATCACGCTGTAGTATTCGATATCCTCGTTGACCTTCTGCTTCTTGCGTATGCCGGCGGTGTCGACGAGATAGAAGTCGAAGCCGAACTTGTTGTAGCGGTGGTAGATGGAGTCGCGGGTAGTGCCGGCGATGTCGGTGACGATATGGCGCTCCTCGCCGATGAAGGCGTTGATGAGCGACGACTTTCCGGCATTGGGACGCCCCACGATGGCGAATTTCGCCACATTCTCCTCGGTCTCCTCCTCCCTGTCGGGCTCTGGCATATCCTTCACCACTTCGTCGAGGAGCTCGCCGGTGCCGCTGCCGTTGACCGACGATACGCCGAAGGGATCGCCGAGGCCGAGGGAGTAGAACTCGGGGATGTTGAAGCGGGCGTCGCCCTTGTCATCCTTGTTGGCCACGAGGATCACGGGCTTGCGGGAGCGGCGCAGGATCTGTGCCACCTTGTCGTCGAGGTCGGTGACGCCGGTGGAGGCGTCGACCACGAAGAGGATGACGTCGGCCTCCTCGATGGCGATATTCACCTGCTTGTTGATTTCCTCCTCAAAGACATCGTCGCTGTTGACGACCCAGCCGCCGGTGTCGACGATGGAGAATTCCTGGCCGTTCCAGTCCACGAGGCCATACTGGCGGTCGCGGGTGGTGCCCGCGGTGTCGTCGACGATGGCGCGGCGCGTCTGGGTGAGGCGGTTGAAGAGGGTGGACTTGCCCACATTGGGGCGTCCGACGATAGCTACTAATCTGCCCATATCGGGATGTCTTGTTAAGATTGGGTTATTTATTCGATATAGCCGAAGGCGCGGAGCTTGTTCTCGCGGTTGCGCCAGTCTTTCTCGACCTTTACGAAGAGCTCGAGGAAAATCTTCTTCTGGAAGAATGTCTCGAGGTCATGGCGGGCCTCGATGCCGATCTTCTTGATTTTCTCACCCCCCTTGCCGATGATGATGCCTTTCTGGGAGTCGCGCTCCACATAGATGACTGCCATGATGTGGATCGCGCCCTCCTTCTCGTCAAACTTCTCGACGATGACCTCCGTGCTGTAGGGAATCTCCTTGTCGTAGTTGAGCAGGAGCTTCTCGCGTATGATCTCGGTGACGAAGAAGCGTGCGGGCTTGTCGGTGAGGGCGTCTTTCCCGAAGAAGGGGGGCGAGGGGGGAAGGAGCTCCACGATGCGGGCCTTGAGGTTGTCGACGTTGAAGTGTTCCCTGGCGCTGATGGGGAAAATCTCGGCGTTGGGGAGGCGTGTGCGCCACTGCTCGATGATCTTCTCGAGCTCGTCGTTGCCCTTGAGGAGGTCTACTTTGTTGATGACGAGCAGCACCGGCACCTTCTCGGCGGCCACCCGGTCGAGATATTCCTTGTTTTTCTCGGGATCCTCCACCACATCGGTGACGTAGAGGAGGATGTCGGCATCGGTGAGGGCGCCTTCGGAGAACTCGAGCATGGCGTCCTGTAGCTTGTATTTGGGCTTGAGCACACCTGGAGTGTCGCTGTAGACGATCTGGTATTCCGGGGTGTTGACGATGCCCATGATGCGGTGGCGGGTGGTCTGGGCCTTCTGGGTGATGATCGAGATGCGCTCGCCCACGAGGTCGTTCATCAGAGTGGACTTGCCTACATTGGGGTTGCCGACGATGTTGACGAAACCAGCCTTGTGCGGAGCGGCCGTCTGCGGAGTGGTATCTTTGTTTTCTTCCATGATTGCAGATAAAAAACGGGTTATATTGACTCACAGGGCTCCGAGGCGGCATGAGGCTTTACGGGCTGCCCTGTATAGATAAAACGCCGCAGTCGGCGGTGGGTTTATCGCGAGGGGAGGGAAGGGTAAAAAAAGGGGCCGACGGAAGTGGATATTCCATTGGCCCTTGCGAAGGGGAAAGCCCTGAGCGTCACTCCGGGTCGAAAGCCCAGATGAGATACATCGCGCCCCAGGTGAATCCGGCGCCGAAAGCCGTCATCATGATTTTGTCGCCCTTGTGGAGACGCCCCTTGAACTCGTCGAGACAGAGGGGAATCGAGGCGGCGGAGGTGTTGCCGTAGTGCTGGATATTGACGAGCACCTTCTCCTCGGGAATCCTGATCCGGCTGCTTACGGCCTCGATGATGCGGAGGTTTGCCTGATGGGGCACGAGCCAGTCGACGTCGTCGACCGAGAGGTTGTTTCGCTTCATCACGGAGAGGGTGGATGAGAGCATGTCGCGCACGGCATGCTTGTAGACCACCCTTCCTTCCTGATATACGTAGTGTTCGCGGTCTTTCACCGTCTGGAGGGAGGCGGGCTTCACGGAGCCGCCGGCCTTCATCACGAGGTGGGGCAGACCTACTCCGTCGACGTGGAATTCGCCGTCGATGATGCCTATGGGCTCATCGGTAGGCTCCACGAGCACAGCGGCTGCGGCGTCGCCGAAGAGGGGGCATGTGGCGCGGTCCTCGTAGTCGGTCATGCTGCTCATCTTCTCGGCGGCCACCACGATGATCTTCCTGTAGAGGCCGGAAGAGATGTAGGCCCTTGCGGCCTGGAGCGTGACGAGGAATCCGGCGCATGCGGCCTGGATGTCGTAGGCGTAAGCGTTGACGAGCCCGGAGTCGTGGGCGATGACGGACGCGGTGGAGGGGAACCTGTAGTCGGGGTTGGAAGTGGCGCAGATCAGCAGCTCCACCTCTTCCGGGTTGGTGCCGGTAGAAGCCAGAAGCCTGTCGACGGCCTTTGTGCCCATATATCCCGAGCCCTTGCCCTCCTCACGGAGGATCCTGCGTTGCTTGATGCCCACGCGGGTGGTGATCCACTCGTCGTTGGTGTCAACCATTTTTGAGAGCATCTCATTGTCGAGGATGTCGTCGGGAACGTATGAGGCGATGCCGCTTATCTTGGCGTTAAGCATGATAGAAACTAAAGATTAAAGTTGCAGAAATGCGCCGCAGTGGGAATGAAGCGAGAGGCTCGGGCGTCAGATGGCGGCCTTCTCGATGACGAGCTTGCCACGGTAGTAGCCGCATTCGCCACAAACGGTGTGATAGACGTGCCATGCGCCGCAGTTGGGGCAGATGGCGAGTGTGGGGATAAGAGCCTTGTCGTGGGTGCGACGTTTGGCGGTGCGGGTATGCGATTGTCTGCGTTTAGGATGTGCCATTGTTCTGTTTTATCTTTATAGTTGTTTTATTGAGTCGGTATCGGGAGGAGCGGGTCTATTCGTCGGAGTCGGCCTCGATTTCGGAATCCACCTCGTCGAGGGCCTCGTCGATGTCGTCGCCGGCGGCGGAGTGGTGTTTGTGGAGGGCGGCGGCCATAGCGCGGTTGCACTTGCCCATCGGATGGACGTGTCGCAGGGGGATTGTCAGCACGATGGTGTCATAGAGCATGTATGCCACATTGAGATATGAGTCGCTTTCCGGAATCACAAGCAGGTCGTCGGAGACATCGTCGTAACGGTCGCCGTATTTCACGGTGATGTGGTAGGTGGTGTCAACCTCGTGCGGCATGGGGTCGAGACAGCGGTCGCAGGGGATGGTGAGCATGCCCTTGCAGGTGAAGGTGCAGTCGTAGGCGTCGTTTTTCTTCACCAGGTCGAGATGCACCTTGACGTCGGCCGACAGCACATCGGGGTTCTCCATATTCTTGAAGAACTCCGAATCGACCACGAAATCCTGTTCGTGGCGCCCGTCGGGCAGAGAGGCCAGCTGGACCTTGTATTGTGTGAATTTTCCCACTTCCGAGAGAATAATTTAAATCAACAGGTACCTCCGAGGAGAATCGAACTCCTATCTAAAGTTTAGGAAACTTCTATTCTATCCGTTGAACTACAGAGGCGCGCACGCCCTGAATGGGCGATTTGTGGGTGCAAATTTACAGCTTTATTCCAATTTATGCAAATTTGGGTGGCTCAACTCATGAAAAATAGCCTAAAAGAATCCATTTTAAGGCTAAAAAAGGTTAAAATACCCCTTTTCAACGTAGCCGAAGGGTCTGGCCGGCCTTGTCGGGGATGTCTCTGTTGAGGGCGCGGAGCGTCTTCAGCTTCATGCCGAAGCGCTGGGAGATGGAGTGCATCGACTCGTCCTGACCGATGGTGGCCGAGGCTATCCCCTCGGGGGCCTCGTCGAGCTTCTCCTGGAGATAGACCTCCTCCCAGGGCCTGATCTCGCTGTCGTGTCGGGCGTCGTTGTATTTCATCAGCTTCCGGGCGTTGAGGCTGAACTCCTTCGCGATCGAGGCGTAGGTGTCGCCCGGAAGGGCCACCACATAGTGTAGCCCGCGGCTTCGCCTGATGGGATGGCTCCGGCGCAGCGTCTCCGCGATATATTCGGCTGTCTCCTCTATATGTCGCCCGGCCTCTGTGTCGAAGTTATAGAGGGAATAGCGCTCTATGATGGTGATGAGGCGGTCGGCGTAGTTGGGGTCGGTGGCGTAGCCGCATTTGCGAAGCGTGCGGGCCCAGGCGGTGTAGTCGGTGGGGTCGAGGCGGAAGAGGGGCTCGTAGCGCTGGCGCGTGAGGAATCGGGAATGGTCGGCATAGCTTTCGGCCGCGGAGTCGTAGACGCGGAAGCATTCGTCGGCCGCGTCGTCGTCGCGCAGCATGGTCTTGCCGCTCCATTCCTTATGGCATTTTATGCCGAAGTGGTTGTTGCCCTCGGTGGCGAGCGTGGAGCGTCCGGCGGAGCTCTCGAGCAGGCCCTGGGCAAGGGTGATGGATGCGGGGATGCCGTACTGGCGCTGCTGCTCCACGGCCATGCCGCTGTAGGTGGCTATATATTCCGAATATATATCGGCCGACGCGGTGGCGGGGAGAGATACTGCAAGCAGAAGGATTATTATAGTCGACAACATGGCTGCAAAATTAATAAAAAATCCTCAGATATGAATCACGATGTGTTAAGAGGCAGGCAATCCGGGAGGTCATCGGAAAGCGGCGATGCGGTCGAGCCAGAGGCGGGCAAGGTCGTGGAACGGTACTGTCAGCGCCGGATTGCCCGGCAGCGGAGCCACGAACCGACCGTTGAGCCTCACGGAGGCATATCGGGCGCCCGACGGAGTCTCGAGCGTGATTACCATCACGTTGGCGCCCAGCGGGCTGATGACCCAGCCGTGCCAGGCCGAGGCCACGTCGGCGGGGGCGAGATCCGGCAGGTCGCAGCCGGGAAGCCCCATGAGGGTGAGCAGCGGCCACATCGTCTCGGCATGTCCGAACCACAGCGACACCTCAGGCGCGTCGGGAGAGAGCATGGAGGCGAGCATTGCCTCGAGCAGCGGGGCGGCGCTGCGCGGAGCGATGGAGGAGTGGGAATTGGCTGTACGCGTAAGATACTGGCGTAGGTTGACGGCGTCGCGGCAGGCGGCATACTGCTCCTCGCTCATCCATCGGGTGGTGGGGGTGAGGGAACTGAAGGCCCTGAGCCCCTGAAGCACACCATATATATCGAGCGTGAGGGCGCGCAGGCGCGTGGAGTCGAGGGCTGAATGGCGTCCCACGAGCCGGAGCGCGGGGTCTACGGGCACCGTGGCCTCTACGAAATCGTCGTATGTCTTTTTCCATGGGCCATCGTCTATATACCGTCGGTAGTCCGGGTCGGCGGAGAAGAAACGCACCACGGAGCTGTATTGCTTACCTTCGGAGGTTGAGACCCGGCAGTCGGGGGAGGTGTCGGCCAGGGCGTGGCAGAACTCATACATGGTCATCACCACGCGCGGCACGTAGGAGGAGACGGCCGAAACGCGTCCTTTCGCTATGAGCTCCGGGCAGAGCGTGGCGAGCTGGCGTCCGAGACGCCGCTCCTCGTCGGCGCCCACGGCTGAGAGGGCGCCCCATTTCCCTTCGGAGAGTCGCTCCACGCTGTCGAGCAGCGATAGCATGGCTTCGCCGTCGGGAGTGAGGGAGTGAAGCTTCCTTTCGGCCTTGAGCACTCTCCTCACCGCGTCGGTCTTATGAGGGGAGGAGAGATAGCGGGCGCCGTGGCGGGCGGCATACGCTACCCTGACAGGACGCAGGGAGTCGGGCCATACGGGGAGGGTGTCGGCGGCGGAGAAGGTATAGGTCGACATCGAGCCGTCGAGGTCGGGAAGAAGGGCCCTGTAGGTTCTTGCGGGGCACGCGGCTGCTGCGAGGAGTGCGAGGAGGAGGGTGATGTGGAGTCTCATGTGCGGGATGGATTGAGAGATGGGTGGAATGATGCAATTACAACGCCGGTAGGGGTAGCGGGGTTTGGTCGGGGGTGTGGAGAGAGCGAGGCAATGGCGATTATCGGGAAAAATGTTGCTGATTCGGCGGTTTTGGATTATTTTTGCATCTCAAACCAAAACCGATAAGCTATGAATCTATTTGATCAGGTAAGCGAAGACATAAAGAAGGCGATGCTCGCGCGCCAGAAAGTGCGTCTCGAGGCTCTGCGCGGCATAAAGAAGGAGTTTCTCGAGGCCAAGACCGCCAAGGGTGCGGGAGGCGAGCTCAGCGACGAGACGGCGATCAAGATCCTGGTGAAGATGGTGAAGCAGCGCAAGGAGAGCGCGGCCATCTATACGGAGAACAACCGCCCGGAGCTTGCGCAGAGCGAGCTCGAGGAGGCAGCCGTGATAGAGGAATACCTTCCCAGGCAGCTGACACCCGAGGAGCTGAAGGAGCAGATCACGGCGATAGTGGCCGAGACAGGCGCCACCGGGCCGAAAGAGATGGGCAAGGTGATGGGCGTGGCCTCGAAGCGTCTCGCCGGCAAGGCTGAGGGAAAGGCCATCTCCGCCATGGTGAAAGAGGTGCTCGCCAGCCTTTGACCCGCCTGCATGGATCAGACCGGACGACACGACAACAGCTATAAGAGCATACTGAAGGGCGTCTCCATCTTCGGAGGCGTCCAGATTTTTCAGATACTTGTCAATCTGGTGCGCGGCAAGTTCGTGGCGATGTTTCTCGGCCCCGAGGGTATGGGAGTGTCGTCGCTTTTCGCCACCTCGTCGGTGACGTTGCAGCGCACGGCGTCGCTGGGCCTCAACCTCGCCATCGTGAAGGAGGCGGCGGAGAGCCGCGACTCCGTGGAGTGTCTCGGCGATGTGAGGCGTGTGGCGTCGGTGCTCGTCAATTTCACGGCCCTTCTCGGGGCGCTGGTGTGTGTGGCGGGAGCCTCGTGGCTGAGCCGGCTGTCGTTTGGCGACGACTCCTACCGGTGGCAGTTCATGCTGCTGGGCGTGGCGGTGTGGCTGTCGATATCGGGCGCCGGCAAGCTCTCGATGCTTCAGGGGCTGCACGAGGTGAAGCGCCTGAGCCGGGCCTCGATAGTGGGAGCCCTCGCGGGTCTGCTGGGTGGAGTTCCGCTTTATTATTTCTTCGGCAACGCCGGCATAGTGCCGGCCATGGTGGTGCTTGCCGGAACGATGTGGGCGTTCTATGCCATCCAGCTGAGGCGCAGCGTGGAGGGTAGGGCGCCACGCTTCTCGATGTCGGTGCATAAGCCGCTGGTGAGGAAGCTGCTTGCCCTGGGCATGGTGTTGATGGCCAGCGACCTGATAGGGAGCGGCTGCAATTATGCCCTCAACGTGTTTCTGCGCGGCTACGGCTCGCTCGATGCCGTGGGCCTCTATCAGGCGGCCAATTCGCTGACCGACCAATACACGGGGATGGTGTTCGCGGCCATGTCGCTCGACTATTTTCCCCGTCTTTCGGGGGTGGTCAATGACAATGCGGAGATGACGGCCGTGGTCAACCGTCAGTCGGAGATCATCGCGCTGGTGATGACGCCGCTGGTGGTGGTGTTCATAGCTCTGGCTCCGCTGGTGATCGACATATTGCTGACGGGGGAGTTCCGAAGCATACTCGAGCTGCTGCGCTGGATGAGCCTCGGAGTGCTGGTGAAGGCGTTCATGTTTCCGACAGGCTATATATCGTTTGCTAAAAACAACAAGACACTGTTTTTCTGGCTCGAGGGTGTGCTTGGCAATCTGATGACGCTCGGGCTGGGAATCGGCGGATATATGCTTTTCGGCCTTGTGGGGATGGGGTACGCGCTGATAGCCGACACGCTGCTGTGTCTCGCCATCTATCTGACCGTCAACGGGCGCCTGTATGCCTACCGCATGACGGGGCGTGTGGTGAGGGTCTATATCCTCGGTTTCGCGGTGGCTTCGGCGGCGGTGGCTTCGACATTCATAGAGTCATGGGGATGGTCGGTGTCGGCGCTTGCGGTGCTCGCGGTCGGCAGCGTTGCGGTGAGCGCTACGCGTCTGGTGAAGGTGCTGAGACGTTAGCTGGAGGTCATTAGCCGTTGCTTGGCGGATGTTGGTGAAAATTAAGGATTCAGACATTGAGGATTCAAAATAATTGTTGTATCTTTGTGGAATATAGTCTGTAAAACGCAAAAGCCATGGCCGACTTCATCAAATATCCGATAGGAATCCAGAGTTTTTCCGAGATTGTAGGCGGAAAATACCTTTATGTCGACAAGACGGAGTTTATATATAAGCTGGTGAATGAAGGTAAGTATTATTTTCTAAGCCGTCCCCGGCGGTTTGGAAAGAGCCTGCTGCTCTCGACCTTCGAGACTTTTTTTCAGGGAAAACGCGAGCTTTTCAAAGGACTCGCCATAGAGCGTCACGAGGATGTGGCGTGGCAGGAATATCCTGTGCTCCATCTCGATCTCAACGCCAAGGATTATACAAGAGACGATGAATCACTCTATGTCCAGATAGACAGCTATCTCCGGGAATGGGAAAAGGGATATGGCATAAAGACGGAAGAAAAGGCACTCGATACCAGGTTTCGCAATCTTATTCGGACGGTTTATGACGCTACCGGTCGTCAGGTTGTAGTGCTTATCGATGAGTACGACAAGCCGCTGCTCCAGAACCTCTCTAAAGATAGGAGCGAGCGGCGGGAACGATTCCGCGACATGCTGAAGGGATTCTACGGGGTGTTGAAGACCTGCGACCCGTATATCCGCTTCGCGTTCCTGACCGGCGTCACTAAGTTCGGCAAAGTGAGCGTCTTCTCCGATCTCAACAACCTTCGCGACATCACTCTGGAGCCTGAGTATAACTCCATCTGCGGCATTACGGAGTCGGAGCTGCTCACCGACATGCGCGAAGGCATAGAGGCGCTCGCCGAGCGGCAGAAACTGACGTTTGCCGAGACCTGCGAGAAACTTAAGCAGAACTACGACGGTTACCGCTTCTCGGAAGAGGAGGCTGAGGGAATCTATAATCCGTTCAGCCTTCTCAATGTGATGGCCTCGCGTCGGTTCGCTGAATATTGGTTCATGACAGGCACTCCGACGATGCTCGTGGAATTGCTTCGCGACCATCATGTAGAGTTGACCACGCTCGAAGGAGCGACACGCACCGAGAGTGAGTTGCTGGGAGTGGATCCGGCATTCAGCGATCCGGTTCCGCTCCTGTTCCAGAGTGGCTACCTCACGATAAAGAATGTAGAGAGGAAAGGTCGCAGGACAGTGTATCGTCTGGGCTTCCCGAATGAGGAGGTCGCCGACGGGTTCGCGGAGGCGTTATTCCCGTTCTACGTTAATCGTAATGAGAGCGCTGAAGGCACGCGGGTAGTCTCGGAGTGTGTCGAGTCTTTAGAAAAGGGAGACGTGGATGGGTTCATGACGATCCTGAAATCTCTTCTCGCAGGCATTCCGTACAGTGAGAGCGGAGAAAAGACGAAGGTTTATGAGGGGAGATTCCGGGATGTGATGTACATACTGTGTCGGCTTATGGGCATGAGTGTTCATTGCGAACTGCACACGAATATCGGACGTATCGACATGACAGTAGAGACCGAGCGGTACATATACATAATGGAGTTTAAGGTAGACCGGTCGCCTGAGGAAGCTCTTGCCCAGATAATAGAGAAGCATTATGCCGACCGATATCTGTCTGACAGTGGGGATATTATTAAGGTCGGCGTGGAGTTCTCGTCTGCAGAGCGCAACATATCCAGATGGGTAGCAGAGGTCTGACTATTGAGTTCTGGCGATAACGAATAAGGGCCGCGTCTCCGGAGAGGCGCGGCCCTTTGTGGTTCATGTCTCGTTGATGTTCAGACGGTGATGAGTGTGTATTTGCGGGTGCCGATGCCGATTTTCTCGGCATGCTCGAGGCCGGCCTGCCAGTCGGTGTCAGGGTGGAGGAGGTGGAACTTGTCGGCTCCTTTGAGGTCTTCGTGCTCGTGGGCGTCATGGAGTTCGTTGTCGGTGAAGAGCACCGGAGCGGCGGTCACCATGTCGGCGCATGCCTGGTCGAGGGCCACGGGGTCGGTGGAGGCGAGGATTCCGAGGTCGGGCACCACGGCGGCGTCGTTGTGGTTCCAGCAGTCGCATTCAGGGCTGACGTTCATGATGAAGCTGACGTGGAAGTTGGGCTTCCCTTCGAGGATGGCCTTGGTGTATTCGGCGATCTTGCAGTTGAGGCGCTGCGAGGTGTCCCAGTCGGCGAGTACGGCTGCATCGTGCTGGCAGAGGGCCACGCACTGACCGCATCCCACGCATTTGGAGTAGTCGATCACTGCCTTGCGCTCCTGGTCGAGGTGTATGGCGTCGTGGGCGCAGTGGCGCACGCAGACGCCGCAGCCCACGCAGTGGTCGCGGTTGATCTTCGGCTGCGAGGCTCCGTGGAGCTCGAGCTTGCCGGGGACGCTTGCGCCCCCCATGCCGAGGTTCTTGAGCGCGCCTCCGAAACCGGCCTGCTCATGCCCCTTGAAGTGGGTGAGCGACACCACGACGTCGGCATCGGCGAGGGCCGCGCCGATTTTCGGGGCCTTGCAGTATTCGCCGTCGATCTCTATCTCGCGCTGGTCGGTGCCCTTGAGGCCGTCGGCGATGATCACCTGGCACTTCGCGGAGATGGGGTTGAAGCCGTTTTCCATGGCGCTTTGCAGATGGTCGACGGCATTGGCGCGGCGTCCGGAGTAGAGGGTGTTGCAGTCGGTGAGGAACGGCTTGCCGCCGAGGGCGCGCACGATGTCGGCCATGCGTGCGGCGAAGTTGGGGCGGATGTATGCCACATTTCCGGGCTCTCCGAAATGTATCTTCAGGGCCACGAAGTTATCCTTGATGGGGAGGTCGGCGAAGCCGGCGCGGCGCACGAGACGCTCCAGCTTGTCGGGGAGGCTGGAGTTGGGATTGGTGCGCAGGTTTGTGAAGAAGACTTTTGCAGGTTCCATATAGATAGATGTCTTAGGTTGCAATGAAGTATTAAGGTTTCGATAATGCAAATATAAGACAAAAAGCTCAGACCTGCAATAGGGGGAAAAAGAAGGGCACCGCGCCGGTGGGCGGGGTGCCCGTGATGGTGTGATGCGCTCTGCCGTCGCGGTCGACGGCAGGACGTGACGTCATTTCTTCTCGCGGCCTGTGATCTCGCGGCGCCCTTCGGCAATGAGCTCGCGCCCTTCGCGTATCTCCTTGACGCCGCGGTGTATACGGCCTAACTTTCTGAGTGACTCGCAGGTAAGCACTATGGTTGTGGCGGCGAGGGCCACATAGATGATGTGGGGAAGAAGCTCAAGGGGCTTCAGCGGACATTTTTTCATAATATCTTTTTGTTTTGGTTGTTGTTGCGTAATGGTGGCCCCGTCGGCGGCCTCCATTATATACTACAACCTATAGCCCCTAAAGGTTTCAGGCGTTCTCCTTCCAGAGATACAGGCGGTCGGAGAGGCGCACCTTGGCGGGCACGGCCACGGAGAAGAGGTCGCCTTTCCTTACGGTATCTACGGGTCCAGAGTCAAGCCTCATCTCGCCGACGGTGAAGATGAGGGCGCCGGTGGTGGGCCCGACCACCACCGCCTCGTCGCCGGTCTTCAGCTCGCCGCTCTCCATGCGGAACTCGGCGACGCCGAGCTTCGGAAACCAGCGTGTGGCCTTGGCGATGTAGACCTTGGTGCGCGTTGCCGAGGAGCCGTACTTGTAGCTCCACTCGCCGAGGCGCTGGCCGAGGTAGTAGCCGTCCCAGAATCCGCGGTTGAAGATCTTGCCGAGGCGCTCGTCCCATACCTCGATCATCGAGCCGGAGAAGTCGCCGCGGCAGATGGCCTCGAGGGCCTCCGAATAGCATGCCACTGTCTCCTTGACGTATTCGGGGCCGCGGGCGCGCCCCTCGATCTTGAACACCGTGACGCCGGCGTCCACCATCTTGTTGAGGAAGTGGATGGTCTTCAGGTCCTTGGGACTCATGATGTATTTGTTTTCCACCGTCAGCTCCTCGCCGGTGTCGGCATCGCGCAGGGTGTAGGCCCGGCGGCACACCTGGTTGCACGCGCCGCGGTTGGCGCTGGAGTTCATCTCGTGGAGGCTCATGTAGCATTTGCCGCTCACGGCCATGCAGAGGGCACCGTGGCAGAACATCTCGAGGCGCACGAGCTCGCCGCGCGGGCCGCGCACGTCTTCCTCCACGATGCGGCGGTGTATCTCCGCCACCTGGTCGAGGTTGAGCTCCCTGGCGAGCACCATCACGTCGGCCCATTGGGCGTAGAACTTCACGGCCTCGAAATTGGTGATGTTGACCTGGGTGGAGATGTGCACCTCCTGGCCGATGGAGCGTGCGTAGAGAATCACGGCGATGTCGGAGGCTATGATGGCCGATATGCCGGCCTTTTTCGCGCGCTCCACGATGCTGCGCATGAGGGTGAAGTCGTTGTCGTAGATCACGGTGTTGACCGTGAGGTATGTCTTGACGCCGTGGGAGGAGCAGAGGGCTGCGATCTCCTCCATGTCGTCGAGGGTGAAATTGGCGCTTGAGCGTGAGCGCATGTTTAGGCCGCCGATGCCGAAATATACGGCGTCGGCGCCGGCGTCGATGGCGGCTGCGAGGCTCTCGCGGCTGCCTACCGGGGCCATAAGCTCAAAATCTTTCCTTTCCAATTGCAGTTGTGTCGTATATGTTTTCGCTGGCTCGGACGCACGCATCGTGCGTCCCTGCAAACCGACTGCAAAGTTAGCTATTTTCAGCGTGTTGCGCAAATATCAATCCATGCCGGTAGAACTAATCATTCCTGGCGGCTTTGGGTGCCGACATGGATTCATTGACCATGATTAGACGGAGAGACGCTCTCGCCCGCCTTCATGTAATCATAAAATGCAGCTGCTCATGCAAAAATATTTGCGCGAGTCTTGCGTTTTTTGTTATATTTGCAACGTGTTTTTGAGAACCCAAGCAAAAATAATTGCATGAGTTATGAGAATAGACAGATTTGTTATTGAAGGTATTGCCAATATAGAGCATGCCGATTTGAAACTGGAGTCGATGAATGGCTAAATTAGTTGTAAAAGATACCACAATCAGGACTCTTGCCAAAAATGGCATAGATTATATATGCATTACCGACATCGCTCGCCAGAAGAATCCTGCAGAGCCAAAAGATGTGGTAAAGAATTGGATGAGGGTAAAGAACACTCTTGAATATCTTGGGTTATGGGAATCGTTGAACAATCCGGACTTTAAAGGGGTCGAATTCGACCCCATTTTGAGAGAGGCAGGGTCAAATTCATTTACGATGAGTCCAACCCGTTGGGTTGAACTTACCGGGGCAATAGGCATCATCAATAAATTAGGCAGGGACGGGGGAACATATGCGCAGCGGGATATAGCATTTAAGTTCGCAAGTTGGGTTTCTGTTGAGTTTGAACTATATCTTGTAAAAGAATTTCAACGGCTCAAAGAAGAAGAACAGCGTCTTATTGGCTGGTCAGCCAAACGCGAGTTGTCGAAAATAAACTACCGGATTCATACCGATGCCATCAAGCACAATCTCATCCCTGCCGAAATCACCAAAGCACAGGCAAATATCATCTATGCAAATGAGGCGGACGTGCTGAATATGGCGATGTTCGGCATGACGGCCAAACAATGGCGCGATGCCAATCCAGACCTCAAAGGGAATATTCGGGATTACGCCTCAATCAGCGAGTTGATATGCCTTTCCAATATGGAGAACCTCAATGCGGTATTCATCGAGCAGGGAATGCCGCAATCCGAGCGATTGGTAAAGCTGAACCGGATAGCAATTCATCAAATGAGCGTTCTCGAAAGTGGAGAAGACAACAGAAAATTATTAAAATAAGATCTTTAGGCTGCCTCAATGAAGGCTCTTGCTGATTCACCGGTCAGCACAGGTGATGAGTTGATTGTTATTGCCATATCAGATTCTTTTTTCAGATTGCAAAGTTATAGCATAATTGCTTGTTTGCCAAGTGGGGCGGGCTTTGCTACGGGAGGGGCTTCTGGGCGAGGTAGAAGGTGACGGCGCCGAAGGTCAGGGAGCGCCAGCGGCATCGGCGGAAGCCGACCTTCTGAAGCAGCAGCGCCATGTCGCGGCGCTGCGGGGCGGCAGCGATGCTCTCCGGCAGATAGGTGTAGGCACGGGAGTCGCCGCTCACCATCCTTCCGACAGCCGGGATGAGGTGGCGGGAGTAAAGGCGGTAGAAGGCATGGAGCAACCGGCTCTCCGGCTCTGAGAGCTCCACGATGCAGAGCAAAGCGCCCGGCGCCATGACGCGCAGCATCTCGCGAAGCCCCTCCTCGAGGCGCTCGAAATTGCGCACGCCGTAAGCCACCGTCACCAGATCGAACCCGTTGTCGGGGAAATCCAGCCTCAGGCAGTCGCCGGCCTTGAGCGTGATGCGGCCGGCGCGTTGCGTCGGCAGCGCTGCCACCTTCCTGCGGCCGAGGGCGAGCATCCCCTCGGAGAGGTCGATGCCCGTGATGCGGGCGTCGGGCCAGCGGGCGGAGAGCTCGATGGCCACGTCGCCCGTGCCGGTGGCCACGTCGAGGATGGCGCGCGGGGCGGGGCGCTGCGCCTCTCTGATGGCACGCGAGGCGGCGCTCAGCGCCGTGTCGCGCCAGTGGCGGTGGAGCCCGAAGGTCATCGCCGTGTTCATCAGGTCGTAGGCCGGGGCTATGGAGTCGAACATCTCCTCCACCTGCGCCCCTTTTTTGGCGCCGCCCCCGTAGGGCATCACCTTCTCGGCTCCTTTAGGCGACTCATCCATTGGCTGAATCTGTGTTGCCGGCGGAGGCCGTGGCTATATCCTTGGCGTAGGAGCGGCGGCGGCGGTGCTGGCGCGTCTCGAAATACTCCCACTGGCTCTGCACCTTGTTGTTGGTCTCCATCTCGGGATTCGACTGGGCGAGCCTGAAGCCGTATTTCTGATAGTAGGGAATGAGGTCCTGGAAGAGGAGGGCGTTGACGCCCTTGCTCTGGAACTCCTTCTTCACGGCCACCAGCAGGAGGTCTACGCGGTCGTTCTTCCCCTTGAGGCCGCGCAGCAGATGCCACCATCCGAAGGGCCACATCTTTCCTTTCGATTTCTGGAGGGCCCGGCTCATAGAAGGCATGGAGATGCCGACACCCACGAGCTCGTCGTCCTTGTCGACCACGAGGGTCACCAGATCGAGGTTGAGGAGGCTGAGGTAGGCGTCGATATAGTAGTCGATCTGGGCCTCCGAGAGGCGCGAATACTGGTAGAGGCCGTCGTAGGCGTTGTTGATGAGGTGGAAGAGGGCGCGGCCGTATTCACGCTTCACCTTCGAGCGGCTCTTGTATTTGAGCACCCTGAGCCCGAACTTCTTCTTCACGATCTCGGCGATGCGGCTGTAGCGCTCGGGGATTGCGTCGGGCACACCCATCTGGAATTCCACCCAGTCGGAGTCCTTCACGTATCCGTTGCGCTCTATGTGCTCCGGATAGTAGGGATAGTTGTAGATGGTGGCCATGGTGGAGAGCTCCTCGAACCCCTCCACGAGGGTGCCCTCATGGTCGAGGTCGGTGAAGCCGAGGGGGCCGATCACGCGCGTCATCCCCTTGGAGGCCGCCCACTGCTCGACGGCGCGGAAGAGTGCGGCCGACACCTCGCGGTCGTCGATGAAGTCGATGAAGCCGAAGCGGGCTGTCCTGTCGCCGCTGCGCTCGTTGACCTGACGGTTGATGATGCCTGCGATGCGCCCCACGGGGCGCCCGTCGCGGTAGGCCATGTAGTAGACGGCCTCGCAGAAGTCGAACGCCGGGTTGAGACCGGGGGTGAGTGTCTTGACGTCGTCGCTGATCAGCGGCGGCACGTAATATGGGTTGTCGGCGTAGAGGTCGATCTGAAACTGCGTGAACTTCTTCAGATTCTCCCTGGTGGGCTTTATTTCTCTGATTTCTAACATAAGGGGATGGCTGGGTCTGAAAGGGAGCGGCTTATCTGGTGGCGAGCCACACGAGGAGGCCGGCCATGACGCAGATGAAGACGCAGAGCAGGATATAGAGCTGGCTGGAGCTGCGGCGCTCGATGTCGAGCTGTATGTCGGAGACGCTGTGGTAAGACTCCGGATGCTCCTCGCATTTCCTGGCAATCTTGCGCAGGCGCGGCAGGGAGGCGGGGAGATGGTCGAGCACTTCGTTGAGGATCCTGCCGTAGGCCTCGACGTCTGCCTTGGTGTCGTCGGGGCTGAGGGCGTCGGCCGAGGCGTATCCCACGTTGAGCAGCTTCAGGTTCTCGTTATATTCCGTGAAGATGATGGAGTCGGGAGTGATCGGGGCGTGCACGATGTGATTCTCCTGGATATACTCGATGGCATCGAGGAGCTGGGTCTCGAGGCGTCGCACGATCTTGGGT
>OGQO01001617.1_pt1 | contig 20001 bp, 10 predicted proteins | sample 1553241 | NCBI WGS metagenome assembly OGQO01 (sample SAMEA2579933, study PRJEB22360) | human gut metagenome | biome: human gut; feature: human-associated habitat; material: faeces | place: Denmark | collected 2008/2010
CGCATCGGCCACAAAATGCTCTCCCGCCACACCAAATCCCCCGACCCGCGCTAACGATGCGTAGTCAATGTATGTTTCGCAACATATAAAGGTGGCGGTTTAAATTATTCTTTATAAATTTGCATACGAACCCCGCGATACGTGGTGCCTCAAAGGAGGGCAACCACCGGGTATTGGGTGGCTCTTTACATACGAAAGGCGTTTACTGCGCTTTTATTCTTGGCTCTAAGAAACTTCGCAACTTTCTAAGTCATAGTCAAGGATGAAGCAATAGTGGACGCCCCTTGGGTACGTTTATGTATTTCCGGCTCATTTTTAGTTAAAATGGGTTGGAATTATTGCATATACATACTTCGCGGGGTGCTTCTACCATTGCTCTTCCACTATGACGGGCAATGCGAAGGCCTCTTAGAGCGGAATGAGCAGGTAAAAGGCTCCCGCTTTTCTTTTTTATAAACCAATCTAATTGCCATTATGGAGTCAGTGGCTGTGAAGGCTGATGGCTCGAATATTCGACAATATAGACTTGAAGTTCACTCAAGGACTTCAGGATATAATAACAAACACAGGCGTCAAGCGTGTGGACTTCTGTGTCGGCTACTTTAATCTTCGAGGGTGGGATTTGATTATCGACCAGATAGATAATTTGCCCGGTGATTACGTTGAGGAAGAATCTGCGAGGGAGCCGCAATTCCGTATCTGTCGTTTGCTCGTCGGAATGCATCAGCCGCCGGAAGAATTGACGCGATGGTTATATAGTAATGAAGACTGTACGCCTGACCCTGAATTTGTCCGTAGTCAGAAAGTAAGAATTGCCCGCGATTTTCGCCGTCAGCTTCAACTCGGTCTTCCGACTAAGAAAGATGAACTGACTCTGCGCCGCCTTTCGCAGCAGCTTAAAGACGGCAAGGTCTGTGTAAAGTTATATCTTCGCCATCCACTTCACGCCAAGCTTTATCTTGCACATCGTCCTGACGATAATTTTAACAAGATAATGGCTTTGATGGGCAGTAGTAACCTCACCTTTTCAGGACTTCGCGGAAATGGAGAATTAAATGCAGAATTTGCCGACAGCGATCAATCAAAAAAACTTGCTGATTGGTTCGATGACCGCTGGGATGACAAATTCTGTATTGACATTACCAAGGAACTCATAGACGCCATCGACAATTCGTGGGCCGGTAAAGATGATATTCCCCCATATTACATCTATCTCAAAACCGCCTACCATCTAAGCGAAGAAGCCCGCAGCGGCATCAAGGAATTTGCGCTCACTCCCGAATTTCGTCGTGAACTTTTCGATTTTCAGCAGACCGCTGTTAAAATCGCCGCCCGACATCTTCGCAATGATAAGCGCGGAGGTGCCATGATTGGCGATGTCGTAGGCCTTGGTAAAACCATCACGGCTTGTGCAATCGCCAAGATTTACGAGACTACTTACGCGAGCAGCACTCTGATTATTTGCCCTGCAAATCTTCAGGAAATGTGGAAGAAGTATGCCCGCAAGTATGACCTCAAAGTAGATATAATGTCAATGGCGAAACCCATTGATGTAGATAATGCACGTTACTATCGGCTTATAATCATAGATGAAAGTCATAATTTGCGTAACGGAGCCAAGGGAAGCCGATACCGTAATATCAAGCAACTGATTGACCGACAGGACAGCAATGTACTTCTTCTCACTGCGACTCCATACAATAAAGATTTCTCCGACCTCGCCAATCAGCTCCGTTTGTTCATTGACGAAGACCAAGACCTCGGTATGCGTCCCGAAACGTATATCCGCAATCTCGGCGGTGAGCGTCAGTTTATGCAGACCCATAGCGAGACTTTCATCCGGAGCATAGCGGCTTTCGATAAGAGTGACTGCGTAGAAGATTGGAACGAGCTGATGAAATTGTTCCTTGTACGTCGAACTCGCACATTCATCAAGGAGAACTATGCTAAAATAGACCCTGAGAACGGTCGCCGCTATCTAGAGTTCCCAGACAAATCGCGCTCATATTTCCCCGACCGCATACCAAAGGCTCTGAAATTCGAGACTACTCCCGGTGACCAATATTCCCGTCTTTATTCCGACAAAATGATTGAGATGATGGAATCGCTCAGTCTGCCTCGCTACGGTCTCACTGCTTTTCTCAACGAAGAAAAAGCAAAAGAAGCTTCAGTAACAGAGAAAGGCATCATCGAAAACCTTTCTCGCGCCGGAACTCAACAGATGGGATTTTGCAAGTCCACATTCTTCAAACGTATAGACAGTTGCGGCTTCTCTTTCCTCCTAACCCTGTCGCGCCATATACTGCGTAATATGGTTTTTATCTATGCTCTTGAAAACAAGCTGCGCCTTCCCATAGGCGATGAAAACCAGTTACCCGACGATTTCATCGACGATGAAGATGTCAACGGCAATATTCTTGGCGAAGATTTCGCTAAAGAGGGCTTACCCGGCAAAAGCGACTTGCCAAAAATTTCAACTGATCTTAACGAGTATATGCGTCGCGCCGAGGAATATTATAACCTTATCGCGACCAAAAACAATGTCGGTTTCATAGATTCTAAGTATTTCAAGCGCACTCTCAAGCAACAGCTTAAAAAAGACTGTGAAACGCTTATCGAGATGATTAAACTTTGTGGCGAATGGCAACCGGCCACCGACCAAAAGTTAAACCTTCTCTATGAAATGCTGACCTCTGACCATAAGGATGAAAAAGTTGTTGTGTTTACCCAATACTCCGACACAGCCAACTATATTTATCGAGAGCTAAAACGTAGAGGTCTCAAACAATTGTCTGTCGTTACAGGAGGTTGCGAGAATCCCACAGCCGAAGTCGAGAAGTTTTCGCCCATAAGCAACGAGCGGCCTGATATAGCACCCGACGAGCAGTACCGAGTAATCATTGCAACTGATGTGCTCTCCGAAGGTCAGAACCTTCAGGACAGCCACATTATTGTGAACTTCGACCTGCCGTGGGCCATTATCCGACTTATTCAGCGAGCCGGTCGTGTCGACCGTATAGGGCAGAAGGAAGACCAGATTTATTGCTATTCTTTCTTCCCCGCTGATGGTGTGGAGAGAATAATCTCGCTCCGTGAGCGTCTTAACAATCGCATCAATCAAAACGCCAACATCATTGGCTCTGATGAAATATTCTTTGAGGGCAACGAGCAGAATCTCCGCGATATGTTCAATGAAAAGGCAGGTACTCTCGATGATGAAGACGATGGAGATGTAGACCTTTCATCGCAGGCATTCCAGATATGGAAGAACGCAACCGACGCAAATCCGAAATTGAAAGAAATCATTCCCCAACTGCAGAATATGGTATATTCGACCAAAGCCGTTGAAGATGTCGGTAGCGCCGGTGTCATTACATACGCCCGGACTTACAACGACTTCGACGTATTGACTTGGCTTGCTCCAGACGGTTTGGTAGTTAGCCATTCCCAGAAAAAAATCCTTCAGGCGATGCAATGCTCGCTCATGGATCCGAGTGTCGAACCGCTCGCTAATCATCACGAATTGGTTTGTCAGGCAATAGAGCAAGTGGAACAGGAAACCGCCGACCCGACTACCGCCGGTATTCTCGGCAATCGTTTCTCCACTCGCTATCGTCTTGTTGACTTGCTCGACCATTATTATAAACAGGATATGAATATCTTCTATACTGCGGAGGATAAGGAAGATCTAAAACTCGCCATTGATGATATTTATAACTATCCGCTGCTTGATTCGGCAAAACTGACTATCGGACAGATGTTGCGCCGAAACCAGAACAACGATGAAATTGTGCAGTATGTACTCGACCTCCGCAAGAACGGCGCACTCTGCCGTCTCCCCGTAGAAGACAATGCCCACCGCGACCCGGTAATTGTCTGCTCTCTCGGTATGAAATACGATAAATAGCCCTTTGCCATGATTAAAAAGCCTCAATTCATAAATCTCATTCGCCAAGGCGATTTCAAGGAACTTTTTGTTTTGGAACTTGGTTGGAACCGCTATCGCGGTCATGCTCAGTTACCGCCCATTCAGGTTGATGAAACGGAATATAATATCACCGCAATAGCGGAGCGCAGCGGATTTCAGATATTATACTCTGAGGTCGATGAAATACCCACTCAAAGCGTTGCCAAAAAGATTGATACCAAGTTGCGGCGACAGGCTCTTGACTACATCTGCATCTATCGTCTTCGCGGCACCGCCCACGACTTATGGGTCGTGCCGGTACGCACCAACGAGAAACGCGACCTGGTTCTTGTGGAATATGACAACGCCAATGCCGAAATCCTCTATCAGAAAATCGACGGTATCACTTTTGAACTCGACGAGGAAACGAATATCGTAGACCTCCGCTCTAAGGTGCAGACGGCTTTCGCCGTCAATTCCGAGAAAATCACAAAGGATTTTTATGCCGGTTTCAAGAAACAGCATAAACTCTTTGCCGACTTTATTACAGGCATAGATGACCATGTAGAGACCAAGAATAACCGCAACAAGCAGTGGTATGCGTCGGTTATGCTCAACCGGCTTATGTTCTGCTACTTCATTCAGAAGAAAGGCTTTCTTGCGTTTGACACAAATTATCTCAAGAAGAAACTCGAATGGGTTCGTGAACACGAGGGTGAGAATCAGTTTTATAATTTCTACCGCAGTTTTTTGCGGCGGCTTTTTCAAGACGGTTTGAATGCTCCGATACATCCAAAAGATTTTACTGATATATTCGGCAGAATACCTTATCTCAACGGCGGCATGTTTGACGAGCATCCCATTGAGGTGCAATATGCCGACATTGACATTCCAGACGAGGCTTTCGAGAATGTATTCCGCTTCTTCGATACATATGAGTGGCATCTCGATACGCGCCTGACGGCCTCGGCCCGCGACATCAACCCTGATGTTCTTGGTTATATCTTTGAGCAATACATCAATGATCGCGCCCAGATGGGAGCGTATTATACCAAAGAGGACATCACCGAATATATTGGCCGCAACTGCATTTTGCCTTACCTGTTCGACCAAGTCAAGAATGCTACCGCTGACTCGGTTAAAGCCTTTGCCCCTGACGGCTATGTATGGCGCACTCTGCGCGATAGTGGCGACCGATATATCTTTGATGCTGTCAAGAAAGGCTATGCTGATTTTGGGCAAATTCCCGAAAATATCGCTCGCGGCATCATTACAGAAGAGATGAGCCGGGAATATTCCGAAACGCCGGTCAGTGAACTCCCCGATAATCATATTCCCATCGCTGGACTTCGCGCCGACTGGAACAGCCGTACTCCCGAACCGTGGGGACTTCCTAATGAAATTTGGCGCGAAACCATCGAGCGCTTACAGCGGTGCGATGATATTCTTGGCAAAATCAGACGAGGCGAAATCACCTCGATAAATGATTTCATCACCTATAATCTCGACATCCGCACTTTTGCCGCCGACCTTATCGCTCATGGTGACAGCCGCTTTGTCGGTTGGTTCTATCACGCGTTGCAACGCGTAACTATTCTCGACCCAACCTGCGGCTCCGGAGCGTTCCTTTTTGCGGCTATGAACATCCTTGAACCACTCTATGAAATTTGCATCGACCGGATGCAAGAGTTCAACCGCGAGAATCCCGCGCTGTTTAAGGCCGAGCTCGCTGAAATTACTGACAAGTACCGCTCTAACATTCAGTATTTCATCTTCAAATCCATCATTCTGCGCAACCTCTACGGCGTTGATATAATGGTTGAAGCTACTGAGATTGCGAAGCTGCGCCTGTTCCTGAAGATGGTTGCTGTCGTAGACGTTGACCGCCGAGCCGACAACCTTGGCCTCGACCCTTTGCCCGACATCGACTTCAATATCCGCTGCGGCAATACCCTCGTCGGCTACGCCAACAAAGAGCAACTTGATCACGACCTTAACGACGCGCAAGGAAGTCTAGCTATCGGAGAAGCGAACCGTATGCTTAAAGGATGTATCGAAGAAGAGATGCAAAAAGTTGCTTCAACTGATAAAGTATTCAAGGAAGTTCAGTTGAAGCAAGAGGAAGATATGCTTGCCTTCAAACAAGCGAAACATCTCCTGCGAGAGCGTTTAATCGCATTAAACGACAAACTCAATCGCCGCTTATTCCTCGGAACTAACGGTATGAATGTGCCGGACGGCGTGGACTTTACTCTTACTAAGGAATACAAAGATTGGCTTACCTCCCATCAGCCATTCAACTGGCTCGCCGAGTTCTACCAAATTATCGAGGGCAACGGCGGTTTCGATGTCATTGTTGGCAATCCGCCATATGTCGAGTATAATAAAAAAGACTCCAAAACTAAAAAGTCTGTCTCGGATATTTACAGAATCTTTAATTATGATACTCTCGGCTGCGGTAATCTATATGCTTATGTAATTGAGAGATGTTTACAAATCAGTAATTATACTTCTAAAATTGGTGTAATTGTACCTTCATCAAGTGTATGCACACCGAGAATGTCGCCACTTTCAAATATTCTCCAATCAAGTGGAATATTATGGACTACTTTGTGGGATGAAAGGCCTGCAACTCTATTTGATGGAGTCTGCATTCAGTTAAGTATTCAAATACTTTCTAAAGAAGCGGAGTCAAATTTATATATTTCCACAATGTATCACTGGACGAGTGATACAAGACCCGCAATATTTAAAATTCTTTCATATACAGACTATAGCCAAGAGAATGTTATTGCAGAAGTGGCTCCAAAAATCAACTCAAATAAAGAGCGTACGCTTGCAGAAAGAATATTCATAGACTCACAGCCTCTGAGTGTTGTAGCCATTGGTGGAACAAATAGGAGGAAAATTTATTATAAAAACGCTGGTGGAAGATATTGGAGACTTGTAAAAAGTTTCCCAACCTATTATAAATCGGATAGGGGTTCAACAACTTCTACCGAGAAGACTATGGAGGTTTCATCAGAACGAGTTCCAATGATAGTATCTCTGCTTTCTTCATCGTTGTTCTATTGGTATTGGAGAGTTTCATCAAATTGCCGTCATCTAACTAATCGTGAATTAGATACCTTTCCTGTACCAAATTCTCTAATTGATAATCATTGTGATATTGATAAATATCATAAACGATTTGAAGACGATCTTAAACGAAACAAAGAGCGTACAACAACACATAGCGAATCTAAAGGTGATATCACTCAAGATTTCTATTATGTGAGATACTCAAAGCCTATAATTGACGAGATAGACTCTGTCTTGGCAAAATATTATGGCTTTACCGACGAGGAGCTTGATTTCATAATCAATTATGACATCAAGTATCGTATGGGCGACGAACTCAACAGCTCCGATGAATAATGGAAACCCTCGGCAACATTTCTCTACTTGACCGCAAGAAGATTGGTTATTTTGCTTCGAGCAAAATAGCCACATTGTCGGTGCTTCCGACGCTCGATTGGGCTGCGGAAGTCGCCAACAGCGAAGATGTTGCCATTGTCAGCGGTTATCACTCCGAAATGGAGCGCGAAGCCCTCGACTTTCTCTTGCGTGGCAAATGCGGAATAGTCTGTGTCCTCGCCCGGTCTATCTACAAAAAGATTCCCGAGAAGTTCTGCGAAGCATACAACTCCGGACGTGTCTTGTTTATCGCCCCATTCAAAACTTCTGCAACCAGGACATCTCGTCTCCTCTGCCAACAACGCAACGAATACGTTGCCTCCATCTCCGATGAACTCATATTTTCATCGATTAATGTCGGAAGTTCGCTACATAGAATATGCCGGAATTTTAGCGGTGTAAAGGGAGTGCATGTTATATAAGAGAAATTTTCCCGGTTGGAAAGGTTAGGGGAGAGGGGATGGGCGAACTGAAGTTCGCCGGCGGGGACAAAAATGGTTTCGGAACTTAGGTGGATGTGCTGACAATCAATACGGTGATACCGCTGCTCCACGCTTACGGCACGGCTACGGGCGACACGTCGATGAGCGATGCCGCGGTGGAGATGCTTCATGCGTTGCGAGCGGAGAATAACTCTGTGGTGGCGCTGTTTGTGAAGCATGGGGTGAAGTGTGACGACGCGTTCACGTCGCAGGCTCTGCTGCAGCTGCGCCGCGAGTACTGCGAGCCTCGCAAATGCCTCTACTGCCGCATCGGCCACAAAATGCTCTCCCGCCACACCAAATCCCCCGACCCGCGCTAACCCGCATGAAATAGACTAGATTTCAGTTTTCAGCTGTCAGAATGGATACAGAGGGGCATAAAGTCAAAAGAAACAAGGATTAGGAAGTTTATTCAAAGGCAGGATTGCTTCCAGGAGTATCCGCTTCCCCCATGAAAATATCGCGTAGCTGCGCCGGAAGGGTGACCGCGGCAAACACATGGTAACCCGCTGCGGGGTTGAGGTAGTGGGAGAGGGCTTGCGCCACGGGTATGCCGTCGGCATTACCCGCGGTTAGGAAGATGAATCCCCTCGCCGGGGAATTATAGTGTTTGTGGATAAGTTAGTGATTTTGTTTGAGTTAGCCAACCCGTTTTGTGTTTTTGATGCGATTCACTTTGTTAAATTGATGCATTTTACTTTGTTAAATTGAGTTAATTTACTTTATTAAATTGAGTTAAATAGGATGGCGGCTATATAGATTGGGGTTGCTGATTTTGTGCATGAGGAGTGAATTTTGAGATTGGCAACCGGCATGAAAGCAGTAATAGCCTTGGCAAGATGCCTCAGTAATGACATAAGCCATCAATGGAGAGGATGATATTGTTCCCCGCCGGGAAAAATCTTCGGCTCCCGATTCCGCCCCTGATTCCGCCCTTTCTTTTTGGGATGTTGGCGCATCCATTAATCAGGTGGTTGTCAATTGGTGTATTGTCAAAATATTTAGGAATGGTTTCAGATAACAGAGAATATATTTTTCATCGTTCCGCATATAATTATGTAAAAGACGAAACCCCGACCTTGTAAGCCGGGGAAGAATACTTTAAACTTTTTATGCGACTTAATTCCTCTTGCGAGGCAATCTTCGGCAGGGCTATCTTACAAACTCCCATCGATTGAATCGAAAGCGCCAGTAAGAGTGAACCTGCACGGGTTTATCACAGCAACACCGAACCGTTCTACAGTTTTGAGACAGAGCCCCACGTCGGCGGTACGACTTAACAATCTTCATGGGTTTATATCTTAATTTTTATTGATTTGCCGTCAATGGTCACAATATACATTCCTTGTGACAAAGCTATAGACTGCCCTGAAGAAACATTACCAGAATATTGGCATTTGCCATCAACACCATAAATTGATACAGATGCAGAGTGTTCTCCTTGGAAAATAATTCCATCGAAACAAACTGATATTGAAAAATTATTGGATCTTGCAATAGCATCAATTCCAACACTTGTTTCGTCAAGAATATTTAAAAATTCTTTCCATCCATCTGCGATTTGAAACAATGATATAGTATTGCCTGGGACGATAAGAGAAGCGTTAGAATAGGCAGCCTTAGAGAACTCTGCCCCTGTAGGAGGGGTGGGATTTTTGACTATTACTTCTTTTAGCGAACTACAATTCTTGAAAGAACCGGGAGTTACAGCGAGACCAACCTCATCAATAAATGCTTCTTTTGGTCCTATGGTTGATACATTCTCTCCTATAGTTAGTTTCTCGAGTTTCGGAAGATTGCCGAAAGGACTATCAAAGGATGTAATGAGATAATAATCCACATCCCCATCACCACTGATAGTATACCGTGGAGAATCCGATAGATTACGTCCTATATACAATTTCTCTATAGGCAGGCCATCGAAAAATGGATTGTAATATTCAATCTTGAATTGAATCATCTTTCCATTTACCTCTTTCTTTTGGATGCTTGTCGCACTATCATACGAGCCTTCTGGAAAAGATAACGGACTGTTACCTTCCTCAAATGAGAGTTCTTTCAATGAAGAACATCCAGATAACATTGATACGCCGAAGGCCTCTACATTCCCAGGAATTACTAAAGATTCAAGTTTAGAACAATATGAAAATGCGCCTTTACCAATTATCTCTAGACCTTCACCCAAAGCTATGTGTTCTATTCCAGAACAGTTTTGGAAGGCATTGTCAAGAATAAATATGATATTAGGTAAAGATACTTCATTCAAGGTCTTACAATCTTTAAATGCCTCAGATTCTATTCTAACAACTGAATTAAGAGGTGACACTGATTCCAAATTTGAGCATCCCGTAAAAGAGCTTTGGGGAATTACTGAAATCATTGAGTTAAGATCAACTGACTCCAAACTATTGCATCCTTCAAATATTGAACTTCCTATGATAGAGACATTGTTAAGTGAAAACGCTTTTAATGAGGTACAGTTGGCGAACACAGACTCTTCTATGATTTCAAGAGAATTTGGACAAGTAAATTCCTCCAATTTGGAACAGCCACTGAATGCATACCCGCGGATATACTTTATTGTTTCCGGTATCTGTATTTTAGAGAGAGAAGTGCAGTTCTGGAAAGCGCCATAGGGGATTTCTTCGATCAAACAGTTGAATACAATATTCTCCAACTTAGAACAATCCTTAAAACAATTATTTGATAACGAATGGATAGATTGTGGTATTATGATTGAAGTAAGCTTAGTGCAACCTTTAAATGCGTCTCCAATTGAAGCCACTTCATAGTTCACCACATTATACTCAATATAAGAAGGAATTACCATTTCTCCAGAGTATTCCGTACCTTTCTTAATCACTTCCACAGAGGTGTCTGAGATAATTTTATAAAGTATACCATCAACCTCAATACAGTGTAAGAGACTTTCATTTTGACTTAGATTCCAGAAATTTTTCCATATTGGGGCTTCTTGGTATACATTCAGAGATCCTTGTGGAACTTCAACATTTAAATCCATATATTGAGAATTGGCAAATGGATTTACCGTAGGAGGAACTGTAGAACTTGTAGCGAGACTTTCAAGCAATTCATTATTCGCCATACTTGGTAATTGTGGAAGATTTACACCAAATTGAGCGGCAACAAGGTTGGGATAATGGGAAAGAGAGGATGTGACTTTCTGATTATTCATTAATAGCACATCAATGTTGCTCACATAATCTCCAATAACAAGGTTATTAAGGGTAGTCGGGAAAAAAGTAGATGGATTTCCCCCATACCCCGGATTCTGAGCTCCACCCGATACTTTTAAATTTCTACCAATGTAAGCATCTTCTATATTGCATCTTGAAAAGGTATGAGGCGTTTTATAATCCCAATCCCCGACACTGAGGGAAAAGATTAATTCATCATATCCATCCTCAAACACTATGGATTTAATACCAGCACCGGAAAATGCCCATTCTCCTATATGTGTGACGCTTCTTGGTATGGTTATAGATTCCAAATTAGAGCAATCTAAAAAAGCACCTTCTTCAATTTTTGTGACATTAGACGATACTGTAACGTTTTTTAGAGTTGTATTTTTTGAAAAACAACACAAACCCTCCTGAGCAGAATTGATATTCCTACCCATTATTACGCTTTCTAATGGACAATCCTGAAACAGAGGAGCTATCTTCCCACCAACTTCCTCTGAATATCCAACTTTTATTTCTGAAGAACTCTCCTCGAAATTTATATAAGAAAGATTGGAGCAACCAGCGAAAACATCATTTCCTATCACTATGATTGAGCTAGGGATAGATAGGGTCTTTAGGGCCGTACATCCGGCAAATGCATTGTTTTCAATCGTAGTTGTCGAATTAGGAATTTCAAGTACCTCCAACGAAGAACACCCCTCAAATAATCCTTTGGAAAAACTTGATATTGCTGTAGGGAGCTTTACAGAGGAAAGAGATGAACAATATTGAAACGCCTCGCTTCCTATTGAATTTACGGCATTAGGAATTGATATTGCTACTAACTCCACACATCCCTTAAAAGCTTGAGATTCTATTCTCTTTAGTCCTTCAGGTAAATCTATGGTTTTCAATGATGCGCAGTTGGCAAAACACGTTACTCCTAATTCTGTTATATTATCAAGACCCGAAATCGATTGCAAAGAGGAACACCCTTCAAATGCGCTTGACCCAAGAGATACAATACTGCTGGGGAGTGAAACTTTTGTCAACTCATCGTTCCCAGAGAATGCGCCATTGATTGAGGTTACACTAAACTCTCGTCCTTTGTATGCTACGGTTGCCGGGATTGAGATTTCTCCTGATTGCTTGTTCTCCCCAGCTACAAGGGTTGCAGTCATGTTGTCGAGATTGACCTCGTAATAAAAGCCATCAACCTCAAAGTCATAGGCTGATGCAGAGATGGAAAGACCCAGCATTGGCATGACCATCCAAATTTTGTGAATGATTGATTTCATGATTCTTATTCTTTTATTGTTAAATTACCGAATTCTCCGTGGAGCACAATAGAGTGAGGATACACTCCTTTAACTCGATTTGAAATAGTTAACATACAATTCTTAATCGCATCGTCTGCTAAGCTCCATGCTACAAGTTTGTCTGTTGTGGTAGTAATCTCCGCTGTGGAATAGAATTCGCAGGCATATAGCTTTTGCCGATACACGAACTCCACTTTGTACAAATGATAGCCGTCCGTTGACATTTTGTTTATAAGTTGCCGCGGTCATCCCCTCGTTGGCGGTTGATTGGTTTAGATAAAAGAAGAGCGCGGGAATCTGTATCTGTTGCCGTCCTACTGTCAGAGGCTTCTCGCATTGCCCTATCAAAGTCGGACGGCAACGCAGAAGCCCACGCCAGTATATGCAATCAGTGCGTCCGGCTATATTTCTCCCGAAATATCGTGCCGAAAGCAAGATAATTACATATCCACGGGCATCTACCGTTGCTCAATCCTTGACTTTGATATGAAATTTTGCGAGAATTTCTGACAGTCAAGAATCAGCGCGGATAAACGCTTTCTTATGTATTTTCACTACATCCCGCTCCGTCCGACCCCGATGCGCGGGGTTGATTCGGCTGAACCTCACCCTACCGGCGTGGTCTGCGAAACGGTCTGCAATCGCAAATGTATAAATATTTTTTAGAATTGAAGCAAAATATGTTGAAAAATTCAATTTTCGCGAGCGGAAATTGAGGGTATGAATTTCCCCGATGGGGATATTATAGGGTTGAGGGTTTAGAGTGGATTTTTTCGCTTCAGCTGAAGCGAACACATTGATGAAGGCGGGATTATCCCCGGGGGAGTCAGATTTCAGTTTTTGGAGGGGCGGTTAGGGTAATTAGGGCCATTAGGGTCGTTAAGGAGGTTAAGGAGGATAGGGAGGTGCGGGACGATTTTGGACTGTGATGATTCCCTGCGGGAAACGATTCATGGTGGAGGCTGCAGTCCGGGGGGTTCGCTTCGCTCAACACCCCGGCTATATAGAGATTTTTCCTATCGGAAGAGTCGGAGGAGAGCGGGCGGGGTGCCTTCCAGCAGCCCCTACTGCTACGCGGTAATTGGCGGCGGGGTGCAACATGCTCATGGGGAGAGTACAGGCGGAGGGTGTTGAAGGTTAGTGGGGATGGCGAAATGGTTGAAAATAAGTGTGTTTTTACAAATAAATTATTATCTTTGCCTAATCCTACTTTTAGCGGGCTAAAAGTAGGATTGTACAGCGGCTGTTTAATGGCTAATCGGCGGATGCACCGGGGTGCATCCCTACAATTTGGGTTGGATTGCCGCTGTCATGTTAAAGATTACTTGAATGAATAGACACGGTTGCTTTAAGATATTGATGGTGTGGGCGTTGTTGCTGTTGTGTTTCTTCCCGATGCGCGGTGAGGAGATTACAGTGGGGGCGGCGCGTACATCGGTGTATGTGCCGCTGCTGAAGGGTAAGCGCGTGGCGTTGCTGTCAAACCATACGGGGCTTGTCGGCGAGCGTCATACTCTCGACGTGATGCTTGACGAGGGGATAAATGTGGTGACCCTTTTCTCTCCTGAACATGGGTTCAGGGGTACTGCCGATGCCGGCGAACATGTGAAGAGCAGCGTCGACGAGGTGACGGGCATACCTATCGCGTCAATGTACACCGGCACATCGAAAGGGATAGCGCCGGAGGTGATGGCGGGTATCGATATAATAGCGGTCGACCTTCAGGATGTGGGGACACGTTTTTATACCTATTATATTACAATGATAAAGGTGATGGAGGAGGCTGCCGCCGCCGGAAAGAAGGTGGTAGTGCTCGACCGCCCCAATCCGCTGGGCATGACGGTTGACGGTCCGGTGCTCGACATGTCGCTCCGGTCGGGTGTGGGCAGGCTTCCGATACCCGTGCTTCACGGGATGACGCTCGGAGAGCTTGCCACGATGGCAAACGGCGAGGGCTGGCTCCGTGAGGGGCGAAGCGTCGACCTGACGGTAGTGAAGTGTGATGGCTACACCCACGCATCGCGTTACAGACTCCCTGTGGCTCCGTCGCCCAACCTGCGCGACATGACCGCCATCTACTTATATCCATCGCTCTGCTTCTTCGAGGGCACATCGGCAAGTGTGGGACGCGGGACCGATTTCCCTTTCAAGGTCTACGGTCATCCGGCGATGAAGGACCGCGGATTCACGTTTACGCCGCGCAGCATGGCGGGGGCGAAAAATCCTCCGTTGCTCGGACGGCGCTGCAACGGCGTTGACCTGCGTCGCTCCGACAGTGACTCGCTGATAGCCAAGGGCGTTGACCTGAGCTATGTAATCGACGCGTACAATGCGATGCCTTCCGTTGCGCGACATAAATTTTTCACGCCGTTTTTCGACAAGCTGATAGGCAACCGTAAGGTGCGCCGCATGATTGCCGACGGAGTACCCGCCGAAGAAATAAAAGCGTCATGGGCAGGCGAGGTAGCGCAGTTCAAGACGCTCCGCAAAAAATATCTTTTATATCCTGAGTCATGAGTCCGCTGACAGTACTTATCACCGTCGCAGTATATTTCGTGCTGCTCTTTGCCGTGAGCCAGATAGCCTCGCGGCGCACCGATAATGCCGGATTTTTTACGGGCAACCGTCGCGCGCCGTGGCCTGTGGTGGCGATAGCTACAGTGGGCGCGGCAATATCGGGAGTGACATTTATCAGTGTGCCGGGCATGGTCGCCGACAAGGGTTACAGCTACCTGCAGATGGTGCTCGGCTTCATCGTGGGCTACTGGATAATAGCGTTTGTACTCGTGCCGCTCTTTTATAAGCGCAATCTCATATCAATCTACGGCTATTTAGGCGAGCGGTTCGGGCTAAGCACCTACCGTACCGGTGCCTGGTTTTTCATCGTATCCAAGATGCTCGGTGCATCGGTGAGATTTTTCGTGGTGTGCATCGTGCTGCAGTCGCTTGTGTGCGAGCCGCTCGGCATCCCGTTCTGGGTCAATGTCATAGTGACGGTGGGTATCGTGTGGCTCTATACCTTCCGCGGCGGTGTAAAGTCGGTGATATGGACCGACCTGCTGAAGAGTTTCTGCCTGATACTCTCGGTGGTGCTCTGCATAGTGTTCATCGCCCGCAACCTTGACCTCGACATGGCGGGAGTGACGGGTGCGATCAGCAGCCATGAGTCGTCGCGGGTATTCTTCTTCGACGATCCTTCGAAAGGCATATATTTCTGGAAGCAGTTCATAGCCGGTATCTTCATGGCTATTGCCATCAACGGTCTTGACCAGGACATGATGCAGCGCAACCTTGCCTGCCGCGACTCGGCACAGAGCCGTAAAAACATGCTTGTGAGCGGTGTGATGCAGTTTTTCGTGATTGCACTGTTCCTGCTGCTCGGCACCCTTCTTATGGTGTATATCGACAGTAACCCATCGCTGTCGATGCCGGAGAAGAGCGACGAGATATTCGGTCTTGTCGCCTCCCACGACTCCCTGCCCGCAGTAGTAGGTGTGCTCTTTATCCTCGGACTTGTCGCCGCGGCATACTCCGCCGCGGGGTCGGCACTCGTTTCGCTCACCACATCGTTTACGGTCGACATCCTTGACGGCAACAAAGCCGGGGAGGAACGTGTCGCCAGTAAGCGCAGGCTTGTCCATGCCGGGATGACGGTGACAATGGGGGTGGTGATTGTAGCGTTTTATCTTATCAGCGAGGATGATGCCATCAGTGCCGTCTATACACTCGCGTCATATACTTACGGCCCGATACTGGGGCTGTTTGTCTTCGGAATGTTCACGTCATTGCGTGTCAATGACCGTATTGTGCCTTTGCTTTGCGTGGCGGCTCCGATAGCGTGCCTGCTTACACGCAATATCCTCTTCAAAGTGTGGGGCTACGAAATGAGCTTTGAGCTTCTTATACTGAACGCTCTTTACACGTTTGCTTTTCTTGCTGTGGCTTCCCTCATCCAATCTTGGCGTCGCAAGACGGTCGCCGAATCAACTATGTGATGTTAACCCCAAAAACCTTGTCTTATCACTATGGCAAAAGATCTTTTCAGCCGTTATATATGGCTAATCGACACAATTAAACGATATGGCTCCATATCGCGTGAAGAAATCAACAAACTGTGGATGCGTTCGCCCTATTCCAACGGCCCTTCAGAGCCGCTGCCGCGCCGCACATTTTACTCCTACCGCGCCGCCATCGAGGAGCTGTTCAAGATAAATATCGAGTGTAACCAGTCGACATTTGAATACTATATCGAGCAGGACAACGAGCATGACGAGAGCGTGATGAACTGGCTGCTTAACTCCGCGTCGGTAGGCAATCTGCTCAACGACGCGCGCAATATAGGCAACCGCATATTTCTTGAGGATGTGCCCTCGGCGCGTGAACATCTTCCGGTAGTGGTCGACGCGCTGAAGGAGAACAAGCCTGTCACGTTCAGCTATCAGCCATATTCACGAATCAACCCGACGCATGACATCATTGTGGAGCCTTACTTCCTGAAGATATTCAAGCAGCGGTGGTATGTGACCGGTCGCAATGTCAAGGAGGACAAGATAAAGACCTATGCGCTCGACCGCATGAGCAATTCAAAGCTCCTTGCCTCGACCTATTCCATACCCGACGACTTTGACGCGGAGGCTTATTTCCGCGACAGCTACGGGATAATCTTCGACGAGGGCACGGTAAAGCATGTGGCGATACGTACCGATGCGCGTCAGGCGAAATATTTCCGGTCGGTGCCGTTGCATCACTCCCAGTCGGAGGTAATCCACGACTCCTATTCGATATTTTACTACAAGATAAAAGTGACCCCCGATTTTATCCAGGAACTTCTGTCCTACGGACCGAAAATCACTGTGTTGAGTCCGCCCGAAGTGCGCGCCATGATGGTCGACTCGCTGCGCACGTCGCTCAAAAACTACGAGGAACTTTTTCCGATGTAAGCGGTGTCTCGTCGATTGCGGGGGATCACTAACTCTGGTGCCGGAGCCATAAATCCCCGAAAGGGGGATTCATCCTTATGCAACCCGTTTCAGGGTTGCGTCATTGTGGGGGCATCGATCTCCACGGGCGCACCTCCGGCGCTGCCCGCGGTTACCACCATCTTGCCCTTTCAGGGCAAAATTCTTAAGTTAGTGACATTGAATGGAAGTTCGCCCGAATCTATTGGCAAATCTTTGAATGGAATGTCGTTATCTCCTGTCGGGCAACGGGTGAATTTCCACTCGACTACTGATACAGGGCGAGGAGCAGGCGGATAGAGGATTACCAGAGGGAGAAGGTGATGTCGGAATCGTAAGTGTCGAGTGACTCGATGCGTTTGAGACGCTTGACGACGCGTATGGTGACAGGGAGGATGAGGATTTCGTAGAGGGTCTTCAGAAGTGCCTGCGCGATGATGAGTTCGATGATGTCGCCCAAGGGGAGTATGCCCGCGAAGGCGATGGGGAAGAAGATAACAGAGTCGACACCTTCGCCCCAGAGCGTGCTTATAATGGCGCGGGCGGAAAAATGTTTCCCTCCCGATTTCACTTTCATGCGGCTCATTACCCATGCGTTAGCTATCGAGCCGCATATAAAGGCGAGAAATGATGCGGCGAGGATGCGCGGCACATTGCCGTAGATTGTCACCATGGCGTCCTGGGCGGTCCATGCCTCGGAGCCGGGCAGGATGATGGCGAGTTGCAGGAGCAGAGTGACGAGAAGGTTCATGAAGAAGCCGAGCCATATCACGAGCCTGGCTTTGCGAAATCCGTAGACCTCGACAAGGCAGTCGTTGATGATGTAGCTTATTGGAAATACAGCCATGCCGGCGGTCACGGTGACGATGCCGAGCGACACGGTCTTGATTTCTACCAGATTGGCGATGATGAGGCACACACAGAAGAGCACCGTCAGCAAAAGGAAGGGGAGCGAGAAACGCTCTTTGGTCAATTCTTTCATGATTCTTGTTTTTAACGAGGTAGCAAGCACTCGGTGAATTTTTCGCTGCAAAGTTACGAAAAAATCCGGCATGGTCATTACGTGGCGGTGCAAATAAATATTAATGCCAAATAACTTTCTACACATCATTCCGCCTGATCTAAATCCCGGATTGTTATACGAATAGAAATTAGATGATTATAATTTGAGGTTTAGAAAAAAGCATATATCTTTGTAGTTGTAACCTAAATACATAGAGTAATGGCATATCCCGTAAATGACATAGCTAACCTTCTTCTGCGTTTCGCCTATACATCGGAAGGTGCGGAAGATATGATGTCTAATATGAAGCTACAAAAAATGCTTTATTATCAGCAAGGCTTTCATCTGGCTTATTTCGGTACACCACTTTTTGATGAAGAAATAGAAGCATGGATGTACGGACCGGTAGTTCCGAGTGTGTATGAAAAATATGAGAAATTCGGTCGTAACGGAATATTGCCTGACATGGAGTCAGATTTTAAACTTAGCGATGAGGATTTGGAATTGTTTGCACAGGTTTATGAAGTGTATGGAAAGTATTCGGCTTATGGTCTCATGAATCTGACTCACGGTGAAGCACCATGGAAATCAACTCCTGTTGGTAAGGGTAATATAATATCCAAGGAAAAACTTACAGAGTATTTTAAGACTCAACTTTCTTGATGGCAACAAAAATCAAGATTAAAAATGTAGATGACCGATTCTCTCGTATAAAGGGGGTATTGGATAAAATCTCTGATAAGGAAATTGAAGAATATGCCAAGATTGATTATCCATTGTTTTCGTTTCGATACTTGTGTCAAGAATCCTATCCTGATTGTAACGATTCCAAATTTTTCAAGGATTTTTTAGCGAGACTTGCGAAGTTGTCAGAATTAGGTTGGGCCGGTATCCGCCAATCCGCGCCTCATTCATTTGGAATGGAACCAATCCCGGTCAGACAGATGGTTTATAAGTCGAAACTTCCTGATTTTGTAAGTTCCGATGCTGACTTACATGTGTTCAGGGCCGTTGGCGATAACCGTTCTTTTGTAGGATTGCAAGTCGGTAAAATATTCTATATATTTTTCATCGAAGCAAAGTTCAATGATATTTATCCACACGGCAGAAGAAAATAACTTTGCAGACATCACGTTTAAGTTAGATGCGGCAGGAGGTGGCGGTGGGGTTGAATGGCTCGACGTGGACATACATAATTATGTCGGGGTTCCAGCGTGTGCGGACGGTGTGTTCGACGCGTGACGCTATGTCGTGACCTTCGGTGACAGTGATGTCGGGGTCTACCTTTATGTGTACGTCGATTATAGCCGAGTGACCGGCACGACGTGTCTTCAGATTGTGAAGCCCGCGCACACCGGGCACGGCAAGTATCATCAGCCTTATTTTTTCGACCTCTTCAGGAGGAAGGGCGCGTTCGAGAAGCTCGTCGACCGACGGGCGCGCAATCTTTATAGCCGACACGGCGATGAAGATGCCGATAAGTATCGAGACAATTGGGTCGAGCACACGGAATTTCATGCCGAGGAAGTAGGCGCCCGACACGCCGATGAGTGTTGCCACCGATGATATGGCGTCGCTGCGGTGATGCCAGGCATTGGCGACCATGCTCGGGCTTTCGACCCGGCGCCCCTCACGCACCGTATATCGGTATAATATCTCCTTGATGACGATCGACACCACCGCCGCGGCCA
>OGQO01001627.1_pt1 | contig 19932 bp, 17 predicted proteins | sample 1553241 | NCBI WGS metagenome assembly OGQO01 (sample SAMEA2579933, study PRJEB22360) | human gut metagenome | biome: human gut; feature: human-associated habitat; material: faeces | place: Denmark | collected 2008/2010
GCGGCCATGACGGCAAAGCAGCTCCTGGCGGGATTAAGATCAAAAAAGGAAAGCTCAGAGGAATCGAATCTTATGGAATGATGTGCTCCATCGAAGAACTGGGAAGCACAAGAGAAATGTATCCGGAAGCACCGGAATACGGCATCTATATCTTCCCGGAGGATGCAGTTGTCGGCGAAAGTGCGATCAAAGCACTTGGCCTTGATGATGTTGTATTTGAATATGAGATCACATCCAACCGTGTAGACTGCTATGGAGTACTTGGAATTGCAAGAGAGGTAGCAGCTACTTTTGATAAGAAATTCATCCCTCCGGCAGTAAAAGAAACCGGAAACAATGAGAATGCATCTGATTATATTAAGGTTACGGTAGAGGATCCGGAGCTTTGCCCGAGATATACAGCACGAGTTGTCAAGAACATCAAGATCGGACCGTCTCCGAAATGGATGCAGAGATGTCTGGCTTCCAACGGAATCCGCCCGATCAACAACCTTGTGGATATCACAAACTATGTAATGGAAGAGTTTGGACAGCCGATGCATGCTTATGATCTGGACAAAATTGAAGGTAAGGAGATCGTGGTCCGCCGTGCAGAAGCAGGAGAAAAATTTGTGACTCTGGATGGTCAGGAACGAGAGATGGACGATCAGGTTCTTATGATCTGTGATGGAAAGAAAGCAGTCGGTATCGCCGGAATCATGGGCGGTGAGAACTCCATGATCACAGATGATGTACACACAGTTCTGTTTGAAGCTGCCTGCTTTAACGGCACAAACATCCGTCTTTCTTCCAAGAGAATCGGTCTTCGTACCGATGCCTCTGGTAAATTCGAAAAGGGTCTTGATCCGAACAATGCAAAAGCAGCGATCGACCGTGCCTGCCAGCTGATGGAAGAACTGGGAGCCGGCGAGGTTGTTGGCGGCTGTGTAGATGTATGCAATGAGACCAGAGAGCCTTCCAGAGTACCGTTTGAGCCGGAAAGAATCAATGCACTTCTTGGAACAGATCTCACAAAAGAGGAGATGCTTGCATACCTTGCAAAGGTGGAACTGACACTGGATCCTCAGACAAACGAGATCGTGGCGCCTACCTTCCGCCAGGATATCCACTGCATGGCAGATGTTGCAGAGGAGGTTGCAAGATTCTTCGGATATGACAAAATCCCGACAACACTTCCGACCGGAGAAGCTACAACAGGAAAACTTCCGTTTAAACTCCGCATTGAAAATGTGGCAAGAGATATCGCAGAATATTGCGGCTTCTCAGAGGGAATGACCTATTCTTTCGAAAGCCCGAAGGTATTCGACAAGCTTCGTATCCCGGAGGACAGTGAACTTCGCAAAGTGATCACAATCAATAATCCGCTCGGAGAAGATTACAGTATCATGCGTACTACAACTCTGCATGGAATGCTTTCTTCCCTGGCGATAAACTATAACAGAAGAAACAAGGCTGTCCGTCTCTATGAGATCGGAAAGGTTTATCTGCCAAAGGCACTTCCATTGACAGAACTTCCGGATGAAAGAGTACACTTCACTCTTGGTATGTACGGAGCCGGAGATTTCTTTGACATGAAGGGTGTGATCGAAGAATTCTTCGAGAAATCCGGAATGAAGAAAAAGGTTCATTATACACCGGACAGCAACAAGACCTACCTGCATCCGGGCAGACAGGCAAACATCATCTATGAAGGCAAGGTGGTCGGATATCTTGGAGAAGTACATCCGCTCGTTGCTGATAATTATGGAATCGGAGACAGAACTTATGTTGCAGTGATCGACATTCTGGATATCCTTGAATTCTGCGGATTCAACCATAAATTTACCGGAATCGCAAAATATCCGGCAGTTACCCGTGACTTAAGCATGGTTGTTCCGAAGCACGTTCTCGCAGGTCAGATCGAGGACGTTCTGGAACAGAGGGGCGGAAAAATCCTCGAATCCTATCAGCTGTTTGATATTTATGAGGGAGCACAGATCAAGGCAGGATACAAATCCATGGCATACTCTGTGGTATTCCGTGATCACGAAAAAACTCTGGAAGAGGCTGAGATCACAGCAGCAATGAAGAAGATTCTGAATGGTCTTACTGCTCTTGGAATCGAGTTGAGAAGCTGATGAAACTTTATGTGGTACGACATGGGGAGACTGTATGGAACAAGCTTCATAAGGTGCAGGGGGCGGCAGATATCCCGCTCGCTCCAAATGGTATCCTGCTTGCAGAGAAAACAGGAGAAGCATTGAAAGATGTCCGGTTTGATCTCTGCTTCAGCAGTCCCCTTGCGAGAGCCAGAAAGACGGCAGAACTGATCCTTGACAGTCAGGCTGGAGAAGTACCTGTCATTGAGGACAAAAGGATCCAGGAAATCAATTTCGGTGAGCTGGAGGGAGTGATCTGCTTTAATGATGCACATGAGTATCTGAATCCGGAGATGGAGAAGTTTTTTACGGATCCATGGAAGTTTAAACGCCCAAAGCACGGAGAAAACATTGCAGATATTCTTGCAAGGACGAAGGATTTCTGGGACGAAAAGATTCATGATCCTTCCCTCCTGGACAAAACAATTCTGATCGCATCCCACGGGTGCGCGGTAAGAGCACTTTTGCAGAATGTGTATCAGGATCCTGAGAATTTCTGGCATGGATGCGTGCCTCCGAACTGCAGCGTGAATGTTGTTGAGGTTAAGGATGGACAGGCAGTCCTTCTGGAAGAAGATAAAGTATATGCGTAAATAAAACAGATAAGACAGGCTGGAGATCTTTTATGACAAGGTTTCCGGGCTGTCTTTTTTGCAGATCAGAGTACGGTCTGTGAGCTGCCTGAAATGTGTTCAAATTGTGAGGCTTTTGGTAAAGTAGAGAAAACAGCTTGTTCGTCAAAAAATGGTATGATATGATAATAGACAATAAGGAGGTTGCTTATGAGAAAAAAGGTGTTAAACGTAATGCTTTTTCTGGCAGTTGTAGCAGCGGCTGTCGGAATGACCCTTTATGTTGGCCGCGGAGCTGCCAGTATACTGATTTATAACTTCTGCTTTCTGGGGATCATGGCAGTTACCTATATTGCCGGGATGTTTGGCGGAATGTTCCGTATGAATGATCTTTCCAGGGCACTGAGCGATGCGGCAGATGAGATCAGAAATGTATTTCAGTCTCCGGGAAAGGTTGATGCAGATAAGGTTTCTGCACTGAATGGTATCTTTCATCAGCGATATCTTGATGAGAAGATGCAGGCTTTTACGGATGCGATCTCACAGAGTCATGAGGGAATCGGTGATATCGAGGAGTATCTGAATGGAGATGATATGGATGAACATGTCCACAAGCGTCTTCTGGAAATGGCTCCGGATATTTTTACAAGTCTTGGTATCCTTGGTACCTTCGTAGGACTTGTGTGGGGACTTAAGAACTTTGAACCTACCAACTATGAGGCAATGACAACATCGGTTGCTTCTCTGGTAGACGGTATCAAGGTAGCGTTTCTGACTTCCATTTATGGTATTGCGATGTCGATCGTCTATACCTGCGGCATGAAGTCAGAGTATTCTTCAATGACAGCGAGTCTTCAGAAATTCTTGGATCGATTCCATACATATGTCATGCCGACAGCAGAGAGTGAATCTATGAATATCCTGGTTTCTAGCCAGAAGAATCAGACCGCAGCCATGGAGCAGATGGCAGAGAAATTCTCTGTACAGATGGCGGGCAGCTTTGAAAAGGTTATCACGCCGACCTTCCAGAAGATGAACGATTCTCTGGATGTGCTGGTATCTTCTGTGACGAAATGCCAGGAGGATGCGATCAGGGAGATATTGGATACTTTCCTGAAGGAAATGAATCTTTCTTTCAAAGCACAGTTTGAGGATTTTGGCAGGGCACTTACCCAGCTTAAAGACGCTCAGACAGACAATGCCAACTACACGACAAATCTCTATCAGTCTATGAGCAGACAGCTCAGTGAGGCATATACGGAGCATGAGCGCAACATGCGTACCATGCTGGAGGATACCAGTATGGCACAGAAGGAATATCTCGACAGGGCAGACCGCATTCTTAAGGATAATCAGACGATCCAGAAGGAACAGCAGGCAGATTACCAGCATCTTGCAGATTATCTCAAGGAAGCGGAAGCTTCTTCTGCGAAATTCTGGGTTGCGTGCAACCAGACCATGCAGAAATATGTCGAGGCTGCTGCACAGGGAATGGATCGCATTTCCGCAGCGGGCAGGCGTAATGTAGAGCTTGCACAGGCAAACCGTCAGGTGGTTGCGGAATTTGATGCAAGACTTCAGGAGTTTATGAATTATCAGAAGCTGTCTTACAAGACGATGGATCAGGTCCGCCGTCTTCTTGCAGATATTTCGGCAGCAGGAAGTGATAAGACTGTGACCCTTTCTTCCGGTCAGCTGACACAGAAACAGTCTTTAGATAAACTGGAAGAACTTCTGGAACAGCAGGGAGAACAGCAGCAGTTACTGCTTGAAGAACTCAACAGAAATTTACGTGAACTGACCAAAGGGACACAGAAAGGCAAGCTTGGTATATTCAGATAGGAGGACAAATGCGCAGAAAGAAAAAATCAGAAAACAACGGATTTAATGTCTGGCGTTCCTATTCTGATATGATGGCGGGAGTTCTTCTTCTCTTTGTACTGCTGATGTGTGTGACTCTTTTTCAGGCTCAGAAAAGCTACAACGAGAGCATTAAGGAGAGAGACGACAAGATCGCACTTCAGGAGGAATACACACAGCAGCTTCTTGACAAGCAGAATGCCCTGAATGAGAAGGAAGGAACGATCCAGAATCAGGACGAGCAGCTTAAGAATCAGGACGAGCAGCTCAAGACCCAGCAGGAGAAGCTTGAGGAACAGGAACAGCAGCTGAACGCACTGGCTGCCAAGCTTAAGGAACAGGAAGCCACACTCAAAAGCCAGCAGTCTGCACTGGATACCAAGACTCAGCAGCTTAAGAACCAGCAGGCACAGATCGATCAGATCATTGGTGTCAAGGCAGATGTTATAGAGGCTCTGAAGAATGAGTTTTCCAGGAACAATATCAGTGTGGATATTGATGCACAGACAGGTGCACTGACACTGGAGGCCAGCGTTATGTTTGATTATGATCAGGCGGAGTTGACCGATGCCGGTAAACAGGCACTGGAACAGATCCTTCCGATCTACTGTAAGGTGCTTCTGCAGGATGATTATATGAAATATCTTGCAGAGATCATCATTGACGGTTATACCGATACGGACGGAGACTACAGCTACAACCTGCAGCTGTCCCAGCAGAGATCCCTGGCTGTGGCACAGTATCTTCTGGATATTCAGGGGAATTTTCTGGATTCCACTCAATCGGCAAATCTTCAGAATTATCTGACGGTAAACGGACATTCCATGGCAAATCCAGTTCTGGATGCAGATGGAAATGTAGATAAGGATGCTTCCAGACGTGTTGAGATCAAGTTCCGTCTGAAGGACGAAGAGATGATCGATGAGCTGAATCAGATTTTGAGCAGTTCCGATGCGACCACTGCTTCCGATACTGCATCCGGTAATTAAACATAAAATAAAAAACTGCTTGCAATCGGAATATTTTTATAGTATACTTATTTTCGTTGTAAAAAAGATGGTCCTCTGTTACAGAGTCATGTATTAAGAACATCCAGATAAGAATAGGAGAGAATAAAATGAACGACATTATCAAAAACATTGAGTCTGCTCAGTTAAAAGCAGAAGTACCGCAGTTCCGCGTTGGTGACACAGTAAGAGTACACGCTCTGATCAAAGAGGGAAACCGTGAGCGAGTTCAGGTTTTCGAGGGAACTGTTCTTAAGAAACAGGGTGGAAGCACAAGAGAAACTTTCACAGTAAGAAAGAGCTCCAACGGTGTTGGTGTTGAGAAGACATGGCCGCTTCATTCCCCACACGTTGTTAAGGTAGAAGTTATCCGTCAGGGTAAAGTTCGCCGTGCTAAGCTGAACTACCTGAGAGACCGCGTAGGTAAAGCTGCAAAGGTTAAAGAACGCGTTAGATAATGTGTTTTATCTGAAAATTTCAAATGTTTTAAAAGCAGGGACAATAACGACAGCTATTGTCCCTCTTTTCCATTATGGGAGAGAGCAGATATGAATATACAGAACTGGAAAGAACACTCAAAGGTTCTTGAATTAAAGGCAAAACTGGAAGACAGAAAGATTCGCGGAATTCTGAAGTGGATCTTTCAGATTGTGGTAACACTGGTGTTTGCAGCAGTGGTGGCACTCATGTTGTTCCAGACTGTGACCATGCAGGAAAATTCAATGGAACCGACAATTTCTGTCGGTGATCGTTTCTTTATCAATAAAGCAGTATATAAATTTTCATCACCGGAAAGAGGAGATCTGATCGTTTTCAGAACAAATGCCAGTGATGATGCGGCACTTCATATCCGGCGTGTGATCGGACTTCCGGGAGAGACGGTACAGATTTCTGACGGAAAGATCCTGATTGACGGCAAAGAGTATCAGGAGGCCGGACAGTTTCCGGAGATCACGAATCCGGGACTTGCTTCCACTACAGTTACACTGGAATCGGGGCAGTATTTTGTTCTGGGCGATAATTGCAACAACAGTGAAGACAGCCGTTATTCTGATATCGGAAATGTAAATAAGCGTTATATTGTCGGAAAGCTGTGGTTCACCTGCTCTCCGTTTGAGAAATTTGGTTTTTTGTGAAAGACGAATAAATACGAAAGGTCAGGACAGATATGAATATACAATGGTACCCTGGTCATATGACCAAGGCAAAACGGCAGATGCAGGAAGACTTAAAGCTGATCGATCTGATCATAGAACTGGTGGATGCCAGAGTGCCGCTCTCCAGTAGAAATCCGGATATAGATCAGCTTGGACAGAATAAATCGCGTCTGATACTTCTGAACAAGGCAGATCTTGCAGATGAGAGACAGAATGAGGCCTGGAAAGAATATTTTCAGAGCAAGGGATTTTATGTGGTGAAGGTGGATTCCCGTAATGGGGCAGGAATGAAGACAATCCAGAATGTGATCCAGGAAGCATGCAAAGAAAAGATTGAGCGTGACAGGAGAAGAGGAATCAAAAACCGTCCGATCCGTGCCATGGTGGCAGGTATCCCAAATGTAGGGAAGTCTACGTTTATTAATACCTTTGCAGGGAAGGCCTGTGCCAAAACCGGAAACAAGCCTGGCGTGACAAAGGGAAAACAGTGGATCCGCCTGAATAAGAATGTAGAGCTTCTGGATACACCGGGAATTCTCTGGCCGAAGTTCGAGGATCAACTGGTCGGTATCCGTCTGGCCTGCGTTGGTTCCATCAAGGATGATATCCTGAATATCGAAGAACTGGCTCTCTGGCTTCTGGAGAAGCTTAAGAAGGATTATCCGGGCTTTCTTGAGAAACGCTATGGCATTTCTGAGGAAGGTACGCCGCTTGAAACTCTGGAAGCAATTGCAAAGGCAAGAGGCTGTCTGAAACGGGGAGAAGAACTGGATTATGTCAAAGCCTCCGGACTGATTTTTGACGATTTCCGTGGCGGCAAGATCGGACGAATTACTCTTGAATGGGCAGAGCAGGTAAAGGCAGATGAAAAAGATCGGTGAAATCAAGGCGGAATTTGCCGCGGCAGCTGAAGAGCAGTGGAACGGACTCTGTCAGGAATATGCGGATGATGAACGAAGCGGGGTGCAGAAGATTATTCAGCAGTATCAAAAGAAGCTTGCGAACATCCAGAAGGAAAAGCTCCGCATGGAAGAAATGATGCACTACGAGCATGAATATGAACATCTGGGATATCTCTGCGGGATTGATGAGGTGGGAAGAGGGCCGCTGGCAGGTCCTGTAGTAGCCTGTGCAGTGATCCTTCCGAAAGATCACGATATCCTCTATCTGAATGATTCAAAGAAACTTACTGCGAACAAAAGAGAAGAGCTTTATGATGTTATCATGGAAAAAGCAATAGCGGTAGGTATTGGTATGGCAAGTCCGCAGAGGATTGACGAGATCAATATTCTGCAGGCGACCTATGAGGCAATGCGGGAAGCTATCAGTAAACTGAAGGTCACTCCGCAGCTTCTTCTCAATGACGCGGTAACGATCCCGGGAGTAACGATCCCGCAGGTTCCAATCATCAAGGGAGATGCCAAAAGCGCGTCCATTGCAGCGGCCAGCATCGTTGCAAAGGTAACAAGGGACAGGATGATGGTCGAATATGACAGTGCGCTTCCCGGATATGGATTTGCATCCAATAAGGGATACGGTTCCGCTGAGCATATTGAGGCACTCAAAAAATACGGACCAACCCCGATCCACAGAGCAAGTTTTATTACGCATTTTGTATAATCGGCGTGTGGTTTAAGACCATATGCCAGACTTTCTTACAAAAGATACCGACACACAAAAAGAAAAGAGAGACAGCGTATTAACAAACGTAAAACAGGCAGTCGTCATGAAGAGCAGGCGGCTGCCTTTCTGGAAAAACAGGGAGTAAGGATTCTTGAGAGGAATTTTTTCTGCCGGAGCGGAGAAATCGATCTGGTAGCCAGGGATGGAAACTATCTTGTATTCGTGGAGGTGAAATACCGGGCCACGGCGATCTCGGGAGAGGCGGCAGCAGCAGTTGATATCAGGAAGCAGCGCCGGATCAGCCGGGCGGCACAGTTTTATCTTCTGCGTTATGGATATGGAGAACCTCCCTGCAGATTTGATGTGGTGGCGATCGACGGAGAAGAGATCCACTGGATCAGGAATGCCTTTGATTACTGTGGATAAAACACAGAAGGAGGATATTGATGACAGATATAAAATGGCATCAGGAAGAGAAACCCAAAATGCGGGTAAATACAAGAGAGGGCGTGACTTATCTTACTTATCCGGAATTTGATAAACTGCCCGGATTTGTGCATGCCTTCAGCACCAGGCTTGGAGGTGTCAGTGAGGGAATTTATTCCTCTATGAATCTGAGTTTTACCAGAGGGGACAAAGAGGAAGCGGTAAAAGAAAATTATAAGAGAATGGCCGATGCCGCAGGCTTCGATATGAACGATATTGTAACCTCTGATCAGACACATACGGCGAATGTCCGCCTTGTCACAGAAAAAGACCGTGGAAACGGCATCACAAGGCCAAGACCGTACACAGATGTGGATGGAATGATCACCAATGTTCCGGGACTGGTACTTGCAACGTTTTATGCGGATTGTGTGCCGTTGTACTTCATTGATCCGGTACATCGTGCGATCGGACTTTCTCATTCCGGCTGGAGAGGAACAGTGGCAAAGATCGGTGCGGTCACTGTTCGGAGAATGCAGGAAGAGTTCGGTTCCAAGCCGTCAGAAATCTATGCTGCAGTAGGACCTTCTATCTGCCAGGACTGCTATGAGGTCAGTGAGGATGTGATTGAACAGTTTAAGGAGAATTTTGCAGAAGAACAGTGGGATTCTCTGTTTTATAGAAAACCGGACGGAAAATATCAGCTGGATCTCTGGGAGGCGAACCATCAGATCATGCTGGAAGCGGGAATCAGAGAGGAACATATCTCCCTTCCGAACCTGTGCACCTGTTGCAATCCGGAGTTCCTTTTTTCTCACAGGGCATCACATGGCAAAAGGGGAAATCTTGGAGCGTTTCTGGGAATAAAGAAAACGAAATAAAAGATATCGACAAAGAAAATGGGCTGCATACCGTACGGATAAAAACGGTATACAGCCCATAAATGTTATTTGGCAGATAAATCAGCACTTATTGACTTTCTCCATAAGCTCCATGATCTTATCGTTGCTGGAACGTACCTTCTCTACAGACAGGTCGTGATTGATGATATCCATAATACTTGCGAGATATTTGCTCATATTTGCTTCAATGTAATATGGTTTCTCGAGGAGTTCAGGATCGCGGTAGTTTAAGTTGGTGGTGATCACCTTATCGATCCAGCCCTTTTCGTAGTATTCATCAAATTTCTTAAGACCATCTGTGAACAGACCGTAAGTAGTGCAGATGAAGACACGTTTTGCGTGACGCTCTTTGATCTGCTTTGCAACATCGAGCATACTCTCTCCGGAAGAGATCATATCATCGATGATAACAACATCCTTGCCCTCAACGGAATCGCCAAGGAACTCATGAGCAACGATAGGGTTCTTGCCGTTTACAATAGTGGAGTAATCGCGGCGTTTGTAGAACATACCCATATCGACGCCGAGGATGTTTGAGAAATATACTGCTCGTGACATAGCTCCCTCATCCGGGCTGATGATCATCAGGTGATCGTTGTCGAGCTTGAAGTCCTTAACGTCCTTGACCAGTGCCTTAAGGAACTGATAGGTCGGGAAGAAGTTGTCGAAACCGTTCAGCGGGATAGAGTTCTGTACACGCGGATCATGTGCGTCGAAAGTGATGAAGTTGGAAACACCCATATCACTCAGTTCCTTGAGCATCAGTGCACAGTCAAGAGATTCTCGCTTGGTACGGCGGTGCTGACGTCCTTCATAAAGGAATGGCATGATCACGTTGATACGATGAGCCTTACCGGTAGCTGCGGAGATGATTCGTTTGAGATCCTGATAGTGGTTGTCCGGGGACATGTGGTTCTCATGACCACAGACAGTATAAGTTTCTGTGTAGTTTGTGATATCCACCATGATAAAAAGGTCGGCACCACGTACAGACTCTTTGATATAACCCTTGCCCTCGCCGGTACCGAAGCGTACACATTCACATTCTACAAGGAAAGAAGGAAGGCTGTATCCCTGTGGTACAGTGCTGGGTTTCTTCTTGGCTATAAGTTCTTTACGGAATTTTACAAGCTTCTTGTCAACCTCTTTTGCAAGGTCCTGACATCCGGCAAGTGCTGCGATGCGGATCGGAGCAACTGGGGTTGCTTTTTCAAGTAACTCTATATTTGGCATAATATTCCTCCTAGGTATAGTTTTTCAAACTGAGTCCTATTATATTTATAACATTTGCCCTAAATCCCGTCAAGGAATTTATTGATTTTTACTCCCGAAATTGTTATGATAATAATAATCGGGCATGAACGAAGGCGTGTCCGAATGTACAAAGAAAGGAAAATCATGAAAAAAAAGAAACACATAATTTCCAGAGTTCTTCCTGGAAGCATTGGCGAAGAACTGGAGCTGGAACCGGGAGATGTGCTGGCAGAGATTAATCATCAGCCGGTGGAGGATGTTTTTGACTACCGTTATCTGATGAATGATGAATATATAGAACTTCTTATAGAGAAGGCGGACGGAGAAATCTGGGAGCTGGAAGTAGAGAAGGATTATGATGAGGATCTGGGGATAGAATTTGAGAACGGACTGATGGATGAGTATCGTTCCTGCAGTAATCACTGTATGTTCTGTTTTATCGATCAGATGCCGCCGGGAATGCGAGAAACCCTTTATTTTAAGGATGATGACTCCAGACTTTCATTTCTTCAGGGAAACTATGTGACACTGACAAATATGAGTCAGGATGATATTCAAAGGGTGATCAAATATCATCTGTCACCGATCAATGTTTCCTTTCAGGCAATGAATCCGGAGCTTCGCTGTAAAATGCTGCACAACCGTTTTGCGGGAGATGCCCTCAAGAAAGTAGACCAGCTTTATGAAGCGGGGATCATCATGAACGGGCAGATCGTTCTGTGCAAAGGAGTCAACGACGGAGAAGAACTGGAATACAGCCTGGAGAAGCTTTCGGAATATGCACCGGTCCTTCAGAGCGTGTCCGTGGTTCCGGTCGGTCTGACAAAATTCCGTGACGGGCTTTATCCGCTGGAGAGCTTCGAGCGTGAGGATGCGATCCGGGTTCTGGAGCAGATTCATCGCTGGCAGGACAAAATGTATCAGAAACATGGAATCCATTTCATTCATGCTTCGGATGAGTGGTATATCCTTGCAGGACAGACACTTCCTGAGGAAGAACGCTATGATGGCTATCTTCAGCTTGAGAACGGAGTGGGAATGCTGAGACTTCTTGATACCGAGGTGCAGGAAGCAATAGAGAAGCGTGTGGGTGACGAGAAACCAAGATCCGTTACCGTTGCGACCGGTAAGCTCGCAGCACCTTATATAGAGGAATGCCTGAGAAAAATCTCGACGAAATATCCGAAACTGGAATATGAGGTGATCGCGATCAGAAATAATTTCTTCGGTGAGAAGATCACGGTTTCCGGACTGATCACGGGCACTGATCTGAAAGAACAGCTTCTTAAGCGTAAGCTGGGAGAGAGGCTTCTGATCCCATGTAACATGCTGCGGAGCGGAGAGAATGTCTTTCTGGATGACCTGACAGTTGAGGAGATCTCAGAAGCTCTGGGAAGAGAGATCATAATTGTAGATGAAGGCGGAGAAGATCTGGTATCTTCGGTACTGGATCCCGTTCAGAATAAAAAACAGATAAGGAGACAAATGTATGAGCAAACCAGTAGTGGCAATTGTGGGGAGGCCTAATGTCGGTAAATCCACATTGTTTAATGCCCTGGCAGGCGAGATGATATCAATTGTAAAAGATACACCGGGAGTTACCCGTGACAGAATCTATGCGGATGTAACCTGGCTGGATAAATCCTTTACCATGATCGATACCGGTGGAATTGAGCCGGACAGCGGAGACATCATTCTCTCTCAGATGAGAGAGCAGGCACAGATCGCCATTGATACCGCGGATGTGATCGTGTTTATTACCGATGTGCAGCAGGGACTTGTAGATTCTGATGCAAAGGTAGCAGATATGCTGCGCCGCAGCCAGAAACCAGTGGTTCTTGTTGTAAACAAAGTGGACAGCGTTCAGAAATATATGATGGACGTTTATGAGTTCTATAATCTTGGCATTGGAGAACCGATTCCGATTTCAGCAGCAAACCGCACCGGACTTGGTGATATGCTGGATGAAATTGTCAAGGAATTTCCGGAAGGACTTGATACAGAAGAAGACGACGATATTCCGAAGATCGCCGTTGTAGGTAAGCCTAACGTAGGTAAGTCTTCCCTCATCAACCGCCTTCTCGGTGAGGATCGTGTGATTGTATCTGATATTGCCGGAACCACTCGTGATGCTGTCGATGCGAAGGTGAAATGGCAGGGCAAGGAATATATTTTCATTGATACTGCAGGTCTTCGCCGTAAGGGCAAGATCAAGGAAGAGATTGAACGTTACAGCGTAATTCGTACGGTTACGGCTGTAGAGCGTGCACATGTTGTCGTGATTGTGATCGATGCGACCGAGGGAGTTACCGAGCAGGATGCCAAGATCGCCGGAATCGCACATGAGCGTGGTAAGGGTGTCATTATCGCAGTCAATAAATGGGATGCAGTTGAGAAGGATGACAAGACTATTTACAAGCACACAAACCGTATCAGGGAAGTGCTGGCGTACATGCCGTATGCAGAACTTGTATTCATTTCCGCCAAAACAGGTCAGCGTCTGCCGAAGCTGTTTGAGACAATCGATGCGGTCATTGAGAACCAGACACTTCGTATTCAGACAGGTGTCCTGAATGAGATTCTTTCCGAAGCCGTTGCCATGCAGCAGCCGCCGTCTGACAGAGGAAAACGTCTCAAGATCTTTTACATGACACAGGTTGGCGGACGCCCGCCGACATTTGTTATCTTTGTAAATGACAAAGAACTGATGCACTTCTCTTATACACGTTATATTGAGAATAAAGTTAGAGATGCATTTGGTTTCCGTGGCACACCACTGAAGTTTATTATCCGTGAACGCGGGGAAAAGAGCTGATAAAATGACAGAACGTTTGGTATCTCTTCTGATTGGTTATATTTTTGGGCTGTTTCAGACATCCTATATTATTGGAAAAATGCATAAGACAGACATCCGCGAGCATGGAAGCGGCAATGCGGGAACCACCAATGCCCTCCGTACCTTTGGTAAGAAGGCCGGTGCCATGACACTTCTTGGCGACTGCCTGAAATGTGTACTGGCGATCGTGGCTGTACGTCTCTTTTTTCGAAATTCTGCGTCAGACATTCTGCCGCTGCTTGCAATCTATGCGGCAGCAGGATGTGTCCTCGGACACAATTTCCCGATAAATCTGGGATTCCGCGGCGGCAAGGGAATTGCTGCCTCCGTGGGATTTCTGCTTGCTTTTGACTGGAGATTGTTTGTTCTGTGTGCGGTTGTATTCTTTGTGATCTTTGCCCTGACACATTATGTTTCTCTGTGTTCGCTGACTGCTTATCTGGTTGCGCTGATCGCACTGATCGTGCGTGGTGAACATGGCGGATATGGAATGGATCCTTCACATACGCTGGAAATGTATGTGGTGATGGCTTTTCTGACTTGTCTTGCGTTCTGGAGACACAGGGCTAATATTGTGAGGCTGGCACACGGAAAAGAAAATAAAGTATTTCTTGGAAAATCAAAGAAAGGTTAAATGATAGGTAGGATATATGGCAAAAATCAGTGTACTGGGAGCAGGAAGCTGGGGAACTGCACTTTCTATTCTTCTGAGCAATAACGGACATGAGGTGCGTCTCTGGTCAAGATTTCAGGAAGAGGTAGATGCTCTGAGGGAAACAAGAGAGCTTACTTCCAAGCTTCCGGGAGTACATATCCCGGAGGATATTGATATTACAGCAGACCTGAAAGACTGCATCGAAACAGCAGAAGTGCTTGTGCTGGCCGTACCGTCTCCGTATATCAGAAGCACATCAAAACTGATGGCACCTGATGTAAAGAAAGGGCAGATCATTGTCAATGTTGCTAAGGGAATCGAAGAGAACACACTGATGACGATGACAGATATCATCAGTGAAGAAATTCCGGCAGCAGCTGTATATGTGCTTTCCGGACCGAGTCATGCGGAAGAGGTGGGAAGAGGAATCCCGACCACCTGTGTGATCAGCGGGCCTGAGCGGGAAACAGCGGAGTATCTTCAGGGGATTTTTATGAGTCCAGTATTTCGTGTATATACGACACCGGATATGCTTGGGGTAGAACTTGGCGGCTCTCTTAAGAATGTGATCGCTCTTGCAGCAGGAACAGCAGACGGACTTGGTTATGGTGACAACACGAAGGCGGCACTGATCACAAGAGGGATTGCCGAGATTGCACGTCTTGGAACAAAGATGGGAGCGCGCATGGAAACTTTCGGAGGACTTACCGGGATCGGTGATCTGATCGTAACCTGTGCGAGTGTTCACAGTCGTAACCGTAAGGCAGGTTACCTGATCGGACAGGGCTATACCATGCAGCAGGCGATGGATGAAGTCAAGATGGTTGTAGAAGGTGTTTATTCTGCCAAGGCGGCCAAAAGTCTTGCCGAGAAATATGGGGTAGAAATGCCGATCATCATGGAAGTCAACGAAGTCCTGTTTGAAAACAAGCCGGCGGCAGATGCAGTCAGAGATCTGATGCTTCGCGACAAAAAGGTGGAAACACCGATGCTTCCGTGGTAAAGAACAGTATAAAGACAGAATAGATGGCTTTATCAGAAGATAAGCTATATAAGATTTGAATAATAATAAATAAAAGGTTACCTGTGAACGGAGTGAACAGTAACAATAAAAGCCGATGAGACAGTTGTAAGTTCTGCTCATCGGCTTTTGACGTGCTGTGTGATCCTGACAGAAATCATATCGGAATATCGCAGACAAAATCATCAGAAAACAATATCTCGCAGATCCTCCGGAATGCTGGCACTGTGGAAGTTCTCGTTAAGTGTATCAAGAAGATCCATATCTTCCTGCTCAATCTCAAAGTCAAAAATCCGTGCATTGGAAGCAATGCGGTCCGGATGAACGGATTTCGGAATAACGGAGATTCCCTTCTGGACGGCCCAGCGAAGACCGACCTGTGCAGGAGTATGTGCATACTTTGTGCCAAGGACGCAGAGAATATCATTATCCAGATAAGCACCACGTGCCAGAGGGGCATAGGCCTGCACCTGGATCCCATTTGCCTGACAGTATTCAATAAGCTCCTTCGGATAACAGAGAGGATGACATTCAATCTGATTTACCGCAGGGACAATACCGGATACCTTGCGGAGCTCTTCGAGATGACGAATCTCAAAATTGCTGACACCGATAGAAAGGGCACGGCCGGATTCGAGGAATTTCTCCATTTCCTTCCAAGTGTTCAGATAACAGCCCGGAACCGGCCAGTGAATGAGATAAAGATCAATGTAATCAAGACCGAGGCGATCCAGACTTCGCTGAAAAGCACCATCGACATCTCCGAGACGCTGAGCGTTGTTCCAGATCTTGGTGGTTATGAACAGATCCTTCCTCGGAATGCCGCACCGTGCAATGCCGCGTCCGACATTCTCTTCGTTTTTATATGCAGAAGCGGTGTCAATCAGACGATAGCCATTCTTTACTGCTGCGGCAATGGCATTTTCAGCTTCATCATCGGCAGTTGCTTTATATAAACCAAGTCCCAGAAGCGGCATGGTTCTGTCGTTATTTAAGAATACGGAAGTAGTCAAAGTGTATCCTCCTTGCTTGCTTTTTTGAAAATTTTTATATATTATAACATAAAAATGTGAAAGAAGAACATCAAATATATTAAAAATTTGATACAGTATGTGCAAAAAGCTAGAAAATAATGAAATATAAACTACGTTAAAAAAAAGACATATGCGTTATCTTTGTAACAACTAAAACAACAAAATGACTTGAAAAAACGTAAAAAAAAGAATGCCTAACCTCTTCGTTTTTGTGGAATTTTTCATATTATCTCCTTGATAAACGAGAAAAAAAGATGTATAATAAGTTTAATTGATAAATTCTTGTCATAAGTTTGTTACGTTTAAGACAGAATATCTGCCTGTGGACGTGGGAAACGATAAACGGAGGGACAGGAATTCGTGCAGAAAGGAGCAGACACAATGCACTTGATCAAAGATGAAAACGGAAACCTTGTCCAGCACGGACATGAGCATACAGAGGGACATACCCATGAACACACACATGCGGACGGTGTGACCCATACACACTCCCATTCTCATGGAGATGGCGAGCATGCACATACCCACGAAGGCGGATGTGCAGACCAGAGTCACTGCGGTTCCTGCGAAGGCGGAGACTGCAAGAAAGAAACCATCGCACTTCTGACTTATATGCTGCAGCATAACGAGCATCATGCAGCAGAACTCGATCAGATGGCAGACAACCTGGAGAAGATGAATCTTACAGGCTCAGCCAGAACGATCAGAGAAGCTGTGGCAGATTTCCAGAAGGGTAATATGCGCTTGGGACTTGCCCTGACTCTTGTTAAGGAAGAAATGAAATAACACTATGTAACAGCAGCAATACTGAATGACACAACACAACAGAAAGGGATGACTTATATGTGTCTTGCAACGGTATATAAAGAAAGCGATAATTCTGTTATATTCAAAAATGTATCCAGAATTGACGTGGATGGGAATAAACTGATCCTCAGAGATATCATGGGTGATGAGCGTGTCGTAGAGGGACGTATCCTCATGGTAGATTTGGCTAACAGCATTGTAAAGCTTTGCTGTGAAGACTGAACGCAACAGATGATGCAGCTAAAAGGCAGCTGCACGGAAATAAAAGCGGAAATTGAGTAGGAGGCACTCTTTAATATGGCACATGTGATTGCCGTCGCCGGTAAAGGCGGCGTAGGTAAAACTACTTTATGCGGGATGCTGATCCAGTATCTCTGCGAACAGGGCAAAGGGCCGATCCTTGCAGTGGATGCAGATGCAAACTCCAACCTGAATGAAGTCCTCGGAGTTGAGGTTGACACAACTCTCGGCGACGTACGTGAGGAGATTGCACAGGCAGAGATCGCAAAGGAAAGTCCGATCCCGAAAGGAATGACCAAGGCAGATTATGCCGAAATGAGATTTGAGGATGCACTGGTTGAGGAGGATGATTTTGATCTGCTTGTAATGGGCAGAACACAGGGCAAGGGATGCTACTGTTATGTAAATGGTCTTCTTCAGGCACAGCTTGCGAAATACCAGAACCATTATCCATATATTGTAGTGGATAATGAGGCGGGTATGGAACATATCAGCCGAGGTGTTCTTCCGTCCATGCAGACAGCAATCCTGGTGAGCGACTGCTCACGCAGAGGAATCCAGGCTGTCGGAAGGATCGCGAAGCTGATCGAAGAATGCAATATGAAACCGAGCACGGTGGGACTGATCGTCAACCGGGCACCGAAGGGCGAACTGAACGAGGGAATCAAGGAGGAGATCGCAAACCAGGGACTTCATCTTCTGGGTGTGGTACCTCAGGATGATGCCGTCTATGAATATGACTGTGAGGGTAAACCTACAGCAAGCCTTCCGGAGGATAATCCGGTCAAGAAAGCACTGAGAGAAATCGCCGGTAAATTAGACTTATAATTGAATCGAGTAAGTCCCCTTTTGTCACTGCAAAGAGCAGGAAGCGGCAGCTGGGAACTTACGTTTTCTCTGCTGACAAAGCGGAGAAGTATTACAGAATATGCCGGAATCTGTCAATATCCGGCAGCATTTTTTACAGGAAATAACCCATGGGCGGGGATGGGTTCTGTCTTGCGGGTTATTATATAAAACTTTATAGAAAGGTAAAAATACATGACTCATTCATGTATCATCAAAGGAGGTCTATAATGAGTGAATTCAAATTAACTACAGTGGAAGAATTTGAAGCTGCTACCAACAGACTGTTGGAAACTGGCGCAAAGGTAGGCGCAGACGCTTGGCAGCTTCGTGTAAAGAACCAGACTCCACACTGTAAGTTCGGCGAGCAGGGTATCTGCTGTCGAATCTGTGCTATGGGACCATGCCGTATCACACCTAAGGCTCCGAGAGGTATCTGCGGATGTGACGCACATGGTATCGTAGGAAGAAACTTCCTGAAATTCACAGCAGGCGGTGCAGCAACTCATTCTGATCACGGTCGTGAGATCTGCCACACACTGTACTGTGCAAAAGAAGACGGAAACTATAAGGTAAAAGACCCTGAGAAACTGCTTCGTATCGCAAAAGAATGGGGCGTAGAAACAGAAGGAAAAGATATCTATGATCTGGCTCATGAGATGGCTGAGATCGGTCTGATGGAATATGGTAAACCATTCGGATATCAGAGATTCCTTGACAGGATGCCGGCAGGACAGAAAGAAAAACTGATCGAGAACGAAATCGCACCTCGTGCTATCGACCGTGAGGTTGCAAGTTCCATGCATATGGCTCATATGGGATGTTCTTCCCTTCCGGAAGCACTTGTAAAACAGTCCCTTCGCTGCGGTATGGCTGATGGATGGGGCGGTTCCATGATGGGAACAGAGTTCTCTGACGTACTGTTCGGAACTCCGAAGCCGATTGACACAGAAGCTAACCTTGGTGTAATGGTTGAAGAAAACGTAAACATCGTTGTACACGGCCATGACCCGAGCCTTTCCGAGATGATCTGTGAATATGCAGACAGCAAAGAAATGATCGATTATGCAAAATCCGTAGGAGCTAAAGGAATCACAGTTTCCGGTGTATGCTGTACTTCAAACGAAGTAGCTATGCGTCGTGGTGTTCCGATGGCTGGTAACTTCCTGCAGCAGGAAAACGTAGTACTGACAGGTGCCTGCGAAGCAATCGTAGTTGACGTTCAGTGTATCTTCCCTGCATTAGGACCTCTGAGCAAATGCTTCCACACCAAATTTATCACAACTTCTCCGATCGCTCAGATGCCGGATTCTGAATTTATCAGATTCAACGCTGAGACAGCAGGAGAAAACGCAAAAGCAATCGTTAAGATGGCTATCGATAACTTCAAGAACAGAAAACCAGAGCTTGTACATATCCCGCAGCTGAAACAGAAAGCTACTGTTGGTTACTCCGTAGAAGCAATCCTTAAAGTTCTTGACGGTGTTACAAACTCTCAGGTTGATGTAACAGGAACAACCAAACCGTTACTTGAGTGCATCACTTCCGGTGTTA
>OGQO01001633.1_pt1 | contig 19897 bp, 15 predicted proteins | sample 1553241 | NCBI WGS metagenome assembly OGQO01 (sample SAMEA2579933, study PRJEB22360) | human gut metagenome | biome: human gut; feature: human-associated habitat; material: faeces | place: Denmark | collected 2008/2010
GGAGCGGCTGCCGCCGTGGATAACTGCGCCGACCGCTTCGTCGATGGTGATGGCATGAACCAGCTTGTCCCAGTAGGGGTCATTGATGTTGTTCAGCTGTTCCGCGCCGATTTCAGATGCCGCGAATTTCGGGCCGGGGACAGCTTCCGCCGCCGCGCCCGTGTCGGAGATGGTGTAGGTTTCGCCGCGCATTTCGGCAATCCACTGATCCTTCTTCGGGCTGTCAGCAATCTTGAGGTTCAGCTTGTTGTAGTTAATCGGGAAAGTATTCCAGTCCTGACGGGTCAGGTAAGTGACCGTGCCGGGCAGCCAGTAGTTCAGATCAGCATCGTCCGCCACGTTGGTAACGGTCGTGTTGTTGGCAATGGCAAAGGTGGTGTTGTCCAGCTGATCGAGCTTCCAGCTCACGACAGCCTTGCTGCCCGCCGCGTCCATGCCGTCGGCAACGGTTTTGCCCTGCGCCGCCAGAATGTTGTTGACCGCCTCATGCGCGCCGGCTGCTGCCGTGAAGTAGTAGTCGCCCGCATCGAGGATGTAGGTCTTGGCGTTGTTCGCGTCGTAGCTTGCCAGATACTTGGTGGGAATAGTAATGGTAACTTCCTTGCTCTTGCCGGCGGCGACGTCCACCTTGGCAGAGTTCAGGAACATGACCGCGGACTTTTCAACCAGATTCGTGCGGTCATAGTCGGTGTAGGGCTGCTGCACATACAGCTGGGTGAGGAATTTGCCGTCCTGATTGGAGTTGTTCTTCACTTCGACGACGGCGGTGATGTTGCCGTTCACGCTGCGGTCAACCGTCACGCTCTTGATGGTCTGGGTGTAATCAAGGTAGCTCAGGCCATGACCGAAGGTGTAGAGCATTTCGTCGGAGTAATTCCACGCGCTGCCCTGCGTTGCGCCGGCCGCGCTGTTGGCGTTGCCCTGACCCATGACGGCGTCAAAGTAACGGGTTTCGTAGTACTTGTAGCCGACGTAGATACCTTCCGCCTCGACGATGTACATGCCGCCGTTGTAGGTATCCGCACCGCCGAAGGAGCCTGTGCCGATATTGCCGATTTCCTTGCCGGGATAACGCGGGTCGTCATTACGGCAGACGATTTCGTAATCCGCGAAGTAGTCGCCGCCGACGTTCTGCACCGCCGGGATGGACTGGTGGTCGCGCACGAAAGCGCTTGCCAGCGCGCCCGTCGCGTTGACCTTGCCGGTCAGCACGTTCGCGATGCCGATGGTCTGGTAGTCGTTGGGGCAGCCGATGTAGCAGATGCCGTCCACCTCGTGCGAGCCGCCCTCGGCGATGTCGGCAATCATCATGTTGTTGCCGGTGTTCAGCAGCACGATGACCTTGGAGCAGGTTTCCTTCGCCGCCTCGACAACCGCCAGTTCATCGGCAGAAAGCTTCAGCGGGTCTTCGCCGGTTGCTTCACCCGCGTAGTTGAGCGCAGAGCCCGGCTTGTAGGTATTGCCCTCGCCGGCGCCGCGCGCAAACACGCAGATGCCGATGCTGTCCTTGGCGATAGCTTCCTTCCAGTTTGCCGGAACGCCCAGCGCCTCGAACTCCGCCGGCGGCACTTCCGCAATCTGGTAGGTCGTCCAGTCGCCCGGCGCGCTGACGTACATGTGGTCATACACCGTGGTGGGAACTTCCTTGCCCGTCCAGCGGTTGGCGCGCATCTCGGTGTGCATGTTGATGATGTTGGTCATGTAGTAGTCCTTCAGCGTCTCATTGACGTTGAGGCCTGCACCTGCCAGCGCATCCGCCAGCGACGCCGCGTCCGCGTTGCCGCCCTTCGGCCCATAGACATTATACGCCGCCAGACCGAACAAGGCAACGTTCGCGTTCGCGTTCAGCGGAAGAACGCCGTTGTCGTTCTTCATGACGACCGTACCTTCTTCGCCTTCACGGATGGCGATGTCGCGCGCCGCCGCCGCCATGTCCTCGATGGTCGCGTAGTCGGTCTTGAAGCGCGCCGCGCTGTCGTCATTGATGGTCACATAGCTTTCCGTACCCAAGGTATCGTCCAGTGCGCCGCGGTAGGTGTTTGCCACACCCGTGCCGACGATGGAGAGAACCATCAGGCAGGTCATGAGTGCCGCAAGGCCTCTCATTGCAGGGGTAAATTTCTTCGCCTTCATGTGTTTCCTTCCTTTCACCAAGGCTTGAGATTGATTTTAGTATAGCAGAAAATAATCACGCAGCACATTTTCGGCGCGAACTGTCTTTATTTTGGCGTGTGTGGATTTTATACAGTAATTCTCCCAGATTTCGCAGGCTGGTTTTGTGCATATCCACAATGTGCAAAACATTACAGGCATTTCGCCTGCTTTTTCCGTGCGAAAAGGCTTCCTTTTGCGCAAGAGATTTGCTATACTATTGGAAACCAAGCTGTTTGCAAAGGAGGTCGGCCCGATGATTCGCGTAGCACTGGTTGAAGACGAAGAAAGCAGTCAGCGCACACTGGTGGAGTATCTGGAACGGTTTTCGCAGGAGATTAACGAGAAGATTCACGTCTCCATCTTTCCGGACGGCGCGGAAATCGTCGAGGACTACCGCGGCAATTACGATATCATCCTCATGGACATCCTGATGCGCTACATGGACGGCATGGAAGCTGCCAGCGAGATTCGCAAGGTGGACAAGGAGGTCGTTATCCTCTTTATTACCAGCACGCCGCAGTACGTCATGAAGGGCTACACGGTGGATGCGCTGGATTATGTGCTCAAGCCCGTGAGTTACTTCGCTTTTTCGCAGCGGATGCAGCGCGCCTTGGAGCGCATGAAGCACCGCACGCGCAAATTCATCTCCGTTCCCTTCCAAGGCGGAATGCGCAAGCTGGATATCTCCCAGATTCGCTATATCGAGGTCGTCAATCACAGTTTGATTTACCATCTGGACGGCGAAACGCTGGAGGCAAAGGGCGTTCTGTCCGAACTGGAGGAAGCGCTGACGGCATACCACTTTTTCCGCTGCAACAAGTGTTATCTGGTCAATCTGGAGCACGTCAACGGTGTGAACGAAAACTGCGCGGACGTGGACGGCGATCAGATTCAGGTCAGCCGCCCGAAGAAAAAGGCGTTTCTGGACGCCCTGAACAACTACATCAACGAGGTAGGCAAATGATGCACGTCGATTTGTCGCATACGCCGGGTCTGCTCTATGCGCTGGCGTACTGGCTGAGCAGTACCTTCTACATTCAATTATATGGCAGCCCATTCAGCAAGGGCAGGAAATTCGGCATCAGCGCTGGATTTCTTGCCCTGATTGCCGGTTTCATGACGCTGACGGACGGTGTTTCCGCGATTGGCTTTTTCCCCTGCATGGGCGTGACAGTCGCGCTGATTTTTTTCTATATTCGCATTGCAACGCACATGCCATGGGCGAACGCGGGCTACTATTGCGCCCGCACATTCATCTTGGGCGAATTTTCCGCGTCGCTGGCGTGGTATCTGTTCTATTTCTTCGTGACGGTGCCGGGGCTGCCGCTCACGGTTTGGACAACGATACTCGTTTTTGCCGCGGTCCACGCCATCATCCTCTACACCATGTTTCTGCTGGAACGGAAATACCGCGACGGCTCAAAGCTCATCAAGATTACCGCGCGGGAACTGTTCACCGCTGCCGTCCTTGCGATTGCCGTCTTTTCCGTCAGCAACATCAGCTTTGCCTTCACCGGAACGCCCTTTTCCAGCCAGTTCACGGCGGAAGTCTTCATCATCCGCACCACCGTTGACCTCGGCGGCGTCGCGATGCTGTTCGCCTATCACGTCGTCATTCTGGAAATCAGCACAGAGCGTGAAATGGAGCATTTGCAGGCGCTGCTGCACATGCAGTACGAGAGCTACCGCATTTCAGAAGAATCCATTGCCTTGGTCAACCAAAAGTATCATGACTTGAAGCACCATATTCAGCTGCTGCGCGCCGCCTCCGCCGCCGAGCGCACGGAGTACCTCGACCAGATGGAGCAGCAGATTCGCACCTACGAGGCGCAGAACAAGACCGGCAATCGCGTGCTGGACACGATTCTGACCGCAAAGACCATCCAATGCCAGAGCGAAGGCATCAGCCTGACCTGCGTCGCCGACGGACAGGCGCTGGATTTCATGAACCCGATGGACATCAGCGCCCTGTTTGGCAATGCGCTGGACAACGCAATCGAAAGCGTGAAGAAACTCCCGAACCCGGAGCAGCGCCTGATTCACGTTTCCGCCATGCGCCAGAAGGACTTTCTGCGCATCCGCGTGGAGAACTGTTACAGCGGCGAGCTGCGCTTTGTGGACGGTATGCCGACGACAACCAAGCGAGACGCACGCTACCACGGCTATGGGCTGAAGAGCATCCAGAGCATTGCTAACAGCTACGGCGGGTCGGCGACAATTGATACGAAGGATGGATGGTTTGAATTGCGGCTGCTTCTCCCCGTGCCAAAGGAGAAAAAGGGAGAAGCGGCGGAAAAGCGTGATGAAAGAACAAAAGCATAAAAAGGAAGGAACCCTGCAGGACAAGCGCAGGAAAGCATTGCTCCGCCCCTCTGCAGGGCGAAATTTCGCCGGGAAAGCCATTGACAAAGGGGCTGAAGTTTGTTACAATAACCGATAACCTACGGCAAACTGAGGCTGGAAGATTCCAGTTTCGGCAAAAAAAGACGCATTACGAGGAGGATTTTCGCCCATGCTGCAAAAGGTTGTTCGGGAAGGTCTTACGTTCGATGATGTGCTGCTGGTTCCGGCCCGCAGTGAAGTGCTGCCCAAGGAAGTCGATCTTTCGATTCAGCTCACCCCTGTGATTAAGCTGAACATTCCGCTGATGTCTGCCGCAATGGACACGGTAACGGATTCCCGCATGGCCATTGCAATGGCGCGCGAAGGCGGTTTGGGCATCATCCACAAGAACATGTCCATTGCAGAACAGGCAGCGCAGGTTGATAAGGTGAAGCGCTCTGAGCACGGCGTTATCACCGACCCCTTCTTCCTCTCTCCCGATCACCTGATTCAGGACGCGGAAAACCTGATGGCGCGCTATCGCATCAGCGGCGTGCCGATTACCCGCGACGGCAAACTTGTCGGTATCCTGACCAACCGCGACCTTCGCTTTGAAACGGATTACAGCCGCAAAATCAGCGAAGTCATGACCAGCGAAAACCTCATCACCGCGCCCGTCGGCACGTCGCTTGAGCAGGCGAAGCAGATTCTGGCGAAGCACCGCATCGAGAAGTTGCCGATTGTGGATGAAAACGGTATGCTGCGCGGTCTGATTACCATCAAGGACATTGAAAAGTCCACCAAGTACCCCAACTCTGCCAAGGATGCCAAGGGTCGTCTGCTCTGCGGCGCGGCGGTCGGCGTGACGCACGATGTGTTCGATCGCATCGAAGCGTTGCTGGACGCGAAGGTGGACGTGATTTCCATCGATACGGCGCATGGCCATTCTGTCGGCGTGCTGCGTCAGGTGGAAGCCATCCGCAAGCGCTTCCCGAATATTCAGCTGTTCGCGGGCAATGTGGCGACGGCGGCGGCAACCCACGACCTGATCTCCGCGGGCGTTGACTGCGTGAAGGTCGGCATTGGGCCGGGCTCTATCTGCACGACCCGTGTTGTGGCAGGCATCGGCGTGCCGCAGGTGACGGCGGTGGCGGACTGCGCGGAAGAGGCCGACAAGCACGGCATCCGCGTCATTGCTGACGGCGGCATCAAGTATTCCGGCGACATCGTGAAGGCGCTGGCTGCGGGCGGCTCCTGCGTCATGCTCGGCAGTATGCTCGCGGGCACGGACGAGGCCCCCGGCGCGACCGAAATCTATCAGGGTCGTTCCTACAAGGTGTACCGCGGCATGGGTTCTCTGGGCGCGATGGAGCACGGCTCGAAAGACCGCTACTTCCAGGAGGACGCGAAGAAGCTCGTGCCCGAAGGTGTTGAAGGCCGCGTGCCGTATAAGGGAATTCTGGCGGACACCATCTTCCAGATGGTTGGCGGCATCCGCTCCGGCATGGGCTACTGCGGTGCGAAGAACATCGACGACCTGCGCAAAAACAGCGAGTTCATCAAGATTACCGGCGCGGGTCTGGCGGAAAGCCATCCGCACGACATCTCCATCACCAAGGAAGCCCCGAACTACTCCCGCAATTCTTAATTTTCGATATAATAAGCGCGGCATGGAACGTAATTGCTCCATGCCGCGTGTTTTTGTGGGGGATTAGCCGTTTTCCGCCGGGAACGCGTCGAACACAATGTCCTGAATGCGCAGGATTTCCGCCGTGCCGTCCAGCGCTTCGTAGATGTACACCAGTGTGTAGGACACCGGCGCATCGGGCGTGACAACGGTGGTCTTGCAGAGCAGGCAGTAGTTCATGCCGGAAACGACCTGCGAACCCAGAATCGCAATCGGCTCATAGGTGTGGCCGACGAGCCCTTCCAGCGCCTTGTCGAACGCCGCTTTCACGTTCTCCGGGATATCCAGCGGGTCAGCCGCCCAGTTTACCCATGCACCGGGGAGAATCTCACCGTTCGCGTCGGTGGATTCCGCGACTTTCGGCGATGTTGCATCCGGCGCAAACACAATGTCTTGCTCATTCAGCAATTCCACGTCATCGTTCAGGCTGTAAAAAACATACACAAGCGTATAGCCAATCGTTTCGCCCGTCTCGTAGGAAATCTTTCGGCAGAGGAAGCAGTAGTTTGTTCCAGCGACAACCTGCGTGCCAAGGATGGCGATTGCTTCATAATTATAGGGTTCGCCGATGAGTTCATCCGTTGCGCGGTCGAAGATGTACTTCACGTCGTCGGGGATTTCCAGCGGGTTGCCTGTCCAGCTTTCCCATGCGCCGACGAGAAAATCGGGGTCAATGTTGGGGTCAAATGCCATATCGGTGTCTTGGGCATCCTCCGCCAGCGCGGGGATTGCAAGGATTGCCAGCATCAGGGCGAGGATAAGGGAAATCAGCTTCTTCATGGGGATGTACCTGCCTTTCAAAAAGTCGTTTTTTGATTCGTAATTGCGTTTTGTGTCGGGGAAAGTTATTCACCCGGCACTTAGAGAAACGATAGCGGCTGGGTGTTTGTTCCCGGATGGGAAAATTTTTTCTTTGGAGAATTGCATGTTCGCTGTAAGAAAAATCGCCCCATCTTACAGAAATGTCACACAGAGCGGGCAAAATGTCACCCGATTCGATGGCGGGGCGGTCGGGCGCGTGGTAGAATAGACGTGTCAAAAGGAAATTCACCCGCGGAAATAGCGCGGCTTTTGAGGAGGAAGAATCATGGCATTGCTGGAAGCAAAGAATATTCGCAAGGTGTATGCGACGCGGTTCGGGGGCAATCAGGTACAGGCGCTGACGGATGTGTCCTTCACGGTGGATGAGGGCGAGTATGTCGCGATTATGGGCGAATCGGGGTCGGGCAAAACGACGCTGCTGAACATACTGGCGGCACTTGACCGCCCGACGAGCGGCACGGTGCTGCTGGATGGCAAGGACATCAGCGCGATTCGTGAAAATCAGCTGGCGGCATTCCGACGCGATCAGCTGGGGTTCGTCTTTCAGGACTTCAACCTGCTGGACACCTTCTCGCTCAAGGACAATATTCTCCTGCCGCTGGTGCTGCAAGGCATGAACTGGCGCGAGATGGAGGCGAATCTGCTGCCGATTGCCAATCAGCTGCGGATTGCGAACCTGCTGGAAAAGTACCCCTATGAAGTCTCCGGCGGGCAGAAGCAGCGCGCCGCCGTGTGCCGGGCGCTGATTACGCATCCACGCCTGATTCTGGCAGACGAACCAACCGGCGCGCTGGATTCCCGCGCAACGGACGCGCTGCTGGACGTCTTCCAGCAAATCAACCAGACTGGGCAGACGCTGCTGATGGTGACGCACTCGCTCAAGGCGGCAAGCCGCGCGGGGCGCATCCTCTTCATCCGTGACGGACAGGTGTATCACCAGCTTTACCGCGGCGAAATGACGAACGAACAGTTCTACGAGAAAATCAGCGACGCGCTGACCGTGATGACGCGCAAGGACGCAATGGACGGTGAAATGGCATGAAGAAACCGCTGCTTTATCCCAAGCTGGCGTGGCAGGGCATCCGCAAAAACGCGGAAACATATCTGCCATATCTGCTGATGGGCATCCTGATGGTGGGCGTGTCCTACATCATGAATTATCTGACGCGGCCGGCGCTGATGGGCGCGCTCAGCATGGGCGGCACGACGCTGATGGTGCTGCAAATGGGCAAAATCGTCATCAGCGTGTTCTCGGTGATTTTCCTCTACTACTGCAATTCATTCCTGATTCGGCGGCGCATGAAGGAGTTCGGGCTGTACAATATCCTCGGCATGGGCAAAGGAAATATCGCCCGCGTGATGCTGTGGGAAACGCTGCTGACGGCGCTGCTGGTATTCGCTGGCGGTTTGCTGCTGGGGCTGAGCCTCTCCCGGCTGGTCGAAATGGCGCTGATTAACCTGCTGCACGCGGATTACACCGTGCCGATGGAGCTGTTCTATCCGGATGGCGTGACGTGGGTGCTGCTGCTGTTCGGCGGCATCTATGTGCTGATTCTGCTGGCGAACCTGTTGCGGATGCGCCTGAGCAACCCTGTGGCGCTGCTCAAGAGCGAAAACACAGGGGAAAAGCCGCCGAAAGCGAACTGGTTCTTTGGGCTGATTGGGCTGCTGATTCTCCTAAGCGCGTATTATGTGGCGGCAGTCAGCCAATCGCCTCTCGAAGCGCTGATATTCTTTTTCATCGCGGTGCTGATGGTGATTGTGGCGACATACCTGCTGCTTGTGTCCGGGTCGGTAACGCTGTGCCGAATGCTGCGCAGGAACAAACACTACTATTATCAGACGCGCCACTTCATCAGCGTATCCGCCATGGCGTACCGCATGAAGCGCAACGGCGCGGGCATGGCGACCATCTGCATTCTCTGCACGATGGTGCTGGTCATTTTGACTTCGACGGTTTGCCTGTATGGTGGAACGGACAGCATGGTGGACGCCATCTGCCCGCAGGACATCAACCTGACGATAGGGTTGGAGGCGCGCGACGGCGAGGAGAACTGGAAACGACTGGACGCTATGCAGCAGATGGCGCTGGACGTGACAGAGGAAATGGGCTTGACACCGGAAAACATCACATCCCAGCGTGCATTGGTAGCAACGGGAAAGGTGCAAAACGGCGATTATGGCATTATCACGGATGCAGATTCGCTCAAGGCGAACGTTTTGGAATTGACCGTATATCCGCTGTCTGTTTATGAGCAGGCGACAGGCGAAACGGTGACGCTGGCAGACAGGGAATTGCTGTACGCGTCGTTCAAGACCAACGAAACATTTTCCAGCATGTCCTTTTACGGCTCTGCGCCGTACCGCATGATTCGTGCGGAAAAGGAGCTGCCGAAGCGGCTGCTCAGCGCGGATTACCGAAGCGCATGGGGCTGCCTGGTCGTTTTCACCAACGATGCGGAAGCGTTCCGCCGCGAAATAACGGCGCTGGTCGGAGAGAAGAGCGGCGAGGCAATGATGATGGATCGTCTGGCGCTGCATTTCGACTTGGATTCGGAGGCGGACACGGACACGCAGGAGAAATTAGTCAAGACACTCCGCAGCCGAAGCTGGGAGGCAATAAAGTCGACGGGAAAAGACTTTTACGGCATGTCTTCCCTGAATGTGGATACGCGTGCGCTTTGCCGCAGGGATTACCTTTCTTTCTTCGGCGGTCTCTTCTTCCTTGGCATGGTTCTGGGCCCGCTGTTCTCCATTGCGGCAGTGCTGATTATGTACTACAAGCAGATTTGCGAGGGCTATGAGGATGCGGAGCGCTTTGCCGTGATGCGGAAAGTGGGGTTGACGGATGCGGAAATCCGCCGGAGCGTCAATTCGCAGGTGCTGACAGTGTTCTTTGCGCCGCTGCTGATGGCGGGGCTGCATATGCTGTTTGCGATGCCGATGATTCGGCTGATTTTAGGGGCATTTGGATTGCATAATGACTCGCTGTTTTATGGAATCGGGATTGGATGCTATGTGGTGTTTGCGGTGATTTATGCACTGATGTATTTGCTGACATCGAGGCGGTATTATCGAATCGTGCGGTAAAGGGGAAGGGGAAAAGGACTAAGTCGCAGCGCCAAAAGGATAAACACGCGGGCAAAGCATGGAGAAGAAGCCAACTCAATCGCGAAAAGGGGTCAAGGGGGGATTCCCCCTTGCGGGGTCAAGGGGCAGCGCCCCTTGTGGGGTTTGGGGCAACGCCCCAACTGTTCCTCGTCCGACCAATCCCAAGGAAGCCGCCAACAAAGGCGCAGGCAGCGAAGCGTCCCTGCCAGTAACTTTGCGCGTCCTCAGACGCGCCCTCAAGCTGCTCTGCCCACTACTTGCACATTGTCGCGCCAGATGGGCGCGACCACATAGCCGCTCTACCACACCTCGCCCTTGCTTCCCCCCTCCAAACGGATACCAAACCCTAAAAGATACAAGAAAAACCAGCAGCACAAAGCCGCTGGTTTTTTCAATCTCCAGAAATATTCACTTCTTCAGCTCCGCCAGATGAATCCGCAGGAACATCAGCACGTTCGCCACAAACTCGCACGTCGTGGGGCGCGGTTCATGCGGCGCGGGATTCCGCCCCGACAGGGCGCAGTAAAGCGGAATGTTCTGCTCCTGCCACGATTGGTTGATGGCCGTGCGAATCGCGCGTTCTACCGCCAGCGGCGACGTGCTGTATCGCCGCGCAACGGTCGGGTAGACTTCCATCGTCATGCAGCGCGTCTCAATGGGCTGACACAGGAGATACAGAATCGCATCCACCAGATAGTAGAAGCCGGACAGACGCGCAGGCACGCCGAGAGACGACAGCAGACTGGAAATCTCCCACTGCGTCGGGATTTGCGATTTCGGCAGGGGCAGTTGAGGCGGCTTCGGGCGGGCGGATGCAGTGGACGACGACACGGAAGGCATGGGCTGTGCGGGCTGAACGGCTCGCGCTGTCTGTGCGCCCTGCACCGCTTCGCCAAGCGGGATGAGCGGAATTGCCTGCTGTATAGGGAACCCGTCCACCTCCGACGTCATCAGGCAGTACACCGGCGCGAAGTTCGGGCTTGCGGCGGGTACAGCGCGGACGCTCACAACTTGGCAGGATGAGAAATTGACGGTTTCTGGCGCAGGGCGTTTCGCATCATCCACGGGAAAGGACCTCCTTCAAAGTCGACAGAAAAAAATGGAAGTAAAAACTCGACAAAACAAGCGCAAGGAGAGACGGAACTTTCAAATTGCTACTGCCTGACGTCCGACTGCACAATAAGAAGTATTCACACTTCTATTGTATCACGGATACGAGAAAAAGAAAAGTGATGAATGTAAAAAATAGGCTGTTTTCGGCTGGAAAATGCAAAAAAAACAGTTGAAGTACAGGTGAGTACAATTTGAATACAATTTGCGGAAGAGGTTACTTTGAACGTTGCGGAACATGAAGAAAAGGTTACATGGCTGTGTTTAGGACAGACGAGGGTGTAATAGCGCGGCTTAGGGGGCGCGTCTGCGGACGTGCGAAGTTCCCCTTTTGACCCCTCTGCGCGATGGAGACGGCTTCTTCTCCATCCTTTTTCCGCGTGTTTAGCCCCTTTGCGCCGCGCCTATTCTTTTTCTGTTTCTTCCCCTATCCAATACCACTGATACACCTGCAAGGCCTTTGCGCCTTCCAAGTCTTTCGCATACGGGCAGCGCATCACCCGCTGGCGATTCTGCGCAAACGACAATTCATACGTCCGCACCGTATCCCCCTGAAATCCGCGCGGCGACGGATCAACCGCCACAAACCGCTTCCGCTCCGCATTATACCCCACAATCAGCAGCGCATGGCCCACACCGTTCGTCCGCTTCATATATATATATAGCGGCGAATATCGCTCATCGTTGAGATACTGCGCCATCATTTCATCAAATGTCGCTTCGGTCAATCCACGCCGCGCCAAACCATCCACCAGCGCCGTGATTTCGTCGTACGGCTCATTCAGCGTGCGCCGCTGGGCAAGGACGCTCATATCCACCGGGGTCATATCCACGCCGAGGTAGGACAGCGCCATCGAGTACACCGCACGCGTGCACATGGTGCCGATGTAGTAGGCATAAGGCGCGCCGTAACGGTTTTCCTTCGCAGTCAGGTCAAATTCGCCTTTTTCCTCGCCCGAACGCCAGTAATCAGCGCAGAACATGTCGTCGCGCCGCGTCTGGACAATCAGGCGGACTTGCCCGCTCACGACATCCAAGCGTTCGCCGGTATCAGACTGGATGAGCAGCGCGTTTGCCTCTTCAGCGGACTGCGCCTCGCGGATGGAGGCGGGCAGCATTTCCTCCGCCCATGCCGCGCCGATGAGCGCCCAAATCAGCGCCAGTATCAGCAGGCCGCGGATTCCATGTTTCTTCAAGCCGCTCACCCCTTTCCGGCAGATTAGCTTGTTCCATTATATCGCGTTTTTCGATGAATTTCAACATATTTCCGGGAATGTTGCATTTTCGCGCAGCAGGAAGCGGGTGCGCTCCGCTGATGGCAGGCACACCCGCCTCGTCAATTTTTCAAATAGTGATTCGCTTCGGAATCGGATTCGCGCTGACGGCATCCGCATTGCGCGGCAGAAATCAGCGTTTCCCCAGCATCTTCTTGAGGAACTGCCCCGTGTACGACTTTTCGCACGCGGCAACTTCCTCCGGCGTGCCTTCGCAGACGATTTCGCCGCCTTTGTCGCCACCCTCCGGGCCAAGGTCAATCAGGTAGTCCGCCACCTTGATGACATCCAGATTGTGCTCAATCACCAGCACGCTGTTGCCCGTTTCAGTCAGGCGCTGCAAAACGCCGATGAGCTTGTCCACGTCTGCCATGTGCAGCCCGGTCGTCGGCTCGTCCAAGACATAAAGCGTCTTGCCCGTCGCGCGGCGGCTGAGCTCCGTCGCCAGCTTCACGCGCTGCGCTTCGCCGCCGGAAAGGGTCGTCGATGCCTGCCCCAGCTTCATGTATCCCAAGCCGACGTCGTAGAGCGTTTCGAGCTTGCGGCGGATGCTCTCGTGGTTCTCGAAGAAGGTGATGGCTTCCTCGATGTTCATGTCCAGCACGTCGGAGATATTCTTGCCCTTGTAGGTCACTTCCAGCGTCTCGCGGTTGTAGCGCTTGCCCTTGCACACGTCGCACGGCACGAAAATATCCGGCAGGAAGTGCATTTCGATTTTCAGCATCCCGTCGCCGCAGCAGTTTTCGCACCGCCCGCCCTTGACGTTGAAGGAGAAGCGGTTTTCCTTGTAGCCGCGCGCCTTCGCTTCGGGGGAGGCGGCAAAGATCTTGCGAATCTGGTCAAACAGCCCGGTGTACGTCGCCGGATTCGACCGGGGCGTGCGCCCGATGGGGCTTTGGTCAATGCAGATGATTTTGTCCAGCTGCTCCACGCCCTCCATGCTGCCAAACGCGCCGGGACGGGTTTTCGCGCGGTTCAGCACCTTCGCCAAGTGCTTGTAGAGGATTTCGTTCACCAAGCTGGATTTGCCCGACCCCGACACGCCCGTCACGCAGCAAAGGCAGCCAAGCGGCACTTTCACGTCAATGTTCTTGAGATTATGCTCCTTCGCGCCGCGGATGGTCAGGAAGCCCTTCGGCTGACGGCGCACGTCGGGAATCTCGATGCGCTTCTTGCCCGACAGGTACTGCCCGGTGATGCTGTTCGGATTGCGCTTGATATCCTCCACCGTGCCTTCCGCGACGATGTTGCCGCCGTGGATGCCCGCGCCCGGCCCGACGTCCACAATCCAGTCCGCCGCGTACATCGTGTCTTCGTCGTGCTCGACGACAATCAGCGTGTTGCCCAAGTCGCGCATTTTTTTCAAGGTGTTAATGAGCTTCATGTTGTCGCGCTGATGCAGGCCAATCGACGGCTCATCCAGAATATACAGCACGCCCATGAGCGCTGAGCCAATCTGCGTCGCCAGCCGGATTCGCTGCGCCTCGCCGCCGGACAGCGACCCTGCCGCGCGCGCCAATGTCAGGTACCCCAGCCCGACGTCCTCCAGAAAGCCCATGCGCGCGTTGATTTCCTTCAAAATCTGCGCGGCAATCATGCTTTCCTTCTCCGTCAGCGCCAGCGACTGAAAGAACGCCCGCGCGTCCGTGATGGACAGGCTGGACACCTCATACAAATTCTTGCCGCCGACTGTGACCGCCAGCGCTTCCGGCTTCAGGCGCTTGCCGTGGCAGACCGGGCAGGGTTCTTCCGCCATGTATTCTTCATAGGCGGCTTTCATGGCTTCACTGCCTGTTTCCTCATAGCGGCGCTCCAAGGACGGAATCACGCCCTCGAACGTCGTGGAATACGTCCCCTTGCCGCTGGGCGTGTCGTAGGTCATGGTCAGCTTCTCGCTGCCCGTGCCGTAGAGCAGGGCATGGATGCCCGCTTCGGGAATCTCCTGAATCGGCGTATCCATCGTGAAGCCGTACTTGTCACATAAGGCTTGGAAATACTGCGCCGTCACGCCGTCGCCATCCGCCGAACCGAAGCCCATCGCGTTCAGTCCGCCCTGCCGCAGAGACAGCGATTTATCCGGGAACAGAATGTCCGTGCTTACGACCATGCGGTAGCCCAGCCCGCTGCACGCCGGACACGCGCCATAGGGGCTGTTGAAGGAGAACATGCGCGGGCTGAGTTCCTCGATGGAGATGCCGCAGTCCGGGCAGGCGTAATTCATGGAGAAGAGCAGCTCGCCCTTGTCCATCATGTCCATGATGACCAAGCCGCCGGAGCGCTTCGTCGCCGTCTCGATGGAATCCGCCAGACGGCTCTGGAACTCCTTGCCGGGGCGGACAATCAGGCGGTCAACGACGATTTCAATCGAGTGCTTCTTCTTTTTGTCCAGCGCCGGCACTTCTTCCAGCCGATACAGCTCGCCGTCCACCCGCACGCGCGCGAAACCGCTCTTGCGCGCCTCCTCGAACACTTTGACATGCTCGCCTTTTTTGCCGCGGATGACGGGCGACAGCACCATCAGCTTCGTGCCTTCGGGATAGGCGACGATTGCGTCCACCATCTGGTCAACGGTCTGCTGGCGGATTTCCTTGCCGCACTTCGGGCAATGCGGATGCCCCACGCGCGCATAAAGCAGGCGCAGATAATCGTGGATTTCCGTCACCGTGCCGACGGTCGAGCGCGGATTGCGGCTGGTGGTTTTCTGGTCAATGGAGATAGCGGGGGACAGGCCGTCAATCTGGTCAACATCGGGCTTCTCCATCTGCCCCAGAAACTGCCGCGCATAGCTGGACAGGCTTTCCACATAGCGCCGCTGTCCCTCGGCATAAATGGTATCGAACGCCAGCGAGCTTTTGCCCGACCCGGACAGCCCCGTAAACACAACGAGCTTGTCGCGCGGGACGGTCAAGCTGACATTGCGCAGGTTATGCTCTCTTGCGCCGCGAATGATGATTTGGTCGTTCATCGTTGCAATCCTCCTTGGCTTAGGAACACAGTATAGCACATTTTGTCCGGCACATGCAAGGCGAACACGAACAAATATTTTCGTATGAAGGCTTTGAGAGGCGAAAAATGCCAGCGTCGGCATCCGTGCAAGGAATTTTTTTGCGGAAGTGTTGACACGCCAAGGGAACAGTGTATAATAATAGTAATAAAGGAGGTTGTTCCTATGAAAAACAAATGGTTTGTGTCTCTGCTGATGGTCGTTGTGATGATGTGCGCCTGCTGGACGGGTGTACTCGCGGAGGATGAGGAACGCGAAACATTCACGTCTGGGGACTATGAGTATGCGCTGCTGGATGATGGAACAGTGGAGATTACAGGGTACAATGGAAAAGCAGAAAAGCTCACCATTCCCAATATGCTCAATGGAAAAAAGGTTACTTCCATTGATAACAGAGCGTTTTATCTGTGTAATTCTCTAATCAGCATCATCATCCCAGATTCCGTTGAGAAAATTTCTGTTAATCCTTTTGCATACTGCCGCACACTAAAAAGTATTTTCGTTTCTTCTGAACATCCGTACTTTTTTGCCATTGATGGCGTTTTATTCCGTAAAGCAGATAGCTGTTTGATTTCTTATCCTAAAGGAAGGGAGTACACAACTTATAACATTCCTCAGGGGATTACCGCCATTGAAAGCAGCGCATTCTACGACTGCAAGTTTCTGACCCGTGTCACCATCCCCGATTCTGTTACCTCCATCGGTGACTGCGCGTTCTCCTTGTGCGATTCCCTGACGAGCATCACTATCCCCGATTCCGTTGAACAAATTGGTACGAATCCTTTTACAGTCTGTTCCGCACTAAAAAGCATTTCTGTTTCTCCTGAGCATCCGTATTTTGCCACCATTGATGGCGTTTTGTTCCGAAAAGCCGATAAAGCCTTGATTTCCTATCCTGCCGGCATCAGTTCTTCAACTTATACCATTCCGCAGGGAATTACCGCCATTGGCGACAGCGCGTTCTACTACTGCGACTCCCTGACCTCCGTCTCCATCCCCGATTCCGTTACCTCCATTGGTGACAACGCGTTCTACTTCTGCGAGTCCCTGACGAGCGTCACCATCCCCGATTCCGTTACCGCCATTGGCGACAGCGCATTCTCCTACTGTGACTCCCTGACCTCCGTCTCCATCCCCGATTCCGTTACCGCCATTGGCGACGAGGCGTTCTACTCCTGCTCTTCTCTGACCTCCGTCAACATCCCCGATTCCGTTACCTCCATTGGCGACCGCGCATTCTCCTACTGCGACTCCCTGACCTCCGTCTCCATCCCCGATTCCGTTACCGCCATTGGCAACCGCGCGTTCTACTACTGCGACTCCCTGACCTCCGTCTCCATCCCCAATTCCGTTACCTCCATTGGCGACTACGCGTTCGGTGACTGTTCCAACCTCACCCTCACCGTCCCTCGCAACTCCTACGCCTTAGAATACGCCAAAACCAACAACATCCCCTACACCTACCCCGACGCCAACGACTGGCTCAACAACTAACCCTACAACAAAATCTCTTTTCGCCTTGCCCCGCACGCACTTACCGGGGGCAAGGCGCTTTTTCTTCCCCCTTGCAGTCCTCCCGCGAAAGTGGTATGATAGAAGGCAGAACGCAAGGAGGCGGCGAAGATGGAGCGCATCCGCAAAATTCCTGACGACAGCGACCGCGTGTCCCCCGATGAGGACGACGAGGACATGTCGCCCTATGAACCGACGTACCGCGACGGCAGCGCGAAAAACGAGTGCTGGCGCGACGACGACGGCTGATGATCCCCCGAAAGGAGAAGACCCCCATGCTGACCATTGATTTTCTGACGGACTATGTGTGTCCGTTCTGCCTTGTCACGAAAGAAAACCTCCGCGCGGCGCTGAAAACGCTGCATCAAGAGGCGGAAATCATCGAGCATCCGTATGCGCTGACCCCCGAAGGCGGCGAGGCGACCGACATCTGCGACGAGGAGCATCGGGCGTATTTCGCGCGGCTGAAAGAACCCGCGGAGACGGTCGGGCTGAATATGCAGCTTCCGCCGGAAATCCGCCCGCGCCCAATGACGTATCTGGCGTTTGAAGGGGCGGTGCTGGCGGAAAAATCGGGCAAGCACGAAGCGTGGAGCGACCGGGTTTACCGCGCGTATTGGGTCGAAGGGCGCGACATCGGGCAAATTGACGTGCTGTGCGTGCTGGCGGCGGACATCGGACTGAATGCGGACGAAATGCGTCAGGCGCTGGAAAACCGCACCTACGCGGACGACGTGAAGACCGCCATCCAAAACACGCTGGACACCTATCATCCGCGCGGCGTGCCGATTCTCTTCGTCAACGGGCAGCGCATCCGCTTGCGGGCGTACACGCTGGCGGAAATGACGGACGTGCTGCGCGGCGTGATTCCGGCGGAAGAAAATCAGGAGGAAACGGGCTGCTCCGCGGACGGATGCCGCCTGAATTGGTAAGCAATGCAAGCATTAACACATCGGGTGCAGTATTATGAAACCGACCGCATGGGCGTGACGCACCACTCGAATTATATCCGCTTCATGGAGGAAGCGCGCGTGGCGTATCTGGAGCAGCTCGGCTTCCCGTATGCGGAACTGGAGCGCCGCGGGGTGATTTCGCCCGTGACAGCGGTAAACTGCAAGTATCTGGCGACGACGACGTTCGACGACCGCATCACGGTGGATGTGCGCGTGGAGGCGTTCAACGGCGTCGTGCTGACGATTGGCTACGACATGACGAAGCAGGACGGAACGCGTGTGTTCACCGGCTCGTCCGAACACTGCTTCTTGAATCCCGAAGGGCATTTCATTCGGCTGCAGCGCGATCAGAAGGAGTTTTACGAAATGCTGATGCGCGAGCTGAACGTCCATCATCCAGCAGAAGGAGAAACATCGCATGAATAACCAGACGACAATTGGCATTCTTGGTTCCGGCACATGGGGCATTGCGCTGGCGCGGCTGCTGCACCGCAACGGGCACGATGTGACCGTGTGGTCAAAATTCCCGAAGGAAATCGAAAATCTGTCTGCTACGCGCACGCATCCCGCGCTGCCAGGGCTGGTCATCCCCGAAACGGTGCATTTCACCTGCGATTTGCAGACAGTGGCGAGCGGCAAGGATATTCTGCTTTTCGCCGTGCCGTCTATCGCCATTCGGCAGACGGCGGAAAGCGCGCGCCCGTTCATCCCGGACGGACAGATTATCGTGGATGTTGCCAAGGGCATTGAGCCGGACACACTCATGACCATGACCGAGGTCATCCGCGACGAATTGAGCAAGGACGGTCAGCATGACCATGTGAAGCTCGTCGCGCTGTCCGGCCCGACCCACGCGGAGGAAGTCGCGCTCGATATGCCGACTTCCATCGTATCCGCCTGCACGGACATGCAGGTGGCGGAAACGGTGCAGGACGTATTCATGAACACCTGTATGCGCACCTATACGAACACGGACGTGCTTGGCGTGGAGCTGTGCGGCGCGATGAAGAACATCGAGGCGCTCGCCGTCGGCATTTCCAGCGGTCTGGGCAACGGCGACAACGCCCGCGCCGCCCTCATCACGCGCGGCATTGCCGAAATCAGCCGTCTGGGACTGAAAATGGGCTGCGCGGAGTACACGTTCGGCGGACTGGCGGGCATCGGGGGCCTCACCGTGACCCCCACCACCTCGTCTTGTCCGCAACATCCATGCACAGCCGCAACAACCGCTGCGGCATCCTCATCGGGCAGGGTGTTCCGCCGCAGGAAGCCGTTCGGCAGGTCGGCACGGTGGAGGGCATCAATGCGCTGCCCGCCGCCATGCAGCTGATGGAGCGCTATCAGGTGGAAATGCCGATTGCCAAGGCGGTGAACGCAGTCGTGAAGGGCGAAATCAGCGCGAAGGACATGGCGCTGGCGCTCATGACGCGCGACAAGACGAGCGAAGTGCGTCAGAGCGAATTGGCGGTGCGCTTCGAGAGCGCCCTCATGCGCCACATTTCCGGCGGCATCATGCGCCGCGTGATGGTCATCGGGGAATTTGCGGATTTGTCGCACGAGGCGATTGCGTTCCTGACCCGCGCGAAGGACGAGGGCGGACACCTGACGGTCGCGCTGACCGGATGTACGCAGGATATGCGGAAAAGTTCGCTGCTGGCGCTGCGGTGCGTTGACCGCGTGTTGGAATTGGAGACGGAGAAGCTGACGCTGCCGGAACTGATGCGCCTGTACCGCATTGAGGTGCTGGTGCTGGCGAAGGGGCAGGACGTGCCGGAGATGCTTCCGCCGACGGTGAAGGTGAAGTACCTCTAAGCCGCGGGTTCACCCCAATAAGCACGCGGGCATTGTATGCAAATGCGCTCAACTGAATCGCGCGAAAGGGTCAAGGGAGGAACTCCCTTGCGTTCCCTCAATAAACACGCGGGCATTGTATGCAGTCGTCACCAAC
>OGQO01001647.1_pt1 | contig 19791 bp, 14 predicted proteins | sample 1553241 | NCBI WGS metagenome assembly OGQO01 (sample SAMEA2579933, study PRJEB22360) | human gut metagenome | biome: human gut; feature: human-associated habitat; material: faeces | place: Denmark | collected 2008/2010
GCCGGAATTTTATCAGCGCCGTATTATTTTTTGGTACGATGAAGATAAAGAATTTGAAGATAAATTAGATGATATAGTCCTTGAAAATGCAAAGGTTATAGCCCTAACAGGCAGCAATGCATTTTCAATCAAGAAATTGCTTTCAGTAGCTGATTTGACCAATAATTATCTAGTTTACAGTCCGATATCATATGACCGCCCAGACGATAATTGGCTTCTTGATATTGAGCTTTACAGCGAATCATTTAGGGCAGATCTGATTTCAATTTGGATGGATGAGATGGGGCTTGTGTCTACTCCAGCACTGCGAAAACAGGTCAAAAATTACCGGGCATATTTTAATGCGAAAGATCGTCGCTTAAAGATTAGTTCGCAAAATAAAATTCCAACAAATCCTGACCAATTAGACGTGTCAGTTGTAGCGGCAATTTGCGGATTGAAGAAAGTACATCCTAATCAAATTCTTCGCAGTGTATTTCAAGCAGGTCTTGATTGGAAACACAACGAAATTTATCAGGATTTTATAAAATATCATGCAGATGATGCATTTTGGAGACTAGTGTGTAGAATAAGCGGTTTTGCACAGGAAGAGCCAGATCTTGGACTGTTAGCGATTCATATGCTGTTGACGGCTGCAACTTGTACTATGCGTCATGAGTATCTTGCCGGATTGGATAATTTTATTTCAATGCCTCATCAGTCATATTGCTATGATTTTATTTCAGAATGGCTTCACAGTGAGGACAGCAAACAGCTTTATGAGGTGGCGAGATATGTTGAAGATGAAGCTCGTCTGCATAGTCGCTTTGAAAAATTGACAGTGGACGATCTAGTGGGAACTGAATGCTTTCCGTGTATAAATGAAGTGATTCTGACAAAATTGATGACGGAAATTAGTGATCATATCATTGATGTGGACATGATTACGTCAACAGTTGAAAAGAGAAGAACCTGCGCATGGTATGAGCCGTTTGAAAATTTCTATGATGGAATTTTACAGGTTGCGAATATGCAGAATTTCTTTAAAGAGCACTCAGCCGGGTTCCATACCGCAGAGGCGAAGGGAATCTGGAAGGAATATACCGAGAGCTATTATCAGATGGATACGTACTATCGCTTATTTCACTTGAGCTTTCAAAAGAGTCTGGAGACTTCAAATATTTTATTAGATGATCTGTTCAAGCATGTTGTGGATAAGGTTGAAGGACTGTATACGCATTGGTTCTTAGGCGAATTGGGTAACAACTGGTCTGATGTGTGTGCAGATGAATTAAAAGTCTATGGAAAAGTCTTAGAGGTGCCGCAGCAGGAAGATTTTTATCGTTCACACATCAAAAATTCTGAAAACAAAATATTTGTAATTATTTCAGATGCGATGCGTTATGAGGTGGCAGCAGCTATGGCAGAGCAGCTGCAACGCGAGACACAGAGCAAGGTTGCAATTAGTAGTATGCAGAGTATCTTTCCATCAATAACAAAGTTTGGAATGGCAGCCTTATTGCCGCATAAGGAGCTTACGGTGGAAATTCGCTCTGATAATTTGACTGTGTTAGCGGATGGACAGTCAACAGCAAGCGGTTATCGAGATAAAGTTTTGAAGAAAGCAGACTCTGCAAGTGTAGCATTAAAATATGACGATATCATTGCTATGAAGCGTGCAGAACGAAGTGCGCTCGTTAAGGGAATGAATGTAGTTTACATTTATCATGATACGATTGATGAGGCAAGCCATACTTCGGATACTGCTGTTTTTGCCGCGTGTGATAAGGCAATTTCAGAGTTAAAGAATCTGGTTCGTATTATTGTAAATGAGTTTGGCGGAACGAATATTTTAATTACAGCTGATCATGGATTTTTGTATACGTACAGCCCTCTTACTGAAAATGATAAAGCAGACAAAACAAGCTTTAAGGGAATGGATGTGGAGTATGGCAGACGTTATGCAATTGTAAAAAAAGGCAGTCAGCCAGATTATTTAATGCCTGTTAAATTTTTGAATGGCAAAACAAATTTTGAAGGATTTGCACCAAGAGAAAGTATTCGCATTAAGATGAACGGTGGAGGCATGAACTTTGTACATGGAGGTATCAGCTTACAAGAAATGGTAGTTCCAGTGATAGAGTATCATTATCTTAGAAATGACTCTATGGAATATAAGAGAAACAGACAAAAATATGATACGAAGCCCGTAACTATTAGCTTATTATCTGCGAGCCGAAAAATCAGTAACATGATTTTTGCACTGAATTTCTACCAGAAGGATGCAGTAGGTGCAAACCGTGAAGCTGCTACGTATTTGGTTTATTTTACAGATGAAAATGGCAATCAGATCAGTGATGTACAAAAAATCATTGCAGATAAAACAAGTGAAAATGGTACTGAAAGGACATTCCGCTGCAGTTTCAATCTAAAATCATTGAAGTATAGTAATACTGCGACATACTATTTGGTGATTGCAGATGAACAAGGCTTACAGATGCCGCAGCGAGAGTCATTTCAGATTGATATAGCTTTTGCTATTGATGAGTTTGACTTTTTCAGTTAAGTGGCACAGGGGGATTTTAAGATGGAGCAGTTTGCAGAGGGAGAGAATACCCGTGAGAAAATAAAGAACAAGCTTCGCCAGAACTTTGATGGTAAGATTGTCCGAAAGGATTTGACAAAGAAAATCAAAGAGGGAGCAAATGTTCCAGTTTATGTACTTGAATTTTTGTTAGGGCAATATTGCAGCTCGGATGATGAGGCAGTCATTGAAAAAGGCGTACAAAATGTAAAGCGTATTCTTGCAGATAATTTTGTGCGCCCGGACGAGTCACAGAAGATTCTTTCGCAGCTGCGTAAAAAAGGCAGTCATACCATCATTGATATGGTGACTGTCCATTTGGATATTAAAAAGAATTGTTTTTTTGCATCATTTTCAAATTTGGGCTTAGATAATGTACCAATTGCGGATGAGTATCCAGAGAAATTTGACCGATTACTCTGTGGCGGTATTTGGTGCATTGTCCAGTTGGATTATGAGGTGGAGGGTGATAATAATTTTGGTATTGTAGATATTGATGGTGATCCGTTGCGCTCTAAACAAAAGAAACAAAAAGATATTTCACCGATAAGTATTCGCAAATTAACACCAATTCAGATGCCACATATTGATATTGACGAATTGAAACAGGGACGCAAAGCATTTATGAATGGTTGGATACACTTTTGCGTTCAATTGGTATGGAACCTGATGCATTTACATACCGTGAGAAATGGCTGCTTTTGACTCGTATGATTCCGCTAGTAGAGAATAATTTTAACTTGTGTGAGTTAGGACCTCGAAGTACTGGTAAGTCTCATCTATATAAAGAAATTTCGCCAAATAGTATTCTGATTTCTGGAGGACAGACAACTGTTGCAAATTTGTTTTATAACATGGGACGTAGAACAGTTGGTTTAGTTGGTCTATGGGACTGCGTTGCTTTTGATGAGGTTGCTGGAATTAAATTTAAAGATAAAGATGGTATTCAGATAATGAAAGACTATATGGCATCTGGTTCTTTTGCTCGAGGCAAAGAGGAAAAGGCGGCAACAGCATCAATGGTCTTTGTGGGAAATATCAATCAAAGTGTGGATGTATTGTTAAAGACATCCAGCTTGTTTGACCCATTTCCAAAAGAGATGGGAACTGATACAGCGTTTCTTGATCGTATGCATTGCTATCTTCCGGGATGGGAAATTCCAAAGTTTAGACCAGAACATTTTACTAATGATTATGGTTTTATCAGCGATTATTTAGCTGAATTTATTAGGGAGCTTCGCAAGGAACAGTATGGAGATGCACTTGATCGGTATTTTCGTTTGGGAAAAAATTTGAATCAGCGAGATACAATTGCAGTTCGTCGTATGGTGGATGGTTATTTGAAACTAATGTATCCAGATGGTGTGTTCACAAAAGAAGAGCTAGAAGAAGTGCTTCAAATTGCGTTAGAAATGCGTCGACGTGTGAAAGAACAGCTGAAAAAATTGGGAGGAATGGAGTTTTACGATGTAAATTTCTCATATATTGATTTGGACGACATGTCTGAGCATTACGTTTCTGTGCCAGAACAGAGTAGTGGAAAGCTGATACCAGATGGAATGTGTAATCCAGGTCAGGTTTATACTGTATCCAGAGGAAAAAATGGTATGATTGGTGTATTTCGTCTGGAGAGCCAGATGCTGCCAGGTAATGGTAAGTTTGAGCGCACTGGAATAGGTAGCGATCGTGATTGTAAAGAATCTACGAACACTGCATTTAATTTCCTGAAAGCCAATGGAAACCGTATCAGCGGCAGTATCGGCACTACGATGAGGGATTACATTATCAATTATCAGGATTTACAAGGTATTGGTATGACGGACAAGCTGGCGTTACCAACGCTTATTGCGCTTTGCTCGATTGCATTGGGAAAACCAGTGGTGAGCAGCTTGGCAATACTAGGCGATGTCACAATAAGTGGAACAATGATAAAAGTGGAGGAGCTTGCGAATACGCTTCAGGTGTGTTTGGACAGTGGTGCAAAGAAGGTATTAATACCAAGTACTTCTTTTGTTGATTTTGCAAGTGTTCCAGCAGAGCTTATGAGTGCGTTTCAACTGATTCCATATCAAAGTGCAGAAGATGCAGTATTCAAGGCATTAGGAGTGGAATAAAATAGGTTGAACTTGCTGCAAAAATATGCTATAGTAAGATAAAATTAAATATGGAGTGTTCAGGTGTCGGAGCAATCAACTGCGATTGGCTCCGGTGAAAAGGGAAACAGGTGCAAATCCTGTACGAACTCGTCACCGTGATAGGGAGCAGGAGCCGCAAAATCACTGGGAAACTGGGAAGATGGCCGATGCGATGATCTTAAGCCGGGAGACCTGCCTGAACGCTGTACAGAAACAAAAGTTTCAGACCACGAGTAAAAAGGTTGTACGTTTGAATTTGCAAAATTGATAGAGACATTGATTTTGCAGATTTATTTGTGTACGGCTCTTTCTCTGACAATGGATCAGAAAGGAGTCTTTCTTTTTGTATGCATTTTATCAGTTTATTTGATGACTGCTGGAAAAATCATGGTTGGAAACAAATCGTTTTTGGCTGCTTTATATTTGATTTGAAAAAGCAGAAAAACTGCAAAAAAAAGAAAGGCTAGGTAAGCAAACATGAGAAGAAGAAATCTGGCAGTACTGGTATCTCTGTCCCTGATGGGCACTATGAGCATGACAGGCTATGCAGCAAGTGAGAAGGAGACAACAACTGAGGCAGCAAGCACTGAGGCAGGATCAACTGAGGCAGAAAGTGAATCAGCAGATCAGGAAGCTGCTGATAAGGTTGCAGATCTGATTGATGCAATTTATGTTCAGGAGAGAACCGATAAGACCGATGAGCAGTGTAAGGAAGCAAAGGAAGCATGGGACGCATTGACTGACGCACAGAAGGAGCTTGTTGAGGGTGAGAACGCTGATCCGGATTACTTCGGAAGAGATACAGGAGATGCTTCTAAGGATGATCCGAGAAACGGTGATGAGATTGGTGAGAATGAGATTCTTGTTGTAAGCTTTGGTACTTCCTTTAATGACAGCCGTGTTGCTGATATCAAGGGAATTGAGGATGCATTGCAGGAAGCATATCCAGACTGGTCTGTAAGACGTGCATTTACAGCACAGATTATTATCAATCACGTACAGGCTCGTGATGGCGAGTGTATTGATAATGTTGAGCAGGCACTTGACCGCGCAGTTGATAATGGTGTAAAGAATCTTGTTATTCAGCCAACTCATCTGATGCATGGTGCAGAATATGATGAGCTTATGGATGCAGTAGAAGAGTATGAGGACAAGTTTGAGTCTGTAAAGGTTGCTGAGCCGCTTCTGGGTGAGGTTGGCGACGATGCTGCTGTAGTAAATGATGACAAGAAAGCAGTTGCAGAGATCCTGACTGCTGAGGCAGTTGAGAAGGCAGGCTATGACAGTCTGGATGCAGCAAAGGAAGATGGAGTTGCATTTGTATTCATGGGTCACGGAACTTCTCATACAGCAAAGGTATCCTACAGCCAGATGCAGACTCAGATGAATGAGCTTGGATATGACAATGTATTTATCGGAACTGTAGAGGGTGAGCCAGAGGAGACTGCTTGCGAGAATGTTATTGATGCAGTAGCAGAGGCTGGTTATACAAAGGTTATCCTTCGCCCATTGATGGTTGTTGCTGGTGATCACGCAAACAACGATATGGCAGGTGAGGATGAAGATTCCTGGTTAAGCCAGTTTGAGGCATCTGAAAAGTTTGAAAGCGTAGATACTCAGATATTTGGTCTTGGTGAGATCGAGGGTATCCAGAAGCTTTACATTGATCATACTGCAGCTGTAATCAACGAGCAGTAATTAAAAATACATAAAAGCAAAGGGCATAGCAATTATATGAGAAGAAAAAATATCGCTGTAGTTGGTATGCTGTTAGTGACCTGTCTGTCATCCGTTGGATGCGGACAGAAGAAAGATAAGCAGGAGTCTTTGGCAGCAACAAAGACTTCTGCTTTCGAGACAGCATCCGAAAAGCAGACAGAAGAGAAGACAGAAAAAGAGACAATTAAAGAGACTGTAAAAGAAACTGAAACAGAAAAAGAAACTGAAAGTAAGACCGAGGCAGATACAAAGGCAGCAGTTTCTGAATCTGATGAGCTGGCAGATGGTGTCTACACTGCTGATTTTAATACCGACAGCAGTATGTTCCATGTAAATGAAGCATGTGATGGAAAGGGTACTCTGACTGTAAAGGATGGAGAGATGACCATTCATGTTTCACTTACATCGAAGAAGATTTTAAATCTTTACTATGGTCTTGCAGCAGATGCTGCAAAGGAAGGCGCACAGCTTTTAGATCCAACTACCGATAGTGTAACATACAGCGATGGAATGACAGAGGAAGTGTATGGCTTTGATATTCCAGTTCCGGCACTTGACGAAGAATTTGATGTTGCTCTTATTGGAACAAAGGGAACATGGTATGATCATAAGGTAAGCGTATCTAACCCAGAGCCAAAAGAAGATGATGCAAAGAGCGCAGTTGACCTTGAAGATGGCACTTATACAGCAGAGGTAACACTTGAAGGCGGAAGTGGCAGAGCTACTATTGAATCTCCGGCAGCAATTACAGTTAAGGATGGTGTGGCAACAGCTTCTATCGTATGGAGCAGTCCAAACTATGATTACATGATTGTAGACGGCAAAAAGCTTCTTCCTGTTAACACAGAGGGAAATTCAGTGTTTGAGATTCCAGTTGCTTCATTTGATACAGCACTTGATGTGATTGCCGATACAGTAGCAATGAGCAAGCCGCATGAGATTGAATATAAAATTACATTTGATTCATCTACAATTAAGGCAGAGTAATCAGATGATAAAAAGACATTCAATAGCGACTGCAGGCTGTGTGATGCTTATTGGCTTGGTCTGGTTGTGTGGCTGCGGTTCTTCTTCTGATACTAAAAAAGATACCGTGGAGATCACAAAGGAAGCAGCATCTAATGTGGGTGTGCTCGGTGAACCGACAGGTCATTTACAGTTAGCATATGCAAAGAATTTTTCTATTGACTATTATGACGGAGGCTATAAGCTTCTTACAATAAAGGACGGTACACAGATTTTAACCGTTCCAAAAGGAAAAGAAGCACCAGATAATCTTGATGAGTCAATAATTGTGCTGCAGCAGCCGGTGAAGAACATTTATCTTGTCTCGTCGGCTGTTATGGATATGTTTCGGGAACTGAATGCGCTTGATACCATTGGTTTTTCTGCGCAAAAGGCAGAGAACTGGTATGTCGAGGGGGCAAGGGCCGCGATGGAAAACGGTGACATTTTGTATGCCGGCAAATACAGCAGCCCTGATTACGAATTATTAGTCTCAAAAAAATGTTCACTTGCGATCGAGAACAGCATGATTCTTCATTCACCAGAGGTCAAGGAAATGCTGGAAGACTTTGATATTCCAGTCATTATCGAGTATTCGAGCTATGAGACGCATCCACTTGGACGTGTGGAGTGGATTAAATTTTTTGGCGCGCTGACTGGAAAGGAAGAGGAGGCAGAAAAAGCCTTTGAAAAACAAACAGAGATTGTAAAGCATGTCACAGCGACAAAGAAAACAGACAAGACGGTTGCATTTTTCTATATTACCTCAAATGGTCTTGTTCAGGTGCGCCAGAGTAACGACTATATTCCTAAAATGATTGAGCTTGCTGGTGGGCGATATATTTTTGAAAATCTAGGCGATGATTCAAAGCGCTCAACAATGAATATGCAAGTTGAGGAATTTTATAACAAAGCAAAGGACGCTGACTATCTGATTTACAACAGTACGATTGATGGTGGTGTAAAGTCAGTTGATGAGCTTATAGAAAAATGTTCAGTTTTATCTGATTTTAAAGCAGTAAAAAGTGGTGATGTCTGGTGTACCGAAAAGGATGTCTACCAGCAGTCGATGTCGATTGGATTTTTAATTGAAGACATTCACAACATGCTTCAAGGTGCAGATGATAAAGAAATGAACTATTTGTATCGTTTAAACTAACAAATAAAACATGGGCGACGAAACCATTGCACCGAAGGGCTTCGTAGCATGACGAGTGAACAGTACACAGCATTGCCAATTTTGGGAAAGGAGATTGCTTACAATGGAACAAAAACGAAAACTAAGATACATCATTGTATTTCTCCTTTTGGGAGGCTGTGTGGTATTGCTTGGTGTATTAAATATCTGTATCGGAAGTGTTTCAATTCCAGTTTTCGATATTGTGGCATCCATTCAGGGAAAAACAGTTGAAAATGCCAGGATTCTGTGGGATATTCGTATGCCAAGAATGCTGGCTGCTCTGATTCTTGGAGGAGCGCTTGGTCTGGCAGGTTATCTATTACAGACCTTTTTTCATAACCCGATTGCAGGTCCGTTTGTTCTTGGTATTTCCTCTGGTGCAAAGATGACCGTATCGGTTGTCATGGTATTTTTGATGGAACAGGCCATTAGCGTAAGTTCTGGAATGATGATTGTTGCAGCGTTTGTCGGAGCAATGATTTCAATGGGATTTGTGTTAATGGTATCGCGAAAGGTAGACAGTATGTCTATGCTTGTTGTCGCCGGTGTAATGATCGGCTATATTTGTTCTGCCATAACGGAACTTGTCGTGACCTTTGCAGATGATGCGCAAATTGTTAATCTTCATAACTGGTCAAGAGGAAGCTTTTCAGGAACAACATGGGATAATGTGACTGTGATGGCAGTCACTGTGGCAGTGACATCGGCAGCCGTTTTTCTATTGTCAAAGCCTCTTAGTGCATATCAGCTTGGTGAATCGTATGCTAAAAATCTCGGCGTGAATGTAAAGGGACTTCGCACGGCTATGGTACTTCTTTCAAGTATTCTTTCTGCGTGTATCGTGGCATTTGCAGGACCGATTTCTTTTGTAGGAATTGCCGTGCCGCATTTGGCAAAGCAGTTTCTTTCCAGTACAAAGCCGATCTTAATGATTCCGGCATGTTTCTTAGGAGGAAGTGTATTCTGCTTATTTTGTGACCTGCTGGCAAGAACGGTGATGGCACCGACTGAACTTAGCATCAGCACAGTCACAGCAATTTTTGGTGCACCAATTGTGCTTTGGATTATGATTCGAAGAAATAAGGAAAGAACGGCAGAGTAAGAGGAATTTAAGATGAGTGAAAAAGGATATCTTCAAACGAAAAAGCTTTGCGTTGGCTATCAAAAGCACATCGTGGTAGATAATATAGAATTTTCTCTTGAACAGGGGGAGATTCTCACATTGATTGGTCCAAACGGTGCTGGAAAATCCACCGTGCTAAAGAGCATTGCCAGACAGCTTGAAACACTTGGCGGCAGTATTTATCTCGATCAGAAAGAACTGTCAAGACTGTCTGGACAACAGCTGTCACAGAGCATGGCAGTCGTAATGACACAAAAGTTTCGCGCAGAAAAAATGACCTGTGAGGATGTAGTTGCGACAGGCCGTTATCCTTATACGGGGCGTTTTGGAATCCTTTCTTCGTCCGATTGGAAGGTGATAAATGAAGCAATGGAACTGGTGCAGGTAACACAGATAAAGGATCTAGACTTTAACAAAATCAGCGATGGACAGCGCCAGCGCGTCATGCTTGCGCGTGCAATTTGTCAGGAACCACAGATTTTAATCTTGGATGAACCGACATCCTATCTGGATGTGAAATATAAGTTGGAATTTTTATCAATTCTACAGAAAATGAAGCACCAGAAAAAGTTGACAGTCATCATGTCGCTTCACGAGTTAGACCTCGCTGAGCGCATTTCCGATCATATTCTTTGCGTGAATGGAACGACACCAGAGCGTTTTGGAACACCACAGGAAATTTTTATAAAAGGATATATTTCAAAGCTGTTTGGCATCTCGTCAGGAAGCTTCGATGAGAAAACCATGAATGCAGAACTGCCAAAGCCTTATGGAAAGCCATCTGTTTTTGTCATCGCCGGTGACGGGACCGGGCGAAACATTTACAGAAAGCTGCAGCGAAAAAACATTCCATTTGCCACAGGTATTCTCTTTGAAAACGACCTCGATTATCCAGTCGCAAAGGCACTCGCCGCTAATGTAATAGCATCAAAAAGTTTCGAGCCAATCCAAGGCAAGACACTAGAAGCCGCAAAAGCCACGCTAAAAGAGTGCGACCATGTAATCTGTTGCCGCCCTCATTTTGGCACCTTCGAGAAAGCCAATGAAGAACTTCTTTCCTATGCAAAGCAGTTGGGGAATAAACCTATTGACATGGTAGTTTATCAATGCTAAGATACCAAAGGCAGAGATAGAGAAACATGCAAAAGGAAAAGGCAGGAAAGAAATGTTAAATCAGTTTTCAAGAACACAGCTTTTATTGGGAAAAGAGGGAATGGATGCGCTTGCAGGAGCCAAGGTAGCCATTTTTGGCATTGGTGGTGTTGGCGGCTATGTGGTAGAAGCACTTGCAAGAAGCGGCGTTGGTTCTTTTGTAATTGTAGATGATGATAAAGTATGCTTAACTAACATCAACCGTCAGATTATAGCAACGAGAAAGACAATCGGAAAATATAAGGTAGAGGTCATGAGAGATCGTATTCTGGAGATTAATCCAGATGCGCAGGTAGAGATGCGCCAGTGCTTTTATCTGCCTGAGAATGCGCATGAATTTGATTTCTCTGAATATTCCTATGTGGTCGATGCGGTTGATACTGTTACAGCAAAGATTGAGATCATAATGCGCGCACAGGCGGCAGGTGTTCCTGTGATTAGCTGCATGGGTGCAGGAAACAAGCTTGACCCGACACAATTTCATGTTGCCGATATTTATAAGACAACGATGTGTCCGCTTGCAAAGGTTATGCGCCATGAGTTAAAAAAGCGCGGTGTCAAGAAGTTAAAGGTTGTCTATTCAACTGAAAAGCCAGTGCGTCCATTGGAAGATATGAGCGTAAGCTGTCGTTCTCACTGTGTATGCCCGCCAGGAACAGCGCATAAGTGTACTGAGAGAAGAGATATTCCAGGAAGTGTTGCATTTGTGCCGCCAGTGGCAGGACTGATTTTGGCAGGAGAGGTCATCAAAGATTTGACAGCAGGTACCTTAACGATAAAAAACGAATAAACGACTAAGAAAATTAAATGAATATAATAGCGAAATTCCCGTCAGCTTTGTTTGCTGACGGGTTTTTTGTTAGCAGGAGGCCTATATGAAAACAGAATTTGTTCTTCCGGGTGAAATTGAAAAGCGAAGCTTTGAGATTATCGCAGCGGAATTAAATGAGCGAAATATCAAGTTGGATAATAAACTGGCACCAGTAATATGCCGCGCTATACACACGACAGCAGATTTTGATTATGCGCATACACTTGTATTTTCAGAAGGTGCGCTTGATAAGCTAAAGGAACTTATAAAAAGCGGAGCATCGATTGTGACAGATACAAATATGGCATTGTCTGGAATAAATAAAAAAACATTAGCCGCCTTTGGATGTGAAGCAAAATGTCTTATGGCAGATGAGACAGTAGCAAAACTGGCAAAGGAGCAGAAGACAACGCGTGCGGCTGTCAGCATGGAGATTGCTGCTTCTTGGAATAAGCCTATTATCTTTGTGGTAGGAAATGCGCCTACTGCGCTGATGAAGCTTTATGAAATGTACAAGGCAGGATCATATAAGCCAGCCTTTATAATAGGTGTTCCAGTCGGATTTGTAAATGTAGTGGAAGCAAAGGAAGAAATCATGGAGACTGACATTCCTTATATTATAAATAAAGGAAGAAAGGGCGGAAGCAATGTGGCGGCAGCCATCTGCAATGCAGTCCTCTATGAGCTTTCTGGACGAAAATGCGTATGAGGTACGGATTTACGACAGGAAGCTGTGCGGCAGCAGCATCTAAGGCAGCTGCCTACATGCTTTTGACAGGAAAGAAAAAAGAAACAATCTCCATTGTGACACCAAAAGGTATCGTGTTTGAGGCGAAGCTGTTAGAGATTACCAGAAAAGAGAAAAGCGTTAGCTGTGCGGTAGAAAAGGATGGAGGAGATGATCCGGATATTACGACTGGCGCGCTTGTCTATGCAGAAGTATCCTACATAGAACATTCAAAGACGTATATAACGGAAAAGTCGCTGAGTGAAGAAAAACAGAAAGAAACGAAAGAAAAAGCACTCCATGCTACCGTAGAGATTGACGGCGGAATTGGCGTTGGCCGTGTCACAAGACCGGGCATGGATCAGCCAGTTGGAAATGCCGCAATCAATCATGTGCCGCGCCAGATGATTGAGTCTGAGGTGTTAGAGGTTTGCCATATGGCAGATTATAAGGGTGCTTTAAAGGTTACTATTTCTATTCCAAAGGGAGTAGAGCTGGCAGAAAAAACATTTAACCCGCGCCTTGGAATTGTTGGCGGCATTTCTGTGCTTGGCACAAGTGGTGTAGTCGAGCCAATGAGCAGTCAGGCGCTTCTTGATACCATTCGTCTTGAGTTAAATATGAGACATGCGCAGAATAGCCAGGTAGCGGCTGTCTCTCCGGGCAACTATGGACTCGATTTTATGAAGGAAACCTACGGCTATGATCTTGATGATAGTGTTAAGTGCAGCAATTTTATTGGAGAGACGATAGATATGGCGGTGGAATGCGGATTTGAAAAAATGCTTCTTACAGGACATATCGGAAAGCTTATCAAGGTTTCCGGCGGCATTATGAATACACATTCGCGAGAGGCAGACTGCAGAGTGGAGCTTCTTGCAGCAGCAGGACTTCGCGCAGGTGTCAGCCGTGACAATCTGATGAAAATCTTGGATAGCGCGACAACGACAGAGGCAATTGCCTATTTGGAAGAAGAAAAAAAGACAAAGCCTGTTATGGAATATCTAATGGAAAGAATCATCTATTATACGAATAAACGTGCCGGAGGCAAGATGAAAATAGAATGTATACTCTATGACAACCAATATGGTGAATTAGCAAAAAGCAAAGGCGCAGAAGAATTTTTACATGAGCTGCAGCACGAAAATGTTACGGTTAGCGGGACAACCATTTAGAAAACATAGCAGCCATAAATGAGGCTGCGGATTGAGAGGAAAATATGGTATCATTTGTAGGGGCAGGATGCGGTGCTGCCGATTTGATTACAGTGCGCGGAATGCGGCTTTTGCAGGAGGCTGATCTTGTTATTTATGCTGGATCACTAGTAAATCCTGAGCTGCTTTCTTATACAAAGAAGGGATGCGAATGCTTAAATAGCGCCTATATGACGCTTGATGAGGTCATAGATGCATTGCAAAAGGGTGAAGAAGAAGGAAAGAAGATGGTGCGCCTCCATACAGGTGATCCGAGCATTTACGGTGCAATTCGTGAGCAGATGGACCGACTTGAAGAGCTTGGAATAGGTTATGAGACTTGTCCTGGCGTGACGGCATGTTTTGGCGCGGCGGCAGCACTTAACTTAGAGCTGACAGTACCAGAAGTGTCACAAAGCCTCATTATCACACGTATGGCAGGGCGCACACCAGTGCCAGAGAAGGAGAGCATAGAAAGCTTTGCCGCGCATCATGCGACTATGGCAGTTTATTTAAGTGCAGGTCATTTAAAAGAATTATCAAAGAGATTGATTGCAGGCGGCTACAGCGAAGATACACCGGCAGCTATTGTTTATAAGGCAACATGGCCAGAACAGCTTTGCTTAAAATGTACAGTGTCTACACTTGATGAAGAAGCTGAAAAGCATGGAATCAAAAAGACAGCAGTTGTTCTTGTTGGAGATGCAATCTCACCGTCCGACTATGCGCTGTCTTGTCTCTACGCGCCTGACTTTGAGACAGAGTACAGAAAGAAAAAGACAGAAGAGGCATCAGATGGAAGAGACAAGTAATTGCATCAATATTATTAGCTTTACAGAAAAGGGAGAGGCTCTGGCAAAGAGGCTAAACACTTATCTTTTACAGTCACAGAAAAAGGATCAAGCAGATTGCGAATGTGCGAAAGATTTAGTTAATTGCATCAATAAGTGCCATGCATCAAAATCTTATTCATCGATACGTTTGTCGGAGTGTGCGAAAGAAAGCTTTGAAAAAAAACAGGGAATGGTTTTTATTGGTGCTGCAGGTATTGCCGTGCGCACGATTGCACCATTTTTAAGGGATAAGCTGCATGATCCATTTGTTATTGTTATTGATGAAAATGGGGATTATGTTATTCCTATTTTGTCTGGTCATGTTGGACGCGCCAATGAGTATGCTCGTAAAATTGCCGCCTTTTTAAATGCACAGGCAGTAATTACTACGGCAACTGATGTCAGTCACTGCTTTGCAGCTGATTTATTTGCACAGAAGAACAACTATGTGATTCAAAATAAAGAAGGTATTGCGCGTGTTTCTGCAAAAACGCTTGCACACCAAAATGTGACTGTGCGCTGTGAAAACAGGTTAGTGACGCTTTCTTTTGAGGGAACAGTACTAAAAGAAGAAAGCATTGAGCAATCAGAAAAAGAAATTGATAAAAAGCAGGTATCAGATCAATCAGTGCTGGAAAAAGAGGCGGATATCATAATATCTCCTTTTATACAGGATGAAAAAAAAGGCTCACTTTGGCTTGTGCCGCGCTGCATCGTTGTTGGTGTGGGCTGCCGAAGAAAAAAAGAGGCAGCTTTAATCAAGCAGACAATTTGTGAGCGTTTAGCTGAAAGTGGTATTGCGAAAGAGGCGGTTTGTCAGATTACTTCAATTGACCGCAAAAAGGATGAGAATGGGTTGATTGAGACAGCAGCAGATTTTAATGTTGAATTTGTTACTTTTACTGAAGAGAAGTTAAGGCAAGTGCCGGGAAATTTCAGCAGTTCTGCATTTGTAGAAAAAATTGTTGGCGTGGACAATGTATGTGAGCGCTCTGCAATGGCTGCAGCACCGAATGGAAAGCTTCTTTCAGGCAAATACGCAAAAGATGGAGTAACTGTGGCTGTTGCAATGCGTGCATTTTTCCCAGTATTTTAAATACGAAAGGCAGGTTATTGGTTTGAAACAAAAAATATATGTAGTAGGAATTGGCCCGGGTGCACCTGAAATGATGACGCCCCAGGCAAGGCAGGCACTTGAAGAAAGTGATGTGATTGCGGGATACCCGGTATATTTAAAGCTTCTTGGTGATCTGGTTCAGAATAAGAAAACAATTGCAACACCGATGACAAGGGAGGAGGAACGCTGCCGTCTTTGTTTTGAGGAGGCAAAAAAGGGATGTATCGCCTCTATTGTGTGCAGCGGTGATTCAGGCGTATATGGTATGGCATCTTTAATGTATGATCTTCTCCCAGAGTATCCAGATTGTGAGCTTGAGATTATTCCGGGTATTACGGCGGCAGTCAGTGGTGCAGCTGTTCTTGGAGCGCCTATTGGTCATGATTTTTGCGTGATAAGTTTAAGTGACCGACTGACACCATGGGAGGTAATAGAAAAGCGGCTGTTAGCGGCGGCAGATGGAGATTTTTGCATTGCTATTTACAATCCGTCCAGTAAGGGAAGACCAGATTATTTAAAACGCGCATGTGAAATTTTGCTTCGCAAGGTTCAGCAAGATCGTATGTGTGGCTATGTGAGAAATATTGGAAGAGAGGGTACTGCATATAAAATCTGTACGCTTGAACAGCTTAAGGATGAACAGGTCGATATGTTTACAACTGTTTTTATCGGTAATTCTCAAAGCCATGTGGTGAAAGGAAAGCTTGTGACAGGTCGTAATTATCATATAAATACTCATATGCAAAAGGAAAACTGAGAAAACAAGAATTTATAGAAAGTAGGTGATTTTGATGAAAAAAGTGCTAGTATTTGCTGGAACAACAGAAGGGCGTGAGCTTGCCGAATTGCTTGCTGATTCGAATATTAAATGCAGTGTATGTGTTGCAACTGATTATGCGCTTGAGCTTATGGACGATAAACGTCTTGATGTGCATTGCGGCCGCCTTACAGAAGAAGAGATGGAAGTACTTATGAGAGACGGAAGTTTTGATGTGGTAGTTGATGCGACGCATCCGTATGCGCAGATCGTATCGCAAAATGTCCGTCAGGCAGCATATAAAGAGTCGATTCCGTTTATTCGCCTGCGTCGCAGCACAGAGAGCGCAGAGGAAGGTTTTGTATCATTTAAGACACATGAAGAATGCAGCGCGTGGCTGTCGTTTCAGACAGGAAATATTTTACTTACTACAGGAAGTAAGGATTTGGGCAGCTATGCAAAAAATGAAGCAATTAAGAATCGCCTTTTTGTGCGTGTGCTTCCGGGAGAAGAAAGCATTCGTCTATGTACGGCAAATGGCATTACTGGGCGTCAGATCATTGCAATGCAGGGACCGTTTTCTGCGCAGATGAATGAATGTATTTTAAGGGAGTATTCAATTGACTGGATGGTGACAAAGATAAGTGGTCATGCCGGCGGATTTGAGGAAAAGATTGAGGCAGCTAAAAAGGCTGGTGTTGGGATTTGTGCTATTTTGCCGCCTGCTGAAAATGTGTGCCAGACAGAAATATCTGACGCTGAAAAAAAGTCACCCATGTACATATGTGAAAATGTATATGATACAGCAAAAAAGCTAGAGTCACTTTTAAAGGAAGATATTTTATCAAAGCGAAGCCGAAAAATAATTCTTTCTGGAATAGGAATGGGAAGTACAGATGGAATGACAAGAGAGGCTTATCGTGCCTTTGAGGAGGCAGAGGTTATATTTGGTGCGGAAAGAATGCTTGAAAATTTGCCAGGCAAAGGTGTAAAAGTGCCTTATTATCGCGCGGATGATATTATTTCATATTTAATTGAACATCCACAGTACACGAAGGCAGCAGCAGCCTTTTCAGGTGACAGCGGTTTTTACAGCGGTGCACAGTCAATGAAAAAGGCACTTGATGAAGCGAATGAAAAAGGTACATTAAAATCAGAGACAACGATTTTGCCAGGGATTTCATCGGTGAGCGCACTTGCAGCACATTTTGGTGTTTCATGGAATGATGCAGTTCTTGCAAGTATTCATGGAAGGCGTACAAATGTTGTAAATCTTGTGCGAAAGAATCCGAAGGTATTTTTATTGTTGTCTGGGAAAAATGATTTTGAAATGCTCGTAAATAAATTTCGAGAAGCTAGGATAAATAATGTAAAAATCAGTGCAGGTTATCGTATTTCCTATCCTGATGAAAAGCTCTTTACGTTTTATCTTGATGAATTTGAGACAAAGCTTTTTGATTTGCCAGAAGGAGTCTATACCTGTTTAATTGAAAATGAAGACTGCGAGGAGCAAATATTGACACCGGGAATGGATGATGAGATTTTTTCACGCACTAAGGTGCCTATGACAAAAAATGAAGTTCGCGTGCTTAGTATCAGCCGCCTTGAGCTGACAAAAAATGCTGTTGTTTATGATGTGGGAAGCGGAACTGGCTCTGTAAGTGCAGAGTGTGCAAGATTGTCTCCTGATATTTTTGTATTTGCAATTGAACAAAAAGAAGAGGCTGCGAATTTAACAAAAGAAAATGCAGCACGTCTTGGTCTTTTGGATCAGATCGTGGTAATTAATAAAAAGGCACCTGAAGGATTTGAAGAACTTCCGACACCAACCCATGTATTTATAGGCGGAAGCAGCGGCGCGCTAAGTGATATTTTGTCTGCCATTCAAAAAAAGTTAATAGTAAAAGAAAATACAAAAGAAAAAACAGACAAAGCTAGTAAAGGAGTGCGTGTCGTAATCAATGCTGTGTCGCTTGAAACAATTGCGCAGATTACAAAATTAATTCAGACGTATCCGGTTAAGCATGTGCAGCTGACTCAGATTCAGGCGAGCAGAGCGCATAAGCTTGGATCATACAATTTGATGCAGGCACAAAATCCAGTGTTGATTGCATCATTTGATCTGCTGCCAGATGATAAAATTGAAGCTAATGAATAAAATTGTGAGGAAGCAGTTACATGGAAAATACAAAAATAGATGTACATCATGACAATATAGAGAAAAAAGGGGCGCGTATTATGATTGCAGCGCCCCAAAGCGGTAGCGGAAAGACATTAATTACATGTGCATTGCTGCAAGCACTTAAGGAGAAAAATTATCATTTGGAATCTTTTAAGTGCGGACCAGATTATATTGATCCGATGTTTCATAAGACAGTTCTTGGAATTTCCTCAAGAAATCTCGATCCGTTTTTTACAGAAGACAGTGTAACGAGAATGCTTCTTGCTAAAGGACAGGACAGCCGTGATCTGGCAGTAATAGAAGGTGTTATGGGACTTTATGATGGTCTTGGAGGGATTCGCGAGGAAGCTTCATCATATGCACTTGCAAAAGCAACAAATACACCGATTTTACTTACTGTAAATGCAAGGGGGATGGGACGATCACTATTGGCGCTTCTAAGTGGTTTTATCCAATATGATACGGCTCATCTTATAAAGGGAGTGATTCTTAATCAGACACCATCATCATTTGCATCAGTGTTAGCAAAGGAAATTGAGGAAACTTTTCATATTCCAGTCGTTGCATCCTTTCCTGTTAGGGATGATGTGCGAATTGAAAGCCGTCACCTAGGTCTTGTTATGCCATATGAGCTAGAAGACATCCAAAGCAGATTAAAAACTGCTTCACAAGTTCTTTGCGAAAATGCCAATCTTGAACAGATTCTTGAAATTGCAAAGAGCGCACCCAAACTAGAGTATGATGCAAAGAGTGACATTCAACATAAAATTACAGAAAAAACAGTTCGAATTGGTGTGGCAAGAGATGAAGCATTTTGTTTTTATTATGAAGATAATCTGGATCTGTTAAAATCACTTGGAGCAAAGCTTATATTCTTTTCTCCTCTTCATGATGATACGCTGCCGAAAGATTTAGATGGAATACTGTTTGGCGGAGGTTATCCAGAGCTGTATTTAAAAGAACTGGAAGAAAATGAAAGCATGAGAAATTCCGTAAAATCAGCTATTGAAAATAAAATGCCGTCACTGGCTGAATGCGGAGGGTTTATGTATCTTCATGATACAATTTTTGATTCAGAGAAAAAACCATATAAAATGGCAGGAGTGATACATGCATGCTGTATGAAAAAAGAGCGGCTTGTGCGTTTCGGATATCTTACATTAAACTCAAAGACAGACAGCTTTTTGAAAAAAGGAGAAACAATACGCGGTCATGAGTTTCATTATTATGACAGCGAGGATAATGGTGAATGTGCTATTGCAAAAAAGCCTGTTGGAACAAAAAGTTGGGAGTG
>OGQO01001649.1_pt1 | contig 19778 bp, 13 predicted proteins | sample 1553241 | NCBI WGS metagenome assembly OGQO01 (sample SAMEA2579933, study PRJEB22360) | human gut metagenome | biome: human gut; feature: human-associated habitat; material: faeces | place: Denmark | collected 2008/2010
GCCCGATGCGGAGTCTCCCTCGGTGATGAATATGGCAGTGTCGTCGCGGCGGTCTTCCTTGGCATTGGACTTCAGCGCGTCGGTGTAATGTATGCGGCAATCCCTGAGCTTACGGTTGTGCAGCGACACTTTCTTGGCCTTTTCTCTCGCCAGTTTCGTGATTCCTGACATGGCCTTGCGCTCTTTCTCGCTGGAGGCTATTTTTGCCATCATCGTGTCGGCAACGTCCAGATGCTTGTGCAGATAGTCGTCCAGTTCCTTCTTTATGAAGTCTCCGACGAATTTATTCACGGTCAGCGTGGAGTCGGGAGCCACTTCCTTCGATCCGAGTTTAGTCTTGGTCTGACTCTCGAACACCGGCTCCTGGATGCGGACGCTCACCGCGGCCACCATGCCGTTGCGGATGTCGCTGTATTCATAGCCCTTGTCGCTGTAGTCCTTGATGGTGCGGCCCACCCACTCCTTGAAGGCGGAGAGGTGGGTGCCCCCCTGGGTGGTATGCTGTCCGTTGACGAAGGAGTAGTATTCCTCGCCATACTGGTCGGTGTGGGTGATCACGACCTCGATGTCGTCGCCCTGGAGGTGTATGATGGGGTAGAGGGGATTGCTGGTCATGTTCTCGCGCAGCAGGTCGAGCAGCCCGTGGCGCGAGAGGTATCGTCGCCCGTTGTAGTATATCTGCAGGCCGGCGTTGAGGTATGTGTAGTTGTTGACCATCGTCTCCAGATACTCGCTGCGGAAGGCGAAGTCGCGGAAGAGGGTGTTGTCAGGCAGGAATCTCACCATCGTGCCGTTGGGCTCCGCGGTGTCTTCGGGCTGCGACTGGCTCACGAGCGCTCCTTTCTCGAAGCAGACGGTCACGGCTTTGCCGTCGCGTACGCTCCTGACGGTGCAGTAGGAGGATAGCGCGTTGACGGCCTTCAGGCCTACGCCGTTGAGTCCCACCGATTTATGGAAGCTCTTGCTGTCGAATTTGCCGCCGGTGTTGATTTCGGAGGCCACCTCCTTCACCTTGCCGAGTGGTATGCCGCGCCCGTAGTCGCGTATGGTCACCTCCCCCTCGTCGGCCACGGTGATGTCGATACGCTTGCCCGCGCCCATGTTGAACTCATCTATACTGTTGTCAACCACCTCCTTTACGAGCACGTAGATGCCGTCTTCGGCATGCGAGCCGTCGCCGAGCTTGCCTATATACATGCCGGGGCGTCGGCGTATGTGCTCGTTCCATTCGAGGTGCTGTATCGATTCGTCGTCGTAGACGGCTTCCTGGACCGGGGGCGTCTCCGGTTCTTGCGCGGGTTCTGACGCTACCTCTTTCGGGATCTCGTTCTCTGCCGTCTCTTCGTAATTGTCAAACTGGAAAAGATTGTTGTCTGCCATATAGCTGCTTCCTTCTGTCGTGGCCGTGATGTCGGTGGCCGCCAACTGCAAAATTACAAAAAATCCCGCGAAGCAGCAAATATAGCTCTCCGGGCGGTATCATTCCCCGACTTTCCAGGCGGTGATGTTGCGGGTCTCGGTAGAGAAGGTGATGCCTAATTCCACCACCGGACGCGGGTCGCCGAGGAACTGGCGCGTGTAGTCCTTCTCCCGGATCTGCTCCAGGGCCTCCTCCGGGGTGCCGTCACGCTTCAGCTCGATCACGTAGATCACGTTGCGCATCCGCAGCAGCAGGTCGATGCGCCCCTGGGATGTGTGCCACTCCGGACGGGCGTCCACTCCCACAAGCACGAAGATGATGAATAGGTTGTTCTCGTAGTGAAGCTCAACGGCGTTCTCGGCGAACTCGTAGGGGATGCCGGCCATGAACGTCCGCAGACGCTCCATCGCCTCGTCGACCCGCCGCTCTTCCAGCATTTTTCGCACCTCTCTGACATTGGTAGATATCGCGGTGATGTCTTCGTTGAAATAATACCGCGCGAGGTTTTTGAAAAGGCCCTGCCTGACTTCCAGGTTGGGTATGCCGAGACGGTAGAGGTCAGGGGCCTCGAATCCCTTGATGGTGAGGTAGCCGGTCTGATAGAGCAGCGCCGTCGGAGTTGATTGGGACATGTCGATGTTTGAGAGGACGCTCTCCTCCACTGTCTCGTCGAACATCTTCGGCAGGAAATTACCTCCTTTCTGTATATGGCGCACGAGGAATTCAGGAGTAGCGCTTTGAAACCAATATGAACCGATCTCACCGTCATCAAAGGCATTCAGGATACTGAAGGGATTATAGATGTCGGGACTTGCCTTCGCGAAATGGTATCCGTCGTAGTTGGCTTTCAGCAGGGCCACCGCGCCGTCATGATCCGTGCTGTATTCCTCGGCAAACCTCTCTATCCCCTGCTGAAAATTCCCGGTGAGCTCGCTGTCGGTGATGCCGCATATCGCGGCGTAATTCCTGTTGAGCGAGATATCCTTGAGGTTGTTGAGTCCGCTGAAGATGGTCATCTTGCTGAACCGGCTCACGCCCGTCAGCATCGTGAAGCGTATGTATTGGTCGAGGTCCTTGATGTTGACATAGACCGACTTCAGCAGCAGGCGGTGCGCCTCGAGCCTCTCCTCGTCATGCATCGTCTCGATCAGCGGATGGTCATACTCGTCGACGAGTATCACTACCGTCTGACCGGTCGAGTCATGGGCTGCCATGATGATATCTGCAAATCGGGAAGACAGATCCCCGGCCTTGGCCTCGATGCCATATCGCCTTTCCCAAAAGCGGAACTGGACATCGAGGATATCCTCCAGATTGCCGCCGTTGAGCGGGCTGTATCTGGCGAGGCTGAGCATAAGCACAGGATGTACCGGCCATTCCGTCTCCAGCCTCTCCATGGCAAGCCCCTCGAAAAGCTCCCGCTTTCCCTCGAAATAGGCCTGGATGGTGGAGAGCAGCAGGCTCTTGCCGAAGCGCCGCGGCCTCGACAGGAAGACGCACTTGCTTGTCGTGACGAGGTTGTGGATGAGCTCTGTCTTGTCTACATAGAGGTATCCGAGCCTGCGTAGCGACTCGAAGCTCTGTATGCCTATGGGGTAGCGAACGGGGATCTTTTCCATGTCAAATCCGGTATTTTCCACAAAGTTAACGTTTTTATTCCTCAATTCCAAATCAGAACAGACGTATCATGAGGATTGTGAGAGACCTGTGGAAAGAATCGGCTACCGGGAACCTCTGCTGCCTCTGCATTCATTGCCATGTGATCTTCAATGTGTATGTATTTCCGTCGTAGACGCAGCCGTCGGCCCATTCGCGACCGTCAATCTCACGGGATATTACAATAGTCTTACCCGGCGTCAGTATATGAGTCTCATCACCGCAGGCAATGACCAATCGATCTTGCGCAATCTCCACAATACGATAGCCCCGGAACTTATCGACCGGTAGATCACCTAAGGCGGCAGGCAATGATATGGTCTGCCACTGAGTCTCGCCGTCGTCATATACAGTCCAGTGGCGACGGCCATACTCGACCCGCAACGTTATTTCCTTGTCTTCCATCTTATTATCTATTTTCACTTCCGGACATGGCGCGTTTTCACTTCCGAATATGGCGCGATTTCACTTCCGAACTTGGCGCGCTACTGTCTCTGTGGATTGTTGAGGCGGCGGAGGAATGACTCGAGGGTCTCACCCTCCGGAATATTGAGGCGCTGGCGCAGACGCCAGCGCGACTGATGCACCGACTCCAGCCTTATCATCATCAGCGAGGCGATCTTCTTGTTGTCGAGCTCCATGAGGATATAGCAGGCGAGCTTCACGTAGCTCTCGGCGAGATTGGGGCACCGGGCGCGGAGCCGATCCGTGAATCCCGGATTGACGACGTCAAACATATTCTGGAATGCCTCGTCATTGTCATGCTCCAGCAGATGGCTCTTGATGGTGGACTCGAGCCGTCGGGCATCCCCCTCCTTTATGTCACCCTCGTGGCGCATCTCGGAGAGCTCCGTCTTCAGCGAGCCGAGCACTTTGTCCTTCTCTTCGATGGCGATGGCCGTTGCCGCCATTTTTCTCTTGGCCTTCTCCAGCTCCAGCTCGCTCTGCATCGCCTTCATCTTCTGGCGCAGGTGACGCCGGTTCTGCCACATGGCGAGGAGCAGACCGCCGGATACCAGCACCACCACAACAAGAACAATCACCATATTGCGCCTGAAGAGGGAGGCCTTGTAAGCCTCCTCCCTCGCCCCGAGCTCATGCAACGCGCTGAGACGCAACACCTCCGATACCCGCCGCTGCATCTGAGCCGAATCCATATATACCTCATATTTAATTCGACATTCCAATGCACTGTCACTTTGTCCGAGGACTTGCCAGGCCAGACTCATGTTCAGCCATATTAAAGCTTTGTGGCCGTATTCCCTTGTATATGGAAGCTCATCGTATGCTTTTGCTGCATAATAGACGCATGAATCATACGCGCCTACACGGCCGCAATGGTCGGCAAGGAGAGCAAGATAAAGACCTCTCTCAAATCGGAAAGTAAAACTGGTTTTTATTTCATCATAAGCTTGATAAAGATATTGCACGCTATCCATATTGTTCAAATAAATATTCCTTAGCAATAGATTTAATATTAAGGTATCATTATTCAATAAAGGATGTCCTAATAATGCCTTCAACATTGAGTTGGCCGCTACATTATCACCCATATTCTTTTTTACTCGAGCTACGTTTATAGTGTTCTTAAACGAAACCTTTCTATAACCGAGTATGTTGTTGAGAGAATCACCACGGTAAAAATAATACAAGGCTTTCTCATATTCAGCAATTTGATCGAGAAGGTTGCCCATATTGATTGCAGAAATCGCCTCAAATGCTTTGTCATCTATTTTCCGGGAATAGTTCATGCATTCCTCTAAATGTCGATATCGCATGAGGCCGTCTATAGAGTCGCTCTGTGCATAAATAAATGAGAGGATCCGCAATCTATCGTATTTATGCCGCACTGAATCATTGAGGGCCAAGGCCTTCAAAGCCTGAACCACCGAAGAATCATGGTCTTCGAATCTCCAAAGGTATCGGGCCTTCCAATACAGGTATCGTTCCGTCATGAGTCTCCTCAAGATAGAATCACGCTCTACTGATGCAAGGCGCTCCATTCCCGCGATCGACGTCCAGATGGAATCATAGGGGGCGAAATCGTTGAACTGCCATTCGAGTTTCAAGGTAAGGGAATCGAACTCGCCGCCGGCGGCAACCCATCGCTGTGGAGACAGACGCCGCTGCCTGTCGCAACCCATAAACGGAATTGCGACAACCATCAGGAGAAGTATGCTGAATATAAACGTACGCATCGTCTATAGTTTGTTTTTCGGTCATGTAGGGACATGCCTTCGGCATGTTTCCCCATTGTCCATTGGTATTATTATTACTCGTCTCCGAATCATGACATGATTTCCCCTTCATGAAGATTGCAGACTCGGTTGGCATTGAAACATGCCGGAGGCATGTCCCTACAGACCAGCCGGGCGCTCAGAGATAAGCTTGACGGTTGCAAATTTAAGCAAAATAAACCGTTTTCACCGCATCTTACACCCCAGTAGAGCCCCAGTAGAGGCCAAAAAGTTGCATCGACTCACCAAAGCCTGTAATTTTGCCACCGATTTTTAACCCTAAAACCAGATGTTATGACAAGACTCAACTACATCGTGTGCTCCATCCTGCTGCTGCTCGCCCTAACGGCGACAGCCGGAGCGCCACCCGACAAACCGAAGCTAGCGTCCGCCAGCCAATACGACTGGCTGAACAACGACATGGTGATCGACCCATCGAAGATGAAGAACTTCCACTTCTCGACCGATGACATCACCGACCCGAAAGAGCGGGAGGCCTTGCGCAATAAAATGCGCGAAAAAATGCGCGGGAACGCGCGGCAAAGCGGCATTGACGACAATCAGAATAAAGAAAACGAGACGTTATATACCGTGAAATGCATATTCAAAGGAGAATACCAACCTTTCTTCGCCATCTATCATCCAGGATTCTTTTTAGAATCCAAGCGTCAAACATGGGCGGAGAGTGGAGAAACCGAAGTTTATTATTTTCAGGTTCCGGCCGGCATATACGACGTGAACGCTCAGTATCGCAGTCGCGTGGAAGGGATGGAAGGATACGCCAATCTCATACACGAGAATGTGACTGTAGACGGCGACACGGAGGTGGAATTTTCTCATGATGAACTTACCGAGAAGACAGTAATCCAGCCGCTGCTCCGAGACGGCCGGGAGGCACTGCTGCCTGTGGGAATCGACCAGGGGTTTGACGAATCAAATGCTACAATCACGTTCTCTTATCTGGGCTATTTCCTTTTCCGCGAGGGATGCAAGCTACTGACGGGAGGATACTCGTTAGCTGATTACACGCCGGCGGGAGATGAGACAACATTTCTCTCCAACAAGCTCTCCGACAAATATCACTACGTGTTTCAGTATGTATTTGAGACCAAGAGCGGAGAGATTCAGATCTCCACCACTGATATGGCAGGGGCTGAAAGCCGGACGGTAAACAACTATATTCAGGACTTCGTGAAATATGACGTGCCAATATTCGCCCATACGCCTATATATGATGAATATGGCGATCCGGAAGTTCATGCAAGCATCTCCAGCTTTCTCTGGCTCGACAACGTGCAATGTAGTGGAGCGGGAATGTACACGGAAAGCGCAACACCGATAGTCTACTGGACCCAGCAGCCCACCCAGGCAATCGACATGAAGACTCCAATCAAGGTCAAAAATGTGCAGACAGAAAGGACTGTAACATGGGAAGAGGAGATGGAAGACGGAGAAGTGATAGAATTCTCCGAGCTCAGACGGGCGGAGATGTCAGGGCTTCCGGCTATCCACCTCGATAACAACTGGGAGTATATCAACCAAAACCATTCAGAATGTGGCAACGACTCCTATCAGTATCCCGAGGAAGGCCTGAGTGTTGAATATCCCGGCGTGCCGGCCTACTGCTATTTCTCCGACCATATTTCATACCCCATAGGCAATTCATCACCTATCCTCTCACTGATGACTAAAGTTAAGGCCTATGATGGAGAGACTTTCTTTTTAATATTGCCTAATGCCTACATCGGTCGCTACGGTGAGGTGCGCAACTGCGACTTATGGACGGAGCATACAGTTGTTAAAATCGATGGCAAGTCTGCATTCGACAGTGCGGATGGCGGCAATCTGCAACAATGGTGTGAGGTAAATGCCACCGACGGGCATGAGAAAGGAGTCTTAGAGGCTACCTTCACCAACCGCAATGTGCTTGTCGACGAGACCATTCCCGGATTCAACATCACTTCCATCAAGGTTGACGAGCGTAATGATGATAAATGTACTCCGACTCCACAGATGCTCATCTTCAAGAATACTGCCGGGGCAATCACCGATCACTTCGACAAGGCCGAGAATGGCGTTATCGAATTCTCCGCCGGCGATTTCAACTGGGTTGACGAAGATTACAGTGGGTATTACACCTGCTCCGAAGCCGACATCAAGGTGGAGTGTGCTCCTTACGGCACCGGCAGCTTCACAGAGCTTGAGGTCGAGGAGATTCCGGAGAACTACTACATGCCCGGCTTCGGGTACTTCTACCGCGGCTCGCTCGCAAACGTAACGGAGCCTTCGGAAAACGGCTGGTATGACCTCCGCTTCACCCTCACCGACAAGGCCGGCAACGAGATGGTGCAGCGCATATCCCCCGCTTTCCGCATCGACGCAAATGTGGGCGTCACCTCTCCCTCTGTCGAAGGCATGAGGGTATGGACCGCCGACGGCAGCATTATCGCGGCCGGCGAAGGCATCACAGGCATGGAGCTCTACGCTCCTGACGGCAAGCTGATAGCTAAAGCCAACGGCGCAACTCTCGACGCCAAAGGTTACCGTGGCATAGCAATTGTAAGGGTGATGACCTCCGACGGCGCATCATCCACCCACAAGCTCGCCCTCTGATCCCAACCCGGATCCAGACGACAGCGACAATCCATCGAGGCCGGCCTTCCAAGGTCGGCCTCGTTTGGCTATTGTCATGTCTTAACTGGTCTGGGGAATCGAGACTGCGTCTTGAGATTTATTCCCGGACTTTCCAGGCAGTGATGTTGCGGGTCTCGGTGGAGAAGGTGACGCCGAGCTCCACCACCGGGCGAGGGTCGCCAAGGAACTGGTGGGTGTAGTCCTTCTCCCGGATCTGCTCCAGGGCCTCCTCCGGAGTGCCGTCACGCTTCAGCTCTATCACATAGATATAGTTGCGCATCCGCAGCAGCAGGTCGATGCGCCCCTGCGAGGTGTGCCATTCAGGCCTCGCATCGACGCCCACCAGCACGAAGATGATGAAGAGGTTGTTCTCGTAGTGCAGCTCCGTGGCCTTGTCGGCGAACTCGTAGGGTATGCCGGCCATGAACGTCCGCAGACGCTCCATCGCCTCGTCGACCCGCCGCTCCTCCAGCAGTTTCCTGACCTCACGGACATGGTTGTATATGTAGTTGTTGTCCTTTTCGAGATATCGGACGGCAAGGTTCTCGAAAAGGCCTTTCCTCACTTCGAGATTGGGAATGCCGAGTCGGTAGCTGTCTGGCTTTTCATAGGACTTGATGGTCAGGTAGCCGGTCTGGTAAAGGAGCGCGGTCGGGTTGTCGTTGAGGATGTCGCTTGCCGACAGCGTCGTGCCCTCGACGGTCTCGTCAAACATCTCCGGCAGGAAACTGCCGCCATTCCGGATCCGGCGCATCAGGAACTCCGGAGTGCCGCTCTGAAACCAGTATGCCCCTATCTCCCTCACTTTAAATGCCCACAGCAGGCTGAATGGGTTATAGATGTCGGGACTTTCCTTAGCGAAATGGTATCCGTCGTAGTTGGCTTTCAGTATGGCGACGGCTCCGTCATGATCCGTATCGTATTCCTCGGCAAACCTCTCTATCCCCTGTTGGAAATTCTCCGTCAGCTCGCTGTCCGTGATGCCGCATATCGCGGCGTAATCCCTGTTGAGGGATATGTCCTCGAGATTGTTCAAGCCGCTGAATATTGTCATCTTGCTGAATCGGCTCACGCCCGTCAGCATCGTGAAGCGTATATACTGGTCCATGTCCTTGATGTTGACGTAGACTGACTTCAGCAGCAGGCGGTGGGCCTCGAGTCTCTCCTCATCATGCATCGTCTCAATCAGCGGATGGTCATACTCGTCGACGAGGATCACGACCGTCTGTCCGGTTGAGTCATGCGCTGCCTTGATGATCTTGCGGAAGCGCATCGACAGGTCCACGGTTTCGGGCTTGACATCATAGAGATTCTCCCATTCGCGGAACTGGGTGTCAAGTATTTCCTCAAGATTGCCTCCGTTGTCGGCGCGGTAGGTTGCGAGGCTGAGCTTCAGCACAGGATGCACCGGCCATTCCGTCTCCAGCCTCTCCATGGCGAGACCCCTGAAGAGCTCCCGCTTTCCCTCGAAATAGGCCTGGATTGTGGACAGCAGCAGGCTCTTGCCGAAGCGCCGCGGCCGAGACAGGAAGACACACTTGCTTGTCGTGACGAGATTGCGGATGAGCTCTGTCTTGTCTATATAAATATATCCGAGGCTGCGTAGCGACTCGAAGCTCTGTATGCCTATGGGGTAGCGAACGGGGGTCTTTTCCATATCAGATTCGGTATTTTCCACAAAGTTAGCGTTTTTATTCCTCAATTCCAAATAAGTACAGACGTATGGTGAGGATTGTGAAGGACTCGTGTAAATGATCAGCTGCCGCGCGGGTCAGTCTGTCATAAACTGTCATGCAGCACCCTCCCGACATGCCTGACAAGACGCCTTCGCCATGGTGTAGCCCTACATCGGAATATACGGATACCGCCACGGCTGTTTACACTATATTGCTGATTACCAACAATAACACATTTTGTAGATATATTTGTAGACCATATTTTTTGCGATATTTTACGATTAATCCATAAATTTGCGGAAAAGTCAAACTAAAAACACAATGAGTATGACAAAAGGAATTTTACTATCATTCGGGCTGGCACTCGCCGGCATCATCCCGTCATTAGCCGCAGACGGCGGACCGATCAGCGAGCAGCCAGAGGGGACTGTGAAGGAATACCAGCGCAACTATGTCTGGGGCCATTTCAACTGGGAGAACCCTGACGAGTTTCTCACCGAAGAGGGTGAGAAAATCACACGTGTGATCGAGGGCACGGATGGCTACTGGTATATCTACAACCCGCAGCCCACCGACGACACAAAAACATATCTGCGCCTCCGGCGGGAGGGAGACAGGCTGATAGCCGACCTCCCGCAGATCATCATGCGCGAGGAGCAGGAAGACGACAACGGCGAGATCTATTACCGCGATTTCAGCGCCATGCTGTTTGAAAGAAGCGATAATCCCGATGAACGCTATGTCGCAAAGGAGGGATGCCAATTGATATATCAGATAGCGGACGACGGCACGCTATCGCTCGACCTGCCGGTGGGTGACTTCTTCGAAGGCACCACCGACAGACCCTCCGAACTCTACTGCATGCAGTCGCCCGACGGCTACTGGGGAGGCCGCGGGGTGCTGACCGACGTGCTCCAGCCGCTCGACCTGCAGCCCGTCGTGATACCCGACGGCGCCGAGATCCAGAACTGGGTCATGATAAGCCAGAATGTCGGCACTCCCGTTGAAGTCGGTTTCTCCGGCGACGACGTCTATCTCAGAGGCTTCGAGCCGGAGATTCCGGGAGCGACCGTAAAGGGCACACGCTACGGCATGGACCTCGTGTTGAAATCAAAGCAGTATCTGGGCCTCTATGACAACAAGATCTGCTGGTTCTACGGCGCCAATGTCAACACGCTGGAACTCACCGACGACTTCATGTTCATGTTTCCTTACGAAAGCACGGAGATGAAGGCGATGTCCGACGCATGGTTCGTCACCAACATGTCGACCGAGGAAGTGTCTTATCTCTCGAGCTATATAGCTCCCGTGGTGAAGCTTCCCTCCGAGAACGGCAGCAAGCAGCCAGCCGACCCCATAATCAAGTATTTCGCCGACTATTACGAGGACTCGGGTTTCTGCTATCTCAGTGTGGTATTGCCCAACATCGGAATCGACGGCAACATCCTGAACCAGGACAACCTCTATTATATCATCTATCTTGACAACGAGCCATTCACATTCGAGCCCAGCGAGCGTTTCGACATTCCCGAACCGATGACCGAGATTCCCTACCTCATGCAGGTGCCGGGAGCCGTGATGACATTCGGCAAATACAATACCGAGCACTCGATCTATCCTGAATGCACAGGCTTCGACCTTATCGGCGTGCAGCTGGTCAATAAAGAAGGCGGAGAGACCTATGCCTCCAACATCATCAACTACAATGTGGAGACCGGAGAAATCACTTCGGGAATCAAAGAGACAGCTACACCAGGCAATATCAAGAGAACCACCTTCTTCAACATAGCCGGCACACACGTCACACCGGATACGAAAGGTCTGCTGATCAAGATGGTGGAATATGATGACGGCACAGTAGAGTCGTTGAAGATAATCAACAAATAAGAACCAACATGAATGTAAGAACTGCATTCCTGACCTTTCTGACGATGCTTTCCACAGCCTCCTATGCCGTGGAAAGCATCGACTTCTCATATTCATATCCGCCGGATAACGAATGGTTCGGATATAAGAGGGCGGAGACATACGATGTCGCCGTAAGAATCAAGAATCCCTCCCTGACCGGCAGCCTCATAAAAAGCATCGGGGTCTCCATACCCCATGAATATGTCGTGCCAAACTCCGCATCCGCATGGATTTCAAGCGAGCTCATCCTGGAGAAGGACAATGAAGGGAAGAAAGTCAATATGCCGGATATCACAAGCGTCGCGGCGACTATGGATGGAGACTCACTCATGGCGGTGTTTACCGAGCCTATAGTCATGCCCGCCGAAGGGGTATATGTAGGCTACAGTTTCAGTTGCGAGGCACCATCCGACAACAATCCGCTTCCTATCGTGGCCGTCGGGTCAGTAGCTGAGCAGTGTCTTGAAGACGGATGGTGGATGCATGCTTCGAAAAGCCTGGTGAAATGGAATAATCTGGGAACCGAGAAAGGGTTGGCCAGCAAGCTCAGGGTGACATTCACAGGTGAATTCCATGACAACGCGGCCTCTCTGGCACTGCCGCAGAAGCTGTGGAACGTGACCGGCTGTGACGGCAGCATACGCGCTGTGATATCCAATAACGGATTCCTCCCCTTGAAAGAGGTGGAGTATATCTATACCGTCGAGGGGACGGAACGAACAGGTCGCCATGTGTTTGAGGAGCCATTGGCGCCGTGTTTCGGTTATCCGGTGGAATTCCGGTCTGAAATCGCCGGGATGGATCTGTCGGGATGGCATGAGCTGACGATGGAGATCACCAAGGTCAATGGCGACATCAACCGGGACCTTGCCCGGCAATCGGAGGCACGTCTGGATCTGGTTCCGTTTATGCCGGTCAGTCGTCCACTCGTGGAGGAATACACCGGGCTGTGGTGTGGATGGTGTCCGTCAGGATACGTCATACTCGAGCAGATGTATGATGATTATCCGGAGAATTTCGTAGGGGTGTCATACCACACCCGCGACGTGATGACCGTCTGCGCGGAAGAGGAGCTGCCATCGGCGTTCAAAAGCCTGCCGGCGATGTTCATCAACAGAGGGGAAGAATACAATCCTCTTGCCATGAAGCGTCCATGGGAAAAAACGCTGTCGGAAGTGCCTCCCGCAGAAATGGAGATCAGGCTCTGCTGTCCATCCGATTCGGTCATAAAGGGGACCTGCACTGTCAGATTCATCAACGACCATGAGGGCTCAGCCTTTAAAGTAAGCTATATCCTCATAGCAGACAACCTTCATGATCCGGAATGGATGCAGGCCAACTACTATAACGGCAATACATTCGATGACCTTAAAGGTCCGTATTCCGACATCTTCAATTTCGGCCCGGAGTATATCTCCGACCTGCGGTATGACCACGTGGCCATAGCCTTTTCCGACGGAGAAGAAGGAAGCTCCATGCTGCCTACGGAAATAAGCGTCGACGATGTGTATGAGACAAGCTGCATGTTTGACGTGTCGGAAGCCATCAACCTCTCGGGAGAGAACTTCTTCAATCCGGAGACAGTGTTCCGGGTTGTGGCCGTGCTTCATGACGAAAACGGACAGATACTCACATGCGTACGGTCGGATGCCATCGGCGTTGCCGGAAGCGGCATTCCGGAGGCGGAAACATACGAAAAGAAACTGGTGAAAAGAAGTATATACACGCCCGGAGGCATGAAATGCGGCAATCCGGGCCACGGCATCTATCTCATCCGTACGGAATATTCCGACGGGACAAGTAAAATAGAGAAAGTCGTCAGATAGATCCGGATTCCTCGGCCATATCTCTGACCAGCACATCCAACGACTGGTCGGAGGTAAGGCCGAGTTTCTTACGCAGACGCCATCTTGCCATATTCACGCTTTTCGGCGCCACACACATGAGATTGCTGATCTGCTCGGTGTCGCATCCCAGCACAATCAGCATACATAACAATTGCTCCCGCTTGCCTATGTCCGGCGCGTGCCTTTTCAGGTTCGGGATGAATGACGGATAGAGGATGTTGAATCTCACGAGGAAATCGCCCAATCCATCGGAAGTCTTTACCTTGGATATCGCATCCGCACCGATTTTACGGCGCTCGACACTGCTGCCGACAATCATGTCAAGCCTGCTCTGTATTTCCGAATTCCTCTTCTGCTCTTTCTCAAGTCTCGTCATAATGATGGAATTGGATGAAAGAAGGGAATTCAATCTCTGCTCCAACAGAAGCTGCCGTGCTTTCGCCAGCCGGCTCCGGTAAAGCATGCTTATTATCACCAATACCGCCACCAGAACAGAGCCTCCGAGGATTATGCCGATCAAAATGATCCGGTCTCTCATCTTCTCCTTCTCGAGGGCGACCTCGATATCCTTCTCGCTGAGATAATGCCGCGCCACTATTTCAGTCAGCTGCCTTGTATTCATCGGATCAGTGTTGTCTTCATACTCCTCGAGCAACGCTTTTGAAAACAATCTTGTCTTGCCGTCGTCTCCGTTTTCAATGGCGATTGCAAGCCCTAAGGCATTTCCGCCGGGTATAAATGTCTTTTTACGGGCAGACTGTCTGGCCACAAGCATAGAGTCGGCATACATGACCGCAGCATACTCATCGCCCTCCTCACGCGAGATACGCGCAAGAAGGTAATACGCTTTGGCAGCGACATCCTCCGAGGCGTTGGCCACTACCCGGCGAAGTCTTCCTTTAGCCTCCGGAAATCCATCATGCGTCTCCAGATAATACTCGCTTATAAGCAGATCCAGCTCATCCATGCCGAAAGTATACGGCAATTTTCCGGATATCTCCTCTGCTTTGTGCCAGAAATACATCGCGGAGTCAGCTTTCTGGAGAGATTTCACCTTTCCCCGGTAGGCGTATGTAATTGCAGCCACGAGAGGATCCTCTATCAGGCCGGTGTAGCTGTCAAGCAACGACATCGCTTTGCGGGAATAGTCATTGGCCTGGGTATTGATTCCCCAATACAGCATCATCTCCGTCAATGCATTATATCCGTTGATCTGCGCCAATGTGTCGTCTTGCGCCACGGCATTCTCAATGCCTTCCCTTATAAGAGCCGACCCCTCTTTCAGTCTTCCGCTCCTTTTATACAGATTGCCGAGAATGGAGATCACATAACTTTTGCCGTTGGATTTATCAGGGTCTTTATCTGACTCGCATTGCCCCGCATATTCGAGAGCCTTCTCCGCATACTCGATAGACCTGTCGGTTTTCCCCAGGTCCGCGTATATAATGGCGGAGGCGTATGCGTAGTCGCGATAATACTTCCATGCGGTGTAATCATGTGCGGGAAGGCGCAATGCCTTTTCAATAATCGCCTCGGCTATCGAATCCCGACCGTCTCTCGACAGACTCATGGCAGTAAAGACGCTCAGATCCCTCCGGCAGTTTTCAGCAATGAAAGGGGGCGTATGCCTGTATAAACTATCAAACCAGACTGCTCCCTCGTGCCATCTTCCTGCCGATTGGAACGTATTGTAAAGCTGCAGCATCGCCTGCGACACCAGCGCCGCCGAGCTTGAACCTTCTTCCTTTCCCGGCATTCCGATACACTTACCGAGCATCCGGATCGCAGCGTCCACGTCGCCGGCGCTTCTTTCCGAGATGGCATTATCGATAAGGGACTTCATCTCCCTGTCGATTTTCTCCATTTCGTCATTGCCCGTCTTTTGCCTGTCTTGACTACATGAGGATACTGCCGAAAGGATCAGCCCAATCAGTGTCAACAAGCTATATTTTAGAAACATATTCGTCATATTGGCGATTCCGGGATGTTCTGTCGATTAATTCTCCCTTGCGGTATGAGGTTGTAAAGTTAATAAATATTTTTGGATTTAATAATGCCATAAGAAAAATGACTGCCGGGCATGGCAATCATGCGCGAGACGATGCCGAGGTCATAGCCACTACACTAACAGCTGATGAACCGCCGTATGGATGGGAACGTTGTAACAATGATGCGTATAATACTGGTAATAACGATGTGTGTGCTGCTCTGCGGATGTTCCGGGAATGCCTCGGAGCGAGATTCCGGCGGCATCCACGAGACCATAGACAAGGATATGAAGGAAATCTATTTCGCCGGAGGATGCTTCTGGGGCACGGAGCATTTCTTCTCGCTTGTGCCCGGAGTGACAGCTACAGAAGCCGGATATGCCAACAGCCGTGTGCCGTCTCCCACCTACAGGGAGGTATGCACCGGCGCCACCGATGCCGCCGAGACCGTGAGGGTGGTGTATGACCCGGACTCGGTATCGCTGCGTTATCTCATAGAATTGTATTTCAAGACTATCGATCCTACCCTATTGAATCGACAGGGCAACGATGTGGGCACCCAGTACCGCACCGGCATATTCTACGTCGATTCCGCCGACAAGCCGGTGATCGACAAGGGAGTGGACAGAGAAAGGAGCATATATGCCAAACCCATTGTGGTGGAAGTGAAGCCGCTCGAGAACTTCTATGAGGCAGAGGATTATCATCAGCGGTATCTGGAGAAAAATCCCGGGGGATACTGCCATATCAATCCCGGACTCATGAAGGTGGCTGCAGCAGCCAGGGATCCCTATCTGCATCCAGGCGGCAATACGAGCATGAAGGACGAGCGTTACCGCAGGCCTTCGGATGAGGAGCTGCGCAGGCGGTTGACGGCGGAGCAGTATGCCGTGACTCAGCAGGGCGCCACCGAACGACCCTTCACCAATGAGTATGACCATGAATTCCGGCCCGGAATATATGTCGACATCACCACCGGGCAGCCGCTGTTTGTGTCGACTGACAAGTTCGACTCCGGGTGTGGATGGCCGGCTTTCAGCCGACCCATATCACCAGATGTGCTGACTGAACGCATCGACAACTCACACGGAATGAAGCGCGTGGAGGTGCGCAGCACCGTCGGCGACGCACATCTGGGGCACGTCTTTCCCGACGGACCGCGTTCCACAGGCGGTTTGAGATACTGCATCAACAGCGCCGCCCTCCGCTTCATCCCCAAGTCGGATATGGCGAAGGAAGGCTATGGCGAATACCTTCCGCTAGTAGAGAGCCACTGACGGCTATGCGTCAGCAGTGGTTCAAAGAGGATGCAGCTCACCCGTGACGGAGTCGATGACGTAGCCCGCCACACGGATATCAGACGTCATAAGGGGATGGTTGCGTATAAGGTCTACCGTCTCGCTGACAGATTGCTCCACCTCGTCGAAGCCGTGGAGCCAGCTGTCGAGATCGATGCCGCAATGACGCATCAGCTTGATATTGCTTTCAGGCACTCCGCGTTCCTTCATCAGCCGGAGCATCTCGTCGGCGTTCATGCCCTGCACCCCGCATCCCGTGTGGCCGATCACCATGATCTCCTCCACACCGAGCTCGTAGACCGCGATCAGCAGCGACCGCATCGTGGAGTCGAAGGGGTTGGTGATCACTCCGCCGGCGTTCTTGATGATCTTCACGTCGCCGTTGCGGAGGCCGAGAGCGGCCGGAAGCAGCTCCACAAGGCGTGTGTCCATACAGGTGACTATGGCGATCTTCTTGTCGGGGTATTTCGATGTGAGGAATCTCTCATATTCCTTGTTGGTTACAAATTTCCTGTTGTGTCGTAAAATCTCGTCAATCATGATATTCTGGTTTTTATCGGCTTCTCATCAGCGAGGCGCTGGTTTTCATAGTTCAGTTCCGTAGCCCATCTGCGGAATCGGGTTGCGATCACCGACCGGATCCGATATCCCAGGGATATGATCATGTCGAGATTGTAGAACGGAATCTCACGAGCTACTTGACGATTGCCTTCCTGACGAACCTGTAAGAAATTCTTACAGGTTGCTGGTTCATCCAATTCGCCATCTGCATATATATTGCGGATGTGCTGCACTATATTTGGACGAGTCGTTTGATACAACTCAGCCATTTGCTGCTGCGAGAGCCATACAGTCTCGCCGGTAAACTTCACGTCGATGCGGGTATTTCCGTCTTCGCTCTGATAGATGATTATGCTGTTGTTGTCTTCGGGCATTGTCATGAGGTTTCGGGAGTGGATATGCCGCGAAATTACCAAATAATATCCAGTCAGGCAAATCTCTCATAAAAACAAACCGGCGGCACCATTTACACATACCTGAACGGCAATAAAGAAACGCAATACCTGAAAAAGGGGATTCTTCGCAGACATCCGATGGAAGCTGCCTCGGGGAAGGTAGGAGAAGATGAACAATCATCTATTTATGGTATTGACCGGAGAAGGAAACGGATGTAATTTTGCATCCGAAAATCATAACCCTGCGACATGAAGACGACAACCCACAGACCAATCAGCAAAGCCATACATAAATGGGCCGGACTCCTGATATCGATACTGATGCTGGTGTTCTGCGTCTCGGGTGTGATTCTCAACCACAGGTCGCTCTTCACGACATGCTCTGTAAGCAGAAGCCTCCTCCCCTCCGAATACCACATAGAAAACTACAACAACGGCATCATAAAAGGCACTCTACGCACCGGCAACGGCAAGGTGCTTGCCTTCGGCAACAGCGGAGTCTGGCTCACCGATACCCGCTTCTCCTCCTTTGCAGACTTCAACACCGGGCTTCCCGAAGGTATCGACAACCGAAACATCCGCAACGTCACCGCCACCAAGGACGGCACGCTATGGTGTGCCACCCAGTTCGGCGTCTACCGCCACAACGGGGCACACTGGCACGAGATGGAATTGCAGGAATGCCGGGAACGTGTCGCCGACATCACCCTTACGGGCGACAGCGCATCGGTCGTGGCTTTGACCCGCACAGCTGTATATCCTCTCACCAACAGCGTTTTCAGGCGACAGGAGCTGAAGGCGCCCTCCGGATATGAAAAGAACGTGAGCATGTATAAGACCCTATGGATGCTGCACAGCGGCGAGCTATTCGGATTACCGGGGCGGCTTATAATGGACAGCATCGCGGTGATCCTTGCCTTCCTGAGCATCACCGGCATAGCGCTCTTCATACTCCCCTACTCCCTGCGCACTACAATCAGGACAAACCTGAAAGCCAGACTCGGCAGGACATTCAAGTGGAATTTCAGATGGCACCACCGCATAGGCTACGTCACTATCATCCTGACCATTATCGTGGCCTTCACCGGCATGTGCCTGCGTCCGCCGCTCATGATTCCATTCGTGACGCTGAAGACCGCTCCCCTGCCCGCCACCGCACTCGACGCCGACAACGCGTGGCACGACAAGCTACGGGCCATCAGATGGGACCGCGCCAACTCCCGCTGGCTGCTCTCCACCTCTGAAGGATTCTTCACCTTAGACAGCACCCTCGAAAGCACACCGGTGAAGGTTCAGAAGAAAAACGTGCCACCCGTAAGCCCAATGGGAGTTACTGTATTCGAGCCCCGCTCGGAGGGCAGATGGCTTATCGGGTCTTTCAGCGGAATGTTCGTATGGAATCCGGCCGACGACACCCTGAAGGATTTCTTCACCGGCAAAGACTACGAGAAGCCGAAATCCATGCGCCCGATATCCGACCATCTCGTGACCGGATACTCAAAGGACATCGCAGGGCAGGAGACTGTGTTCGACTATTCCGAAGGCGCCGACATCGCGCTTCCGAAATCGGAAGAAATCGAGAGGCAGCCGATGTCGCTCTGGAACTTCGCGCTCGAGCTCCACGTGGGTCGCTGCTACACACCGTTGATCAGTCCATTCTCCTCACTGTTCGTATTCCTTGCCGGAGCCATCACAATAACCGTGCTGCTCACCGGGCTGGCACTTCACCGACGACACCGGCCACATAAACAGAAACCAACACAATAACATAATGAAAAAAACAGCTACAATTCTCGCCATGCTGGCAATAAGCCTCGGCATGGCAGCCCCCCTCACGTCTTGTTCCGATAATGACGACAAGCCCGCCGCCCCCGCCGCCAAAAGCGTGGAAGGCATCTATACCGGCGACATGACCTGCACCGTAATGGGCAGTGAGTCAACCTTCGAGGATATGACATTCACAGTCACGGCCACCGACGACGCCACCGTGAGCGTGGCGATTCCCAGCTTCGGCAACCCGCCGATGCAGGTGCCGCAGGTGACGGTCGCCGGAGTGAGGGTGTCGGGCGAAGAGGGCTCCTACACGCTGGCCCCAACGGAGTTTAACGGCACCACCGACGGAGGCAAAACCTACTCGGGCACCCTCCAGGGATCGGCC
>OGQO01001660.1_pt1 | contig 19691 bp, 7 predicted proteins | sample 1553241 | NCBI WGS metagenome assembly OGQO01 (sample SAMEA2579933, study PRJEB22360) | human gut metagenome | biome: human gut; feature: human-associated habitat; material: faeces | place: Denmark | collected 2008/2010
TGTGAATCTGACCTATGGAACAGAGTTACCTGAAAAAATGTCATGTACTGTAGCCGGAGGCATGTCCCTACAAAGCACGAATTAAGTCAGCTGCATAGAGAAATATGCAAAAAGGGAGGGCTGCCTTCGCAGGCAGCCCTCCCGGGGTTTATATTAGTTTACTTATGCTGATGTGTCAACGGAGCTGGAGCTTGCGGCTCAGGACGCCGTTAGGGGTGTCGATCACGAGCATGTAGACGCCATTCTCCAGACCGGAGAGGTCGTGGGAGCCGAAGCTACCCTCCTCGAGCATCATTCTGCCGTCGACAGTATAGAGCGATACGGAAGCGTAATCGCCGGAGACGGTCAGTGTCCTGCCATCGAGGATATAGTTGACGTCGGTTGCCTCGACTGTATTGACACCAGAGCTTGTCACCTCGATGTCGAGGGTGGCGAGCGGCGAGTAGCCGGAAGTGTAGACGGAGCGGACACCCACGGTGTGGCGGCCGATCGCCATATCACGGAGCTGCCAGGTAGTCTCGGAGGTCTCCCCTATCTTCACGCCATCGAGATAAACCTCGTAGGCACCCTCGGCCCTCGGCATACGCTTCGGAGCATAATAAGGATTGTCGAAGAGAGAGGCGTGACCGAGGCGGACATTGTCAATCATCAGGATACGCTTCTCGTCGGATGTGCAGTGGATGGCCACATACTTGGCCGAAGAGGGTATATCATAGCAGAGTTCATTCCACCATGCATCAACAGTTCGGTTCTCCTCAACCCAGATGAAGTCAACGGGCTCACAGCCGGTATCGGAATAGCCAACCTGGATTGTCTCCGGATTCATGCCGTCGAGACTCATTGCATAGAAGCTGAATCTGACGGGCTCGGTGAAGAACAGACGCGGAGAGATGAACCAGTCGTCGTTGGCCGATCCGTATGCGGCGAAGTCGGTAAGCATCTTCTGTCCCTCGTAAGGATAGATGCCCATCACGTCGCAGGCGGGATCCGTGGTGTAGGGATTGAACACAATGAAAGCCATGGGCTCGAATATACCGGGCCACTCATAGCCTACGAAACCGCCGGTCTCGCAGCCGTCGCCATCGATATACTGCCAACCATATTTGCCCGGGGAGTTGATCTCGAAGTCGGGATGCTCCTCGAAGCCGTCCTCGATCATGTCGGGGAAGTTCCATACAAGGAGCTGTTCGGAATCATATTCACCTTCGGCCACAGCCTGGAGGTTCTGCGGAGCCTGACGGTCTTCGGGGAGGTTGAGTGTGAGTGCATATTCATTTTCGGAAGAGAGGTCGAGCTCCTGCTGAATCAGGCCGAACCCTTCCTTGCCCACGGAAAGTATATAATTGCCTTTCCAGACCGGAGACACCTCGAGGATGCCGGAGGCATCGAAAGCGCCAGTGTAGTTGAACTGACCGTCAACGTTGGCGAGGTTATAATATGCGCCCTCTGTCTCGTTCACGGGAGTATCGGTGATAACTGTGAGCTTGAGAATGGTCTCCATATTCCTGCCTATGCTGTCGGCATAGCATATGGCGGACTCCTCGCCTCCGGCATAGACGGCCTTCACGCCATAGCGGTAGACACCCTGGGGAAGGGCATTCCATTCCTGATCGGCATATTCCCTATCCTTGAGGCCGGAAGCGATCTGCGACCATTCTGTCTGCTCGGGATCAAGGGTGTTGACGCCACGGTAGACGTTGTAACGGATACGGTCTTCGACGGCCTTCCTGGGACCATTGTCAACATTCGACACATAGTCATCGGGGAACGTGTAGAGCTGCGGAGCGGCGATATCGGAAGACTTTGGAGCTTTTGCGGGCACCCATACGGGCTGACCATCGCCTCCGTAAGGAGCGGCCACGCTGCGGAAGGCGAAGTTGGCCTTGAAGTCAGTGTTGTCGAGATATGCCCACTGGCCGGAAGTGTAGTCTGAGCAATAGCAGTTGACACCAGGCACAAAGTCCTCGCCGTTGTCGATAGATAGACTGACGAAGCCGCTGTAGGCCACGCCCATCATATAGCCGTTGGGGCAATCGACAGGAGTCGGTAGAGTGAACTCCGACCATGTATCGTCGGTCATCGGCACATAGGTGTTGCTGTAGAGCACACGGTCGGTAGGATTGCCTTCCGCGTCAAGGTCGATGATGTAGACGTAGACACTGTAATGATTGGTGACGGATACCGTAGAGGCTATGTGGAACGAGCAACCATACACCACAGATGGAGTGCGGTTGACATGGCCGAAGATGGATTTGCTGTTGCCGGATTCCATACCGAGCGAGCGCTCGAGAATACCGTTGTCATACCTTACTTCCCGGGGATCGCCGAGGGGAGCCATCCATCTCACGGTCGAGACTTCGTTGGTCTGCGAGACAACTACCTTATGGGGAGCCTTGAGGTTGTCGGCGAGGGTAATGTCGCCGAAGTCCATGTCGGCGTCAAGATCGAAGGTAGAGCTGTAGCTCATGAGGTTGTCGCGCTCCACCACAAGGCTGTAGCCTGTGTGGGCGAACACTGCGGGAATCTCAAAGCTGCCGTCGGCGTCGGTAGTCGTGGTATATGCGTTGTAGCCGCCAAGCGATACTTTGGCATCAGCTACGGCATCGCCCACGGCGTCGATGACACGACCCTTCACGGAATATTCGGGAAGAGCGGTGAGTGAATAATCGGCATTGCCTGTCTCGAGCTCCCTGATCTCGATTGTGGATTTCATATCCTCAAAGCCGAGAGCGGAGATGATGATGTCGTAGGTGCCGGCGGGGAGATACTCAAGTATGTACTCGCCGTTGGCGTCGGAAACAGAGCTGTAGAGGCCGTCGACGGTAGCCACGGAAGCACCAGCTACGGGCTGTCCATTGCTTGTCAGCACACCCTTCATGCAGCCGTCATGGTCTTCCTCGATGCGGATATTGCCGACGGTAAGGCCAAAGGCAGGCTCTACAGAGCGATGAACGAAGCCGAAGTTGTAGTCGCCGTCCTTATCCACTACGGGGAGGGATGCGCGGAAAGTCCTGACGCGGTCGCTGCGGAACTCATACTGCGTCACGCTGTCCTGCGCCATGGGAGTGGGCTCCGGACCGAAGCTGACAGCAAGAATCTCAGTCACATTCTTGTTGCCCGGGAGGGCATCAAACGTCACCTTATAATGCTGACCTTCCTTCATGGTCACCTTCGGAGAGATAAGATAGTCATGGGCCGGCATCTGATAGAAATAGCTGTATGTAGACTGGGCACCCGTCATAGGCCAGCCGGTATAAGTCCATCTGTTCTCGTCGCCATTGCCGTCGATTACTTCCCATGTGTCGAATTCCTCCTGAGTGGCGAATCCGAATGTGTGGGGGACACTGACGGCAGGGCCGCAGACAACACGGTCGGACACCACCTCCACCGACTCGCCGCCGATGTTCTTCGCCTTCACGCGATAGGAATAGCGGGCGAGATCGGTGATGGTATTGTCGATAAACTCCGACTCGCGGCAGTCGGTGGCCACCGTCACGCCGTCGGAGCGGGTAATCTCGAACACAAGCGAAGAGAGGTCAAGATAAGCGTCAAACTTTCCATGGTCGGGAGCCGTCCATGTCAGCTTCGCCCCGTATCCCTCGGGAGCAAGGATGAGGTCGCTCACAGGCATCGGGATGCCCTGGCCTACGAAGATGGTCTTCACGTATCGGTCGCCCTGACCGGCCTCGTTGTGGCAGACCACCTTATATGAATAGAGGTCGCTGTCAGCCACATCATCGTGATATGTCATGGCCTCACCCACCGCGGGGGAATCGAACGTCTTTATGAGCTCGTCGTCGCGGTAGACCTCCACCTTTGTGATTGACTCGAGCGTACCGCCTCGGCCATATGTCCTGGTGGGATTGGTCCAGCTTAAAGTGATTCCGAGTGCACCTTCAGGATCGGGAATCACCTCATAGTCGGAGACCTTGGCGGGAGCTCCGGCGGAAGCGACGGTGAAGGGGATATGGAAATCGCCCATCAGACGGTCGTCGCCGAAGATGCCCACCTGCTCCGTGGTTGCGTTCTTGATATTGATCCTGCGCACCTCTTCATAGAGGTTGACCCATGTATAGACATGCCAGTATAGCTCGTTTGTATCGTTGTCGAAAGCGAGCGAAGTAGAATACATAATAGCCTTCTCAGGGTTGAAATCGAGATCACCCACGAGCGTACACTCGCCGCTGACCTTGTTGACCTTGTAAAGCCGGCCCCAGTAGGAGACGCCATACATCTCGCCGTCGTAGTTGACGGCTATGGCTTTCAGAGAGTCTTCGCTGTCATATTCCTCGTTTTTAAGGAGACCTGTGAACGACAGCAGCTTGGTGACATTTCCGGTCTCAAGGTCGACGCTCACGAGGTCTCCTCCACCCATCAGGCCGGAGAGTGCGTAGACGGTCTGCGTCTGATAGTCGTAGGTGGGAGACGAAAAACAGATGCCCTGTCTCTGTCCGCCATAACTCTTGACGAGGCTGACGGAACCATCCTCGGTGTCATAGACATAGAGCGCATCGGAGTCATAGCCATAGACCTGCTGCACATATTCAAACCAGTAGTATTTACCGTCCACCATCACACCGGCACCAAGTGAGTTGCCGCTGGATATAGGATGAACCATAGTAAAGGTCTCTGGAGATGACAGGTCATAATTGACTATACCTATCTCGGGCGACTGGTTGTTGAGCTGCCCGGTCAAAAGCGACCAGACAGTCTTGGACTCCGCATGCACGCCAAAGGCAGCCGACGAAGCGATGCACAGGGCTGACGCGAGGGTAGTCCATTTTTTAGTTCTGTTCATATAGTTGGGAGTTGGTTAGTTTGTTAGTTGATCAGAGGATTGTCTTGATGCTCTTGCGGGAGCCGTCGGCGGCCACAGCCAGGATGATGTGGGGACCGCGAAGGCCGTTGATGTCAAGCTGTGCCGTATCGGCATTGCCATCATAGGAAGCCACGCATCTGCCGTCGGCGGAGAATACCTTCAGCATGACTATCGAAGAAGCGGAAGCAGCCACGATGCGGCCATCTCTTGCCGAGATGGAGATACCGCAGGCATCTGCCTGCACGGTATCCACACCATCGGGATCGAAGAAGTCACGGAGTGAAAACTTCTCGGCATTGACGATCTCACCGTTCTTGGAATTGATGAGGAGCACAGCCAGCTCCGTGTTGGCATCCACCCGTATCGTCTCGGGCATCGCTATGGTCTCCTCGTGGATGACTTCCTCACCCTCCCTGATCTGGGCGGGAACGCTTCCCTCGATACCCTCGAAGCCGTCGGAGATATACCGGGCCACGTCCTGATACCACATATCCGCGCCGGGAATAGTGCCGGGAAGGTCTTCGAAGCCACCCATCTCGCCCATGCCGCCTCCGGCGTAATAGTTGTTCTGCTCCCAGCCGTTATATTTCAGGGGATTTCCCTGCTCATCATAGGCCACGTCATCGCAATGCACATCGTTCTCGATTATTACATAGCAGAGTCGAAGATTGGCCTCCTCGATGTCGCGTGCGCTGAAGAGGGATGCATGAGCCTTGAGGGTCCTTGACCCCGCATCTACCTCAGCGGTGAGTCCGAGGCCGATGTAATGGTCACGCTGCATCACCTGGTTGTAATAATAATAGAGATTGCCGGGGTCACCTGTATTGGTGAGCTGACGGTTGACTGCGCAGTGCGGATAGCCGCCCATGTTGAACTTGTCGAAGAGCCAGTCGGTATATTCCGGGAAAGCCATGGGGTCTTCCCATCCCTCGATGCCGTTGTGGACAGCGATTCCGAGGAACGAATCGGCATATTCATCGTTCATGGCCTCCATGTTGGCTATGCCTCTGACGCAGTAGCCACACCAGGTGCCGGTGACCTCCTCGGCCACTACCCTGCGGGCGTAGGCGGAGACCTTGCCTTCTGTTGACGAAGTCTCGCCGTTGGCCTCTACAGAGAGCACATAGGAGAGGGTCTCGTTTTTAGCGATGCTGACCTCACCATCGAAGGAGAAGGAGTTTGTGCCCCCGGCCTTAACCTTCTTGTCGATGGTTTCCGTGTATATCTCGCCGTCGCCGAAACGGTAGCTGACGGTAAAACCGTCGATGTCGGAGACGGATGTATTGCTGACATGGCCTGAAACAGTGATGACGCCGGCCTTCTCCACGACTCTCGGAATCATGGAAGTCACTTCCAGACATGCGGGCACACCGACCATGATGTCGTCGATCCAGAGTGTCGAGCAGTCCTTGGTGTCGTTGACGAATGCGATGTATACCGTCTTGCCGATGAAGTCGGCGAGACTCACCTCATGGTCGGTCCAGGCAGCCTTCTCGGAAGCTATCGAGAAAACGGGAGCCGAGCGGTCGAAATCATCGGGAGTGTCGCCCTTTTCCGAGATATACACGGAGTAGCCGTCGCGGTAGTCGCGGTCGCCGGCCTTAGCCTTCCATCTCAAGACGGCCTGAGGGGAGGAGACTGTGGCAGCCGGGAGCACCATCCAGTCGTCGGACGTGCCGGGGACGCGATACCAGGAAGTGCTGACCGCCGCCATGTTGCCGTCTTTATCGGCAGCCACGATCCAGGGGATGTCGATGTCAAAGCCAAGGTTCTTCATGTCGACCGATGGCTCGCATCTGTCGAGGTCGTATAGCCCGACCCCCTCGGGGAAACCGTTGCTGAAGTCGCAACTGAAATTGGTCTGCTGTGCCAATGCCGGCAGGAAGGCCGCGGCTGCAAGCGAAAATAGTAGATTATGTCTCATATAATAATGAATGGGGTTTAAGAATTCCGACGGCAAATTAAATAAATCAAGATGGAAAAATAATCAAAAAAAGACTTGAAAATCAAGCCTGTTAGATTTTGTCTATATATCTATAACAAAGAATCGAGAGTGAAGAGTGACGAGTGAAGGGTGAAGGGCTTGACTCTTCACTCTTGACTCTTCACTCTTTTACAGATCAGATGGAGCGGATGTAGTCGTCGAGCGAATCCTCTTTTGTGAGTCCGAGCTTCTTGCGGATACGGTATCGGTTGGTGTTGACGCTCGCCGGAGAGACGGAGAGCATTGAGGCGATATCCTTTGCCCGCATGCCGATGCGGAGATAGGCGCAGAGGCGGAGGTCGTTCTCTGTGAGCTCCTCGGATGCGGCCTTAAGCTTTGTGAAGAAATTAGGATGTACGGAGTCGAAATGCACCTTGAAGCGCGACCACTCGTCATCACCCCTCAGGCTGTCGCTTATCATGGAGTTGACCTGCCGCACGTATTCATCCGGAATCCGACGGTCGTCCGAATATTGTCTTGTCAGCTCCCCTATCTGCTGAAGTACATCGTTCTTGTTTGACAGGAGGAGTACCGAGGAGCTGATCTCGCAATCCTTCTGCTTGATGTCGCGTTCGAAATTCTCCAGATTGAGGCGCTTGATAATCATCTCCTGCTCAAGATTGGAGCGTAGCTCGCGGTTCTCGATCTTTCGGAGCTTACTCCTCTGGAGAATGTAAATCACCACACCGCCGGCAGCGAGGAGCACGACCACAAGGGCAAGCAGAATGATGAAAAAGCGGCTTTTGGCGTTTCTGGCATCCTGCTCCATCTGCGCGATCTGCGTTTTCTGACGGTTGATGGCCTCTCGGGCGCGGGCCTTTGGAATCTCGCCGGCCCGGAGAGTGGCTATGTCGCGCTCGGTGGCATTGAGATGCTTTTTCAGATAAAGGAAGGCGAGGGTGCTGTTGCCCTTTGCCTCGTAGGCGGCCGAAAGAAGCTTATAGAGGTCTGTCTCCCAGTATTCGTTTCTGAAGCGTTCACTGTTTCCCTCCGCTTTCTTGAGAAGCGCAAGTGAAGCATCCACCTCCCCCTTGATGAGCATGGTCTGCGCCTCCTTAAGGTCGAGGACAATCTTAAGCAGGAAATTGTCGGGCAGCATCTCGGCAATCATCTTCTTGCCGGCTGAAATATATCGCAGCGCGCTGTCGGGAAGATTCATTGAGTTGAAAATGGTGGCCATCTTATCATAGGCCTGCACCGTCATGCCCGGATCATCCGCACCCTCGGCAATAGATTTCCTGAAAAGGCGAAGCTGAGCCTTCTCATCCTTGGCGAATGTCGCCTCGAAATAGTGGATGCGGTTGGAAGGATATCCGGCTTTGCGGTAATTGGAGTCGGCAAGACGTATCTCCTCTATAGCGAGGTCTGGCTCGCTGATGTTGAAATAGTTGAGGCCCATCAGCAGGTGTGCGTTTCCGAGGAAGTAATCGTCGCCGTATTTCTCAAAAACGGGAATGGCTTCCTGAAGTAGCTGATAGGTGACGAAATAGTTACCTATCCGGTCATGGTTTCCTGCAAGCTGATACGTGAGGCAGGCGCGGTCGTAGTCATATTCTGCGGGGAGCGCAGACCGCAGCCTCTCGAGAGTGGTTATGCAACTGTCAGGAGTGGCATTGATCTGGTTGGCCCGTATCCTCCATAAGTCGGCTCTTGCGCGGAGCACCGGGTTGCCGCTGCGCAATGCGAGCCGCGAAAGCCTCGCGATGTTCTCATCGTTTCTCGATGCCGGGGCGCGGTTGAACTCGTTGGCAAGCACCTCGTGGGCGATGGAGTCGAACACGGCATCCACCGGAGTAAACAGATAAGGAGTCGACTTTGGCGTGGCAGCATGGGAAGCGACCGGCATAATGAGCGAGATGATCGCGACAACCGCAACCAGCAGGGATTCAATATATGATGTAAGACCGTTTTGTGGCATTTTCGTGTGTCAGGATTATTCAGCCCGTGTTTTATTGCGTAAAATTATAAGAATTTATTCAATAAACCAAATTTATTTTAAGCCTTTATGGCTGTTTTTGGAGCATAATACGTTTTTTAACGCCAGATTGTCCACAACAGCATAATATAACGGCGTTCCATTCTTTATATATATGCTCAAGACACGGACCCGGAAAAAGCATCACACATGGCCACCACACTCACCGACATCTCCATCGAAAGGCTTCTGCACATGAAGGCTTCGGTCAGACTCACATCCTATAATGACGCGATCGTGATAATCGACGACATCAGCCAGCTGAGTCTCTTCCGGGAGCCTACACGCATCAATGCCATATGCATGTTCGTGTGTCTGGAAGGGGAGGTCGAGAGCCGGGCAAATCTCGAGAGCATCACCCTTCACGCCAACAGCATGAGCCTTCATCTGCCGGGCGACATAATCCAGGTGACGGCGAGCCGGGGCATGAAGGGATTCGCCATACTCATCTCCAATGAATACCAGCGTCAGCTCAAGATAGATTTCAGGCTCCGGACGCAGGCATACATCAACCTGCGCGGCAACACCATAATCGAGATGCCGGAAGAGGAGACCCGGCTGCTCGAGCCATATCTCGTGTTGCTGCGCAAGAATATCAGGGAAGGAAACGGAGAAGTGATACGTAGTCTTAGCGAGGCCCTCTCCCACACAGTGCTCCTCGCCATGAGCAAAGCCCAGGCGGAAAGGGCCCCGGAGAAGGCATCGACGACACGCGGCCAGCAGATCTTCAACCGGTTTATGGAGCTTCTCACCGACTACCACACCAGAGAGCGCAGCCTTGGGTTTTACGCGGAAAAGCTGTGCCTGACACCCAAATACATGTCGGCCATGGTGAAAGGGTACACCGGGAAAGGGGCGCTCGACTGGATCAATGAATATGTGGTGCTCGAAGCCAAGATCCTGCTTGGCAACACCGACCTTAACGTGCAGCAGATCGCCTACCGGCTCAACTTCCCCACCCAATCGGCGTTCGGCAAATATTTCAGGCAGCAGACCGGCATGAGCCCCAGGAATTACCGGCAGAGACATGGAGATTGATGGAGCAGGATGTTTGGAATCTCAGGATTTTGAACTAATTTTGCGTACATGAACAGACCGGCATCGATACTTCTCCTCATAATTTCCATCATCACCATCATATCAACCCCTGGCTGCGGCAGCGGTCAGGGCGGCATAGACACCGACAGGAGCCTTGAGATCATGAAGCGCTTCTGGCACGACAAGCTGAGCGCCGGAGAGATGGACTCCGTGGTATACGTCACGCGGAAATACTACAACAATATAAAAGGAAGCGGGAGCGACGCCGAGGCCCTGGCCGGGCTTCAGCTCTCGCAGGCATTCACCATTCTGGAGAAGAAAGACTCGGCTGAAAAATACCTTTCGGAAATAGCGCCTCTGGCAAAGGATGCCACCGACCCTATGGCCAGACTGCTCTACCACCATATCAAAGGCTCGCTCGCCCTGAAATACAGACTGAGCTATCCGGAAGCCCTGAGCTCATTCCACGAGGGATACCGGGAAGCGAGAAAGGCGGGAAACCAGATGGCGATGGTCACGATGCTTGCCAATATCGGATACATATATTACATACTCGACGACCCCAACGGCATGGACTACGCCAGGGAGGCGGTGTCGATACTGTCGACCGCCGACGCCGACATAGTGTCGCGGTCGCAGGCATATATGGGACTCGCCCTCATGCAGGTGACCAACAACCTGTATCCCGAAGCGCTCGCCACCCTCGACCATATCGACAGCCTCATACTGGAGCACGACCTCCGGCAGCTCGCCCCCCTGTCGTTTACCACACGCGGCGACATCCTGTCGCGCCAGGGCAGACTCGGGGAAGCGGAAAAGGAATACAGAAAGGCAATCGAGCTGAGGGAATATGCCGAACCGAGTTTCGGAGTGCTGGCGCTGATGCGCTACGGGCGCCTCAAAGAGAGGCAGAAAGACCTGAGAGGAGCCGAGCGCCTATACAGCAATGCGCTCGCCATCTCGACGTCGTTCCGGAATCTCGAGTTTCGCGCCGACATTATACTCGCCCTCGCGAAACTCCACTCGCGTCTCGGCAATAAGGAAGAAGCCCTGTCTTTCTTCCATCAATACCACAACCTGAACGACAGCCTTCAGAAAAACCGGATGGTGCAGGATTTCAACAGCCTCGTGACAACCAACCTCCGTCTGGAGAAGGAAAATGAAGTGCATAAATACAAGATCAGGAATCTCCGCACCCAACGCATCGCCACGATATGCATATCGCTGCTGACAGTGCTCACCGTAGTCCTCATCTCGATGGCCGTCACCCACAGGAGACAAAGGAAGCTCCACGAGGCGACGGTGAGACGCCTACTCGACAACCGGCCCATAGTCATGGCAGGGCAGCCCGACGGCGCCAAAGAAGAAACCAAAGCGGGAGCCGACGACTCCCTGAGAGACGTGTTCCAGAGCATCGAATGCAAAATGAGGACGGAAAAGGCATACCGCGACAGCAACATATCGCTGGAATCTCTCGCAGCGTCGCTCGGCAGCAACCGCACCTATGTCTCCAAAGCCGTCAATGCTTGCGCGGGCGTATCGTTCAGCAGGTATGTCAACGCCTTCCGGATATCTGACGCAATGGCCATACTTTCCGACCACACAAGGGACGTGAGGGTGAAGGAGCTCGCCGCCGAGCTGGGGTTCAGCTCCGACTCCGTATTCTCGAAAACCTTCAAAAAAGACGTGGGGATGTCGCCCATGGAATTCCGCAAATCAGCCCTGTCGATAGCAAAAAACGACGGAATCTCATGACAAATCATATATTTTACGAATTGACATGACAATTATTTTCCGTTTCTGCCATCTATAAGTAATTTTGGCTACCGGAAATTCCACCCGGAACCATAGTTACAACAAACCTGACGGGCTGCTTCAATCCGGTTCAAGCGTCTGTCACGGCAATACCAACATCAGAACCGGACAACGACAATATATGAGGAAATATACAAATCTCTATGTCGCCACTCTGCTGGGAAGCGGAGCCGCCGTATGCATAGGCGCCGCAACGGGGATATCGGCTCCGTTGAAACCCATGAAGGGCGCCCCTGTGGAGCAAGGATTCGCCACGCGCATGGCAAGCCGAGACAACAACACACCATGGCGGGTGACTTCAGGAGGGTCAAGCCTGTTCGGCTTCATGTCGTCGTCAGACGTAAGCTCGATGAATCCGCCCAGGGGCGTGTATGAAATAGGCCAGTACGGCGAGACCACCATGGTCTACACCGATCCGGCGGCGCAGTATTACGATAAATTCAGCTGCGCGTTCCTTCTGGACGGCTGTCTCTACGGCTACGCGGAGGGATATTTCAGCGATGATTTCTCCAACTTCGGCTCGCCCGCATTCCTGAAGGTGGATTTCTCGACCGGCGAGGTGCTGGAGAAAGTGGATATAGACTCCACCATCAGCTGGGTATCCCCTCCCGCCTACAACCCCGAAGACGGATACTTCTATTTCTTCACCAGAAACTACGAGCTCGCGAGGGCCACTACCGCCAATCCCACGGAAATGGAGATAGTGAAGCAATATGACGATTTCATGGACAACGTGATCTCACTCGCCTACTGCCCTAAAGACAAGGCTCTCTACGGAGTAAACCTCAACCAACGGTTTGTAAGGATAGACTTCGACGGCACGCAGAGCGTGATAAGCGACATTCCCGACAAGAACGCCCACGGCACGTTCCAGGCCGCCATGGCATACGCACCGGCCGAAGACATCTTCTACTGGACCTACCAGAGCAACGACGGCACGACGAGTCTGTATACCGTAACCACCGACGGACTCTTCAACTTCGAGTGCTCGCTCGACGAGAACGCCTTTTTCGACTGGTTTGTATGTCCCGACACGAAAATAATACCCGGCGCTCCGGAAAGCCCCGTAATCCGCGGAATAGAATTCCCCGAAGGCTCCCTGTCGGGAAGCGTATCGTTCACCATGCCGGAGCAGACACAGGACGGCAATCCGCTGCCTGACAGCGTCGACTGGGAAGTGAGCGTCGACGGCACGGCGGCGGCGCAGGGCCAGGCGGCCCCCGGCAGCGATGTATCAGCCGAGATCACCGGACTCGAGACGGGCAACCACGAGTTTGGCGTGACAGTCTCCGCCAACGGGAAATCGAGCGAGACCCAGACCCGCAGGATGTGGATAGGCCCCGACATCCCGATGGCTCCGAAATCAGTGACGCTCACGCAGGAAGACATCAGCTGGGAGGCCACCTCCGCCGGCGTTCACGGCGGCTACGTGGATCTCGAAGGCCTGGTCTACAACGTGCGCATCGAGAACCTTGACGGCGACACCGTGTTCGCGACAACCACATCAGCCACGACCACAACCTACCGGCTTGAGAATCCGGCAGACCTCTCCCTATATACCGCATATGTGTCGGCTACGAGCAACGGAATAGAGAGCGCGGAATCAAGCTCCGACGGCCTCCAGATGGGCGACGCCATGACTCTCCCCGTGCATTTTACACCTACAAAGGCCGAATTCGGAATGATGACGGTCTTCGACAGGAACGATGACTATAACGGATGGACATGGAACGACGAGAGAAGCGCCATCTACTCCGGCTATTCCTTCGACGCCGACATGGACGACTATCTGTTTCTGCCGGCCATAAGCTTCGACAGCACCGACAGGATTTACGAGGTGTCGCTCGACGCCTCGGCATGGTCGCCCAACTTCACCGGGGAATACCTCGACGTGGTGCTCGCCATAGAGCCGAATTACGACGGAGTGATCGAAAGCCTGGTGGAACGCACTGAAATACCATGCGCCTACGACCAGCAGGGGCAGCAGGTGTCGCCGTGGAAAAGGCTTCAGGGATATTTCAAGGTCTACGAGCCCGGAACCTATTACATCGGAATCCACTGCTCGTCGGCAGCCGAGATGGCCGGAGTGCTAATCCGCGATATCAACGTGGAAGACGGCGCCGTGACCGATTCCAGTCCCGCCACGGCGGAAGACATCATCCTGACAGCGGCACCGGAAGGCAAGCTCTCAGCGACAGTGGAGTTCAGATTCCCGACAACGACCAACGCGGGCACCCCGATCTCCGAAGGTGAAGAGCTGACCGCGACTATCGACAGCCCGGTCGAGACAGTGACCGTGACAGGCATCGCAGGCGCCACCGCCGAAGCCACACTGGCCACCAACCAGGGAGAGAACGAAATCGGAATCATCGTCTCCAACAGCAACGGAGAGAACAGCTTCAGAGCCACCGCCAAGGTATTCACAGGCCAGACAGTGCCCTCCAACGTCACCGACGTAAGCGGAACGGTGTCAGACGACATGCTTCACCTCACATTGACCTGGAAGGCACCGGCCACCGGCGAAAACGGAGGATATATCGATCCGTCGCAGCTCACATACAACATCTACAGGTATGACCCCACGGGAATACCGTCGAACTGGATAGCGATCGAGAAAGGCCTGACCGAATGCACATACACCTTCACCCCGGAGACACAGGACTATTACCATATCGCGATAGAGCCAGTGAATATCGCAGGAGCAGGCCCGATGATGTCGGGATCGGCATGGGTCGGTCCGGCATACACGCTGCCCTATTCAGATGATTTCTCCGATCCCTACAACATCTACCAGACGAAGCCCTGGAGGATCTTCACCAACGGATATTACGCCGAATGGACGTTCATATACCTCAAGGACATCGATGCCGCCCTGTATGGCGACGACAACGACAAGGTGGCGATGTACTGCAGCGGAGTGGAGGGCACGGCAGGACGCGTCTCCATGCCCAGATTCACTACGCTCAACACAGATGTCGCGAGCCTCACCCTCAACACCTACACCGGCAGCCGCGCGGCCAAGGTGACGCTCTACGGATATTCGACCCACCATTCCGACCAGCTGCTGCCGATCGGAACGCTCCCCGTGAACGACGGCGAGGAGATCAGGGCGGTGACATTCGACCTTCCCGAGACACTGCTTGGAGAGGAATGGGTGCAGATAATCATCGACACCGAGATAGAGGACGAGGGCGACTATTTCGCCATGACCTCCGCCGCGGTGTCTCCGACAAGCGGAATCGCCACCAATCACGTAGCCACCGGCTCGATCCTGTCGGGCCGCAACAGCATCAGGCTGATCAATCTCAAAGACGCCGAATACTCGGTGTCGACCGCCGACGGACGGGTCGTGGACTCCGGACGTGTAGCCGGCGACGACATGAGGCTGACAGTGCCGGCAGGCGTCTACGTGGTGAAAGCGGGCGCCAAGACACTCAAGACTATAGTGAGATGACAATCTCCGGATGACCAACCAGTGGGAAGGGGTGTCGTATCCACCCCTTCCCTATCAATATCAGACAACATGACAAGAAAACAGATCCATTTCTATCTGACCCTCCTCCTGCTGTCGCTGTCGCTCGCAGCCTACCCGGCCACCGACTACCGTCTGGGATACTGCTCGGGCAAAGTCGACACATCGGAAGGAGCGTTTTCCGTGGAGGGAAACGTCACTGTGGAGGCCGCTATTTATCTTCCGGCCGAAACGCTCGCGCGCTTCAGGGGAGACGCCTTCAGTGGCGTGAACGCCGGGCTGGCCTCGAAACTCAACGTCCACGAAATGACGGTATGGGTACGCGAGTCGCTTGAGCAGGACAATCTCGCGGAGACCACCATCGACATCCGCTCGGCCCAGAAGCCACGCGACGGATGGAACAACATCGCGTTCGAGACCCCGATGGATATCCGGGAAAACACGGGATACTACGTGGGCTACACCTTTACCCAGACAAAGACCTCCTCGGCAGTATCGGCGGTGGATGGCGAGGAGCCAGACGCGTGCTGGATAAAGACCGGAGAGGAAGGATGGAGACAACGACCCGAAACCGGCATACTCTGCATAGAGGCCCTGATCAGCGGCGACAATCTCCCCACCGATGACCTGCGTCTCATATCCGCGTCCTTCTCCCGGGCATACTGTGTGGCGGGAGAGCCGGCGAAGGTGATTTACGAGATCCGCAACGAGGGAATCAACACAGTGGATTCCTACGTGCTCGAGATCACGGCCTCCGGCACTGATTTCCATGCGGAGAAGCAGGTGAGCCAGACCCTCAATTACGGCGTGTCGAGAAACTATACGGAAGAGATCTCCCTCGACGGTCTTGAACCGGGCAGGGAATATGACCTTGAGATATCAGTGGCAGCTCCCAACGGCAATGCAGACACCATGCCCGACGACAACAGCGTTGTCATCAAAAGCGTCCCGGTGATATCGGCGGTGTTTCCGAGGACGGTGCTGCTCGAGGAGTTCACCACCGAGCGATGCTCCAACTGTCCTGCCGCCGCACAGACAATCCAGGACATGATATCGATGATGACCGATGAGCAGAAGGCCAGGTTTGTAATGGTATGCCATCATTCAGGATATTATGAGGATCCCTTCACACTGGAATGCGACCGGGAATATGAATGGTTTTACAACGACAACGGCTCCACCTATGCGCCGGCGTTCATGCTCGACAGAGAGGAGGAAAGCGGAAGCCGGATCAAGACCCCCGTGTTTATGAACCTTCCGGCCAATGATTTCCTGTATAAGGTGACGTCGGCACAGGATATTCCGGCCCTCTACAGCATCGGGCTCGACGGCGTCCATGACCCGGGGCTCCGCACAGTGACGGTGGACATCAAAGGAGAGACGGTGCTGAGGATGTTTCCCGACCCGCGAATCACAGTGTATCTGACCGAAGACAACGTGGCGGCGAGCGAAAGAGGACAGGCAGGCGCCGGCACAGGCTACATACACAATCATGTGGAAAGGGCCTACAACGCCACTTGGGGAGAGTCGCCCGAATGGGACGGAGACAGCTACTCCTACAGCTGCACCCTCACCTATCCGGAAGGATGCAGGCCGGAGGAGATGCATGTGGTGGCCTTCATATCCAATTACGATCCGCAGAGCCCGGTGGCATGCGGGATAGGCAATGTAGCCTCATCAAACCTCTCGGATCTCAGGCCCTCGGCCGTGGCGGATATTAAGGCCGATATGGCCCGGACTATAGAACTGCGAGACATGCAGGGAACGCTGATCAACAACACCGGAGAGACCTCCGGCCTTCAGCATGGTGTGTATTTAATCATCAAAAGAGGACAGGAAAAGACCACTGTCTCGAAAGTAATGGTGAAATAAGGACGCGGCTATTATCCATAACCCACACCATGCAGAGTGCGGAGGGCCGGGGGAATTCCCCCGGTCCTCTTTTCGTCAGCCGTCAGTCAATGATAAGGCGCTTGCGGGTGGTGCCGTCGGAATATCGCTCTATCACCACTCCCCTATAATTGGCCGAAACTTTCTGACCTGTGAGGGTATAGCGCTCCAGCAGATACGCTTTATCCGGAGAGCCGATCGAACTGATGCCGGAACCGTCGGCTGTTGTGACGACGGCGGTCGCCGTGCGGCTTGTCTCATTTCCGTCATAACCGGACACGGCAACACGGTAGGTGGTCTGCTGCATGAGGCCGGATATCTCCAGCTCACATTCGTCTCCGGTGCTGACATCGGTGAAGCCATCAACGGAGAGCCATTCGAGAGGAGAGTAGCTGCATTCAAAGTCATCGACCACCATATAGCCGCTCCCTTTCATAAATATGACCCTGACGACAGATGACTCCGGGATATCGAAAGAGAGCTGCTGCCCCTGTGTGGTGAGCTCCACTTCGGTCAGTGGGGTGAACTCATCGGAATCAGCGGCGCGGTAATCGATACGCAGGCGGTTGGAGGCAGACTGCGAACGCACCCACAGGGACAATGAGGCGATACGGTTGCCGTCGCTGTCAAATTCCACATAGTCGCCGTCATCTCCGAGCTGGAGCGCCGGTGAAGAGTTGCCGAACATCGCCTTATTGAGCTTTGCCGACGAAGAACTCCACCCTTCCGGCCATTCAGAGAAATCACAGGTGGAATATTCCGTATCCCCATACGACTTCTCTGCGACCGTCACGGCATACTCCTCTGCCCCAGTCAGAGGATTCCAGCCAAGCGTGAAGCCGGAAGAAGTGATGTTTGCCGGCTGCAGCAACTCCGGAGTCATCTCGAAGAAGCAGATTTCAGACGTGGAGATCTTGGATACAGTCGGTTCCGACAGATAGGAGCCCATACCGGCGAAGATCTCCAGCCTATAGTCAGACAGAGGAGTAAGTCCCTCAATGGAGATCAGACCGGCCTCCTCCACGCGCATCATGTCATATCCGGCCACGGCGTTGCCATCCGCATCAAGAAGATTCACAACGTAGTATCGTGCGTCTTCAACGGGAGCGAACGAGAAACGTACCGACATTCCCCCTACCCTATCCAAAGCTACTTCCGGGCTCTTGGGCACGAATTCCGTATTGCCTAAAAGGAAGCGTATGGCGGATCCTTCCTGCTCTATATGGTCGAAGGAGAAAGCCTCGGAGCCGGGCCATCCCTTAAACACAAAGCTCGTGACGCCGTTACGCCCCGGGAAAGGGTCAGCAGAATAAGAATCGGCATTCTCGTGGCCGTCGGCCTCCACGAGGTCGAAATTCTGATGGTCGGGATCGTTGTTGATGGTATTTCCCCACCATTTCTCCTCATCCATATCCACATGCCATACGAGCATCCCCTCTCCGGGAAGATATGTGTCCCATCCTTCACGACAGCGATGCTCAATAATGAAATACTCGCGGCCGTCGGTGCCGTCCACATCCACCCTGTAGGCCATATTGTCGCTTGCAAGAAGAGGCATATCGAGCCATCCCTCGGTCTTGGGCGACAGCTCGGTATAATCGAGCCATCCGAGTTCGGCGCGCTCGAAGGCATTGAAGAGCGGAGGGGTGTTCTGGTCGTTGAAGTAGGAGGCTGCGGCCATGGTGTCCCACTGGTTGACACCGGTGCGTCCAGATGTATATGCCGTATCGTAATGGTCGGCGATTCCAAGCACATGTCCGAACTCATGCACGAAAGTGCCGATGCCCACAGGCTTGAAGTCGGGACCGGAGCCGCCTCTTATCTCGTTGCTGCATGCGTAGCGGTTGAGACGGATACCATCGAGTATCAGCTCCTTTCCCCAGCTCTCCTCGAGAGTGCCGGAATGGGGCCAGATGGCGTCGTTCCAGCCGGAATCGGCCTGACCGTAGCCGGCATAGAAGAAATAGATGTTGTCGACATAGCCGTCGCCGTCTGCATCGAATTCGGAATAATCGACAAGCGGATCTGCCTTTCTGGATGCTTCCATCACCATGTCGACTACATTCACGTCGAGAAACTCTCTGTCGCCTCCGTAATGTCTCACCGGCTTGTCGAGCATAACGGGGCCGACCACTGTGAATTCAGGATCGAACTTTCCGGCTGAGCTTGCCAGATAGAAATCGCGTGCTGAGCCATTGGCTCCGTTGTTCCAGGTGAAACCTTCCGCATTGAGCAGACCTTGGTAGTATTGATAGGGATCACTGACCGTGGTGAAAGGAGTATCCTCAAACTCCACCAGAATCACGAGTGCCTTCTGATGGCCGATGGTGGGATAGTTGGAAATCTTGACTCTTTGAGGATCGCGGCGACTCTCTTTCCTTCTCAAGCGGGATGAGTCAAGATAAGCCCATACACTGCTTCTGTCGATGCCGGCGATTCTGGCAGCAATCTCCGGAGCGCGGTCGCCAGGATTGGAGGCCTGGATTCCGAGCGACCGTATGGAGGTCCCTTCTATCTCCGCGAACTCATAGCGGCCGGTAGAAGAGTCCTGCACAAGGGGGTAGCCGTCGGATGTGAGCATCACGGCGCCATGCTCGTCGCCACGGATGTTGATGGTGAGTTGTGAACCGTCGGGCTGAGCGACCACCACCGGATATGGAGTGGCCGGAACAAGCGAAGTCGAAACCAACTTCTTTCT
>OGQO01001661.1_pt1 | contig 19690 bp, 16 predicted proteins | sample 1553241 | NCBI WGS metagenome assembly OGQO01 (sample SAMEA2579933, study PRJEB22360) | human gut metagenome | biome: human gut; feature: human-associated habitat; material: faeces | place: Denmark | collected 2008/2010
CCAAGTCTATCAGATTTGTGAAAACGGAGAATATTTTGATAAGAATGACGGAAACTGTATTGTTGCGGATTATCAAACTGTGGCGCGGCAAAAAGAGAAAAATACTCCGAAAATAGAAAAATTTAAGGAATTAAAAAGCGAAATTTCCTCTCAAAATCAGATGAATAAAAAGATTGCGGCACTTTTATCCGGGGACAATCCGATTATAAGAAAAATGCAGCAGGCGGCTCCTGATTTTATGCGGGTAAAGGTTAATGAATGTCCGATTATTTTCTTTGTACAGTTTCTCAAGGAAAATGCGGCAATGCTTAATTCTGATTTTGCCTTTGCTGACAACTATCAGTTTATGAAAAAAGACGCAGACACGCTTGTTTTGACTGTCGGCGATATCGAATATACGTTCCTGAAAAAAGGAAAAAATAGCGCGGATGTCATCGTTGTCAAAGATGTTGACCAATGGGGCAATCAGATAATCAATAAAAGTACTATTCTAAATAATATTGACGTTTCCTCATCGTGTTGGGGGTATGTGAGGAACTAGAAAAAATAAGTTAATGACTTTTTTACTGTGTATATAGTATAGAGCAATATTTAATTTCCTTGTACAAGAAATAGTATTTGTTTGACTTTTATTTCATTATAATTATCATTTAAATCGTAAAGGAAAGAAAATGAGTAATTATGATTTTTTAACTGTATCGCAATTGATAATGGATCGGCACAACCCTCGTATCCCTAGAGCCTTACGTAATGATGATGAGGTTGTTTTAATTCGTTATATGTGGAAGAAATTTGGGCTTGAAGATTTAATAATATCAATAAATAAAAATGGATATATTGATGCGGAACCTCTTATGGTTATACAAGAGGATGAGGCTTCTATTTATACTGTGGTGGAAGGGAATAGACGTTTAGCAGCCTTGAAAGTCTTAACGGATGAGGATGTTAGGGCGGCATTACCTGAGTTGAGTAAAAAGTATCCTTTGAAGATTGATATAGTAAAAGAAATTCCCTGTGTCGTGTATAGTAATAGAGATGATGTAGCGAATGCATTGGCCGTTAGACATATTTCTGGAATAAAAAAATGGGAAACTAGAGAAAAGGCGGAATTTATATCATCTTTATATGATTCCTTGCCTGATAAAACAAATGGTATTAAAGAGATTATGGAAATTATAGGTAGTCGTTCTGATAAAATTGGTGCGACACTATTTGCATATAGATGGGTAAATTATATCATAGAAAAAGAAGGTAATGATTTAAGTGAATTTTTTGAAAACAGATTATCTTTGTTGATTCTTGCATTAGGACAATCTTCTATAAAAGAATTTGTCGGGATCAAAAATCTAAAATGGCAAGATGTTAACTACGATATAGCTTCGTATGATGTTGAAGGGTCTGATGTATATGAAAATATGAAGTTATTATGTTCTTGGCTTGATGATAAAAGCATAATTAAGGATTCGCGTCAGATTACAGGACAAAGTAATACCTCATTGAGTAGAATTTTAGAATGCAAGTCTTCTCGGGATTTTTTGGTTTCTTCTACATTAAACGGAAAACCGGATTTTAATGGGGCTTCTCTTAGAATTGATGTAGATAGAACTCTCCATATTAAGTTCTGGGATTTAAAATCAAATGCTTCAGATATTGTTAGTGTTTATAAACAATATAAAAGTCAAAATATACAAATAGAAAAAGAAGAAATAAAATCTGCTGTGGATCAAACCATTGAAATTTTGAGTCATTATGATGTTTGATTTGCTTAATTCTGATAAAATTGATAAGTTAGAATATTTATTATGGAGTCAAGAATATCATTATATTGATGATATTCTTTTAGAGTTAGATATTATAGATTCCAATAATGATGATGAATTTGAAGCTCAAATGTCTATATATCGAGATAGACTAATCGAAGAACTTAACTATCTTAATGAACAAGAATATGGGCGCAAGGTCGTATGTATAGCTTCAGACGGCATGTTAACCTTAGCCAGTCATAATGAAGCATATTTATTTTGTGTAAAAGCAGCTTATGAGGGGGCAAGAGCAACGGAAGATTTATCTTCAGATGAAATTGGTACAATTTTTGAATATATTGTTTTAGAATCTTTTCCAGTTTTTAATGAAGGTTTTAAATGTTATCGAAATGAAAATATTCATAGAGATCTTCCAACTATTTGTGAAAAATTAGAAATTAAATCATATCATTCCGAATATAAAGTAGCTTCTGATGAACAAGATGGTGGAGTTGATATAATTGCATATAAAAAAACGCACCCATCATCTTCGAGAGGATTAATTTACCTGATACAATGTGCCGCCGGGAAAAATTTTAAGCAAAAATGTAAAGATATTAGCGATACTTTGTGGAAAAGTATATTTCCAATAGGTTACTCAAAGTATCTGGCAACTACACATTTTTGGATTGACAAAAATTTATCAGAATATAGAAAGGGAGCAATCATAGAAGCCGGACAAATTTGGGATAGAAGATATAGTTTTATTGATTGTAATATTTTTAAGACAAAATATCCCATTATATATTCGAAACTCTTAACCTATGTAGGAGTGGTACAATGAAATTTATAGACCTTTTCGCAGGCATAGGAGGGTTCCATGTGGCATTAAAAAAAATAGGATGTGAATGTGTTTTTGCCTCTGAATTGGATGTGTCTTTACAAGATTGTTATGAAAAAAACTTTGGTATTCGTCCTTTAGGTGATATAAATTTAGTTCCGTTAGAAAACATTCCTTCTCATGATATTCTCTGTGCTGGTTTTCCATGTCAACCTTTTTCAAAAGCAGGACGGCAGCAGGGCGAAAATGATATTCGAGGAAAACTTTTATATAAAGTGATTGATATAATTAAGTATCATAAACCTAGGTATTTTATTTTGGAAAATGTAGCTAATTTTACGAAGAATTCTTTATTTAATACTTTTTTTCAAATGATAGGAGATGAGTACCATATTCAACATTCTATTCTATCACCTAGTGAATTTGGAATTCCACAAAATAGACCTAGAGTGTTTATCTATGGTAAAAGAAAAGATTTAGGATATATTAGATCATTAACCATTACATGTAAACAGACAAGAGAAGCGTTTGAACAGTTAGTTATGAACGTTGATGAAAAGATTGTTGATGTTCAAGGAGTAGAACCATTAAAACAAGATGTAATAAATATGTGGCAAGGAATTATAGATCGTCTTCCTTATGATGAAGAAATTTTGTCTCCATTATGGGCTATGGAAGTGAATGCGACATATCCTTTTGAGAAAAAAACACCATATATAATGACTGCGGAAGAATTAGGAAAATATACTGGAGCTTTTGGTTATCCTTTAAAGGGGTTATCTAAAAAAGAACAATTAAGTCATCTGCCTAATTATGCGAGGGTGTCTCAACAATATTTTCCTAAATGGAAAATAAATTTCATAAGAAAAAGTCGAGAATACTGTAAAAAAAATTTTTATGCTTTTGAGCCTTTTTTATCTCAATTGGAAACATATCCTTCTAGTTATCAAAAATTAGAATGGAATTGTAAAGGTGAAGAAAGAGATATATGGAAGCATATAATTCAAATCAGGCCGTCGGGAGTTAGAGTAAAGCGTTCAGATACATTTCCATCTCTTGTTTCTTTAAATCTTACTCAAGTTCCTATTGTTGGCTATAAGAAGCGATATATATCGCCTCAAGAAGGGTTATTGCTGCAGTCATTTCCAATAGATTTTTATCTACCAGAAACTAGAGCACAAGCTTTTAAAGCTTTAGGAAATGCGGTTAATGTTTCTGTTGTTGAATATGTTGCTCAAAACTTATTCCAACCTTATTTAGAAGAATAGAATTTTATTAAATGCCTTATAAAAAAGGAATTTGCTTGGGGTTAAATGTCAATGTGTGAAAACATCATCATCCCACGCTGACAAGCGTCGTTAAATTGTAAGGTTTGTAGTTGCTATGAAACGATAGGTTTATCCTAGAATATCTATTTTAGAAGATAACTTGGAACAAAGATTAATATCCTGATCTTAATTTTAAATTCCCTGATAATTTTGGGCATTGAAAGGCACTAGTGATATAATTTGCAAACACTTTAGTATAAAATACTTCATTGAATCTGTGCAAAATTCCCTGTATATTCCCTGTTATTAGAGAATGGGTAATGATAAATTCGTAATTCGGTGGTAGAAAAGATTTATGGTCATCGGTGTAAAATATTAGTGAAATTTTGCTCTTTCGTATGCTCAATACCGTTGGGATTTACTACACCGCCATTTTAATAAAAAAGACGCTTAACCCAAGCGTCTTTTTTCGTATCCGGCGGAAATGCGGGGAACGTCAGATTTAGAGTCTGAGGTGATGGCGAAGCCAGGGCATTGATGCAGAAGAGCTGCGGCATAAGAAATGTTAATTATCTCGATGGCTGAACATTTCAGTCAGACTTTCGGGTTCAGGACGCTCAAAGAAAAAGTTTTGTTTCCAGCCTTTAGGGCATGAGGTAAGCGTATCGTCTTTTTGGTTTAAGATATCAAGAATACGGAGGGTTTCTTCCGGGTTGCGCCAAATTTTGTTGTCGTTAATACTCATATGGCGGATTATCTTTTTTTCGTCAATGATGACAGTGGCACGCAGGGCGGTTTCTTTTTTGCTTAAAATACCGTAATGGGCGGAAATTTTTTTATCAAGATCGGCAATCATAGGAAAGTTTATGTCCGAGACGCCGTCTTTTTCCGGCGGCAGTTCTTTCCAAGCCAGATGTGAGTGTACTGAATCCGTCGAAATGGCCAAAACACGAGTGTTGCGTTTTGAGAAGGCATTAAGTTCCCGATTAAGCATCAGCAGTTCGGACGGGCAGGTGAAACTGAAATCCTCAGGGTAAAAGAACAGAACGGCAAGCTTTCCTCTGGTGTATTTGTAAAAGTTGAAATGTTCAACAAGCGTGTTGTCGCTTAAGACTGCCGGGGCAGTAAAATCCGGTGCCGCCATTTCTACCGTCAATTCCATATGGGGGTGGAGCGGTTCCTTTTCCTCAAAACATCCGGGACTGTAATCGTGGGCAAGATTATTGGGAAATGTGCAGCCGCATTTATCGTCTTCAGAACAGTCGCATTTGTTGGCATAGTCGTAATGGCAGTCGCCGGTTTCTGTCGTATCGTTCATTGTCGATTCTCCTTAATATGAAAAAAGCCAGGAATTTGTCCTGGCTTTGATATAAGGTTTTACCGCGGAAGTTTTTAGATATACGAAACTTCTAGTACTTCAAACGTCTTTTTGCCACCCGGAGCCATATAGACAACTTCGTCGCCGACTTCTTTGCCAATCAGAGCCTTTGCCAGCGGCGAGGACAGAGAAATTTTGTTGTCGTTTATGTCGGCTTCATAGTCGCCCACAATTTGGTAGCAGTTTTCGGTATCCGTATCAACGTCAACGACGGAAACAGTTGCACCGAAACGGATGACGTCGCCGCTCATTTCTGCCGGGTCAATAATTTGTGCCCGGCTGACGACGGCTTCCAGCTCCTGAATCCGCCCTTCAATAAAGCCTTGTTTTTCTTTAGCTGCCGAGTATTCGGCATTTTCCGATAAATCGCCATGCGAACGCGCCTCGGCGATGGCGGCGATAACATTGGGCCGCTCAACACCTTTTAAGGTCTTGAGTTCCTGCTCTAACCGTAAAAATCCTTTCTTGGTCAGTGGGAATTTATCCATTTTATTTCTCCTAAAAATAAGTTTTCCGCAAAAGGCTGCGGATGTGTGCGTTAATTGAAAAGTTTGAAAAAATTTGACTGCCACCTTTGCGGTGCCAGCCAGTATCCGTTATTTTCTGTATATAAATATAAGCACAAATCAAATAATAAATCAAGTAAAATTTTTAAAGTGGTGTGGGCAAGCCTTGTCATGCAGCAAAATGGCGGAAGGGAGCGGCGGCGGGATATGGCAAACGGCGGCGGGAAATCAGGCGTACGGCGACGAGGCGGTATCGGCGGCAAAGCGGCTGAGTATACGGCGGGAAGGGGGAGCATACGGCAACGAAAAGGCAGAACATACGGTAATGGAGAAGCGGGACATATAACGGAGGAGCTGTTGATTAGTCAAACTTTATGCTATACAACCAGGCAGGAAGTGCTAGATTATAACTGTTTTATTGTACAAGGAGAACTTTGATGAAAAAGAATTTAGTTTTGGGTGCTGTTTTTGCGGCTGCCCTGTTTGCCGTTTCTCCGGCGAAGGCGATTGACTCTACCGGTGGCTGCGGTTTGGGTTCTATGGCGTGGAGAGGCCAGTCCGGTATTATTCCGCAGGTTTTGGCTATGACGACCAACGGCATTTTTCTGAATACCATCGGTGTAACACTGGGAACTTCCGGTTGCGATCCGAACGGGCGCGTTACCGGTGGTACGGGCAAGCTGGTTCTGGCCGTGATTGAAAACAATATGGAACAGTTTGCGATGGACGCTTCCGCCGGAAGAGGCGAAACAATTGATACGATTGCCGGACTTTTGGAAGTCGACAGCAAAGAACTCGGTGCTAGAGCACAGCAGAATTTTGCGTATCTGTTTACGGATGAAAACGTTGAAGCTGTTGATTTGACTTTGAAAATCATGGAATTGGCTCAGGCGTGATTCTTGATTGAGGGCGTGGGGAACCGCGCCCTTTTTGTATCTGCGGACGATTATGAAAATACGGGTTTGGCTGGCATTGTTGGCGATTGTGGCGGTTCCGGTGCAGGGTGCATGTGTGGAAACAGAAGCTTTTGACAAAGGCTGGCTGAAACTGTTGCATTATGAAAAAAACGGCAGTGGTTATGAGTCCGTAGTGGAAAATGGGGAGTTTTTTCTAACGCCGGGGGGAAGAAAGAATCCGGAAGCCGAATATCGGGCAGCGGTTACGGCATTTAATGCGGAGGCAAAGTCGTCCGGAGAGGAGATTACGGCGTTCGGAAAAGAGGAAAACAGCGGCGAGTTAAAAAAATGCGCTTTTCCGGCGCGGTTTATTTATCTGAAGCGGCAGGGGGCTGTACGTGGAACGTTGGACGGTTGTGCCGGTTATCAGAAATTTCTGGCGGATGTTCAGCCTAAAGCGGTTACCATGCTGTTTACGAATGCGTATATGAGCAATCCGTCGTCCTTGTTCGGGCATACGTTATTTCGGATTGACACGAAGCGCAAAGGGACGCAACTGTTGGCGCATGGGGCGAATTTCGGTGCGGATACCGGCGACGAAACCGGCGTTTTGTATGCACTGAAAGGCCTGTGGGGCGGTTATTACGGAACGTTCGGCATCAAGCCGTATTATGATGTTATCAATCTGTACAACAATATTGAGAATCGCGATATCTGGGAGTATGAACTGCGGCTTTCGGATGATGAGCTGGAACTGTTTACGGCGCATATGTGGGAGATGCAGCGGGCGAAAATCCGCTATTACTTTGCATCGCGCAACTGTTCGTACGTCCTGTTGCTGATGCTGGAGGCGGCACGTCCGGAATTAGATATCAGTGACGGGTTTGGCGGATATACGGTGCCGCTGGCGACGCTGAAAGCGGTGAATGACGTTTCGGGGCTGGTGACGGCAGCGAATTACCGTCCCTCCCGCCAGTCTAAGCTGAAATACCGTGCGGCACAGATGAACAGCCGTCAGTATGACGCTTTTATTGATATTATCCGCCGCGATAAGACGGATTTATCTGCGCTTGACGAAGAGGAAAAGGCCGATGTGCTGGAAACGGCGTACCAGTATGTGCAATACCGTTATGTGGACGGCGATTTGGAACTTGCGGACTATCGGAAGAAAAGTCTGGCATTGTTGCGCGAACGCAGTAAAATTGCCAATCAACGACAGTATTTTGACGAATTGAAAGAAGGCGAGAATCCGGTTTTGGCGCATAAGGCAAAACAGGCAGGCATAATGTTTGGGGCGAGAAACGGCGAGGCGTTTCAGGAAGTCAGTTTCAAGCCGGTTTACAACTCGCTGCTGGAAGACAGCTATGGCTTGTTAAACGGAGCTGAAATCAATTTATTTGAAGGAAAAGTCCGGCATTATGATGCACGGGATAAATGGGTGTTGCAGGAACTGAATTTGCTGGGGATTAAATCGCTGGCGGGGGCAGATGCGATGTTTTCGCCGTTGTCATACGATATTAAAGTCGGTTACAGGGAATTGTTTGATGCCAAGTCGGGTGAAGACAGCGGGGCTTTGGTGCTGGAAACCGGCGTGGGGCAAAGCTATGCGCTGGGAGAGCATACCTTGTTATATGCAATGAGCGTTCCGAATGCGGCATACGGTGGCGGGCTTTATGACAACGGATATTTGGGAATCGGGCTGAAAGGCGGAATTTATTATAACAGCGGAAGAGTTCGCCTTAATTTGCAGGCGATGCAGAATTTTACCACCAGCGATACGGCGCGCGGTCAAACCTATGCGGCGGAAGGAGGGTACGGGCTGACGCGCGATGTGATGCTGTATGCTGGATATAAAAAGTTTAATTCCGATTATCATGACGATGAAGAGTTTGGCCTGGGTATTAAGGTTAATTTTTAATTCCGGCACGTTCATTTACTTTATTTTAAGAAAAAAGCATTTAGTATTTGGTTAAGCAGGCTTTTGCCTGTCAGCGCCAGAGGTGGTGCGGGACTTTCAACGGTCTTTATCGCATACGGTGTTAGGATATAACATCGTTATATTGCCGATTGGTTTTATTGCCGGCAATAGATATATCCCCGACTGTAAAAGGTCGGGGAGCTTTTAGCGTATGTCCAAAGCTTCGGCTGAAAGGCTAAAAGAGTCATTTTATGCGATATGATTGTTGAACTCTCCGACCGCCTTAATCAGGTGGTTTTTTGTTATGAACTTTTGTTTTCGCGGCAAAAGGGCTGCGGACAAACGGGAAGGACTTGTCAGATGAGGGAAAGCAATCGGAGCCATGCGGGGCGGTCAATGATTGAAATGCTTGGGGTTTTGGCTATTGTCGGCATTTTATCGGTTGGCGCTATTGCCGGTTTCGGCAAGGCCATGACCACCCACAGATTAACGACTGCAGCAACCGAGTATGCCGGATTTATCCGCGATTTGACGGAGTTTCGTGACAGCTGGCTCAGAATTGCCAGACAGTCGGGCGGATATGCCGGATTAACGCCACAGGTGGTCAATGCCGGATTTCTGCCTAAAAACTGGAGGTATTCCGGCGGCAGAATTGTAGACAGCACCCTGCATACGACAACGGTAACCGCAAGCAATAAGTACATAACCGTCAATTATGAGCTTAAAAACAAAAAGGCCGGCGGTTGGAGCGGTGTACAGCTTGAGGAATACTGCCGGCTGTTGTTTGAGCATGTGGCGCTGCCATATCAGGATATGCTGTTTAAGGTCTGGATACACAGGTACGGAGAAGGCGAGGGGAGCGGTTCTTCAGGGAGCTTTTGGGGAAGCGGCTGGTGCAGCGGCGGCCGAAAATGCCTGCAATCGGTAACGTTTACAGACATGCAGGCGTTTTGCCAGACTTGTCTGGATTATGAAAACTGTACGCTGGTATTTACTTTTGAATAGCAGGATTGCGACATCGGGTATGTATTCGGGTTTTTAAACTTGCTTTTCCGAGCGAAGACTGGTACAAAAAATTAAGAGGCGGTTTAATGTGGGAGCAACCGCCTCTTAATCCTGCAATTGAAACTATTTGTGTTCATCGGGGTCTTTTAAGATATATCCCCGGCCCCAGACAGTTTCAATATAGTTTTTGCCGCCGGAAGCTTTTTCCAGCTTTTTGCGCAGCTTGCAGATAAAGACGTCAATAATCTTTAATTCCGGTTCGTCAATGCCGCCGTAGAGGTGGTTTAAGAACTGTTCCTTGTTCAAGGTTGAACCTTTGCGCAGGGAAAGCAATTCCATAATACCGTATTCCTTGCCGGTCAGGTGCAGGTCTTTGCCGGCGACGCTGACGGTCTGTGTATCCAGATTGACTTCGACGAGCCCGGTTTGAATAATCGAATTGGAATGTCCTTTGGAGCGGCGGACAATTGCCTGAATGCGGGCGAGAAGCTCGCTCTTGTCAAACGGTTTGGTCAGATAGTCGTCTGCACCGTAACCCAGCCCCTTGACTTTTTTATCCGGTTCATAGAGGCCGGACAAAATCAGAACCGGAGTGGTGATTTTGGCGTTGCGGAGGCTTTTTAAGACTTCATAGCCGTTCATGCCGGGCAGGTTCAAATCCAGAATAATGATGTCATAATCATACAGTTTGCCGCAGTCCAGCCCGTCTTCGCCGTCATCGGTGGTATCGACAACCATGCCTTCTTTTTTGAGGATTGTTTCGACGCTTTGAGAAACGGCATAGTCATCTTCTATTAATAAAACTCTCATTTTTCCTCTCCGTTTTGTTTATTGTTATCGTTATCATACTACATAAATTTTATTTGTGAATCTTTGATATGGGGCTGTTAATAATTATTAACAAAATTAAAACGCCTATTTAAAATAAATATTTAGAGGCTATTATAAAGGCTGGATTATAATATTTCAGGAGGAAAAAATGATAGAACTGATGAAACTGCCGTTTAAAGAAAGCGCTTTGGCACCATATGTTTCGGAAGAAACTGTGCAATTCCATTACGGAAAACACCATAAGGCCTATGTGGATAAAGTCAACGAACTGATTTCGGGAACGGAGTTTCAGGATACGCCGCTGGAGGAAATTATCGAAAGGACGTTTGACAAGCCGGAATATCAGGTTTTGTATAATAATGCGGGGCAGGTTTTTAACCATAACGTGTATTGGAATTCAATCGGTATCGGGGAAAAATTTGATGAGGATATGCAGGAGCGCATTGCCGAGCGTTTTGAAACGCGCGACGCATTGCGGGAAAAGCTGGCAGACGAGGCGGTTAAGCTTTTCGGCAGCGGCTGGGTGTGGCTGGCCGAGGGCAAAGGCGGGAAACTTGACGTTCTGACTACGCGCAACGGCGATACGCCGCTGGTGCTTGGCTTTAAGCCGATATTGAATCTGGACGTTTGGGAACACGCTTACTATCTTGATTACCAAAACCGCAGGAAGGATTATGTTGAGGCCTTTGTAAAGAATCTGCTGAAGATATAGGCGGAGCGGAAACTGAGAGAATGGTTATGCGCGGCAGTTTTTTTAAGGAACTGCTGAAAATTCAGCGGCGGTTGTGGTGGAATGCGGCCGGGCGGCGTTTTTGCCGGCAGGAGGGGCGGCGGAAACGTGCAGCGGAAGATTTTGCTTGAAAAACAAATTATTATATCCTATAACGCAAATCTGTAGCATAAAAAGTTTTTGATTGTACGGGAGACTTTAAGATGAAAAAAGCGGGTGTGCTGCTGGCGCTGTTTTTGCTTTCCGGTTGTGTCGGCGGAGAAGAGGCTTATCCTTACGGTTTGACGGAAACGGAATGGAATTCCCTTTCCATTCGCGATCAGGCGCGGCTCCGGCGCGATTTCTATTTTTATGAAAAAGGCGCGACGGCATACGTTAACCCCAGCCTTGAAGTCGAAGGAAAAGACGCTTATGCCGTAGGTTATCAGCCGCAGAACGGTTATCAAAAACAAAGCGGCCAAACAGAGCAGGACAGTTATCAGAAAAAGAGTGCCCGGGCGGGGGACGGTTATCAGGCAGGACAGGCCGGTTATCGTATCGGGCAAGATGACTATCGTACCGGACAAGACGGTTACCGCTATGGCGAGAGTTACTCTGAAGAGGATGAATATTAATTTTCGGCATAATTTTATAAATTATACTCTTTTTTAAGAAACTCCGGCGTAGAATCGATACAAAGCAATTGTTTTTATGGTTTTGTTAGATGAGGTTTGGCGCCGCTTTATATTTTTCCGCAGTCTTTTTTGCTGCCGTTTCTGTTTCGGAAAACGCCTGTGCGTTTGGCGGCCGGTTGTCGCCACGCGATTTTAACAAAATGTATTATCTGGCAAGCCAGGGAAAAATCGGCATTTTGCGCGAAGCCGTCAATCGCGGGCTGAATATTGACGCGACGAATCCAAACGGGGATACGGGGCTGTGCATTGCGATTAAGCGCAAAAATTATGTTGCCTACAACTCTTTTCGTATGAGCGGAGCCAATCCGCGCCATGCCTGTACTTATGAGATAAACAAAGAGTACCGCGAGTTTTTGGAATCCAGCCGGGCGGCAAGGACGGAAAAAATCGTCGGCAATGAGGAATCCCTTTATTATAACGAAGAGGAACGCAGCTGGTGGCCGTGGCTTTTGGGCGGAGCGGCCGTGGGCGGCGCCATTCTGGCATTCAGCGGCGGCGGAGGTGGCGGCAGCGCCCCGGCCGGAGACGATACGATTGTGCCGACGAATCCGGGATACGGGTTGGCAAGCCTGGTTACCAACACCGAGAAAAAGGTCAACAGCGGCGGAATGGAGAATAACGTTGCGCGGAGATTTGAAAATCCCGATGCGGCGGCTAATGCCGGAAAAATCCAATTACTGCCGAATGTGTTGGACAATGTTGATTATCTGATGTCGTATGTAACGGTCTCGAACGGTGCCTATTTCAATAATCTGGCGGGCGGCAGCCTGCAATTGGGTGATGCGACAATCGGGGCTTCGGTTTACGGAGACGGGTCAAAAGCGCTGAATAACGGCAATATTCTGATTGATGCGCAGAACGGTTCTATCGGCATGGCGGCGAGCAACGGCGGCCAGATTATAAACGGTCCGGAGGGAACGGGGAATTCGGCGTACGGAAATATCGACATTTCGTTTAAGGGAACCGGAGAAGGCCATGCTGTTGCCGGTATGTACGGCGATACGGGGGCGACAATCATCAATTCCGGCAGGATTACGGGAACGACCTCGGCACCTTCCGGCGGAGAAGCGGGAACGGAAAACGGCGGCGGAACCGAAAATTCCGGCAGTGCGGGGAATGCCGGAGAAACGGACGGTTCGGCAGATGCTGACGATACCGAAGGCAATGAGACGGTAACGCAAAATAATTCCGGCACGATATTGGGCATGGTGCTGTTTGACCTTTATACCGGAACCGATTTCAGCAACAATACGGTTACGGCTGAGAACCGCGGCATTATCGACCTTTCTGCCGGCTATAACAGCGCGACGGACGTAGCGGTCAGCCTTGTCGGCATGGGAAGCTATATTGACGACGAATTTTTAAACGGCAAGAACAATCCGGCATTTGCGGAAAAGATGAAACTGAACAATTACGGGGATATCAACCTGTCGTACCAGGGGGCATATAAACTGGCGGATACGGCGCTGAAGATGGGGCAGGGCGGCTTAATCGGCATCCGCGCCGATGCGGCGACCGAAGCGTTAAACAGGGGCAATATTAAGATAGATTTGACTTCGACGACCATGGCGGCGGGGACGGACGTGGCAGCGGGTATGCTTTCCGTGCATGGCGGAGAACTGACAAACGGCAATGCGGACAGTATCTATAACGGGACTGGCAGTGAAACCGGCGGGACAATCCGCGTTGTCAACGAGGCGACTTCCGGCGGCGTATCGTATGGTATGCTGGCTGCCAAAGGCGAAGGTTCGCAGACCCGCGTTTATGACTGGAAAGATCCGAAACTTCACAATTACGGGCTGATAGACATGCAGGCAAGCAATGCTTACGGCATGGCTTCTTTTGCGGGCGGCGAAGTCGTTAACTACGGCGTTATCAATCTCGGCGTTGAAAACGGCCAGTCCAGATATAAGAACAATTACGGCCTTTATGCAGCGGGCGAAGACAAAACGGATGAGGTTTTGCTGCAAAATAAGGGAATAATCAATGTTTATTCCGAAGAATCGACGGCAATTTACAATGCGTTTTCCGGTTCGGTTGAAATGGTGAACGACGGTTACATTTACCTTTCCAACAAAGCGACCAATTCTCAGGTTTTCGGCGGTAATTTTTCATCGGCGTACAATAACGGCTCAATCCTTTACAAGGTCGGCAACAGCAACTCCTTTGCGGCTCCCGAGCGGAATGAAAAGGACAGCGAAGCGGGCTATACCGCATCGGCATCTGTTGCCGGGGCAGCCGTCAAGGTTTCCGGCGACGGCGATACGACCAAGCAGCTGTTTGTCAATACGGGCGACATTATTATCGGCGGCGAGTTTGACGGCAATGTCGATTACGGCGGCACATACGGTACGGCTGCCGTTCAGGTTTCGCAGCAGGGATCGGCGATAAACGAAGGTTCTATTTCGCTGAAAAAATATATTACCGACGCCAAACAGTTTAACGTCGGAATGTGGCTTGATTCTGCTTCAACGGCGGAGGCGTACGTACACAATAAAGGGTCGATTTCGGTTGATGCGACAAATTCGACGGCTATTCGCAACGATTCAACCAAGCACGCCAAGGCTATCAATTTCGGCGATATTTATCTGACAGGGCAGTCGGGAACGGGTATGGCGTCGACAGATGCCGGAGCGGATATTTTTAACGGGCTGGATACGTCGCCGGTCGGAAGTACCAACTCCATTTATGTTATGGGCGACAATTCGGCTGCCATGTATGCCAAAGGGACGGCGTATAATTACGGTTCAATCTTTTTGAAAGGGAACAATACGACGGCCTTTATTTTGGACGGTCCCGACGCGCAGGCATTTGACTACGGTAATTTTTATGCGGATCCGTCTTACAGCGGGCAGACGTATTTTCTGTTGACTAATGCGGCGTCTAAAACGTTTGACTATCCCGGCGGCGTAGAAATAGAAGGTTATACGCTGGCAAAGGCAACGGGCGGGAGCAATGCGACACTGTCTGCTTCGTCGACGGCTTATGTCAAGGGGGAAAATTCCGGTTTGTTTGCAGCCAGCGGCAGCGGGTCAAACGTTTATAACTACGGTAAAGTCTACGTTTCTGCCGGAGCGACGGGACTGCGGGCGGAAGACGAAGGCGTTGTACGCATTGAGGGAACATCGTCCAAGGTTACCGTGGCAGACGCTTCAAGCACGGGAGCGGCGGCATCCGGCGGTACGGTCAATGTCGGAGTAGATGCTGAGGTGATTGTGAATGGCGGGGGAACCGGAATTTTGGCTGCGGCGACGTCTGAAAAAGTATCGACGGTTTCCAATTCCGCTTATATTACGGTGAATCAGGGGACGGGGATATACGCTACCGGAAAATTGATTTCCGGAGATGCAACGTCGGTTACCAATTCGGGAACGATTGAAGTTGGCGGAATCGGAAGCAAGGGCGTTTCCATTGCGGGCGGTGCTTCTTATTCTGGAGCAGCTTTAAGTCGGCTGGAAATCAAGGGAAACAGCAATTGCAGCGGTGATGCATGCAGTTTGGAGAATTATACATACGGCGTTTATGCGCTAAGCGGTACGGTTAACAATTCGGGGATTATTTCGGGCGACGGCAAAAGCGGGACAATCGGTATTTATTCCGGCAAAGGCGGGCAGGTTACCAATGCCGGTAATATCAACGGGTTGGAATATGGTGTTTATGTGGAAGCGCAGGGAGACGCTGAGAATCAGGGGAATATCCGGGATAATATTGTCGGTATTCAGGTTGCCGGAGGAGATGCGGAAAACAGCGGCACGATAAGCGGCAATGAAAAGGGCGTGCAGGTTGTTGCGGGAACATTTGAGAATTCCGGCACTATCAGCGGGAATACATACGGCATTTATACAAAAGGCGGTACAGCTGTTAATTCTTCAAATATAAACGATTATGGAAATTATGGCGTTTATGCCGAGGGCGGCACCGTTACCAACAACGGGACGATAATGACAACCGGAGGTACGGGAGCGTATGTTACGGGCAGCGGTACGTTCTATAACGAATCGACCATAACGGTTGACGGCGGCGGAACGGGAATTCATGTCAACGGGAGCGGCGCCAAGGGGTATAACAGCGGCAAAGGGACAATTACAGTCAACGGAAACGGGGCAGCGTTTGTCGTAGAAAACGGCGGCACATTTTCCAATTCGGGAACGATTACCTATAATTCGGCGGCCAATGCAGCTTTTGCGGGCGGAGAACTGAAAGAAGCCGGAGAATTGAAGGCAGCCGGAAACGGTGCGGATTATATTATTGTCGGTGAAAACGGTACGTTTATAAATAACGGTACGGTTGACCTTGGTGCGGCGGCAGTAGACTTTGATACGATGAAAACCGGTGAAAACGGAAAATTTGTCGTGGCGGACGGGGGAACTTATAAAGCCGACAGTTTTAAAGGCGATGTTGTTGCCGGCAGCGATATCGTTATGGGTGGTTTTGAGGATACCTATGTCAATGAAAACTCGTTTGTCGGCAAAAATGAAGGAATGAATATAAGTTCCGGTTCGTATATGTTTGATGCAGAGTTGAAAGACAACGGCGATGTTACGGACGTGGAGCTGAACCGCAAAGAGTTTGAGGAAATCGTTGACGATAAAGAACTTGCAGATTTTTTTGAGACGAATTACGGATTGCATAATAACGAAAAGCTGTTTGATGCGCTGAAAGGTGCGGGCAACAAAGGCGAGTTTGACTATGCGACGGAAGTGGAAACAGGCAAGAATTTTTATGCTAACCTGACGCGGGAAAATATGGCGGTGCTGCGCGGGCTGAATATACAGGAGCAGAGCCGGATACTGGAAGACGGGCTTAACGGGAGCTATATCGGTGCCGACTATTATCGGACGGGCAAAGATGCTCGGGACGGGCTCAGCGGTTATGCAGATAACGTTTACAGCCCGTATATCGGTTTTGGCGAAAAGCTGAACCGGAACTGGAGCATCGGCGGTACGCTGCGGGCAGCTTATGCCGATGCGGAATATGACGAAGCGAAGTCCAGCCGCGACAATAAGATACTGCTGGCGTTTATGCCGATTTTGTACCAGAACGGCGGATTTAAATTCCTGACCATGCCAAATGTCGGTGCAGGATACGGAACTTACAAGCGCCGTGCTTTGTCCGGCACATACGAGGCGGATACGCTGGACTTCTATTACGGTTTGTATAACCATGCCGAGTACAGCATTGATGTGAAAGTGGCGGAACTGGTTACGGAGGCCGAACTCAATCTGCAGGGGGCGGCAATGTCAAAGGCGGAAGAAGATGACGGGCTTAATCTGGATTCCAACAGTTCAGTATCGTTGGAGGCTGGGGTCGGCTTAAAATTGCGTAAGAGGATTCAGCTGGCGAAAGAGCGCTCGCTGATGCTTGCCATCGGTGCGAAATACTACCATGAATTTCTTGATCCGTATAAGGATTTGCGGGTAGGTATGGACGGTTCTCCGGTCGATTTCGGCATTAAGGCGTATGATGAAGACAAGAACCGTTTGAAGACGACGGCAGAAGCGGTTTATCGGGACGGCGATTTTGCCGTGGCGGCGGAAGTATCGCACAATGCGGAAAAAGAAAGCAGCATTGAAGGCGGCTTGGGCGTGAGATATAACTTCTGATTTAAAGTAAAACTTTAGGCATTGAATTAAAACGTTGGTTTAAAACCATCATAGCATTGTATGGCATTTCTGTCAAATAAAAAAGCAGAAGAAAACACGGTAGCAGCGGATTCAACGCCTAACGGATTGCAAGAAGCTGCCATGCGGCAGCTTTTGCCGTATTCAGACGGTGATGTGCAGTTATTTGCGGTTTAGTTCATATAAGGCTATTGCCGCTGCGGTGGATACGTTCAGGCTTTCCACCTGCGGCGATATAGGGAGTTTGACGGACGAATCGCAGTTTTCCTGAACAAGACGGCGCAGACCTTTGCCTTCGGATCCCATAACAACGGCGACTTTGCCGTCCTTATTGATTTTATCGATTGTCGTATCGGCATAGCCGTCCATACCGATTACCCAGAAACCGTTTTCTTTCAGAGTTTCAATGGCGCGGCTGAGGTTGGTTACGCGGGCGACGGGGACGAATTCGACGGTTCCTGCGGCTGCTTTGTCCATGGCGCCGGATTCAAGCGGCGAATTCTTGTCTTGGACAATCAGGCCGAGTGTTTCGAACGCGGCGCAGGAACGGATAATCGCGCCGATGTTCTGCGGGTCGGTTACTTGGTCAAGAATTAAAATGCAGCAGCGCTTTTTATTTTCCGCCAAGGCGATTAAATCGGAAATGTCACAAGTTTCAAGCCGGGAACAATACAAGGCAAAACCCTGGTGAACCGCATCACCGGGGAGGAATTTGGCAAAATCCTTTTTATCAATTACTGTTGCAGGCACCTGTGGAGCCGCTTTTTCAACTTCGATGCGATTTTCGGCCGAAATCAGCAGCTTTTGGATTTTACGGCGCGGATTTTTCAAAGCGCTTATGACGGCATGCCGGCCGTAAATAATCAGTTGGTCTTTAGAAGTGTCGGTGCTGCCTTTGCGCTGCTGGTGAAACTTTTTCATGATTCAATGACCTTTCGTAAAATGCCGTTGTGCTGTTTTAACAGTTGTTCGGCCTGTTCCCGGGAACACTGCCTTTTGCACATAACGCAGGCAGTTTTGACGTTGTTTCCGGCTTTTATACGATATTCTTCGGCTTTTGCAACAGAAATCTTGCAGATAGCGGCGATTATGCGGTTGCTGCGGTCAATCAGTTTGGCGCAGGCAGGGGTAACGTCTATCATATAGTTGCCGTAAGTTTTGCCGATTTTTATCATGGAGGCGGTTGAGAGCATATTTAAAATCATTTTCTGGGCGGTTCCCGCTTTCATGCGGCTGGAACCGGCGATAACTTCCGGGCCGACCGGAGCCGTAATGCAAACGTCGCACAATGGCTTTAATTTGGCCTCCGGGTTGCAGGTTATGCCGATGGTATTGGCACCGCGGCAACGCGCCTCTTCAAGCACAGTCAAAACATAGGCCGGATTGCCGGATGCGGAAATGCCGACGATGACATCGTCAGGCAGCGGAGAAAAGGCGTTTATGTCCGCAAGGGCTTTTTTCCGGCTGTCTTCGGCATTTTCTACGGCGTGGCGCAGGGCTGCGTTTCCTCCGGCGATAAACGCCTGTACCATTGTGTCCGGAACGGAAAATGTCGGCATACATTCGGCAGCGTCCAAAACACCGAGCCTGCCGCTGGTTCCGGCGCCGAAATATGCCAGCCGCCCGCCTTTGAAAAAAGCTCCGGCGATGAGGTCAACTGCCCGGGCAATTTCCGGCAGCGCCTTTTTAACGGCTCGTGCCACTTTCATATCTTCATGGCTGATGGCTGCGACTATTTCGTCGGTTCCCATCAGGTCGATACGGCGGGTTGCAGGGTTTCCCTGTTCGGTCAGGATGTTTTTTTTCATGGTATCTCCCTCTTTTTGCAGAATAATTAAAAGATAACCAAAAAACTTTAAGAATTAATAAAAAAACTTGTTGACATTATCGCAAAAATAAGTTTTTATTCCTCTTGTCAGGTTAAAAGATTTGTTCTTTTTCCCTCGCAGAAACGATTTTAGCGGAGGGGTGGCAGAGCGGTCAAATGCAACGGACTGTAAATCCGTCGACTTTCGTCTACGATGGTTCGAATCCATCCCCCTCCACCAGTTAAAAATCGTCGAGATAATAGGTTTTTGTTTCAGGTTTTTGGTTTGAGCGGGTGTAGCTCAATGGTAGAGCAGAAGCCTTCCAAGCTTATGACGAGGGTTCGATTCCCTTCACCCGCTCCAAAATTTCCTTTAATAACAGCCTCGTCGTAACACAATATTTTAGGGTATAAATTCATGGCAAAAGAGAAGTTTGAACGCAGTAAGCCACACTGCAACATCGGAACGATTG
>OGQO01001664.1_pt1 | contig 19668 bp, 21 predicted proteins | sample 1553241 | NCBI WGS metagenome assembly OGQO01 (sample SAMEA2579933, study PRJEB22360) | human gut metagenome | biome: human gut; feature: human-associated habitat; material: faeces | place: Denmark | collected 2008/2010
CACGTATCTGTCTTCACATGCAACTAATCGCTATTTTATCCCGAATTGGGGTAATCTTTGACTCATTTGTCCGTACTGATTGCAAACTGTATGTTTTAGTTTCCCATTTTTATTAATGCCGACAAAGCAACCACCTTGATGAGCATTATCAACAACACTTCCATGAGTTCCAATCCTCATGATAGCACCGATTATATGGCATTGGTCATCTTTTATTGAACGATAAACAGCCAATCTTAGAGTATTAACAGAAGATGAATTGAATTGTGCAATATCTGCATGTTGTTCAATAGCTTCTTGTATAATTATGTCGTCACCCTGTTCTTCTTGCAAATAACCTGTTGTTAAAGTTTTATTATTTGACTTCCAGCAATTATCTGTATCACTAAAGTTAAAAAGATATACTCCACGACCAGACTCCCCATCAACAGAAGGTTTAATTATTAGTTTTTTAGTGTTAACTCCATTTATAATTCCTTCTATATAAGATTTGTTCAAGTCTATTCTTTTGTAGTCTTTATCATAAAATTGTCCTCTTATCTTTCTCAGTATTGTTTTAGGAAGATATGACGGGGGCAAAATTTTTTCAAAAAAATTCTTGTCCCCATAAAAGCCAGCTGCCATTTTTGAATTGAGAACCGGTTCAATAACCAAATGAATTACTTCTTCTGGGACAATGTTGATGTCATCACCAATATATTTTCTAAACACCCTATACTGCAAGGGTGAAATAGGTACTTTATACCCCCCCATTTTTGCAGCCACAAGTTCTCTTTTTCTTTATTGCTGTTTACGATATTGTTTATTTTTTTAACTTTTTTATAATGACAGTCCAACTCCCGATGCCACTTCAAACAAAGTAAACGATGAAGAATTTTGTCAATAATAGTTCTATCCATTTTTTTTCATATCTAATTTTATCCAAGAACCAAACTTGTAATCCCATTCTTCTGGTTGGAAAGGCATGTGACCACTCCAATGAAAGAACGTCATTTCTCCGAAATATACTTTACCATCCACTTCATATAAGTCAACTCGTACATGAGGAATACCTTTAGATAATGATGCGGCAATTTGCTTCATCTCTTCAAAACATGATGGCTTTTCAGGTTTGACATCAGCATTAGGATGTCCATTAGTAAATGGAAGATGGTTAAAATTCTCATCGAAGAAGTCAAATTTTGTTTCATGAGCACCCTTAGAACGATTAGTCGCTATAAATAGTGCTTTTACTTGTCCGTCAAAGCAAAAGAATTTGTAATCACGAAGTTCTGCAGTCTTTGAGTCCTCCATGTAAGTCTCGGCAATAATTCTAGGTGGCACATTTTTATATGGCCATTCACGATCGCCCCAGAAATAGCTATGTCTTAAGCACTTATTAATAAGTTTTCTCGCTTTATTAATATCCAACTTGCTCTTATCTTTGCAAATTATCAATCCCCCACTATCATGAGTACACTTAAGAACAAACTGATTAGGAAGTTTTTCAAAGTCTATTTCATCGAACTTTTCCCATATCCCTAAGGTCGGAATTAAATATTCCTTGCCTATCTTTCGTTCCACGATTGCCTTAACCTCGTACTTATCCACCAACTTAGTATAAAGTGGATTTCTGTCATACAACTTTATCCATTGTAATTTTTCACTGAATGTTTGAGGATTGTCAAGGTTGAGTTCCTTACCCATACATATCTTGAAAGCAGTTTTAATGTAGGTTTCATCATTCATCCAATTAAAAAACTCTCGATGTCCCAAAGTCATAAACAATAATGATGGCTTTTTGATAATCTCTATTAATCTTCTTCCCATATATTTATTTGTTTTTATATATTTTTGCTAAATGTTCAACAACATTGTTCATGTCAAAATCAGATATATTATAATGCGCAGCACTTTTATGATTCACATCTAAAATGGTATCACACCAGATTTTAGTTGAGCTTTCTAAAGATACTTGTACCGTCGAATCTATTAATATGTTGTACGGTTTGATTTTATCTGATATTACGCACCGTAATCCTGCTGCTTGTGCTTCCACTAAAGTGACTGAAAGCCCTTCAAATAACGATGGGAATAAAAACACATCCATACATTTTAATAGCTCTGGAATATCTGTTCTATTTGAGAGAACTAACATTTTTGATAAGATTCCTAGTTCAGAAGCTTTTTGAATAACTTTTTCTTTGGTTGGTCCAGATCCTATTAGAAGTAAAAACGACTTTTCCTGCCGTTTACACAATTCTGCAAAAATATCTATTAAAAAAAGATGATTTTTCTGGTCGCTAAATCTTCCAATATGGCCAACAACATATGCATTCTGTGAAATATTCAATCTATCGCGAATTTGTTTTTTACTTTCTTTTACTTCTCTAAATGCTTTGAAGTTTACACCATTATTAACCACAATAACATTGTCAATTCCAAACATAGAATTCAGTTGCTTTTTCATTTCCTCGTGAAGTGCAATCATTTGAAGTTTATTGTTCTTTAACAGAAATGAAGCGGCTTCTTTTTCACCATTAGCATGACCAAACATTACAGAAGGTTCATTATGGCAAGTATAAAAAAGTTTTATATTCTTGAGTTTATTACTAATTGGAAGGAGGTATCTTAGCAAGCCAAGATGTACGTGAATTGCTGTAGGCTTTTGTTCCTTGATTATTTTCAATAATTTTCTTGAAACATACCAAGAACCAAATAATCGCCTGTGCAAACTTACCAATTTGTTGTGGTGATTATAGATAGAGATTACTTCAACACCAGACTTTTGAAGTCTTTTATAATTCGCACTATCTTTAAAATTATGGAGCGTAACAAGTACACATCTGGTTTGTAACTCAGGATGTTGTTTGAATAGTATTCCATAATCCTTGACTAGTGTTTCTGCACCACCATCAGAAAATGAAGAAATAAATTGCAATACCGTTGTCATATTATTCTATTGTAAAAATCAATATACGTTTCAGCTATATTTGCCCATGAATCCTTGCCTTTATAATATGATTCCTTTATATAAGCTTCCATCATATCTAATTTTGCAGGATCTTTTAAAAGTTTTATAATTGCATTTGCAAGCTCTGTCGGATTTTGAGGCTCAACCAACAATCCAGATTTTCCCTCTTCTATCATCTCGCTTAATCCACCGACATTAGACGCAATGACAGGCTTTGATAATGCAAAACTTGTCATGATAACTCCACTTTGAGTTGCATCTATATATGGGCATACACATATTGCGCATTGTTTTAGCATGGTTGCAATTTCTTGTGTTTCGATAAAGCGGTTTTGTAAATCAATATAACCTTTAGTTAGATAAGGTTTTATATCAAAGTATAATTTACCACTACCTGCGATTGTAAGAGTTGCATCAGGGATTTCTTTCCGTACTATTTCCATAGCTTCGCATAAATATTCTATACCCTTATATGGCGATATCCTCCCAAAGAACAAAACATTATTCTTTTTATTGGTTTTTACATCAGATGCCATTAATGCTATATTCTCATATACACCAAGTTTGTTAACGCACAACTTGTTAGGCTTAACCTTATAAAATGAGCAAAACTGATCTTTTTGCTTCTTGTTTAGTAGTATAATTCCATTGCTATAACGTACTGCTATTTCTCTGTTTTGGATAGAAGTTCTGTTGCTTTCACCAGTATGCGGAAATGGATCATGTATTGTGGTTACTACCTTGCAACCTGCAAAATACATTAATAAACGTTTCAAACCAAAAAGACAAGGTGTGTGAATAATATCAAACTTATTTCTCCTAATAAACTTGTATATATCAAACGTTTTTTTCCAATATGAGAGTGAGTAACTTTTAATATTCGTTCTATTAGCGACAAAGAATTTATTCATATCTAGATAGCCATCAAAAGCTTTCAGCTCAGGATAAACATTTGATGTGAATACCCCTGTTTTAGGATATAATTTCTTTATGTCAATTATGGTATATTGCAGATTATGAGGCGCAAGCATTAAAAGGTAAGTTACATCATAACCTTTTGCTTGCATGGCTCGTACTAACGGTATATCGCAATCTGCAAAAGAAGGTGTTGATAAATATAATATTTTCATTGTTTCTTTTGTTTTCTTTTTTGTGAAGCCACAACGGTGACAGTAAGTATTAACATGATTGGACTCAAGTAAATTGCCTCCATCATGGATATTAACAATAGAACTAATGCGGAACCTATAGCTAATAATCCATTTTTTCTGGCATTTGTGAGGTAAAATAGAACCAAAAGGGAAAAACCTAAAACACCATGCATTAGTGTAAAATATGATGCACAATTAAAGAATGAATCACCATCTGACGATATTCCAATAACTTGATTTGCTCCTAACACTAATGTATCTAATGGGAGTGTCGCTAAATATTCCCATCCATAAAACAATCTTAAGAATGAACTTCTTCCTCCAACGCCCTGTGTTGCACTAATATGATTACCTCTTTCAACTAATGCTTGTCCTATATCTGAGGATATGTATACATACGCAGCATAAGACACAACTGGTAAAAGCAGAATTAAATATTTGACTTTAGATGTATCTTTATTTATAAATATAATTTGATATAGCTTTATAATTAGCATTAAGCCTAAACACAGGACACCGACACCAGATTGGATTGCCAACAAAACAATCGATATAAGCAATGCTTTCTTGGAAAATATTTTACCTTTATTTTCTTCACAAAATAATTCTAAACAAAGAGCCACCACACAATATTGAGCCCAATATGAAGGTTCTGCAAAAATTGAAGAAAAACGACCTGCAAATCTAGTTTTCTGATGAATTTGTAATTCGCTGAAAGTAAAGTCCCCATAATTCAAGTGATTTGAAATAGGTAAAATTACTGATGTGCCTTGTCCTAAAACATAATAAGCAATATTTTGATAAAGAAATAGTAGTGCCGCAATAAAGAAAATATAGAATACATATTTTCTAAGTTTATTTACGTCAAAATTGCTTGCAAATAATGCCCAACCAATAGAAAATAAGAAGAAATTGATGCCTCCAGGGATTAATTTAGTAAACTTAAATGGACTTACAAAAAAAATGTCATGAAACGCAACATAAGTCCAGCATAACAAATAAATCCAAGGCACTACATACATAAATGACTTCGCTTTAAATAACGAATATGAAAATATTAGTATGGTAATTATTTGAGGTAAATAAAATGGTGTACTGCTAAAATAATAAAGATTCAATACTGGATATACTGCCAATGATAGCATATATATATTCAATTTATCATCTTTTATGTTTAATTTTGAATTCATGATAGATTTGTTGCTATGATATAGCTTCTTAATATTGTATTTATTCTAATGAAGATCGAGCTTGTGTCATCATTTTATTATACTTATCTAAATATAATTTGGCAAAAGAAACTTCTTTTGTCTTGTTAAAATTAATTATAGAATCAAACACTAGACTTGGTAAGGGCATCTTATACTTTGGTCCTCTGATATATATTCTGTTGGAAAGGAAACCTGCAGTGTTCAAGATGTGATATATTTTACTTGATTTACCATCTGTATCTTGTCCACGTTTGTGAACTATACCATAATTGTCAAAACTATAGAATGGAACACCATTAGCAAGGGAAGTAACAATTGGATGCATATTATTTCCAATGTAACCAATGGAATATTTAATTAGTGCATACCATTCAAGTGGTGTTATAACATTTCCAACTGAATATTGAATGTTACCATAAGCTGGTGCGTCAGCATACGGAAGCTTAACACAAGAAATACCTTTACTATTAGCAAGAATCTGGAACTGGTCAATCCAGTCCTGATTTACTGACCTTGCACCCTTAAAGCTCAATATCATATAATTATCAGGAAGATAGAACTTTTTTAGTATTTCTTCTTTTGATGGAACAAGATGCGATGCATTCTGATTAAAAGCAAAAACAGGATCTGGTGTTATTGTAGGAAACACTTCATTATCAGTTAAGTATAATATCATTTTTTGAGTCCATTCATCGCGAACAGATGAATAGCAATATTTTTGAATAGCTAATTTCATGCGTTTCTTTGTTTTTCCTTTTATATAATAAAATTTGGAATCTTGTGAAGAACCTGAAATTAGAGCCACGGGCACAGGCTTTACCAGATACTCATTAAAAGTTCCCCAGAAACAATTAGGAAACATCCTGTCGCTTGTTGGATGTGCTATTGCAAAAATCCTTTTACAAGGAAAAACAATCCTTCCCTTCAATGGATGATGTTGGGTTACAGCATCACTTCCTACTATAACAGCCTGAATATTTTGCTCTTTTATAACATTTGCTACATCTTCTGCTGTTTCGCACAAATCAGTAAGAGGATAATACTGTTGCTGTAATTTTGAATAAAGTTTTCTAACTTCTGGTAATGCTCTCCGCTCATAGTCTTCTCGAAAATCTCTGGGAACCCAATTTATTACTATTGGTTTATCTCCTAATTTTTTGATATACTCTACAGTTGATAACAATTGCAGAAACGCTCCGAAGTTACATGCTGCATGATATGCCAATAATCCTATTTTCATATTTTACTTTTTACTAAATGATTGATTTTTGAAATAATTAGTGCCCTTTGGTTCTTGTCAAAAGCAAACCTATACATCAGTATAATATACAGGAGACCATAAGTACTACAAACTATAATAACTCGAATTACCGATTTATTAATTATAAAGTGTGGAATTAAGGCAATTAAGGTTGGTATAGTTATTATAATAAATGTTGGGGCAATTACATTTTTTAAGAACTCTTCTATCTTCATTCCTGTTAATCGGGATGCCATTATTAATCGTACTAAAAGTGATATAATTTCAAGTATCACAAATGCTATAGTTGTATAATAAACCGGATATCCCAATTTAAGAATTACATAAGCTGCAGGAACATTTGTTAACAATATTGTTCCCATAGTTATTTGATAATTTCTGATTTTGCCAGTTGCTTGAATTGCTGACATTATCCCGACAGAATATTGATATACTATAGATAGTATAATAATACATTGTGCCAGTCTCATTGTAAATGGGGGTATATCTTCTTTCAACCACAACACCAAAACCTCATCCATTTCCAATATAATGGGGATAGCGAAAAGCGCTAATGCTAAAACTGAGAATTTGGATGAAATATATGATATTCTTATTAATCTATTACGGTCATTCATACCTTCACTCTTCATTAGTTGTGGATTTATTGCTTTTTGGAAAGTTGAAGAGAAACTTCCTATTGCACCATTTATTTGATTTGCTATTCCATACGCTGCATTAGTGATTGTACCTAAAAAAAGGTTTATAATAACAGCAACACCTTGATTTCTTGCAATCATGGCAAGTCCACCGAAAAGATTCCATCCTGTAAAACCAAGCATTTCTTTTGTACGAAATTTACCTTTATACTTAATAAGTTCAATTGAATAATTGTTATAAGCTTTTTTACACCATCCATACTTCATGAAAAAAGTCAAAATAGAAATTAAGGCAACACACATTCCATAGAAAATTAATCTATCTCCTGGTATAAAAGTGATGGATAAAGCTACTGCTAACATTAATAATGAGTCAATCAATTCAATAATTGAGAACACCAACATATCTTCCTTCGCATTTATAAGAGCATCAAATGGAACAGCTGTTATTTTTGAGAATGTACTGAGGATTAATAATTGGAAAATTACATTTGCACACCATATTCTTTCAGACTGGATGTTGAGCCGTTCAATTGCAAAGAATCCAATAATTTCAAAGGCTATTACAACAAGTATGCCCAAAAATAAATGAAGCAAAAAACTCGTATTATAAATAGAATTTATTTTCTCTTCATTTTTTTCCCCCATTGCAACAGACATAAATCGTTGAGATGAAATAGTCATTGAATTATTTAAAAAAGCAAGCATTGCTACAACTCCAGCAACAAGATTGTATAGTCCATAATCACTTGCACCTAATGCTCTTAAAACTAATGGAACAGATATTAATGCTATTGCTAAAGACAATACGACTTTTACATATAGAATTATTGTGTTAAATATAATTTTTGTTGATGTTTGCATAATTTGATTAGTATAAATGCGTTGTATCATTTTTTAAATGATATCCATACTTGTATTTATTCTTTTCTCTATGGCCAATTATCTTGGCTGGTACTCCTCCTACAATTGAATAAGGTGGAACATCTTTTGTAACAATGGCTCCGGATGCGACTATTGCGCCTTCTCCAATCTTAATACCTGGAAGTATAACAGAACGACTACAAATCCAAGCAAATGCGCCAATTTCTGTTAGTGCACCTTTACCACAGAAATTTTCATCATTATAATCATGATTAAAAGACCAAATAATTGCTTCATATGCAATTACCGCATTTCGTCTGATTATTAATCCTTTTCTTGCATCAAGAAGGCATTTGGGTCCTATATTTACTCCATCCTCGATTATTAACCCTTTAGGATTTCTTATTGTAAATCCTGGATAAAAATGTACATTCTTAGATGCTTTGACACCATAAAAACGTATAAATACATTTCTGAGGATTTTGCTAGGAAGCCAAGGAATAAATCTCTCTATTAAGGTTTGTTTAAAGCCATTTACCCCCCCCCGAACATGTCTATATATATTGATTATCAATTTTTTCATCTCAATTTATTTAAATATTTCTATTTCAAATTCATTATTCTTATATAGCTTCTTTCTTAATAGTAAGTATTGATTAAAAGCTTTATGGGCATTAGAATCTATCCATATAAAGCGGTTTAAATCAAAAAGATATTTTCCCAATTCTTTATATCCTAGAAGAAAGAGTTTTAATTTCAATATTGAACGGTTATTCGATGGAATGTGAAATAATATACTTACCAATCTACCGATGCGACTTATCCACATTCCTAATGTGGTAGCTTCGTCTCTTTTGAAAATACTTCCTAAATTGTTTGTGGGTTCTGGTTGAGTCTTCAATCTTCCAATATGAACATTTTTAGCTTTCTCCTGAATCATATTAATATAACCTTTAACCTTTTCAAATGTTACTGTCAATATAGTGCACTTTATAAAACTCTCTTTTAAATATGACGATCGTTCTTTGAACCAAAGTTCATTTTTAGTATACTCTACCTGTTGGCGGAATTAATTTAGTGCATACTTAATTCTACCAATGGGCTTGTCATTAATGAAGTTTACGTATTGCAGAATGGTAAGTGCACTAATTTTGCCAATGATTCTGGCAAACAAACCATTCGTTATTTTCGCATAGTTCCTGATGACCAAGAACTGGTCTGTAAGTTGTGAGAATATTGTCTCAATCCTCTTTCTTGCCTTTGCAAACGGAATGAATGTCGGTTTCCAATCCTTTTGGTTGAGCCGATACGGACACTCCAGTCTTATGTGTGCGGTTTCGAACAAGTCAAGCTGTACGTCAGCTCCAATATACCCTTTGTCACCATAGATGCTACAGTCATGATAAGTATGTTTTACATCCTTCATATAATGGAGGTCAGCCACACTTGCCTTTGACAGATCATAGGAATGGATAACTCCACTTAACCCACAGAGAGCGTGTAACTTGTAACCAAAATAATACGTATTCTGCGAAGCACAGAAGCCGAAGTCGGGAGCTTGAGAGAACTTGCAATTTATAGTCGAACAACCACTTCTCACTATCAATGCTCTCGGTCTCTGCCGTCAGGGATAGCGCCACCACTTCCAAATCCGAAAACTTGGGAACAGGACCACGACGTGGAACATTACCAGATTCATTGACGAGATTTTCAGAGAACTGCTTGCATATCTCAAGTATTTTGACGAATTTTGTATAAAGGTTGTACATACGATGGTTTGGACTTAATGTTTTGAACACCACTAAGTTACTAAAAATCAGCGATATGTACAACTTTTTACTCATATTTATCAACTTAAATTAATTCCGCCAACGGGTACACTAATGATTTACGTTTTATGTGTTGTGGGTTACGTCTTACGTTTGATGTGTTGTGTTTTACGTTTAACGTGTTATGTGTTATGTTTTGCGCGTTACGTTAACGTTACCTCGCGGAGTAATACTCGTGCGAGAATGGCGGTTACTAGCATCATTTATCCCCATCAGCTCACATACGATACAACCAGAAAGCACGCTCGGAAATAGAGAAGCAATGGCTTCTTCTCTATCCGCTTGTTGTTATCCGATGTTTGAGACATATACAACTTATTTATTATTATGTTCAAAAAGATTATAAAAAGCAAGTGTACTATCATATATCACATACAAGAAATAAAACAATGTAAAGAACACCACCATATCTACAACTAACCGATAATGATTAAGAACCCATAGCCATTGCTCTAGCTGAAGTTTAATGTTGGGAAATATAATAAGAATAAAAGCATCACATGCTATCAATCCCATCAATATCTTTATATTCCTTCTTAGACCTTCTAAACATTTCCGAATGTTTCCTTTTGACTCTTCATGAAACTTTGACAATTGCATCATGACGAGATTAGAAATCGTAGTATATAGTGTAACCAGAGTGATACAAACTGTAAGTAAATTTCGACTCATCCCATAAAGATAATCATTCTCTTCAGAACATAAAGACGAAGCATAACCTATACATGCGGTAAGCACTACATATATGATATATCTAACAGGAATACACATTACCTAAACAATTTATTGAAGCATCCAGATAGTTTGTCTAATGCTTTTTCAAACAATCCATTAGATAGAGTAACGTCCAAATCTTCAATTTCGATGGATTTCGACGAGTCACCAACTTTCTGCCATGCTGCCAGTTTTTTAATTTTTATCTTTATTTCTTCACCACCATCAGCAGACATTTGAACCAGAGAAGATAAGTTAGTATCTTCTTCTGAAACATTTAAGGAAGAGCCCTTTTGTGCCTCCAACGTAAATTCAGAATTTCCACTTGCAGTAGATTTTGCCACTTCCGCAATAGCCTCCTTGACATTTTTGTTTAAGGCGGGCAAATTTGGATAAGAGAATCGAAAACGTACCTTCTCTATTGAATCACGATTACCAGCAACAATAGTCCAAAAGTCGGTCTCATCATAAATTCGCCTGATGTCTATAGATAGTCTGTATGACTGTAAGTATTTAGAGAATGTATCTTGCAAGATGGAAGAAACCACATCTGTTGATTTGAAAACATTTTTCTTCTCCTCCACTGCAATGATTTGAACATCTTTACGATTATCAATAATCACATTACAACTTGGAGAATATTCGTGTTTGCATTTAGTGAAGTTCTCCTCCAAATTTACGCTCTTGTCATTAGCAATCTTGAAAACAAAAAAGCCATCTTGACAGAAAAGCATCTTATAATTATAAAGCTTATTACCCTTCTTAAACTTCAGTTCGACATTTTCATCAAATAGGGATGCAAATAAAACTTGTTTCTTTTGCATTAACTCTTCATCAGACATGTTTTCTGCCTCCACTGGGAACATTGACTGGACATTGCTTTGAATAGGAGAAAACTGATAACGATATAATATATACTTAGACATAATCTCACATTTATATTTAATCAACAAAACTTAAGGCTGATCAAAAAGGCATTGTTACCAAATGCTCGGCATGTTCAAGCTTCACAAATTCAACGGAACCTTTGTTATTATTGACTACCATAGTATTGTCTGTAATATCTATGACCTCGCCAAACTCTCGGTTATTCAAGGTGTCGTATAAATGATCACCTACTTTTACACGTTCACCATTTGGCAATGTAAATCTACGTAAATTGGGCTTTACCAATACTGGCGAATGCCTATTCTTACGGAAATTCCGTTGAATTTCATCCCCCAAATCTCGTATGGCTTGCAAGATAAGAGAACTATCGTCAGACAATTTTAAACTCTGAGGTAACTTAGCTGGGCTTTCTATTGACAACAGCTTCAGCAAGGAGTTCGTCTCATTCTCTTCCATTGTTTCTGTTTCCATCAAAGTCTTGGTCAATTTTTCTTTAGCTTCGATGACTAAATCAATTCTCAAAGAGGACTGGTACTGAAACGAACGTATGGCGCTAATATCAAAGGGACGTGTTGTTTTCTCATCAATCATTAAAACAGTTTTCTTGTTAAAGGCTTGACGAAAGCCCAACTCATAGAAAACATTTGGATTTCGAGCACTCAAATCACATATTGCCATTTCACAATCATATATATGCTTCAGTATATCCACTATTATGACATTCGTCTTAGCTGTAACATCTGCCCGTATCGCATCAAAACCTGCTTGCATACATGCAGGTTTAATGATGAACTCATAAACCCTATCAAAATGTTCTTTAGGATAGCCATCAACATCACTAATTGGCATAATGACAAAACATTTCTTTAGTTTCTCCTCTCTTGTCTTACCATCTGTATCTGCCATAATACTTTTCCTATTTTATAAAAATCAACGTATTGTAAAATCGGTATACTTCATACCAGTACAAGAGCCACTTAAAACCAAATGAGCTTCATCATAAGCATAATTGTCCTTCCCCTTTTCATTAAGGGATGGTTTCTGAGCAAAAATTAAAGCATTTTCCACCAAGTCTAAATCCTGTTCGACCTTTGCACAGGAAAAGCAAAGTTCTTCACCTTCCTGCAACTGGCTTTTAAATATTTGCTCTTTTTCATGACGTATATGCCTGTCGTGAATATTATCTGCCTGACCGATATAGATAATCTCAATAAGATTAACAGTATCATTCTGGACACTATAATTGCAGCGATATACTAAATACACACCTTTATAAGTAGGAAGACCACCTTTATTGCAATCTCTCCAATAGCCTTCGAAATTTAAAATATAGTCTTTCATCTGCTCCAACAATATAAATTTTTAAATAAGTTGTTTCTTTAAATGATAGCCATCAATGCAATTATGGCTAGGAGCTATAAGGTTCTCTACTGTCAAATTTTCCAATAAGTTATACTTAATCAGTAATTCCCTTAATTTTGGAAAAGAAAAGCTATTATAGAAAACCATAAGCATTTCTTTGGTGGACATCTGAGCCTGAACAAATTGAACCAAATCATAATATCTTTTGGAAACTTGCTGTCTAACTGCAACATCGTAAATACCATGTAACTCCTCTTCCTCTGCTTGCTTTACAAAATACAATATTCTATACAGATGCCTAAAATAGTTACCACACTCTTCATGGATATTGAAAAAACGTCCATAAACAAAATCTATCTTTTGCTTTATATCTAAATGTCTATAAGCATCAAATTCTTCATTAGTTATCTTATATTTATCATTCAGAAAGCAAAAACGTGATTTCTTCTTAAGTGATTCAAAATCAAACGAATGAAGATTGCCTTGTTCATCTTCATAATAATTATTATCAGAACATTGATCTAAATATGCAAGCTGCTCATCAATCTCATTAGGATCATAGTCATGACAATAGTGCCCATATTCCATAGAATCAAAAAGACTCTTCAGTACAAAAGAACCCATTCTGAAGAATTCTTGCCCACGAACTTGAATTTTCTGAATCTTTGCAGGGGCTTTCAAGTTTACTCCTTCATAAATTGTATATAATGAACTGGTAATACTCCTCTGTTCCTGCAACAATTGGAAAAACGTAGTTTTGAATTGTTCCTGTCGTTGGAGCTGAACTTGTTTTGTCTTGAAATCCAATTGCTCTATCAATGTATAAGCAAGTAAGAAAATACTCACTATACCAACAATAGGGGATGATATACCACCTATTGTATCGCCTATTTGACCAGTTTCTAAAAACGACAAAGTTTCGAAGCTTGGTCTTGTAAGAACAAAAGGTGCCAACAGGATAATCAGTATACTTACACCAACTATCCATTTGATGAATCTTTGGGGATTTTTCATTTCCAATGGTTTATTTTCCAAACTCCTTGATTCGTTGTTCTTCCTTCAAAGAGCAAACAAGCAGTTGTCCATTCTTCTAGTTACGCTACAGCCATTCAAGCCTTGAACCACCACCTTGCTTTCATCGGCTGCATTAACCACGCTGTTCTTACATTCATACAAGCGGATGTCCTTGCCTACCTTGGTGTTTCCGTTATCTTCATACTGGATGTTAGCATGGGGGCTGCTTCAGGATCTTCCGACATGCGTAGACTACGAGGGTGAGGTGTTTGTTATAAGTTCGGGGACTCGTGTTAGTTTAATGACTCAGGAGTATCACTCGCGTACCTCTTCAAAGTCCTCCATGGTGTAAGCTTTCCGCAATTCATTATATTGTTGATTTGACATCATCATCTCATTTCCTCCTCTTTCTAACATACCACAAACGAAGTCGACATCATAAAATATTGTTTTTTAACTCATGAAACTTTTGGAGTTCCCTACGGCTTTGCAGCAAATTCAGCATAATATCATCTGTTGATATTGCGCTCTTCCCTCCCGAAATCTCTTTTCTCACTATCAGCATGAAGTTTAAGAATGGCGTAAAATAATCCGCTTGCTGATCTTTGGAGCTCTCACATAGAAATGTGGTAAAGGTACGAAACGCATCGTCCGAGCCATATATAAAGAGGTCTCGTTTAACCTTCAGCATAATCTCATAGCGTTCAGGGGAAATGGGATCTACATTTTTACCTTGTTTGTTCTCGTTCATTATCGAATAAAACAAGTTTACCGCATTGTAATAAGCCTTGTATTTCTTATCAGAGACATAATTCTCCAATATCTTCCGCATTTCAGTCTTCATTTGCCATCTACAGGTGAGCGCTGCCGCAGCGACAGCAAACATAGATGTAATGATAGCTACGATCCATTCTGATGACATGAACAATAATATTTTGGGGTTATATAATTCCTTACTCTAGCAACCTCGTTTGTGTATAACTCCTGCGAAGATGCAGACTATTCTCTATAGAAATTCTCTATCAATTTTTAATCGTAAGCACTCAATTGCTTCCAACCTCTTATAAACATGGACTGGAGAACCATTTGTTATTTTAGTTTTAACTTTTGTTTATTTGTATTTAGAGTGCTTACGAATGGTTCATGAAACTGCTGACGAATAGAAGCCTTTATCATATTTGACATTGCCTCCTTGCGAATAGCATTAAGCAAGTCGTTAAATGTAAACCATCAATACAGCGTACCCACTATTTTTCAGTGGGTTAACCGCATCAGTATTTTGAATAAAGGCTGTACTTACATGATGCATTGTAGTATGTTTATTCCCCATACAGATTATTCATAAATGCCATCATTCTCAGGTCTTTTGCCGATGGCCCTTTCTTGCCTTGCAGAACAAGGTCGAACTTATTGCAAACCTTAAGCATGTTGACTTTTGTGGCGCTGCCGAGAATCTGACAAAGATGAATTGCGTCGGCGGTATAGTTTTTGGAGGATAAGGTAATCATTTATGACTGTTGTAACGGCTTTACCGCTTGCCAAAGCAAGAATGTTGAATTATTCTCGACTAACGCCAGCGATTGTAAGTTGTACAATCATGAACAAAAATTAATTGTTGTAATAACGAGCGTACCATTCAGCAAAGCGTCTCAATCCTTCTCTTAGGCTTGTGTTTGGCTTAAACCCAAAGTCTTGCTCTAATGGGGTTGTATCAGCATAAGTTACTGGCACATCACCAGGCTGCATCGGCACAAGTTCCTTGTGAGATTCAAAGTCATAATCTTTCGGGAGTACTCCAGCACGAACCAATTCTTCTTGGAGAATAGTAACGAAGTCCAGGAGGTTTTCGGGGGAGTTGTTACCAATATTATATACTTTATATGGAGGAATTGGCAGACCATCTTCTCCATTCTGCTTCTCTGGTGCGTGCTGCATGATACGAACTACACCTTCTACGATGTCGTCGACAAAAGTAAAGTCACGCTTGCAGTTGCCATAGTTGAAAATCTTGATAGTTTCGCCTTTCACCAGTTTGTTGGTGAAACCGAAGTATGCCATATCGGGACGACCAGCAGGACCATAGACGGTGAAGAAGCGCAAGCCTGTTGAGGGGATGTTGTAGAGTTTACTGTAAGCATGAGCCATCAACTCGTTGCTCTTTTTGGTTGCAGCATAAAGAGAAACGGGATTATCAACCTTGTCATCTGTTGAATATGGCACTTTTTTGTTGCTGCCATATACAGATGATGAAGAAGCATAAACAAGATGCTCTACTTCGTGATGGCGGCAAGCTTCAAGGATATTATAGAAACCAATGAGGTTGCTCTGTATGTAAGCGTCTGGATTAGTGATACTGTAACGTACACCAGCTTGGGCTGCGAGGTTTACAACAACAGCTATCTTGTTTTCGATGAAAATCTTTTCTACAGCTTCCTTATCAGCGATTGATGCGTGTACGAAAGTCCAGGACCCTCCTCGGTTCTCCTTGTTTAGGGAGGATGCTATTTCTTCTATTTCCTTGAGTCGTTCGTGTTTGATGTTGACATCATAATAGTCTGTGATGGAATCAATACCAATCACTTTGATGTTCTGTACGTCGTGGAAAAGACGTTTTACAAGGTTGCTGCCAATAAAACCTGCAGCACCTGTTACAAGAATTGTCTTGCCTTCAAGATTTATGTTGTATTCTACCATAAAGACCCCCTCATTCCCCCTGTTTAGGGGATGGTCCGGAGGGGAGCGGAGGATTTAGACCCCCTCGATCCCCCTGTTTAGGGGGAGGTGGGATTATAGGGTTTGTTTTATTTTTGTAATGACATAATCGGGGTTAAATAAGACTTCTTGGTTTGTGAAACGTATGACCTTGAAACCTTGGTTTTCTAACCATTCTTGTCTGATCGTATCGTAGAGTTGCTGTTCGTCAGTGAAATGGTAACCGCCATCAATTTCGACTATCAGTCTGCTTCGGCGGAATAGGAAATCTACTATATAATCACCAATAATATACTGTCTGATGCATCTCTGCCCAAGTGCTGATGCTTTAACCATTGACCAGAAGACAGATTCTGCCTCAGTAGCATTTTGGCGGTTCTTCTTCGCATTCTCCTTAAGAAGTTCATACTCCAAAGGATCTGCTGTCATCCATTTCCTATCCATAGTTTGAGACCCCCTCAGTCCCCCTGTTTAGGAGGAGGAAGAAGACCCCCTCAGTCCCCCTGTTTAGGGGGAGGGGGGAGGAAGATTTTTTTTCGTTTGTCTTGTAAGCCTCCCTAAACAGGGAGGTTTGGAGGGTCTTTAGTCTCTTCTAAATATATCTCTAGTATAAACTTTCTCTTCTACGTCTGTCAAGCAATCGTCAAAGCGGTTGGCGATGATGGCTTTGCTTTGAGACTTGAATTCATCAAGATTGTTGACTACCTTGCTGCCGAAGAATGTAGTGCCGTCTTCAAGGGTTGGCTCGTAGATGATGACTTCTGCGCCTTTAGCCTTGATACGCTTCATGATGCCCTGGATAGCTGACTGACGGAAGTTGTCACTGTTTGACTTCATAGTCAGACGATAGACGCCGACAACGGGAGCCTCTCCCTGACCCTCCCCTGAAGGGATGGGATGGCCATACTGGTTGTTGTTGGTATAGTCGTACCAACCGGCTTTGCGCAATACAGCATCGGCGATGTAATCCTTACGTGTGCGGTTTGATTCTACAATAGCAGACATCATGTTCTGTGGAACATCCTGATAGTTGGCAAGGAGCTGCTTGGTATCTTTTGGCAGGCAGTAACCGCCGTAGCCGAATGACGGGTTATTATAATGTGTACCGATACGTGGATCAAGACCTACACCTTCGATGATAGCCTTGCTGTCCAAGCCCTTTACTTCTGCGTAAGTGTCGAGCTCGTTGAAGTAGCTTACACGGAGGGCGAGGTAAGTGTTAGCGAAAAGCTTTACGGCTTCGGCTTCCTTCATGCCCATGAACAAGGTGTCGATGTTTTCCTTGATGGCTCCTTCCTGCAAGAGGGCAGCGAATGTCTTGGCTGCTTCTTTCAGCATCTCTACGTCGGTTACTGATTCAATTGCCTTATTCTCGGCTTCAAATTCCGGTTTGTCGATAATCTTAGGATAGCCTACGATGATACGACTTGGATAAAGATTATCGTAGAGAGCCTTGCTTTCACGCAGGAACTCTGGGGAGAAAAGGAGGTTGAACTTCTTGACTCCTTTCTGAGCGTATTTCAAGTAAAGGTTGCGAGTATAGCCAACAGGGATAGTACTCTTGATCACCATAACGGCATCAGGATTTACTTCCAATACCAAGTCGATTACTTCCTCTACATGGGTAGTATCGAAATAATTCTTTACCGGGTCATAGTTGGTTGGTGCTGCGATGACCACAAAATCGGCATCAGCATAAGCCGACTTGCCGTCAAGTGTGGCTACAAGGTTCAATGGCTTTTCAGCCAAATACTTTTCGATATAGTCATCCTGAATAGGTGAAATCCTGTTATTCAGCTTTTCTACCTTTTCTGGTATTACATCTACTGCTGTTACATGATGATGTTGTGATAGCAATGTAGCTATACTCAGTCCCACATAGCCTGTGCCGGCCACTGCGACTCTGATGTCTTTGAAATCACGCATATTTATATTTGATTTAGTTTCTTATTCCGCTATTTCGAAATCTTCGTTATGTACATTGCTGATGGCAACGGCATAACCTCCAAGGTCCATCACAAGCTGGCGGTCGCGCAATATTCGTACGACATATCCTTCTTGTCCTGCCATGATTCCTGTCAGAACACGGAGCTTCACGTGTTCCCTTGCAAATTTCACAAAAGGATCACGAAGGAAAGTCACACGTTCCGGCTCTGACTCCATGACTTTCATGAACGGCTTCATGACGCTGTCCTTGATGGATGCCGGTTCTCCTGTCATGCAATTGTTTACAAGATGGTATCGTGGAAAATTCTTCTGGAGGAAATTCTTTAGGTCTTCAGTTTTGCCCTGCAAGAATACGAGGCCGCTTACTGAAGGTTTCTCTTCTTTGACTACACCTTTGCCATTTGCTTTGCGCTTATAACCAATGGTGCGGTGAATGAAACACTTTGGAATGAAATCGCCTTCCCAATTGCCTTCTTCAAGTATCTTGTCGAACTTTTCAGCTGCAAAATGCTGGATAAACAAATATCCCCATGGAGCCTCTGGTTCTTCGTTAATGGACATTCCTCCTACTCTTGAAGCCGATTTTTCATCAGCCCCAACAACGTGGATGCCCTTTGGTAAACACTTGTTGTTATACATATCGTTGTTTACGTCGGCTGTAGAAGAAGGAAGCGAGCAAACCTGCGTCATTTTCTTTATCTACTTTATGTCACTGTTAGCTGCCATCACGTATGATGACGATGCTATTATTACAATAACATTGCTCATAAAATCATACCTTAGAAGTACATATTGTCCAGTCCAGTAGATGAAAACAAAATTCGTCAAGTAGTCTTGGCCATTTTACTTTCTTACTACTATATGGCTTTGTGTCTCTATCAATATTATGTCTGCATCTTCATATCCACATCTCATAATGAGAGATAAGATATCGGGTGCAAAGTTACGCTTTTTCTTGCATTTATTATCATTCACATTATAATACTTTTATGTTTTCATTGATTTTGTATAGCTATGTCTATGATTACACGCTAATTAGTAACAAAAATGCGACATAACTTTATATACACGTAAGCGTATCCGCGATGCAGCCTTGTACACGTTCGTTTATCATTATACCTTTG
>OGQO01001665.1_pt1 | contig 19663 bp, 10 predicted proteins | sample 1553241 | NCBI WGS metagenome assembly OGQO01 (sample SAMEA2579933, study PRJEB22360) | human gut metagenome | biome: human gut; feature: human-associated habitat; material: faeces | place: Denmark | collected 2008/2010
CAACCCACGGCTACAAACAGATTATCCCTGACGAGAAAATCCCTCTGTCACTTCTGCCCCTCTGTCCTTCTGTATCTCTGAAATCTGAGAACTGAAAACTGAAATCTGACGACTGACAACTGAAATCTGACGACTGACAACTCCCTCACTCTATCGCGGAGAGTTTGTCGAGGTAATATTTCCGGAGGGTTGACCAGTCGTAATACGGACCGTCGACGGATGTGCCCGGAAGCGTCGCTTCGCGCTCGTTGAGAAGAGCCTTTACAAGTATGTGCCCGGCATCGTTGCGGTAAAACACGAGCTGCACGTTACCCGCCATCGGAATCAGGTCGTAGCTCCTCAACCCCGCTTCTTCCGCCTCCTCTATCGAGGCAAACTCTTGTCCGAGTCCGTTAAGGTCAAGCAGGGTAATAAGATTCAGAAGTATCCCGTCGTGACCGTAGCGCAGGTTCGCACCCGGAGTCGCCGACAAAGCCGCGGTGTCGGTGCTTTCTATCATATTGCGCAGGGGGTTGCGCTGAATGAGCGGCATACGATTGTCGGTCAACGGCGAATTGATGCTGTGAAGCACCCACATGCCGTTGTCCTGACGCCACGCCTGTCGCACCTCGTCAGCCGAAAATACCTCCGGCAAAATCCACGGCTGTCCGGTATGGCTCTGCGTGTTGGCAAGCACCCAGTAGAGATAAGGCATCAGTCCGGGAGCCACACTGTCGCGGGCAAACTTCTCGTCGGTAACAAGTCGCGACAGATAGCCGTCGGCAGCCACGTTGCGCTTCCGGTAGTCGCGGAGCACGGTCGTGTCGGCACGTGCATGGATTTTCCATGCCGGCTTGTCGTCATAGTTCATGAAATACATGTCGGCATAAGAGGCATCGCTGTGCACATTGACATCCGGAGCCACGCTCTGTATCCCGTCAAGACCGTTGAGCATCGACAGTATGCACCGTATCACCACAGTCGCCTTCGCGTCGACATTCGCCCCCGCCGTAAAAATTTCCGGATAATTCTGCGCCATTCGGCGTCCTATCGCCCGGTGCTGCACCGCACCCTTGTCGGAAAGTTCGCCGAGACGCTTATGCGAAGCCTTCTCCACATCACGCAGCACAGCAAGCGTACGCTCGCCCAGCGGGGTCAGCTTGCCGTTACGCTCCGCAGCCTCAAGACATCTCACAGGAGCCTTATAATCATTCTCCCCTATCAGCCAGCGTGACCCGTGACGTCCGTAATGCTCCATGTGGAAAGGCGTGTAACCATCGGGAGCCGGCGTCTGTGCCGGAGCGGCATTATCAACATAAGGATACGCCATGAGATTTCCCGAATAAATGACAAACAACGAGTCTTGTGACCCGGCATGTGCCATAAATCCAAGGCACACGGCAGCCGAAAGGAAGATTGATTTAAGTTTCATATCGTGACGGTAATTATAATCTTAAGTTCAATATTAGCCATAAATCAGTAAATACCCATCACAACCCTCAAATTTTAACAATAGTTAACCACGCTTTATAACGCACCAAATATGAATGCCGGAGATGCATCACAAATTTGACACATCCCCGGCGTTTATTGTCACCTGACTCGCGTCAGCGTATCACGACTTTATATGCACGTCCGCATTGCCGTATAATATAGGTCCCCGGCTCCAACATGTGTACGCGCTCCATCGGCACCGATGCAACTATTAGCGTTCCGGTAATGCTGAAAATATCCACCGGCACACTGTCGTCAATCACTTCCATAAGCCCCGACAGCCCCAACACCATGCAGGTAGCCTCAAGGTTACTTCCGTCAAGAGTTGCCACGCGGATTACTGTGCTCCCGGCTCCGGTAATAGTCACCTTTCCCTCGTCATCCACGACCGCAGCAGCAATGTCATCGGAACTCCAGCTCACGCGCTTGTCGGTCGCATTCTCCGGAAGAATAGTCACATGTAACGTCACGCTCTCTCCTATGGCAAGTTCCACACTTGTGACATCGAGCTCTATCGACCTTACAAGCACAGGATTTACCTTAACGCGACATGATGCCGATACGCCTGACCCGTCAGCTGCCGTCACAGTGACTGTTGCCTCACCGACCGAAACTCCATGGATTGTGCCATAGCCGTCGACAGTGACTACATCAGTGTTGTCACTACTCCACCTTAAATCCCTATTTTTGGCATTATCCGGCGAAATCGTAGCATAAAGAGTCATCTCACCGTCGACCTGCATTTCTATAGAAGTTTCATTCAAAGTGATTCCGGTTACCGGGCAAAAACTCCAGTTCACATACGCCCCATGCTCCGGCACAACTACGCTCCGCGTGGCACCCCTTGCAATAGTCTGGCAATTTAGAAAACTGTGTCCGAAGTAGTTGTCCACATCTGCCAATGGATAAATCCGTCCCAACACGGTTCTCTCCGTGGGAAGTTCTTCCAGAGTATTTGAGAACACGATAAACCGAATCCTTCTGTCATTGCCGCCATTTGTTACCACCGGCTTTCCGTAAAGCCGGTGTCCGGTACTCCGTTCATATAACTGCACAAATTTCCCGGCTTCAAAATCAAGTTCCTCAGGAACAGTCATATTAAATAATATTCCAGAGACAGCCGAAGGTGTGCCTTCGATACCGAACTCCATGTAGCTGCTGTTCCTGTCAAAATCATATTTCGGACCGTCAAGGAAAAATTGAGTCGATTCAACCGAGCGCGACATTCCCGGCGATGTCACCACACCGCCAAACTCGCCGCCGTCGCCCCAACCGCCTATGCCTATATTTAGTCCCGTGTCCTCGGTCAGCTTTTCCGACAATATTATGTCGGCGAGCGCGTCAAGGTCAGCGTCATCAACCACGCCCGAGCCGTTGATGTCATGCAAGGTCTTGTCGGAGTTGCCCGAATTGATTGCCGTAGCTACCAACGCCATATCCGCGAGGTCAACCTTTCCGTCGCGGTTTATGTCGCCTTTGTAATTTGCAGCCGATACAGTTCCGGCGGCAATGGCAACGAGGCATATAGATATCAATATTTTTTTCATAGCAAATCTGTTTTAAGACAAGCCTGTTAGTTCCAGCCCCCAATCGAACCGCCTATTTCTATCTTGGTCTGGTTAGGACTCTTTCCTATGGTCACAATAAGTGTGTGGCTACATCCTTGCTTAAACGACAGTCTTCCTTCCATCAGATAGCTTACGCCCTGAGTCACAACCTCGACAAGCGGGCGGCGCGACTCGATATTCTGCGGCACCACGATTGCCTCATACTCAGTGTTGCTCTTCTTGAATGCACGTATGGTCGACGTACCGGCATAGATATCTTTCGACACCCCTCCGTTCTCAAGATTGACCGATGCAGTGGCTACCGTACTGTGTATATACACCTCGCAGTCAGCCGGTAGCTCTCCCTCGTAGTCCTCTCCTTTTTCAAGCTTGATGATTGCCTTACTCATTCTGTGGGCAAATTGCAGGCTTACAGGCGATGCAGATGCCGTCACCCCGGTTTTCGATGCCCAAAGAAAATCCGATGCAGTATATCCCGCATGGGTAGATTGATCGGTCTGCAGGTCAAATGTGAAATCTTCCGTGTCGTTCACCTTTGCAACGTATGGATAGTAAGCATACACGTTATGCACTCCTTCGTTCCAGTAAGCCTTACGAGCCGGAGTCCATGCCGTGCCGTTGTAGCTGAACTGTTCGTTGTTGAGCTCGTTACCTCCTGTCTGCAGTGTCTTCCCGTCGGCGACGACATACACTCCTATGCGGTCATTTCCCTCAAATGCCGTGTCGGTGGCACGTGACTCCGGAGCATAGCTGCACAGAAACGCGATTTCATTCCCTTCGCCACCCTTTGCCTCGGGAGCGTCTTCATTATTGCAAGCCGCAAACATTGCGGTGGCTCCTATAAGGAGCAGGTTAAAATATGATTTCATAATGGTTTAATATTTTTTCGATTTTACTATTCTTACCGGGTGGTGATATGATGCGCCTCCCCCTCTTACGTCGCCGATGGCACGGCTGCTGCCTGTCGCACCCCAGCTGTCGGTGTCCTTCGCAAGGAATTTCTCTTGTGTGAAGCCCTCTCCCGAGTAGTCGAGTATCCTCTTCACAATGTCGCGACGCGCCGGCGCGCTGAAATATGGTATGCCGTAATTCATGCACGAATTGATTTCTGCACGGAACACTCCACGTGTCACGCCGTACCCTCCTTCGTAGATATCTACCTTGTCACTGTAGCGCGGGTCAAAAATCATGTCGCTCCACGCTACTTCCGCAGGATTGCCTGTAAGTGACAGGTTCTGATACCAGCCTCCCGATTGTTTATACCAGATTTCATCTTTCTCCTGATTTTTTATATACCGGCTACTTGTTATGCGCTCCTCCGCAAGTTTGCCGAACGCATGTCCGCAAGCCTCATGCTGCAATATGCCACGTGAGTCCATCGGATACGGGTCGCTGCTCCGCCCTACTATCGCTATCGCCGAACCTGCCTTGGTAAGTGTGGTCACGCTTCCATATTCGTCAGAGTTCAAAGCCATTATGATTAGCGACTGCGGCATTTTCTCTCGTGTCAGCGGGGAGTGTGTCACCGCGTAGTCAAACACGCTCTCGGCATCATCACAGGCAAGCCCTTTTACCGAGCATCCCGTACCGTTGTCATAACGGGTCATAAAGCGAGTGTTGCTCGCGGTACTCGTAGTGTTCACTCCTGTCTCTTGCGACAGACTTATGCAGGCATATACATTGAAGTAATCCCTGTATGTTGAATATGGCTCGACACCGAAGAAATATTCCATCTGCTCCTCCACCATTCCGAGATATTGCCCGTCGGCAATCGCATCGGCGTCAAAGCAATCTCCTATGAAAAGTACGTCTATTCCGTTACCACTGGTAGCGCGCTGAAGCGTCACGCACTCATCCTCGGCATATTGATAGTCACGTTGCGTCACTTCACACCGCGCAGTTGACCCGGAGCCTTTAAGCGTGAACTCGACATAATCACTGCGGTCGCCCGCGCCCTTCGACAGAGCCTCTATTGACAACATTATTTCCGATTTACCGGAGCCTGTACTTTTTGACACCTTACACCATGAGGGCTGATGAGTCACTTCCCATTCTCCGTTTCCGTCAATAATCACGGTCTCGTCATGAGTACCATTCAACGCACATACCTTTTCAGGTCGACATCCAAACCCGTCGTATGTCGCATGCCGTCCTATCTCTTTCCATATTTGGGCACGAGAGTAAGCATCTCTGGCATCAACGGGTACCTTTAATGTCACATTACCAAGAAAAATACCATAGAAAGGACCTTTATCCAAATACGCAGAAGGGAATCCCCATGAATAATCCACACTTTCTGTTAGTATCCCTGTTACTGGGGGAATTGCGTTCTCAATAACTATTTCTTGTAGGCTCTGACATTCTGCAAATGCCGCCCCTCCTATATAAGTAACATTTTCATGTATTAGGACTTCAGAAAGCAACGGTGCGTTAGCAAAAGTACAATCATTTATTCGGGTAACTTGCTTCGGTATTTCCAATTTTCCTGAAAGGTACCGGCAATCCATAAAACATCCAATGCCCATGCTTACGAGGTCTTCTGGAAAAACGATTCTGTTTATTGATGTACCCCGAAAAGCATTGTCACCTATTGTCCTAAGTGATTTGGGTAGTAATAATTCACCCTTAAAACCACAACCGTCAAATGCCCTGAAATATATATCAGTAATTCCTTCCGGCAGCATGAGGGTTCCCGAAAAACCCGCTTCATGAAATGCCTTTTGATTAATCACCTTTATCCCTTTCGGAATCTCAAGACTTCCGGTAAACTTGTTACCAGCGAATGCACCGATGCCTATATATTGAAGGTTATCAGGCAACAATAATTCTTCTGTAAAACTGGTCCACGCAAAAGCCTCTTCCCCTATGTAAGTTAAATTATCAGGTAATACAAGACTGCCACTTAAACCGTCAGACCCGCTAAAAGTCGAATCTCCAATATATGTCAAAGTGGAAGGAAGGCACAATTGACCCATGAGATTAGCGCACAAAGCAAACGCACCTAAAGCAGCTCCAAAAGCATTCTCTCTATCACGCCATCCTATTTCTTCTACTCCATCAGGAATAATCAGATCCCCCATAAGCCCAGTCTTATAGAATGCAGCTTCATTTATAATTTTTAATGTACTGGGAAATACAATGCGCATAAGAGTCCTTTTGTCTGCCATGGCGCCATAAGGTATCGCGTCTTGTACCTTTCCACTCCATACCGTCACGTCCTTAAGATTCAAAGATTTAAGCGAGGTCATTTTATCACGCATAAAAGTAAAATCAATCTCGTTTATTTCACCTGTCAATTTAAGATTAGAGATTGTATTATAATTTAAGTTGCTTTCCTTTATTCTCTTTTCCAGACTTCCCTTTTCAGGCACATCAATTATCGTATAACTGCGCATTATCCCATCGCGGAACTCAGTCTCGTCAATCCATGGCAAAATTGCTTCATCGGTCAGCGTGAATACAATATCCCCGTTATCGCGACGGTCAACTGTCACGGTAAAGGTGTACATCTTTCCCGACTCGTATGTCATCGGTTGCGGGCGCGAAAGGGCATATCCTTCGCTCCCGACCGATAGTGTCACTAACTCTTTACCTGCGTCTATCGTCTGTGGGAACACCACAGCGCGGTAATCGCCGTTATACTCCATCGGGGTTATGCTTATCGGTTCATCGCTGCCTGCCGTGACCGCACCGTCGGCAAGATTCACCGTGCCTGACGGTACAATATTAGCCACCAATACATTTTTTGCCAGCGAGTTCCATTCCCCGGTAGCAAATCCGTCACCCTCTTTAAGCGTTATCCTTACCCCTGCCATAAGGTGATTAAGCGTCAGATCTATCCGCTCGGAGGTTGGCATCTGCCTCGTTATTTTCCCCCATAGCAAATCTGATGTCTCATAACCGCCCTTCACAATTTCCGTACTTGCTGTGTCCTGTCGGCGCGATATTGAATGTGGCATCACTTTAGGGTCGACAATCTCCGTTACAAACGGGTAATAAGCTATCACGTCGGCTGCCGTTTTCGCGTCTTTCCAATAGAGCTCGGTCACTCCGCACCAGCTGTTGTCTGTATCGTCGAAGCCGAATCTTATATTCGAGCCATGCAGATTGTCACCCGATATATCCTGTGGAGCATCATTTTCATAATCGAGCAGATACACTCCCATCATGTCACCGTTTTCAAATCCGGCATCAGAGGCGCGCGATACCGATGGATAAGCTGCTGACAATGTCACGGGAATCCGCTCACCGGCAGGTCCTACCGGAGTGATAAAATCCTCATCGCTGCAACCTGTCATTGCGGTAATTGCCGGAATCATCACGGCGGCAATATATAATAGTCTGATAATTTTCATCGTCTGCCTCCTTTCTTGCCAAATTTGTAATTGTCAATAAATATCGGAGCATTGCCATGATACCCCACAGCGGACACACCGTTACTGCTGCGGCTTGTACTCGTGAAGTCACGGCCCATGTCGCGGCGGTCAAGCGCATAGAACCGGTCAAGCGAGAACTCCTCACCCGCCAGCTTCATGATACGCTGCACAATCAATTGCCTGCTCCACGTCGAGAAGTAAGGCACATTGTTGTTCATGCACGAATTATACTCCGAGCGATATACTCCGCGCCCATGGAAATAGCCACCTTCGTAAATATCCACAATATCTCCGTATGAGGGATTAAATATAAGATGACTCCATGGCACTTCTCTATACTTGCCGTTAAGCGAAAGATTGAGGGCGAATCCGGAACTTTGCTCTGCGAGCAATTTATCTACGTGATCGCAACCGTCTGTACAGTTACATTTTTGTATGAATTCCGGATGATAGATATATTCATCTCCCAGCCAACCTATGCCGTGACCTCCAGCCTCATGCTGTACGACACCTCTTGCATCGTATGGATAATAGCTATCGCTTTTTGTTACCAATGCGCAGAAACTGTCGTTGATACTGTATGTCACGCCATCATATATCGTAGTGTTGGCAAGAAGTACCACTCCGACTCTCGGCTCGGGACGGTTAATAATCGGAGGACATACCTCGGCGCAATAATCCATTGCTCCTGACCAATCGGTGGTTATGCGCAACCCGCAGGTCTGTGGCAAAACCGTATGGAATTTCGTCTGTCGCCAATGATTCAAATCTTCCACCCCGCTGTCCTCAGAGAGGGCGACCGCAGTGTAGACATTGAAATATTCCCGATAGGTCGTGTAAGGTTCCACGGCAAAGAAATACTCAATTTCCTGTCGTATATCCTCGAGCATATTCCCGCCCGATATATCACCGGCATCGTAGCCGTCACCCACAAAGAAGAGGTCGATACCGTCACCTTTTGTTGCTTGCTGAAGGGTGATATATTCATCTTCTTCATACTGATAATCATACTGCGCTACATCTATTGTGGTTGTATAACCGGCATCACCTTTCAGGCGGAATTCGATTTTACCCTCGCGATTTCCGCTGTTATGCGCCATCTCGTCGACCGTCAATAGCAGTTCACTCTTTTTGTTGCCCGAACTCTTGTCGACATGACACCACGACGGCGCGGAGGTCAGTTCCCACTCGGCATCGGCATTAAGTATGATTTCTTTCTTCCCGCCCCTGTTAAGCACATTGTATTTCGAGGGACGCGCCACAAAATTGCGATAAGCGGCGATTCGCCGGAACTCTCGCCACCCCGGTGCGTTCCTGTAAGCCTCCACACTCTGTTCAGGGACTTCCAAGGTAAAATTATCCTTATTTACACCGTCAAATACCGATTCACCGAGAGTCGGAGGTTCAGCCGCATCGCAACGCATGAATTGAAGCGAGTAACAATTCTCAAATGCACGTTCCCCAATACTTGCAAGTTTTGCCGGGAGAACTACTGCAGTTAGTTTGCCACACTCTTTAAACGCATATCCTTCAATCACTTCAACATTATTCGGTATTGTAATCGTGTCAGAAAGATTTTTACAATATGCAAAACTCCATGACCTAATACCACCCAACGAAGCAGGCAACTTTATATCTGGGACATCACAATTATAAAAGGCCATTTCACCTATAACAGAAACAGATTCGGGAATCACGACACTATTTTTTATACATGAATTAAAAAAAGCACATGTCCCTATTTGAGCGGGCGCTTCCGGGAAAATGACATTAGATATACTAAGTCCCCCAAAACCATTTATAATTTTAAGATTTCGTGGGAGTTCAAGCTTTCCGATTATACTTTTCATACCGTAAAAGGCACCATGGGAATCCCACTGATTTCCAGGACCTATTTCAGTAAGGGAATCCGGTAATTTAAGTATTCCCGAAAAATTGGCACATCCAGCAAAAGCACCACTTCCAACCTTCTTTAAATTCGAAGGAAGCACAAGCGTACCGGTAAAATTACAATCGCGGAACGCATCGTTTTCAATATACTCAAGAGTAGAGGGTAATATAAGTGCACCAGTTAAATTGTTTTTTCCTAACACCTTGCCACCGGGCATTACTGAAGTACTTGTATTTTCATCCCAATAATTAGAAAATGCACCTCCATAAATTTTCTTTACTCCTTCCGGAATTGTCAGCGATCCCTCCAAAGGAGCACCAGCAAAAGCAAATTCTCCTATTGATTCAAGTTTGTCCGGTAATACGATATATTTAAGTGTAAGCGCATTGACTAACGCCACATCTGGTATCGCAATCTCATCATGCACCCAATCTTTTGTTAGGTCTACATCCTTCAGATTCAAAGCTTGAATCTTCTTCATATTGTCACGAATAAAGTAAAAATCCTCCGAACGCATGCTTCCGGTGATTTTAAGATTGACAATATCAGATACATCTATTTTTTGTATTTTCAATGCTTCTTCAAGCGTCTGATTTTTTTCAATATTTACCAAAAGATATTCCTTAGCAAGTCCGTTGTGGCTCTCCGCATCGCTCTCCCATGGAGTAATCGCTTCATTGACAAGTTCAAAACAGAAAGTACCATCGGGCAATCGCTTTGTCACCTCGATGGTGAACTTATGCATCTTCGATGGCACATAAGTCATTGTCTCCGTTTTTCGGAACTGATAGCTCTGCCCGTCAACGGTGATGTCAAGCAACGGCTCTCCCGCCTCGACCGATTGCGGAATGACCACCGCGCGGTAATTCTCCTTATAATCGGCAGCAATAATTCCGGTATTGTCACGGCTGCCGGTAGGCGTTGCTGTTCCGGTGGCAAGGTCAATGAGTGCATCTCGTCCCGTTCCTGATACGATTACACTCTTGTCGAGAGAAGCCCACTCCACTTCATCAAATCCTTCACCCTCTATAAGCGTCACCTGGACCGAGGAAAGTATATGGCGGAATGTCACGGTGACAATCGGTGTTGACGGGGTGACACCCGCCGTCTTACCCCAAAGGAAGTCAGACGCCTCGTAACCTGACAATTTGCCGCCCGATGCCTCGGTCGACTGATTGCGCGCTACTGAAAATGGGTAAGCGTTGACATTATCCACAGCTTCCATGTAAGGATAATAACCGTAGAAATCGACCGGCGTGCTCTCATCCTTGAAATAAAGCTGCCGGTCCCCGGTCCAGGAGTTAGCGTCTTCATTGAAAGTGAATCTCACATTATCGGCAAGATTACCGGTCAACGCAAGTGTACCCGGATTACCGTCGGCTTCGAAATTTACTGCATAGATACCTATCCGGTCACCATCGGCAAATCCGGAGTCATCGGCTCGCGACAAGTTCAGCTGGTCGATATCGGCTTGCAGGCGTATCTCTTTTTGCCTGCTATCTATCGTGTCGGCTTCGTAGATGACATCGTCGCTGCACCCCCACAACAGTGATAGCGCAAGGGCGCATAATATGTGATATATGTTAATCTGTTTCATTATTGAGGAATTTCGATTTTGTCTTTAGCTATAAAGTCGTCAAGCGAGGGAGTAAGTCCCGCGCGGCGCATAATCCCTTTATAGATTGCATAGCGCGATATGGTGTTATAATACGGGATATATGTGCTCATGACACTCTGCGGTTCGCTGCGCCACACACCGCGCAGATGATTGTATCCCCCCTCCCAAATATCGACAATCTGACTGTATTTGGGATGGAAAATAAATTCGCGCCACGGAGCCTCATTCATTTTGGAAGAAAGCGTGATATTATCGAGCAGTCCCTTGCTTTTCATTCGGTAATATTCCGCCAATTTATTGCACAAGCCGCAGGTACATCCCTTTATATGCTCCATGTGAGTGACATATTCCTCACCTAACCCGGCAAAAGCCGCGCCACCGGCATAATACTGTACGAGACCTCGGTAGTCATACGGATATACACCGTCAGGAAGAGCTACGCAAGCTATTGAATAGCCCGTATCCGCAAGATAGGACTTACCGTCAAAAGCATCCATATTGGACATAACGACAATCAAAGCATCGTCAAGATTACTATAAGATATATCGCCGGAGACTGAGGTTACATAATCAGTCACCACAGGCACTTCAAGCTCCACACCGAAAGTATTCAACCGGTCAAGACGACGGTTCTGCAATGTTGCGACAATATTGTCGGGCGACATAGCTATAGCAGTAGAGATATTGAAATATGAGCGATAGCTCTTGTAAGGCTCGATAGAGAAGAGATGCTCTACCGTCTTCTCTACTCGCGACAGATAGTTGCCGTTGACAATCTCTTCGGCGCCAAATCCGTCACCTACAATGAACAGATTCACAGGCGTTCCCTGAGCCGATGCGCGCTGAAGCCGGATTTCAGTATCCTCGGGATGCTCATAATCATACTGCGCTATCTCGCAGTCCGCAGTATAACCGTTGGCAATAAGTTCAAAAACGATTCTGCCGCTACGGTCACCCTCCCCGAAAGGAAGCGGGTCGATAGTTACAGTAACCTCCTCTTTATAATCACCATGATCGGGAGAGATATGAATCCAAGATGGAGCTTCCTTGACCCGCCAGGAACCCTCTGCAGATAGAATTGCGGTACGTGTCAAACCCTTGTTAAGACATTTCTGACTTGAAAAGCCAAACACGAGTTCGCGATGAGGAGAGATACGCCGAAAATTTCCCCATCCCGAAGCATGGCGATAGAGTTCAACCGATTCCTCAGTAACTTCTAACGAGCAAAGTTCAGAATCAAAGCCCTCAAACACATTGTTCCCAAGAGCAGGCGGTTCTTTACTGAGGCACACAATCGTTTTAATTCCGGGACAATTAGCAAATGCTTCATCACCAATCCTGACAACATTTTTACCTATTTCTATATATTGCAAGTTATAGTTTGACTTAAATACTCTCTTGCCAATTATTTCTACGTTGCTTCCAATAAATACTTTTTCTAATTCGCAAAACGCAAAGCTCTGGTCTTGCAAAATCTCAATATTATCGGGGATAGTCAGATGCCCCCTAAAATTTGATGATGAAAAAGCACCACTTCCTATAGTTTGTAGAGAAGAAGGCAATCTTAGCTCATCGATAAAGTAACAATCGCTAAATGCAAAGTCTCCTATTTCTTTCAAGTTTGGAGGCAATGTAAAATGTGAGCCAAAATGTATACCTGCAAAGGCTCCATCTTTAATCTTCGAGATATTATCATGGAACTTCAATCTGGTTCCACCCTTAAGATTGAGACCAGCAAATGCCGAATTTGGAATTTCGGTGAGCGTTGATGGTATCGTAATTTCTCCGTCCAAACAGCTTTCTCCAAAGCCAAATGAACCTTCTCCCAAAAACTCAATATGTTCCGGCAGAATAAAGCTACCCACAATATTTGGCGTATCATAAAAAGCGGAGTTCCCTATATATTTCAAATTATTTGTAAAGCATAAATCAATAGCTGCATGACAACTACTAAATGCACCTTCGTCTACCTTTTCCAATGAAGATGGCATTACTATTGTCCCGCCGGCGGGAATATCCGAAATTGCATAATAACCGATTTCTCTTACGGATTCAGGAATGACAAGCGTTGACGTCAGACCAATTCCAGATAAAGAATAGGTACCTAATTTAACCAAATTATCTGGTAAAATTATTCTTTGAATATTTATCATATTCTGAAATGCAATGTCAGGTAACACCCCTTCAGAATGTTCTTCACGAGAATTTCCATATTCATCATTGGAATTATGGACTATTGTCACATCTTTCAAATTTATGGAGGTCAAAGAAACAAATACGGGAACTGCAATGCTGTTATCTATTTTATTAAAGAAAAAGTCGTCATCATTCATCATTCCCGTGATTTTCAGATTTTTCACAGTGGCGATATCTATGCCTGCGGCGGCAAGCGATTCACGCAGCTTACCCGGCTCGGGACAGTTGACCACGACATAAGAATTTTCCACAAAGTCATGCGACGAGCTGTCGGCTTCCCAGGGGGAGATTGACTCGCCGACAAGCGTCACCGCATATGCGCCCGACTGCTCTTTCTTGTCGATGCGCAAGGTGAAATTATGAAGTTTTCCGGCGGTGTACTCCATGCCCCCGTCGCGGGTATAAGTGTAATTCACCCCGTCGATGGTGATTCCTATGGTACTTTTACCGGCAGCCACTTTCTGCGGCACCACTACGGCGCGGTAACTGTCGGCTGCGTCAGGATTCATCACCACATGGCGGTCGGCGGTGCCGGTTGCCGTGGCAACGCCGGTCGAAAGATTGACCGTGGCAGAGCGTAGGGTGTTGTCAACCGTCACGATACGCGGCAGCTTCGCCCACTCCTCGTCGGTGAATCCGGCACCTTTCTGAAGCATCACCTTCACGCCCGCAAGACGATGGGTAAACACGAGGTTGATGCGTGTACCCGGCACCACGCGCGCCGACTTCGCCCAAAGGAAATCAGATGCCTCGTAGGCGCTCATGTCGCCGCTGTCGGTAGCCGGTATGCTCTGGTCGGCGCGCACCTCGAAGCTATAAGTCTCGACATCGGCGAGTGCGTTATTAAACGGATAGTAGCCGTACACATCGACCGGGGTCGACAAGTCGCGCCAATAGATGTCTGTGGCGGTAGACCATGTAGCCGAAGCGGCGTCAAAGGTCACGGCGACATTGTTTGCCTGGTTGTCTGTGACCGCAAGAATACCAGGGCTGCCGGAATCGTAATTGACAACAAACGCCCCGAACCGGTCGCCGTCGGCAAAGCCGCTCTCATCGGCGCGCGACGAGTTGTCCTGCTCAATTGAAGCGGCAAACTCAAAAGCCGTGCGGTCGCCGGCGATTACTATCTCCGGGTCGTCAAAACGGTCGGCACACGACACGACGACCACCGGCGACAGCAGTGCAGCAAGCACGCGTGTTGCCTGTAAATAATTGATTTTCATTGCTGAAATTATGATATGTGATTTTTCCTCTGACACGACAAAGACCGGTCACCGGCAATTCGCCGGCAACTGTCACGTCCTTATAATCATGTTTTTTATTATAGGGATATTTTACCCCCCCCCACATCTTTTACCGCCTGTATATAAGCAAGTTACACCCACGCGACAGTGAGTGCCGTATAATACAGGTATAGCAAGAAGATGTGACATAATGAATTAGTGTTTTGGCAAAAGTATGATATTTTTACTAAAATATAAAAAATACCGTCAATTTTAACATTTCACCATTCCCTTTTACCGCAGTCGCACAAGAATCTCACCCCCATTTTAGGTGAATGCATAAGGCGCTTTCGATTTCCTCCCCGCCTTGATATCACATTTGTGATTTCAAGCCTTTATTTTGTATTTTTCAATTTTGACACCTAAATTCAATTCAGATGGCTTCTATCAAAGTAAAATTCCGCCCGTCGACTGTTGCCGGTCATGAAGGCACAATCTATTATCAGATTATCCACGAACGCAAAGTGCGCCAGCTATTATCACCCTACAAAATATTGCCCGAGGAATGGAACGAATCACGCGCCACGGTGACATGCAGTAAGGAGAGCGAACGCAAAAACATAATCGCCGCCATACGGCGGCAGTTGACCCGCGACCTCGAACGATTCAACAAAATTGACCGACGCATGGCGACAAACGGCATCTCTTATTCAGTCGACGACATCATCGACGAGTTCAACAATTACATCAAGGAGTACACCCTCACCAACTTCATGGACAGCATCATAGCCCGACTCCGGCAGAACGGCAAGATACGCACCGCCGAGACCTACAAATCGGCGCTCAACAGCTTCAGGAAATTTCTTGAGAACGGTCCGGTCGACACACGCTGCCAACTTGATGCCGACATCATGCTCGACTCCATCACTCCCGACCTGATGGAAGCCTACGAGGCATGGCTGCGTCTGCGCGGAGTGGCGCTTAACACCATCTCGTTTTATACCCGCATACTACGTGCCGTCTACAACCGCGCCGTAGAATATGAAATCATCGAAAACCGCAATCCGTTCCGTCACGTCTACACCGGTGTCGACAAAACCGTCAAACGCGCACTCCCGATAAAGACAATCAAGCGCATCAAGGCTCTTGACCTCACCGTGCAGCCACAGCTCGACTATGCCCGCGACATGTTTCTGCTCAGTTTCTTTCTACGCGGCATGAGCTTTATCGACATGGCGTTTCTGCGCAAGACCGACCTGAAAAACGGCTATGTCACTTATCGGCGCCGCAAGACAGGACAGCAGCTCACTATCAAATGGACCAAGGAAATGCAACATATTCTCGACAAATATCCTCGAAATGCAGGCATCTATCTGCTGCCGATAATCAAGACACCCGGCAACAACGAGCGATATGCCTACCGCAACGCAAGCTACAACATAAACCACAACCTGAAAAAAATCGCAGACATGACCGACATACAAATTCCTCTCACTCTCTATGTCGCGCGCCATAGCTGGGCGTCGGCGGCAAAAGCGAAAGGTATCCCGGTAGGCATAATCAGCGAGGGGATGGGTCACGATTCAGAAACGACTACACGGATATACCTCGCTTCGCTTGACACTTCGCTCGTCGACCGCGCCAACTCCATCATTCTCGCATCTCTGTGAAATTTCATCATCAGCGTACTTGCCGATGATGAAGGGGTTAGAAGGTTATGAGATTATGAGTTATGGGGTTATAGTGGTGGATAACCTTATAACCTTATAACCTCATAACCTTATAACCTCATAACCTTCAAGCCGCAAGCTTGAACAATAACCTTTTTATTTAAGCTGCGTTTCGCAGCTTAAATAAAAATTCCTTATCTTTGCAAAAACTCGTTTATCATGAAATACATAGTCAGCTTAGTGATGCTCACCCTATGCGCGGCAATGGCGTGGTGTGAAGAGATTCCGTTTAACGGGCTTATAGTCGACGGACAGGGCAACCCTGTCAACAAGGCTAAAATCTGGATTACCGATGAAGCCAGCTACGCATCGACCGACAAACGCGGACGCTTCGGGCTCAGCGAGGTCAATCCCGGCGACACCCTCAATGTTAAAATAAAGAAAAATGTCTTCCGCATAGCAGTTGACGGAAGAAAATCAATTAAAATCACCGTCATCGAGACCGGCATAAAGTCGGTCAATGAAGAGCCGGAGATAATGGACCTCGGTTACGGCTATGTAAGCCGACGCGAACGCATCACAGCAAGCTCCGGCATATCCGGTGCGCGACTGCGCGCTACAGGGCAATCCGACATATTGAGCGCGCTCCGCGGACTTGTACCCGGACTTAATGTAAGCGGCAGCGGTCGTCCCGGCGGTGGCGACAACAGTGTCACGATACGCGGAGTCCACAGTATAAATTCATCCAACGAGCCGCTGTACATCGTCGACGAACTGCCGGTGAGTACACTCGAAGGTGTCAACATCCACGATGTCGAGCGCGTAGAAGTACTGAAAGACGCTCCAATCTACGGCTCGCGCGGCGCCAACGGTGCAATTATCGTCACCACCAAACGCGGGAAACCATAAACACTACAATATCATAAATGAGAAAGCTTAGAAGTACAATTTTGCTGTGTGCGGCAATGACCGCAGTATCGTGCGGTGCCGAAAACCTGTTTCACACAGTTCTTGGAAAGACAGAGGAAGAGACAAAAGAAAAAATCGAAAGCGTCTGGAATCATTTCTTCACGCCGGGTGACCTGTCGGTATATGATGCCGACGGACAGAAAAGTGTCTACTATCTTGCCGGCGACGACAAGGGATTCATCATGGACACCGGCAGCAGCGATGTGCGTACCGAGGGAATGTCCTATGGCATGATGATAAGCGTCCAGCTCGACAAGCGCGATGAGTTTGACCGCCTGTGGAAATGGAGCAAGACCCACATGGCATACGGCGACGATACCCCGTGGGACGGCTATTTCTGCTGGCAATGCGGCACCGACGGACATAAAATCGGCGGCAGCAATGCCTCTGACGGAGAGATGTATTACGTCACCGCGCTTTTCCTCGCCGGAAAACGCTGGAACGATCCTTCATATATCGACGAGGCAAACACGATACTCCGCAAAATAATGTCGAAGACCGGCAATGTCACCGGTGTCTACGACCTTTTTGACCGCGACAAGCAGCTGATCACTTTCGTGCCCGATGACGCAGGTCACGGCTTCAGCGACCCCTCCTACCAGCTTCCGGCATTTCTCGACTACTGGGCGGCGACTGCCGCCACCGACCGCGACTTCTGGAGCAAGGCAGCGACGGCGGCGCGCGACCACCTTATCGCAAGCGCACATCCGGAGACAGGGCTGCACCCCGATTACAGCAACTACGACGGCACCCCCTACCGCTGGCCTCACGCCGGATACGACACTTCGGTCTACATGTACGACGCCATCCGATGCGCCATGAACATCGGTATGGACTATTACCTCACCGGCAAGGACACCACGCGCCAGAGCGAGGTGATGGACCGTATGCTCCGCTTTTTCAAGCGTGACGGGTTTACCCACGGTCACTTCTCAGTCGACGGCAAAAATGCTTTCGGGTCATACTCGCGCGGGATGGAAGGCTCAAACGCAGTCGGGGCGATAGCACTTGCAAAGTCAGACAATCCTGACCGCCGCGCCATCGCCACCGAATTTATTCAGCGATGCTGGGATGCCGAGCCTCCCACCGGAAAATACCGCTACTACGAAGGTATGGTGTATTTCCTGTCAATGCTGCATCTGTCGGGCAATTTCACCCTTGATTTCTGACCGCCGGTGCCGTTCATGCCTCGACCGGGTCGAAGCCGATTTCGCGAATCTTCTGGATAACGGCGTCACGGTCATGCTTGCCCTCTACGAGTGCCACCCCTGAAGGGAGGTCGACCGTAACTGAGGTCACGCCCTCGATGCGGGCAAGATTTTTCTCAACTGTAGCCTTGCAGTGTGCGCAGCTCATTCCCTTGATATGATATTCTGCTGTCATGTCGGTAATGTTTTTATGTTTGTTTCTATATCGGTTGTAAATCTGTGAGGCAAATGCAATCACGAGCAGCGTCACAAGTATCGCCGAGCATACCGTGTCAAATACCGACAAGGTTGCGTGAGCGCCGTGACACGCTCCGTGAGCCGCTGCAAGCGGAGCGGTAAACCACTCGCGCGGAAGGAGATAGTCGATGGCGAGTCCGAAGCATATCGCCCCGAGCACTATGGAGCCGAGGTAGACTGCAGCACTGCGCCTGCCCATAGTGCGCGAAATCACGGTGATTGACGCGAAATTGGCGGCGGGTCCTGCCATCAGCAATACCAGTGCAGTACCGGGCGACAATCCTTTGAGCATCAGCGACAGGGCGATAGGTATGGAACCGGTGGCACACACATACATCGGCACAGCGACCGCCACCACGGCTATCATGGCAAGCAGAGGACGGTCGGCAAGCGACACAAAGAAATCGGAGGGAACACACACGGTGATTAACGCCGCGATGATAAGTCCGATGACGAGCCATTTGCCTATGCTCTGCACCATCTGGAAAAATCCGTAATAGAGCGCCTTCCTGATTTTCGCAATGAGGGAGAGCGACGGCTCTTCCTCATCGGTAGCAGTGTTGAGGCTGCAAGCCTCCTCTTCCCCGGTTACTTTCTCGGCACGACCGACGAGGCATCCGCCGGCAAAAGCGGTGACGAGCGCGGCTACCGGGCGCACTACGGCAAATGCCGGTCCAAGCAGCGAATATGTGGCGGCAATACTGTCGACACCTGTCTGCGGCGTGGCTATCAGGAATGAGGATGACGCGGCACTCGACGCACCATTGCGCTTCATTGCCACAGCCGTGGGTAGCACCCCGCACGAACACAGCGGCAGCGGTATACCGAAAAGGGCGGCTTTCACCACCGATTTCCATCCGGAGCCGGAAAGATGGCGGCTCATTACCCTTGCCGGGACAAAAGCGTGAAGCAGTCCCGCTATAAAAAAGCCAAGCAAGATGTAGGGCGACATCTCGTTAAGCATATAGAGTAAAGTATGTAAAATTTCCATGGTGCAAAATTACAACACGACAGAGCCGGTCGCGTTACACAATTTTGCAAAAATGTTGCATTTTGCGTGGTCACACTTTGTCACTAACTTAAGCGCAAGTGCCATAAATCCCCTTCCGGGGATTTATCTTGTTTTCCGCGGGTAATGCCGAAGGCATACCCGTGGCTCAAGCGCCTCTCCTTGGCTCAACCCCGAAGCGGGTTGCATAGCCGCTTGATTAGTTCACATTTATGCAACCCGTTT
>OGQO01001676.1_pt1 | contig 19501 bp, 17 predicted proteins | sample 1553241 | NCBI WGS metagenome assembly OGQO01 (sample SAMEA2579933, study PRJEB22360) | human gut metagenome | biome: human gut; feature: human-associated habitat; material: faeces | place: Denmark | collected 2008/2010
TCTACACCGCCGGGCACAAGGAGACCCACGAGGGCTTTCCCGTTGTTCGGGCCCTGAGTCGGGTCGGCCACTGCCACAATCCCGTCTCTTGAAGAAGAGAATCGCGCGGGATTGTCGCGAAGCGGAAATCCCGCCGCTATCTTTCTTTCAGACGACAGGCCGTCGTAATAAACCTCGGAATAATTAAGGTGGGTGGCTTTGTCGAGACGAATTTTCCTATGCTCCGTCACCGTGTCGCATCCTGCCACAGCCGGTGGAAAGTCGAGCCGGAACACCAGTGAGTCGGGAGTGTCGGCAATTATCTCGACAGTCTCATATGTCCAGGGCATCACGAGACGTCCCTCTTCCAAAAGCGCTGTGGCTCCACATCCGAGAGTCGCGCCTACGGCATAGCAGTCCATTCCCTTGCCGTGGTCGATATGATAGGTGAACGAGTTCTCGAATTCCTTTGCAGCGGCCGGATCGATTTTCCTTAATGAATCGACCTTTGCCCAGTTTGCCGGATCGGTCTGGACGGCATAAAGCTCCTCAAGCACGAGCCCTTTGCCCGGATATTTCAGGAAAATGTCGTAGCCAAACGATTTCTCGCCGTTTTTACGTGTCTGCGGTCCGTATGCACGGAAAGCCACAATATCGTTTTCCCATGCGAAATCATCGTTTCTTTGCGGATAGGTTCTGGCCGAGAACGAACGATCGCCGGCGGCATGGATGGCCAGTGGCGCGATGGCTCCCGCGGATGCCGTCACTGCAACGACACCCGAAAGGAATATGGAATGTGTTTTTTTCATATCCGGAGAATATGATTGAATTTATGCTAAGGTCTATGTATTAAATCAAGAGGAGGGATTCCGACTAAGGTTTAGCCGTAAGCAGGCGTCTGGCTGTGCCTGACGTCAATGGCTGCCGCAAAGTTAGCCACAATTATGAAAAAAAGCAAGAGATTAAACGATTCTTTGGAATATTTTAAAACCATTGCGTGAAACTATGAAAAACAGACATACGAAACAAACTTTTTCCGACAGGAGGTTGTTTTAATAATGTTAAAAATACTGAATACACAGTTTCCGTCGAAACCTAATTATAAATATTCATATTATGCATTTTTCACCCAAGGAGAAAGACAAACTGATGCTGCTCACAGTAGGCATGATAGCCGAACGCAGACTCAACAAGGGCCTCAAGCTCAACTATCCCGAGGCAGTGGCTTATATCACAAGCGCTGCGCTCGAGGGCGCCCGTGAAGGAAAAACAGTGGAGGAAGTGATGCACGATGCAGCCAATGTCCTCAAGAAAGAGCAGGTGATGGACGGCGTAGCCGACATGATCACCCTTCTCCAGGTAGAGGCCGTCTTCACCGACGGCTCACGGCTCGTCAGCATCCATCAGCCTATCAAATAAGCTGGCTCACAAAGTATTCATCCATCAAAAATCGCTCAGAATATGGACAAGACCAACAATGCAGCCGGCCAGAGCTATGAGACCCCGACCGGCATATATCCCGGCACACCCGATATAGCATATCCCAACACTCCGGGCTTCACGCCCAAGGAGTATGTGCCCGTAGGCGGCGTCATCCTCGCCGACACGCCTATCGAATACAACACCGACCGCCGCACGGTGAAGCTCAAGGTGCGCAACACCGGCGACCGTCCCGTGCAGATCGGCTCCCACTTCCACTTCTTCGAGGTGAACCGCTATATGGAGTTCGACCGCAACAAGGCTTTCGGCTACCATCTCAATATCCCCGCCACCACCGCTATCCGTTTCGAGCCTGGTGAGGAGAAGGAAGTGGAGCTCGTACAGTATGCCGGCAAGACACGCGTCATCGGCTTCAACGACCTGGTGAACGGCTATGCCGGATACGAAGACACCCCGTCGTTCTATCCCAAGCATATCGAAGCTATGCGCAGGGTTGAGGAATACGGCTTCAAGAACGTAAGCGAGGAGGAGGCCGACGCCGAGTTCACGCAAGACGAGGTCAAGAAATAATCACACACCCACTAAACAAGCTCAATCATGGCAACCATATCAAGACAAGAAAACAATATGCTGTTCGGCCCGACGGTGGGTGACAAGATCCGTCTCGCCAATACAGACCTCTATGTAGAGATAGAAAAAGACCTCCGCACATACGGCGACGAGCTCGTGTACGGTGGCGGCAAGACGCTACGCGACGGCATGGGCCTCGCCAACGACTGCTCGTGCGACGCAGGCAGTCTCGACCTGGTGATCACCAACGTCACCATCCTCGACCCGCTGCTCGGCGTCATCAAGGCCGACGTCGGCGTGAAAGACGGCAAGATCGCCGGCATAGGCAAGGCCGGTAACCCCAACGTGATGAAGGGTGTCACTCCCTCGCTCGTCACAGGTCCCTCGACCGACGCCATCTCCGGCGAGCATCTCATCCTGACCGCCGCCGGCATCGACGGCCACGTGCATTTCTGCTCACCCCAGCAGGCATACGACTGCCTCTCCAACGGTATCACCACCCTCATAGGCGGTGGCATCGGCCCCACCGACGGCACTAACGGCACGACAATCACCGCCGGACGCTGGAACATCATGAAGATGATGCAGGCAGCCGACGCCCTTCCCATCAATGTCGGCTTCCTCGCCAAGGGCAACTCTTCGGTGCTCGAGACTCTCAACCTTCAGATCGAGGCCGGAGCCTGCGGATTCAAGAACCACGAGGACTGGGGCGCTACACCCGCATCGCTCAGAAGCTGCATGGAGAGCGCCGACCTCTACGACGTTCAGGTGGCAATCCATACCGACACCCTTAACGAGAGCGGCTATGTGGAGGATTCCATCGCAGCGCTCGACGGACGCACCGTGCATACCTACCATACAGAGGGCGCAGGCGGCGGCCATGCCCCCGACCTTCTGAAAGTGGCTTCGCTTCCCAATGTACTCCCGTCGTCGACCAACCCGACACTGCCTTTCGGCATCAACTCGCAGGCAGAGCTCTTCGACATGATCATGGTCTGCCACAACCTCAACCCCAATATCCCGTCGGATGTGGCGTTCGCCGAGAGCCGCGTGCGTCCCGAGACACAGGCCGCCGAGAATGTGTTCCACGACCTCGGCATCATCTCGATGGTAAGCTCCGACTCCCAGGCCATGGGACGCGTGGGCGAATCGTTCATGCGCACATTCCAGATGGCCTCCTACATGAAGCAGGCGCGCGGCAAGCTTCGTGAGGATTCTCCCAACAACGACAACTTCCGTGTGCTCCGCTATCTGGCGCAGATCACCATCAACCCGGCCATCTGCTACGGCATCAGCGACGTGCTCGGATCAATCGCCGTCGGCAAGATGGCAGACCTGGTGCTCTGGAGCCCGGCGATGTTCGGCGTCAAGCCAGAGCTCGTGATCAAGGGCGGTCTCATCAACTGGGCCAACATGGGCGACACCAACTCATCGCTCGTCACACCGCAGCCCAAGATCCTGCGTCCGATGTACGGCACACTGGCCAAAGCGCTGCCCACGACCCGCATGACGTTCACCTCGCGTGCCGCCTACGACCTCGGCGTCCAGGAGAAATACGGCCTCGAGTCGATCATCTACCCCGTGCATGGCGTTCGCCAGATCACGAAGGCCGACATGGTGCTCAATTCCGCCACGCCCCACATCGAGGTCAACCCCGAGACATTCGAGGTCACCGTCGACGGCCATTCCTGCACTGTGGCTCCCGCCAAGGAGCTCCCGATGGCACAGCTCTACTGGTTTAGCTGACCATTTCATTTCTTATCAATATAACCCTCGGGCGGGGGAGTGCCACCGACAGTCCCCCGCCCGGCTTTATCCAACCACTGTAGAAACGCAGTTGTCAAAATTACATGAAAATCTACTCTGAGATAATCGGAAACGTGAATCTTTCCGAAGACTGGAAACAAAGACTCGAAGGTCTCGACATAGATTATGTAGTGCTCGACCAATGGACGGCACAGAAATCGAGATTCCTCGGCAAAGGCACCTCAGGCGCCGAATATCCCGTAGCACTTGCACGCCATTCCCGCATAGTGGACGGCGACATCATAGAATATTCTCCGGAAGAAAAGAAGGCGGTGGTGATCCGCGTCGACCTCAGCCCGGTGCTCGTGATCGATATGAGCGCCCTTGAGGACCGCGACCCCGCAACAATCATAAGGCTTTCCGTTGAGCTCGGCCACGCCATAGGCAACCAGCACTGGCCTGCTGTGGTGAAAGGCACCAAGGTATATGTGCCTCTCACCGTCGACAAGACAGTGATGCTCTCCGTGCTTGAGACCCACCACATAGAGGGAATCACGTTTGATTTCCATCCCGGCATCGAGGTGATACCCTATCTCGCTCCCCATGAGGTGAGACGTCTTTTCGGAGGCGCCGGACACGAGAGCCACAGCCATGAGCACGTGCATGCGGGCCTCCACGACCATCCGCATGAGCATACCCATACCCACGACGGCATGACCCATTCCCATCCTCATAACCACGACGACGATGCCCACCATCATCACCACGACGGTGATTCCGACGATGACTGTGGCTGCTCGCCGGCTTCCATCCACTGACAAAAGCGATTGCTTATGGAGATTCCACAGATAATGCACCTGCTGCAGTTCACCGATTCCACATTTCCTGTCGGCACATTCTCTTTTTCCAACGGACTCGAGACAGCGTCTTTCGAGGGAATGGTGAAAGATGCCGCCACCCTTGAGGAGTTCACACGCTCGCAGGCCCGACAGGCCGCCTTCAGCGACGGAGTAGCAGCCATCCACACCTATCGCGCGATGCTCAGCCACGACTATGAGGCGGTGAAGCATATCGACAGCTACCTGATGATGTTCAAGATGAACGCCGAGGCCAGACTGATGCTCCAGCGCATGGGAAAGAAGCTCGCCGAACTCGCCGTGAGGATCTTCGACTCGGAAATCATCTCGGCATGGCTCCGCGACATCAAGGAGGACAATACACCGGGAAGCTATCCTGTGGCCCAGGGACTCGTATTCGCAGCGGCTGGGATATCCGAGCGCGATCTCTTCTGCTCCCATCAGTATGGGGTCACGAATATGGTGCTCAGCGCGGCGCTCCGGTGTGTGAAGGTCTCCCACTACGACACGCAGATAATACTGTCGAGACTCACCGGCGAGACTGAATCACTCTACGAAGAAGCCGCAGCCATGGATCTCGAGGAGATGAACGCATTCTTTCCGCAACTCGACATCCTCGCCTCACTTCACGAGAAAGGGAACATGCGTATGTTTATGAATTGATGCATAATAATTTAATAGCTGATAATAAAACGCAATGAGTAATACTTGCAGAATAGGCATAGGGGGCCCCGTTGGCTCCGGCAAAACGGCCCTGATCGAGGCCATCACTCCCCGACTCCTTGAGCTCGGACAGAAAGTACTGATCATCACCAACGACATAGTGACCACCGAAGATGCCAAACACGTGAGGAAAACCCTTAAAGGAATTCTTCTGGAAGACAAGATTATAGGTGTGGAGACAGGTGCCTGCCCCCATACAGCGGTCAGGGAAGATCCCTCGATGAACATCGCCGCGGTAGAGGAGATGGAGGAGCGGTTTCCCGACACCGACATCGTGCTGATTGAGAGCGGCGGCGACAACCTTACCCTTACATTCTCTCCCGCACTCGTCGACTTCTTCATCTATGTGATCGACGTTGCAGCCGGCGACAAGATTCCACGCAAGGACGGCCCGGGCATCTCCCAGAGCGACATTCTCGTGATCAACAAGACCGATCTCGCGCCTTATGTCCACGCCGACCTCTCCGTGATGGACCGCGACAGCAAGCTGATGCGTCCCGGCAAGCCTTTCGTCTTCACCAACTGCATGACAGGCGAAGGCATCGACGAGCTCGTGGACCTCATCTTCAAGATGGCGCTTTTCGACAAAACAGAAAACAAATAAGACATGCTCACCACCGACAAGAAACTCGAGAAAACCGTCGCTCCTGAGGTCGACTTCTCGAAAGCACGCGAAATGAGGCGCTATCTCGAGGAGCCGAAGGCGATGTATGTCAACGCCCCGGGCAAGCACGGCTACCTGCGCCTCGGCTTCGAGCTCGACGCCAGGGGCAAGAGCATTCTTCGCGACCTCGACCGCAGGGTGCCCCTCATAGTGCAGCAGGAGCTATATTTCGACGAGGCGTGGCCGCAGCTACCCTGCGTCTATATCCTCTCTTCGGGAGGTCCGAATGTTGATGGCGACCGTTATCAGCAGGATATCACCGTGAAGAAGGATGCATTCGCATGGGTCTCCACGGGCGCCGCCACCAAACTCGCAATGATGCGCTATAACTACTCCGGGCTCGTGCAGAACATAGTGGCCGAGGAAAACGCATATCTCGAGTTCATGCCGGAGCCGGTGATTCCATGCCGGCATACACGCTTCATATCCGACACACGCCTCTGTGTCGACAAGACTGCTACCGTCTTCTACAGCGAGATATTCATGCCCGGGCGCAAATACCATAATGAGGGGGAGCTCTTTGAATACGACATCCTGTCGGTGTGCAGCCACGGCGAGCGACCAGACGGACAGCAGCTCTTCAGGGAGAAATTCGTGATCGATCCGCGTAAGGATTCCCCGCGCAACCTCGGCGTGATGGGCAGTTTCGACGTCTTCGCCAATGTGCTCGTGATGACGCCTCCCGACAAGGCCGACATCATATATGAGAAGACGCCGGCCTATTTCGACCGCGACAACAAGCTGGCAGCCGGCATAACCAGACTTCCCAACGAGGCCGGCCTCCTCTTCAAGGCGCTCGGCATGGAGCCGGGACCTGTGAAGAGACTGGTCAGGGAGTTCTGTTCTACGGTGCGTCAGGCAGTCAAAGGAATACCGGTGCCTCCGGAATTCCCCTGGAGATAAAGCAGCCGACCTAATCATGGCGACCGTGACCATTCAGGCCACGGCCGCTTTTTAATATGGATATTTATAACTAACTTTGTAGTCGATACATAACCTTAATCGAATTCTCAAATCCAAGCAACCATCATGAGACAGATCATTCAGATAGCGTTGGCCGTTGCTGCAACGGCTTTTCCGGCCATCCCGCTGAGCGCGATGGCTCAAGGCACAGGTCCAGAAAACGGAACCGACACACTCTATCGCTTCAAGAACAACGGCAATCCCCTAATCACGCATAAGCACACAGCCGACCCGGCGACCATGGTGATAGGTGACACCCTATGGCTCTTCACCGGTTACGACGAACCCGGCAACAAGGAGGGATACCACATGCCCAACTGGTGCGCCTTCTCCACCACCGACATGATCAACTGGGTGGAGCATCCCATACCGGTAAGGGCAGATGACTTCAAGTGGAATGATGCTCATGTATCGTTTGCCGGTCATCCCGTGAAAGGTCCCGACGGCAAATATTACTTCTATTCCTCCACCAACTGGTGTGGTATAGGAGTGGCAAGGGCCGACAGGCCTGAGGGTCCGTATGTCGATGTGCTCGGCAAGCCCTTGCTCACCAAAGACGACTGCGCCGGAGCCACCCACAGCTGGGTATGCATCGACCCAGCCGTCTTCATCGATTCCGACGGCCAGCCCTACATATTCTGGGGCAACAAGAACGCCTACTATGCAAAGCTGAAACCCAACATGACTGAGATCGACGGCGAGATACATCCGCTCGACCTAAAGGATTTCACGGAGGCACCGTGGGTTCATGAGCGCAACGGTATCTACTATCTGACTTACGCAGCCCAGTGGCCGGAGAAAATAGCCTATGCAGTGAGCGACAACATCAACGGTCCATGGGAATACAAGGGAATCATCTCCGAGGTGGCAGGCAACAGCAACACCACACATCCGGCAATCGTCAATTTCAAGGGCCGCGACTGGTTCTTCTCGCATATCGGAGGACTCGGCGGCGGAAGCGGAAGCCGCTCGATTATCATCGAACCGCTCTATTACAACAACGACGGCACAATCATGAAGATCAATCCCTCGACAGCCGGAGCATCAGTGGAGTATTCAGCGCTCGACAATCTCCACAATCCCATCCTGCCCGACTTCCATGCCGATCCGGAGATAATGTATTCCAACAAGACAGGACGCTACTACATCTATTCAACCACCGACGGCACTCCCGGATGGGGTGGTCACTACTTCAGGGTCTTCTCTTCAGGCAATCTCACAGACTGGACCGACTGCGGCATCATGCTCGACCTCAAAGGAAGCCAGGTGGAATGGGCTTCAGGCAATGCCTGGGCTCCCGCCATAATAGAGAGAAAGGAGGGAGACACCTATAAATATTACTTCTATTACAGCGGCCACAATTCCTCCACCGGACGCAAGGAGATAGGTGTAGCGGTCAGCGATGATCCGGCAGGTCCTTTCTATGACCTCGGCCACCCGATAATATCCGAGTCTCCGACAGGCTCCGGCCAGCAGATCGACGTCGATGTCTTGGACCCGGTCTCAGGGAGATACTATATCTACTGGGGCAACGGCTATATGGCCGGCGCCGAGCTCAACGACGACCTCACATCCATCAAGGAATCGACCGTCACCGTCATGACGCCGGAGGGAGGCACACTCCAGGATTACGCCTACCGCGAGGCTCCATACGTGTTCTACCGCGACGGCATCTACTATTTCCTATGGTCGGTCGACGATACCGGCTCGCCCAACTATCATGTGGCCTACGGCACATCGCAGTCGCCCCTCGGCAAAATCGATGTGGCCAAGAATCCCGTCATACTTCAGGCCGACGAAGAGAAAGGTATCTACGGACCGGCACATAACTCTGTAATCAACATACCGGGCACGGATGAATGGCGCATCGTCTACCACCGCATCAACCGCCACTACGTGGATCCGGACAAGGCGCCGGGCATCCACCGCGAGGTGTGCATCGACAGGCTTGAGTTTAATGACGACGGCACAATCCGGAAGGTGACCCCGACACGCTGACCTTCCAAGACAACAGAAGAGGCTTCCTCCACGTGGAGGAAGCCTCTTCTGTGTCTTGGTAGGATTCAGAATCAATACTTGATGTCGCTCCATGCCGGGGGATTCTTGCCCATGAGGTGCTTCACGAAGAAGTCATAGCGCTTGTGGTCTCCGTAAGCCTCGCCCATGGTGTGATGGGCACCGGGAATCACCACAAGCTCGAATTCCTTGTTGGCCTTGATAAGGGCGTTTGCCACCTGCATTGTGGATGCAGGATCTACATTGTCGTCGATCTCACCCACCACGAGCATCAGCGGACGTTCGAGCAGATGGGCGTTGGCGACATTGGAGCATTCCTCATAGCTCTCGTCGACGGGATAACCCATCCAGAGCTCGTTCCACCATATCTTGTCCATCCTGTTGTCGTGGCATCCGCATGCCGAATAAGCTGCCTTATAGAAGTCGGGATGGAGGAGCACCGCATTGGTCGATTCCTGTCCACCGGCCGAACAACCATAGATACCCACATTGTCGATGTCGATCTCAGGATATTTCCCGGCAGCGGCGCGTAGCCATGCGATATGGTCGGGTATGCCGGCGTCTTTCAAGTTCTTATAGCACACGTTCTCGAAATCGCGGCTGCGGAAGGAAGTGCTCATGCCGTCGGCCATCACCACGATGAAACCGAGCTCGGAAAGCGGCACCATCCAATAGTTGCAGGAGAGGAACTTCTTGGGCACATACTGGTCGCCGGGGCCCTGATAGATATATTCCACTACAGGATATTTCTTCGACTGGTCGAAATTAGACGGACGCTGGATAAGGCCCCAGATCGGAGTCTTGCCGTCGCGGCCCGGAGCGGAGAACACCTCCGGAGCACGCCAGCCGTTGGCGAGAAGCAGGGAGATGTCGGCCTTCTCGAGCTGTGTGAGCTCACGGCCATCGACGGCTGAGCGAAGGGCGGCAACAGGTGCCTCTGTCGGTGACGACCACACATCCACAAGATATTTCATATCGGGGGAGAAGGTTGCCTCATGATACCCCTTGGCCGGAGTCAGGTCGGTGAGTCCGGTGCCGTCGAAACCTATGCTGTAGTAGTGGATGTTGTAGGGATCCTCGTCCTTGTTGACTCCGTTGGCCGAGAAGTATATCTTCTCATTGTCTTCATCCACATCGAGCACCTCGCGCACATACCATTCACCTTTTGTAATCTGATGGAGCGGCTTGCCTGTGGCGCGATCATACATATATAGATGGTTCCAGTTATCGCGCTCGCTTGCCCAGATCATCCGTTTGCCATCGGAGAGCATACGACGCATCACACGCGGATAGTTCACGTATTTTTCCGAAGTCTCCTCCACGAGGGGACGCACCTGGCCGTTGTCGGCCGAGAGCTCGAGCACACGGTAGACCTTGTGGCCGCGCTCGTTGTAGTCGAACACTATGCCGCTGCTGTCATCGTTCCACTCCGGTCCGTAGATCTCATATTGATGGTCGAAAAGCTCCGTCGACGGAATCACCGCCTGCCCGGTCTCCACATTGAAGATGCAGGGCACCTTGAAACTCAGCTCGTCGCCGGGCTTGGCATACTCCTGCTTATGGAGCTTGGGCTGCCGCTGGTCGGAGGGCGATGACTCCACATAGTAGACATATCTCTTCTCCGCGGGACGGATCCTGCATGAAGCCACCTTCTTGCTGTCGGGGCTCCATGCAATCCATGAGGAATAATAGTTGCCGTCGGTTCCGTCTATACTTAGTGCCCTCTCCTTGCCTGTGGCGTTGTCTTTCACATAGACATTGCTATTTCTTATGAAGGCGGTCTTCGTGCCGTCGGGCGACACTACCGGCTCCGCGCCCTTCTCATCGTCTACCACCATCCAGTGGGGCATCTCCGGCGGCACAGGGATAGCGCCGAGATCCTGAAGGCGGTTGCTCTTCACCGCATACTGCCACACCTTTCCGGCATGGTTGAAACGGAGCGTATCGCCTTTAGGCGACACCTGAAGCACATTCAGATAGAGGCTGTCGGCGCTTACATGACCGGCCGAAGCCGAGAGCCTCGCGGCCAGGCCGGAATGGTCGAAGAGGTCGACGCGCTTGCCATTGTCGGCATTTACCTTTACATAACGGCGTCCCTGAGGGGTCTCCCTGACATACCAGAAGGAGGGGAGACCCGTGAGCCAAACCGGCCGGACATTGGAATAATACACGTTTCGGGCTCCAAAACGTTTAGGAGCGTCGTAGGCACGGTTGTAGTCTTCAAGCGTGCCTTGCGCGGAGAGCGACAGCGTGGCCATCGCCATTACCGGCAGAATTAAAGTTCGCTTCATAGTATGTCTGGTTGGTTAATGTACTGTCACATCACGCGTGTTGAATTCTAAATATATGTTAATCAGATATTTAGAATTCAGACGAAAAATGAAAGCGGATCTTGGGGAAGTCTGTCCTCGCCATCTGGAGCACATAGTTGGAGTCGGCGAGAAAGACATCGCGTCCCTCCTTGTCGATGGCCATGAACTGATGTTTGCGCTTCTTGAAGGCAGCCAGCGCCTCAGCGTCATCCGACTCCACCCAGCACGCCTTGTAGAGGCTGATCGGCTCCCAGCGGCACTGCGCACCGTATTCATGAAGCAGACGGTATTGTATCACCTCAAACTGAAGCTGACCCACGGTGCCTATGATCTTACGGCCGTTGAAGCTGTTGGTGAAGAGCTGTGCCACACCCTCGTCCATCAGCTGCTTGATGCCCTTGTCGAGCTGCTTGGCCTTCATGGGGTCGGCGTTCTCGATATACTTGAACATCTCGGGAGAGAAAGAGGGGAGACCCTTGAAGTGAAGCAGCTCGCCACCCGTCAGCGTGTCGCCGATCTTGAAGTTGCCTGTGTCAGGCAGTCCGACGATATCACCGGGATAAGCCTCGTCGACCACGCTCTTCTTCTGAGCCATGAACGCCGTGGGCGCCGAGAAGCGCATCATCTTGTCGCTGCGCACATGCCGGTAGTTGACATTGCGCTCGAACCTGCCGGAGCAGACCTTCACAAACGCGATGCAGCTACGGTGGTTGGGGTCCATGTTGGCGTGAATCTTAAACACGAAGCCGGTGAACTCCTCCTCGTGTGGGTCTACTTTCCTTTCTACAGCCTCAATGGCCTTGGGCGACGGAGCGATCTCCACAAAGCAGTCGAGAAGCTCCTTCACGCCGAAAGTATTGAGCGCCGAGCCGAAAAACACCGGCGCCACATCGCCGGCAAGATACTGCTCCTTGTCAAACTCCGGATACACACCCTCGATAAGCTCGAGATCCTCGCGAAGCTTAGCGGCATCGGCCTCTCCCACGCGGGCGTCGATTTCCGTAGAATTGATGTCGTCGATAGCCACGCGCTCCGAAACAGTCTGCTTCGAGGGAGTGAAAAGGTCGAGGCCATGCTCGTAGATGTTGTAGACACCCTTGAACTTCGCTCCGATGTTGATGGGCCACGACAGGGGCCTCACCTTGATCTGGAGCTCCTGCTCCAGCTCGTCGAGGATGTCGAAAGGATCGCGACCCTCGCGGTCGAGCTTATTGACGAATATGATCACCGGGGTCTTCCTCATGCGGCATACCTCCATGAGGCGGCGTGTCTGTGTCTCGACACCCTTTGCCACATCGACCACAATGATTACCGAATCGACGGCCGTCAGGGTACGGAAGGTGTCTTCCGCGAAATCCTGGTGGCCCGGGGTGTCGAGGATGTTGATCTTGTAGTCGCCGTAGTTGAATCCCATCACGGATGTGGCCACAGAAATGCCCCTCTGTTTCTCGATCTCCATCCAGTCGGAAGTGGCTGTCTTTTTTATCTTATTGCTCTTCACCGCGCCTGCCACGTGGATGGCGCCTCCGAAAAGCAGCAGTTTCTCGGTGAGGGTTGTCTTTCCGGCGTCAGGATGCGATATGATCGCGAAAGTGCGCCTCTTTTCTATTTCCTTGTCAAGTATGTCGCTCATGATGTGATGTTGGTTCAGTCGTCGCTTTCAAGCTCGTTGTTGTAGTCTTTCTTATAGTAATGCGCAAGCAGGGCCAGGAATTTCGATATCTGCGACGCAGCGTCGAGTGTCTCCTTCGATATCTCCTTGCCCTGAAGGCGCAGCATTAGGATGCCGTAGAGGGCATTGAAACAGGTCTCTATCTCGCCGGCTTTCTGCTCGCCGGCCTTGGCCCTCAGCTCGACTATATACGGCAGGGTATGATAGAACTGGGCGTTGTAGGCCGCAAACTTAGGATTAACCATCAGCCGGCGGTGAAGGTCATCGAGCGCTATGATTACGTTCTTGTTGAGCTGCAGATGTCCCTTCTCGGCCACCCCCTCCAGCCGCATCATGTCGATAAGCGACTCATACCATTCCCTCATCTCCTTGCGCTGCTGGTCGGTGAGGTCGGTATAATGCTTTATCACCGTCTCCTCGATTTTGTCTATATCGAGTCCGTTGGCGCGAATGAGGTCTTCTATCTGCCACATATATAGAAGATATTCCGCTATATTCTCCCGTTTTTTCTGAGAAGCTGTAATCATTTCTGTCCGCTTGAATTATTGTGCAAAGTTAGCAATAATCCCGCTCTTTTACAACTGCCAAGCCGGAGCCAACGTTATGGTTTCATTATTTTTCACTAATTTTGCATATCAATCGCAAAACCCATGCTGACACTCACATATATCTGCCATTCCTGTTTCCTGCTCGACACTCCGGATTGCGCCGTAGTGTTCGACTACTGGAAAGACCCCACAGCCGAAGATTCCGCACATCCCCGCTTCCTCGACACAATTCCACCCGACAAGCCGTTTTACGTAGTGGTAAGCCATCACCACAAGGACCATTTCGTAAAGGAGATCTTCGACTGGAAAAGGCGCTTCTGCCATATCCATTACATACTCAGCAAGGATGTGGCACGCCATGCCAGTCATATCCTTAAAGCCGACAGTCTATACAAAGGCGTCAAGCCCGATGCCGAAGACTACACGGTGATGCGTCCCGGCGAAAGATATTCCGACGCCAATATCTCTGTAAGGGCATTCGGGTCGACCGACATCGGCAATTCATACGTAGCTGACCTTAATGGCCTACACGTCTTTCATGCCGGCGACCTCAATGCCTGGATGTGGAAAGACGAATCGACTCCGGCCGAGGTGGCGGAAGCGGTTCAGGCTTACAACCGGATACTTGCAGGGATTGCTTCTGAATTCCCTACACTCGATATTGCCATGATGCCGGTAGACTCAAGGATAGGCACAGATTACTTCACGGGAGCCGCCATGCTGGTAAGAATTATCGATGTCAGGCATTTCATTCCGATGCATTTCGCACTCGGCTCAGAAGAGGAGCAACGACGCCGACGCCGCGATGCCCTGGCATTCGATCTCTATGCCAATCCGGATCGTGGCGAATATATCGGTCTTGCCTCACCATACGCCCGCTTCTCGATGGCATAGTCCATCGATGTCAGCGGCGCTGCATCACGAGGCGCGCGAAGAGGAGGGGAGTGCCCGACTTTTTTTCCACAAGCGAGAAGGAGCTCTGGCTGACATAGCCCTCGGGAGCCCCGTCATGGCGCATAATCTCCACCGGCATAGCATAGCGGGCCTCATGCAGGAAACTCATCTCAAGACGCTTTACGAAGGCAGCGTCGAAATCCTCCAGGCTGAACTGATTGAGAAGCATGGTGAGATACCTCACAGTATTGACGTGGCGGTAAGAGTCGAGGTCGCAATATTTGAACGTGTAGGGACGTGGCGTTGCGGTGGCGATAAGAGCGCCTTTTGGCATATCTTCGCCAGATGTCGCCACTATGGGGATATGTCGCGCCTGGCGTGAGATAGGACATTGCATTCCATTATCGATTAGCGAGGTGTCGAAATCCAGATGCACAAGACTCACTCCTTCACGGGTAGCTTTGTCGAGCACCATCCATATAGAACGCGCATATCCTATCGGATTGCCGTCCATATCGTCGACACGAAACGCACGCTGTGAGAAGTGTCGGTTCCACCCCTCCACCCATGTGTGAAGTGTGTAGTCCTGGTTGACGGCGGGATATCTCTCCATCTCGACCGTGAGACGCGAGAGCACCCATCCGGCGTTGAGATGTTCCATCGATGGATTGCCTATTCCGAGCGAATTGGCATGGGAAGTGGCGATGTCTATAATCTTGGTGACAAGGGCTGTCAGCGCGAGCTTCTGCTCCGGATCGGCCTCTGCGGCCGATGCGAAATATTTCTCAGTCAGTATCTTCTGCTTCATAATGTATAGCGTGGCAATCACGCATGGCAGCCGGTGTCAACCCTGCGGCCGTATTGCCTTATGCAAAATTAATAAAATTTTCTCAAGTATCCTCGCAAGCGCCTGTCTCGTCACGTTTTTTAATGCCTATAGGCAGAAATGTCGCGATTTATATTTAATTTTGCATTATATTTCAGATGGCACATCTTTTTTTTCTGAAGAGAATATCAAATCTTTGGGGCGGAATCATACTTTCCGGCCTGTTGTGTCTGGGCCTCTCCGGATGCAGCAGCAGCCGGCATGTGCCTGAGGGCCAATTTCTTCTCGACAAGGTCTCCGTCAAGGTGCCAGACAGCGTCAGGGGGCTCGACAAAGAAGAGCTCCTCACTTACCTCAGGCAGCAGCCAAACCATAAGATGCTTTGGGCTACAAAATTCCGTCTCGGCGTCTATAACATGAGCGGCCGCGACACCACGAAATGGTACAACCGTTGGGTGCGCCGACTCGGCGAGCCGCCGGTGATCTACGACACCCTTCTGACCCGCGAAAGCGCCTCGCAGCTGCAGAAGGCCCTTGCCAACAAAGGTTACCTTCATTCCTCAGTGACTGTGGACACCGTAGCCGACCACAAAAAGAGGAAAATGACGGTGAACTATCATCTCGATCCCGGGAAGCCGCATGTGATCGAGAACATCGAGTATAAGTTCGCCAACGACACCCTGAAGGAACTGATCATACGCGACAGCCTCCACTTCGTTGTGCGCAAGGGCGACCGTCTCGACCGCGCGATGCTCGACACACAGAGGGAAATCATCACCAATTATCTGCGCAACCACGGATATTACGGTTTCGCCAAGGAGCTCGTCACCTTCAACGCCGACACCACAACCGGCAGTCTCGACGTAGACCTCACGATGACAGTGCGCCCTCCATACCAACGCCCGAACACCTCCGACCAGATCAAGACCCATGAGGTCTATATCGTCAGAAACGTGTATTACGTCACAGACTTCGACGCATCCAACCCCGATTCACCACTGATCGATGCCAGACGCGATACCGTTAGATATAAAGACATCTCCGTCATTTATGGAGCGAAGCGTTATCTGCGCCCCTCAGTGCTCTACGACAACTGCTTCATCAGGGCCGGGAGCGAATACCGGCAGCGCGATGTCGACCGCACCTATCAGGCCCTCTCCCGTCTTTCCATCCTGAAGTTCATCAATGTCAGATTCCGTCAGGTAGCGGAGGCCGACGGCATAGGCTTCCTCGACGCATATATACTGCTGACGCCGGCCAAGAGCCAGAGCTTCGCCATCGAGGTGGAAGGCACCAATTCGGAAGGTGACCTCGGCGCGGCCCTCTCGTTAAGCTACGCCCACCGCAATATAGGCAAAGGCTCCGAGACACTCACCACAAAGGTGAGAGGAGCATATGAATCGCTTAGCGGGAATCTCGACGGCCTCATTCACCACCGATATATGGAATATTCGCTCGACCTCGGCATCAATTTCCCGAAGTTCAAGGCGCCGTTCCTGCATGAGGCGTTCAAGAGAAACATCAATGCCACCACGGAGCTCCATCTCTCCATGACGTATCAGGAACGCCCCGAATACACCCGTATCATCTCCAACGCCGGATGGAGTTATAAATGGCAGGAACGCTTCTCGCGCAATCGTCATATATTCACTCCCATCGACATCAACTACGTATATCTGCCGGAAAGCACATATAACTTCATCGACCAGATAGCTCCCGACAACCCTCTGCTTCGCTACAGCTATGAAGACCATTTCATCATGCGCATGGGCTACACCTTCTACCACTCCAACAAGCGACCCGACGCTCCCTGGCGACGCGGAAGGCAGAGAGACATCTACACCGTGCGCGCCAATGCGGAGATCGCCGGCAATCTCCTCTACGCCCTGAGCAATATCTTCGATTATCAGGCAGGCCATCACGAAAATCCCTACAAGGTGTTCGGCATCCACTATTCGCAATATTTCAAGATAGAGGGTGATTTCGGCTATCTACACGTATTTGACAGCCGTAACTCCCTGGGCGCCCATTTCGGACTCGGCATAGGATATCCATACGGCAACTCCTCCATACTTCCCTTCGAGAAGAGATTCTATGGCGGTGGCGCCAACGGAGTGAGAGGGTGGGACGTGCGCACACTCGGACCGGGCTCCTATCCGGGCTCGAACTCAGTGAGCGACTTCATCAACCAGTGTGGCGACATCCGCATTGACATGAGCGTGGAATACCGCGCCAAGCTCTTCTGGGTCTTCGAGTTGGGCGCATTCATAGATGCCGGCAATATATGGACGATACACAATTATCCCAATCAGAAGGGAGGAATGTTTCATTTCAATTCGTTTTATAAACAGATCGCCCTCGCCTACGGTCTCGGCCTCCGCATGGACTTCTCGTATTTCATGCTCCGCTTCGACCTCGGCATGAAAGCCCACAATCCCGCTATGGGAGCCGAGCCATGGCCGCTGATCCATCCACGTTGGAAGAGAGACTCATCGTTTCATTTTTCCATCGGATATCCGTTCTGAACCCATTAAACACGCAATTATGAAAAGACTCGCCATATTCGATCTCGACGGCACCCTGCTCAACACCATCTCCGACCTCGGGGCATCCTGCAACTATGCTCTCGAAGCCCTCGGCTTCGCTCAGCATCCGATTTCCGCCTACAACTACATGGTGGGCAACGGTGTCAGGAAACTTCTCGAAAGGGCACAGCCGGATGCCTCTCCGGAGACTATCGACGCGCTGCTCGTGAAATTCCGCGAGCACTACGACCTCCACAACACCGACACGACGAAGCCCTATCCCGGCATTCCGGAGCTGCTGCATACCCTTCACGACCGTGGGGTGGCCCTGGCCGTTGCCTCCAACAAATACCAGAAGGCGGCCTCGCAGATTATATCTCATTTCTTTCCCGACATTCCGTGGGTAGCCGTGCTCGGGCAGAACGACACGCGCCCGGTGAAACCGGATCCCTCGATAGTGTTCGAGGTGCTCTCTATACATCCCACAAAAAAAGCCGATGTCCTCTATATAGGAGACTCGGCTGTGGATATCGAGACCGCACGCAGGGCATGTGTGGAGTCAATAGGTGTCACGTGGGGATTCCGCCCGGTGTCGGAGCTGCGTAAGGCATGCGCCAATCATGTGGTGAGCAATCCCGAGGAGATCCTCAAATATCTCGACGATCCTTTCTGAGCTCACGTGTGCTTCGCGTCAGATCATTCATGTATGAAATTCGTGAAGTTCTCACGCTCCTGCGGTGGCAGTCCGCCAAGGTCCTTAGCCATGGCGATTGCCTTCAGCAGGAAGGCCATGTTGCGTCCGAGGTTGCGCATGGTCTGCAGTCCCTCGAGGTCTTCCTCCACATCTTTCGGCGTGTAGCCATGCACTTCGTTCCAATAGGTGCTTGAGGCTATCGGCATACTGCTGATGGTGAAATATTTGTTGATGTCATCGAAAGCCGACGTCGAGCCGGCCCTGCGCGACGAGACTACAGCGGCACCCACCTTCATAGTCTTGTCGACAGAGGCGAAGGTGCTGTAGAAGAGTCGGTCGAGAAAGGCATGGAGCTGGCCGTTGGCTCCTGCGTAATAGGTAGGAGTCCCCACTATGATTCCGTCGGCCTCGGCGAATTTCGGAGCGGTGGCGTTTACAAGGTCGTCAAACACGCATTTATTATGCTGGCGGCAGTAGTGGCAGGCAATACATCCGCGGATATCCTTGTTTCCGACGTGGATCATCTCGGTGTCGATGCCGTTCTCATGGAGCACTTTCTCTACTTCATGAAGCGCCCTTACGATGCAGCCGTTGATGTCAGGGCTGCCGTTGATGAGTAATACTTTCATAATTTCCTAATGAATGATTATTGGTTTCTGAAATTATAACCCTCCGCAATCCGTAATTGTTTCCACGACATCACACGCCAACCGGGTAAAATCCGTTTAATGACGATATAAAAAAGGTGAGGGCAGCACATCGAATGATATGCTGCCCTCCGTCCTGTGTCCGAAATGAGACTCGAACTCACACGGCCTAATGGCCACTACCCCCTCAAAGTAGCGCGTCTACCAATTCCGCCACCCGGACATCAAGGGGCTTTCAAAAGCCTTGGAGCGAAAAACGGGACTCGAACCCGCGACCCCAACCATGGCAAGGTTGTGCTCTACCAACTGAGCTACTTTCGCATTCTTTAGCTTCATGCTCTCTGCCGACTGAAAGTTGTCATTGTTCTTTTTGGAGCGAAAAACGGGACTCGAACCCGCGACCCCAACCATGGCAAGGTTGTGCT